>Ga0067045_1002709_pt1 | contig 52757 bp, 42 predicted proteins | sample TerdegcTABiofilm_FD_59184 | JGI IMG/M metagenome (GOLD analysis project Ga0067045, IMG submission 59184) | Combined Assembly of (Gp0054472, Gp0054536) Wastewater bioreactor microbial communities from Singapore -Terephthalate degrading...
CCGCCGAGTATGACGTCATCCCTGTTACCTCCATAGAGCGTGTCATTGCCGTCGCCGCCCGTTATGACATTTCCAAAACTGTCATAGCCGGTCAGCGTGTCATTGCCCGCCGTCCCCTCTACAGTCAACGTCAGATCCGACGCCGTCAATACGCTCCCGTCGGAGAACCGAAATTTCTCCACCTGATACAATGCCCCGCCCCGGGCACCGTAATTTATCGCCAGTGTCTCGCCCGTCTCCCGGATCCGGAAGATGAGGTTCCCCCGCGAGTAGTTCGAATCGCCGAGGTAATCCAGGGAGTCCGCCGTCAGGCCCTCACCGAACTGAATCGTGTCCGTGCCGTGGCCGCTGGTATTGTAGTAATTGTTGAGGGTGTCGTTGCCCGAACCTTTGCCGAAGAGATAGACATCGTCCCCCGCGCCGCCCAGCAGGGAATCGTTGCCCGCTCCCCCGCCCAGAGTGTCATCTCCGACATCGGCACTCAGAGTATCGTTGCCGGCACCACCGAGAAGCACATCGTTTCCGGCTCCGCCGTAAAGAGTATCGTCACCCTCACCGCCGTCCAGGGTGTCGCTGCCGCCGCAGCCGCTGAGGACATCGCCGCCCGATCCGCCCAGGAGCATGTCATTCCGGCTCGCTCCGCGAATGGTGTCATTGCCGTCGCCACCGTGCAGGACGGTCTGGAAACCATCTCGGGCAGTCAGTATGTCTGAGCCCGCCGTCCCTTCAATGGTCAACGTCAGATCCTCCGCCTTGAGCGCGCTCCCGTCCTCGAACCGGAATTGCTCCACCTGACAAGATGCGCCCTGGGTCCCGTTCTTGATTGTCAGCGTCTCGCCCGTGTCCCGGATCCGGATGATCAGATCCCCTCTCGCGTAGTCTGCATCGCCCAGGTAATCCAGCGAGTCTGCCGTGATCCCGTCTCCAAACCGGACCATATCCGTGCCGTGACCGTTGACCTCATAGTTGAAAAGCGTGTCGCTGCCGGAACCCCGGCCGAAAATGTAAACGTCGTCCCCCTGGCCGCCCTGCAGATAGTCGTTGCCCGCCCCGCCGTCCAGGGTGTCGTTGCCCTGACCCCCGGAGAGACTGTCCGTGCCCGCACCGCCGACAATCAGATCATTGCCTCCGTTGCCGTAAATGGAACCCCCGTCATTGCCGGCAATTATGATTTCACTCTTCGCCGAGCCTTTATTGGTAAATCCCGGCTGGCCGGCGATGAGAACGCCGAATTCAGCATAAACCGTTTCCAATTCAGGCGTAACGGGCAATGAACCGATATAATCAAGCATCCTTTCATTGCCTTCCCACCCGAAATTCGAAAGATGGCTCCCCATGTAGCGGTTGAATTCTATGAGGTCACTCATGCCCTCAGCGGCATTCTGCGTGATCAGATCCTGAAAATATTGTTCGACCCCGGAAAAATCATAGCCGACACTGCCGTTTTCGATCACAACACCAATCAAATCCATCGGCAGTTTAAAACGCGTCTGCGAGAGCAATGCGGAATACACCGATTCACGCAAAGATTCGTATGACTGATTCAGCAGATTGAGCTGATCCTGAGTATAGTTGGCCACAAGCGTCCCGGCGCCGCCGCCCGATTCCTCCAAAGTCAGACCCACAACTGCAGAGAAGCCAGCCTGGGTCTCATCGGGCAGGATGAAAAAGAAACGGCCGTTGAACGCCTCGAGAATGTGAATCTTGCGGTTCCACTGTGCGATGAGCTCCCGATATTCCGGCGTGAGGTTTTCATTGTCCACATCGCGGACATACCCGCCGCCCTCCTGACCGATCACGTGATTCGATCGTCGAACAGCACCGAAGCTGTCATAGCGAACGCGGTATTGCTCCGGATCGCGATCATCCAGGGTCTCAGACATGCCGGAGGTGTCGGCCCACGCATCCAGCAGTTGATCCAGCAGGGCCATCTGCGCCTGCCTTGTCGCCGCCTGGCTGTACCCGGTGAGCAGGTCCCTAAGATTTTCAGACAGGCTTGCCGCTTCGTGAAGGTCCCTCACCCTGCCCGATCCCTTCATCTCCGGCAGGCTCTCGACGCCTTCCGCCGGGGGAATGTAATCGGGAAACTCCCGATGGAAAGTATCGTCCGCCAGATTGACGTCCGCCATCCGGCCGACCTCTCCCATCGTCCCTGTCGACCCGTCCGTCTTCGTATAAACCCCGAGATCAGCGATCTGGTTCCCGTTCGGCAGCGTCTGGCTGTTGGCGATGCTCGAAACATTGAAACCGGCAGTGCCCGCTTTTTCCATCGTGAACAATTCCTGAGCCTGCGAAATGCCGTCCTGATTCAGATCGCGCCATATTTTGAGTTTTGACCAGTTCGCGTCAAGGGAATCAACCCTGCCGTCGCCGTTGGTGTCTTCCTGGCTGAGCGCGGCAAAGCCGTCCGCCGCCTTTCCCCCAGTATAAAGCGGCGTTGAATCACCGAACAGCTCCGTGCCGTTGTCGATAACGCCGTTGCCATTGCGGTCCAGAACCAGAAAGCCGTCGTCCGGTCCCACCCATCCCGTGCCGGTCTTGACGCCGTCTCCGTCGTGATCGAACAGAATGGGATTGGTTGCGGAGGCAGGAATCGTCTCGATACCGTCGCCGTCAAGATCTATTGTGAGAGGATCGCGCTTGGGAATGGATGCTTGGGCAGCGGTGTATACTGTTGATATGAAATCTGAAATCGTAAATCCAACCGTCTGGGTCAGAGGATTCCAGATAATCATATCGGTTATGGGCGTCAATTCCGGGAAAGTGCCCGGCGATATCACAGCGGGGATGAGGTCGATTTGATGGAGCGCAGTCACCGCCCACATGCTGCATTGCACGCCGTCGAAAAGCGTAAAAAAAGAATAATTGGGCGGATTCTCAACCATGGCCGAAATATTATTCATAAGCTGTTTGTACTGATCCGTCGTCATGGAGAGGGGGCCGCTGGTTGAGGTGTAAGGTTTGTTTGTAGCCTCTGACTTCATCTTGCCCGGCCCGTAGATGATGTTTCCCAAACTGTCTTTTTTGGGGTGAAACCCCCACGCTTCCTTGGTCCCGTCCGGACGCGTAACTTGCAGCCAGGTATGGAGAATATTATCACCCGTGTTAATCCCTGTACGTATCTCCACCGTGTATCCGCTCATAATCATCTCCTCCCGATGGTCAGTTCAAAGAAAGGCTTCACTTTGGTAAGTCCACCGATGCCGAGGAACAGCGACTTGCGCCATTGTTCCTTCGATTCGCGGTACATAAAAATTCTTATTCTTTCTAGTCGTTCCTTCAGTCCCTGTTTCTTATACAGGTCCATGCACAGCTTCACCGTCTCCAGCACGACGCCCTGCGGGATTTCATCGGCCCGATAAAAAATGATGCTGTAGCGGCCGGGTATTCCATCGATATCAAGCCAAGGGGTTTCACGATCGCGCGCAACGGGAAATCCATGTTTTTTTAGTATGTGGAGCACAGCGTCACTGATTTCGAAACTGAGCTCTGCGTAAGGATGTCCTGCCGATGCGGGGAGCACCGCGGCGAGAAAGATGAATGCAGCCAGCAGAGGCACGACCCGGGAAACACATTTCCGCCCCTGGTTGAAAAAGTTGCGTCTTCTATGACCATCCTGACCGGCAATGCCGATAAACGTATGAGGGATTAAGTCGCTTCCCCCGACATCAACAAAAATTTCAACTTTTGGCATGCTATTCCCCTTTCTTTTTCTTCAAAACCAACTCAAGTGCTGCCTTCTGTTTAGGTGCTTCCCTTTTCATCCGAGGATAAATATAAAGCTCATAGTGTATTTTGGGATTTTCCGCTTGATTATCGACAAACAAGTCAACAATTTTTTTGACTGTTGCTTTATCTGTAACGCCATACACGGAGATACAGGCACCCGTTGCAGATCTGCATAAAACGTGCATCTTTTCTCTACAATCGTTTTTATCACGTCACAATTTCTCGGATATCAGCAGTGTATGAATCGAATCCATTAATTCATGCGCCTGGGGACTGCACTCATATCCTCCGCATCCACTGACACATACGGTCATTGTTAACAAAAACATAATAGTACGAGCAAACCATCCTTTCTTTGGCCATTCCGATAATCGTTTGCCATTCTTTTTCTTTGTTTCATTTTCACAAGATTCCACCATGAATTTCTCCACCTTTCTCTTCGGCATGGTTCACTCCTGATTTTAGAAATATACGTTTCCATTAAATCATACCGTTTCATCGTAATTTCAATGCGGCCCGTCGACCCATCCGTCTTCGTTTAGATCCCAAAATCAGCAATCTGGTTCCCGTTCGGCAGCGTCTGGCTGTTGGCAATACTCGAAACATTGAAACCGGCAATGCCCGCTTCTTCCATCAATAACAATTCCTGAGCCTGCGAAATGCCTTCCTGATTCAGATCGCGTACCTTGAGTTTTGACCGGTTCGCATGGAAATGGTACCGCTGGTGGCGGTGTATGGCGCATCTGCGAGTTCCGGCCTGACCTCGCCGTCCCATAGATGAAGTTGCCCAAACTGTCTTCTTTGGGATGAAACCCCCACGCTTCCTTGGTCCCGTCCGGATGCGTAATCTGCAGCCAGGTATGAAGTTTATTTTGTCTTGTCAGAATTCCCGTGCGTATCTCCGCCGTGTATCCGCCCATAATCACTTCCTCCCAATGGTCAGATAAAAAAATGGTTTTACAGCCGTCAGTTTACCAATGCCGAAGAATAAGGACTTTCGCCATTCCTCTTGCGATTCGCGGTTAATCAAAATTCTTATTCTTTCCATCGGCCCGATAAAAAATGATACTGTAGTTACCGGAATTCCCATCGATGGCGAACCAGGGGTTATCACGATTGCGCTCTACTGGCATTCCGTATTTTTTTGTATTGCGACCGCTGCGTCTCCAATTTCGAAACTCAGTTTTGCGTAGAGACGTCCTGCCGCTGCGGGGAGCACCGCGGCGAGAAAGAGAAAGATGAATACAGCCAGCAGAGGCATGACCCGTGAAACACATTTCCGCCCCTGGTTGAAAAAGTTGCGTCTTCTATGACCATCTTGATCGGTGATGCCATATACAAAAAAAACGTGCTGGATTAATACTTAGCCCAACAACCAACGATTATTTCTCCGTCTTCAAAAAAACCCCATATTCATATGTATATTGCAGTTTTCTCCCAAACACCATTCCTGGAGTTTGCTTTGATATTACCGGGTAAAACACAGCATAAATATTGGTCCTGGATTATCGCCCGTGAAGTGAATGCTCTTTGAGGGACACATAGCCCGCTGGGCTGACGATTATGTGGTCGAGGGGGGAAAGGTCCACGGCGCGGCAGGCTGCGCAAAGACGTTCGTTCAGTGACAGGTCCTGGCGGCTGGGTTTCAGATCGCCGGAGGGATGATTGTGCACGAAGATCAGACCGGAGGCATTCAGCTCAAAGGCCCTCTTGATGATCTCCCGCGGATAAACAGCAGCTTGATCAACAGTACCTTTGAACAGGTCCTCGACGGCCAGGATGGCGTTGGCCTTATTGAGATAAATGACCTTGAAGATCTCTTCCCTGAGACCCGCCATTGATAGTGAAAGGTAGTCGATTACGTCCTTGGGGCTTTTCACAATGGTACTGTTGAGAAGCCGTTCCTTCAGCTGTCTCCGGGAGATCTCAGTCGCCGCCAGCAGCTGGGAAATCTTGGCCGCCCCCAGTCCTTTGACCCGCATCATCTCCTTTCTGTCTGCATTAAGCAAACCCCTGAGACCGCCAAAGCGCTGAAGGAGCTCCCGCCCGAGAGCAACGGCGTCTTTCCCCCGGACCCCGCTTCTGAGGAGAATCGCAACAAGCCCGGCGTCGGAAACGGATTCCGGGCCCTTTTCCAGGAGGAGTTCCCGCGGGCGCTCCGACAGGGGCCAGTCCCTGATGCCTTTTCCCGGAGATTCACTCATCTACTCACTTCAAGCACCGGAAGACGTCCATGCACCAGAGGCACACCCCACAGGGTTCGGCATTTATATGGCAATCCTGCTCGAAATTTCCACCCTGCACATAATCGCAGAGCGCGAAGCTGCAGTTGAAGCAGTACGGATAATCGTAACGCAGCACGCCCTGACGGAAGGAAACAAAGGTCGGATCGTTCCATATCTCCAGGATCCCGCGTTCCGAAAGACGGCCCATAACCTTCGGCATCACCTCTTTTTCCATGCCGTTGACATAACAGCGGCAGGGATGCCAAAGAAAATAACAGGGGTGAACACTCCCGTCCCAGGATACGAAAACACTGCCCTCTTCCACGAATTCACACCGGCGGGCGCTCCGGGGAATCACCTCCGGAATACTGATACTGACGCCTTCACGCTCCGCCGTGCATTTAGCCTCGAAAAAGATCTTTTCCAGCCTCCGCGTCCACGTGAGGTCCTTGGCAAGGAGCCGAGACAGATTAAGGGAAATCCCGCGCTCCGAGGCCTCCGCCATCATGGACTCCACGAGATTTATAATCTTTCTTTCGCCGGCGCTCTTGCGGTATTTCATGAAAATGTCGTGATAGCGCCGGATGTCGATCCCATCCTGTTCGGCCTTTTTCAGGTATTTGTGAATGAGGGCCACCGAGTCATCCACGTTGGCGTCGTAGGCGGCAAGGGAAACAAGCGAGGGATGATATGGAAAGAGATGGGTAATGATGATGAAGTCCACATGGCGCGAGGCCGCCCATCGGATCATTTCAGGAAGCTCATCCACATTGTCCCGCCTCAGCACGAACTCGATACCAAGTTCGGGCCTGCTGCCGTTTCCCTTTCTCGCTTCGTGAAAAAGGGCCATGGCCTCCTCGGCCTTCGCAATCTCTCCCCCCGCACGAATACCTCGGAAGGTTTCGGGATTCAGGGCATCCACTGAAAAGCAGACACGGTCCACACCCGCCCCGACAATTGCCCGGGCACGGCCCGCGTCCCAGAGCTGTCCGTTTGATTGAAACCCCACCCAGCCGCCCCGGGTAATCCGCGACTTCGTGATATGTATGAAATCCTCAAGAAGCGGGTGAATAAGGGGCTCGCCTATTCCGCTGAGAACCACCGCTTCCGCCCCGGGCATGGCCGGGAGCAGGGATTCGAAAGTGGCAGCCGACATGTCCCCCTCCGGAATTCCCCCGTTCGAGCTATTTTTCATGCACATGGAACAGTTAAGGTTGCAGCGGGTCGTGATCTCAATGAAAAGCCTGGAAGGAAAAGGTTTCATAGGGCAAGGTTCACGAATTCTAGGTCGAGCAGGTCAATGAAAAGCATGCGTCCCCGCAACGTATTCCCCTGGTTCAGGATGATTTTGATCACCTCCGCCGCCTGAATGCCGGCGACGAGAGACGCCGTGAAAGAAAGATTCCCGAGTTTCTCCTCGACGCCCCTGTCACCGCTGCTATGGCGGTACATTTTTTGTAGCGTATTCTCTCCCGGAAACTGGGTTGTGACCTGCCCGTACCAACCACCGATGCTCCCGTGCACGAGAGGAATGCCTTTCTCACGGCAAACATCCGCCAGTTCAAGCCGCGTCCCTATACTGTCCAGGGCATCCACCGCAACTCTGGCGTTCCTCAGCAGTTGCGCGCTTTTTTCTTTAGTAAAGGCAATCTTCGCCGGCGTTACGGTTACGGCCGGATTGATCCGTTTTACCCTGTGGGCGGCGGCCTCCACCTTCGACATCCCGAGCGTGGCCGTTTCTGACAGCAACTGGCGGTTCATGTTGTGGTCATCGAATACGTCGGGGTCAACCACGGTAAGGTGACCGATTCCTGCTCGCGCCAGAATTTCAACAATGTAACCGCCCAGCCCTCCGCAGCCGATCACGGCGACCCGGCTCCTGAATAAACATAGCTGGTCTGCCCGCGACAGAGACTCTCCGTTCCGCAGATATCTTGCGGGAAGAAGGTTCAGATCGAGAGCGGTCTCTTCCACTACAGAAAAAGGCAACCTGTACTCACGTACCGCCTTCGCCTGGGTTGAATAAGACACAATGGTGTTCCGAGCATGGGCCGCGAGAAACTCCTTCAGGCTTTTCACGTCATCCCCCTCCCACAGGCGGGAAAAGGGCCAACGTATCCCCATCCCGGACGGCGGCCGATACGTCCTCATGACGGCCGTTGATAAATATGATGGAAACTTCACCTTCGGAAATATTCAATGACTTGAGAATGTCCCGCACCGTCAGGGCCGCTCCGCCGTCGAAAACGCCGACGGCGAAACGGCCAGAGCAAAGGGAGGCGAACAGCTTGACGGTGACTTTCATGAAAACACCCATTCTCAATCCATTGAGAGTTTACCAGTTGAATACCCGGTCGAGATCCTCATCCCCTACCATGAAGGTTACATTGTGCGGAGATAGAGGTTCCTTTGAAAAGAACCGGGGCAGACGGTCGTGCACTTTCGTGAATCCCGCGCGGCTGTTGAAATCCCGCTCCATGCTCAGGATGCTTCTGCCGAGTTCCACCACGGAGTCCGACGTCAGCTCCAGGCCGTGGAATGCATTGAGCAGATCAAGCAGGGCCTGAAAGGTCTCCGGCTGATCCAGAATCGCGAAGGCGATGAAAAGGCACATGCCCGTTGCGTCGATGGCGGCTGTCGCGATCTGGAGATTCCGGGACAGCTCCACCTGACCCTGCGGTTTGAGCGGATCGACGAAGCCCCCGCATTTGAGAATATTGGTGGCTATGCTGTAGCCGGCCGTGTGATCCGCTCCCATGGGGCTCGTGGCATAGGTCACGCCGATTCCCTGCACTGCCCGGGGATCGTAGGCGGGCAGGGCCTGGCCTTTGACAACCGGAACCTTTTCCACCCCAAAGACCCTGCCCGCCACGGCGGCGCCCGCCCCCAGAATCTTTCCAAGAGGTGATCCCCTGCCGACCTCGTGGAGAAGTTCTATAGCGGCCCGGGCGTCCCCGAACTTCGCGATCCCGGCCTGCATGGCCACTCCTATGGTCACCCCCATCTCGATTGTGTCGAGGCCGTAGTCGTCGCACAAGAAATCCGCTCCGGCAATCATGTCCGGATCGTCTATGCCGCAATGACCACCGAAAGACCATACCGTCTCGTACTCCGGCTGCTTCGAGAGAAACCTGCCGTCACTGTCGTTGAATATTCCGGAACAGCGGATCACGCAGCCGCGGTGGCAGGCGTGGGTGGGACCGGCACCCCGGCTTTTCTCCAGCTCCGCAAAAGTCTCGCCGCTGATCTTCGAAGCGCCGTCGAATCGGCCGTCTCTGAAATTGAAGGAAGGATAAGCCCCGGCCTCGTTGATGATGTTGGTGAGCACATTGGTGCCGTAGGCCGGCAGGGCCTGACCGGTCACGGGATGTCTGGCCAGCCCTTCCACAAACCGCTTGTTGGCGTCCCTGAATTTTTCCAAATCTTTCGGCTGCCGCGCTTTCAATCCGTTATCGTCGAGCACGATGACCTTGACGCCCTTCGCCCCCATGACCGCTCCCACGCCCCCGCGTCCTGCATGACGCGACGGTCTCAGCTCCGGGTCCGTGCAGGCAACCGAAGCGGACGCCATTTTCATCTCTCCCGCCGGTCCGATTGATATGCAAGCGATCCGGTCACCGTATTCCTCTCTCATCCTTTTAACGAGATCATAGTTGGTCAGCATCCGGAGGCTGTTATCCTTCTCGATCCTGACCCTCTCCCTGCCTATGACGACCTTATAAAAATCGGTCCCTGCGGGACAGCCCTCCAGGACAATGGCGGCATAGCCGAGCCTACCCAGCACCTGAGCCGGCTGTCCGCCCGAATTTGCCTCCTTGATGCCGCCCGTAAGCGGGCTCTTGCAGCCCACCGACAGACGGCTCGACATGGCAGCGCCTGTCCCAGAAAGGAGACCGGGAGCGATGACGAGCTTGTTCTCCGGGCCGAGGGGATGGCAAAGGGGCGGCACTTCTCTGGATATTATTGAGGAGGTCATCCCCCGTCCCCCCATCCCCGCATATACGCCTAGGGGCTCAACCCGCGCTTTCGGGCCTCCTTCGGCCCCCATATCGATTCTCAGAATATTCTCCATGCAGACCTCCTTTAAATTTCTTTGAGATAGTTCAGATTGGTACACTGTTGCACAGACCCTTTCAATACGATACAGGGGGCAAAATCAATGCCTGAAGATACTTTGAGAAATGCATATTCAGTTCAGGTAAATGCCCTTTTTGAAAAGCATTGCCGAACACTCCCAAAAAACAATGGAATTTTTATCCAAAGGTGATAATCTAAAATAACTTTTTTTCCTATTCCTAATTACCCCGGGAGGGTTGAATGAAAAAATATCTGCACGGCCGTGGAAGATCGATTTCCTATGCCGCCGTCATCGTATCCGTGGTCTGTTTCATCATCGGTTTTTACAGCGACAACCGGGTCGCAGCCGTGGATCAGGAAACGTACAAGAGCCTCAAGGTGTTCAACGAGGCGCTGGACATCATCGACAAGAATTATGTCGAAAAGGTGGACCCCAAATCGCTCATGCAGGGCGCAATCAACGGCATGGTGAAGTCACTCGACCCGCACAGCACCTTCCTCACCTCCGACATGTACAAGGAGCTCCAGACTGAGACACGCGGGAGTTTCGGCGGCATCGGCATCGAGATAACAATTCTCAACGATGTTCTCACGGTCGTCTCGCCGATCGAAGACACGCCAGCCTTCGCGGCCGGAATTAAATCGGGGGATCAGATCATCAAGATAGACGACAAATCAACCAAGGGCATGTCGATTCTGGAAGCGGTCAAGAAGCTAAGGGGTCCCGAGAACACGAAGGTGAAAATGACCATCATGCGAAAGGATCAGGCTCAGCCCAGGGATTACACTATAACGCGTGCCGTAATAAAGATCCGAAGCGTGAGGCACAGCGTCTACGAAGGCGGCATCGGTTATGTCCGCGTCTCTTCTTTCCAGGAGAAAACTTCGGAGGAGCTCCAAAAATCACTCTCTGAAATAGAGAAGCAGGCAAAGCCCCTCGCCGGACTCGTCCTGGACCTGAGAAACGATCCGGGCGGACTACTGGATCAGGCAGTAAAGGTGTCGGACGCATTCCTGAAGTCCGGAACGATTGTTTCTATAAGAGGTCGGGTGAAGAATCTCGAGAGCCGGTTCACCGCCCGCGATGACGGCAACGAGCCCACGTGCCCGATGGTCGTCCTGGTTAATGAAGGAAGCGCAAGCGCGTCCGAGATTGTCGCGGGAGCCCTCCAGGACAATGGACGCGCAATCGTCCTCGGTACTCAGACCTTCGGGAAGGGTTCCGTCCAGACGGTCATCCCCTTCGAGGACGGCTCCGCAATGAAACTCACGACAGCGAAATACTTCACCCCGAAGGGCAAATCCATTCAGGCGGAAGGTATAACCCCGGATATTCACCTTGAATACGCGAAGATTTCGGAAGAAAAGGACTCGGACGACGCTTTCAGGGAAAAAGACCTCAAGGGGCACATCCCCGGAGAAAACGAGAAGCCGGCAAAGCCGCGGACATCGAAAAAGGTCCTGGACGATTACACGAGGGACAATCAGCTGAAGGCCGCCGTGGACCTGCTCAAGAGCTGGAAGATTTTCGAAAAGATGAACATAAGGGGCTGAACCGGCGTCTCACGTGAAGAGAAAAAAGAGATCTTTCAGATACCGGGGAATCCCGGCGGTATCCCTAAGCATTCTACTCGTTCTTGTCATCGGATTGCTCATCCACGAAGGGCTCAAGAAGCCGACAGAGGAAATGGAGCGCTTCCGCGATGAAGATGGAAGGAGTGTTCGGGAAGACGACAATGCAAGGAAGGCCCCGATAAAGGTCCCCCCTTCGGGAAAAGCTCGAAGGCTCGCAATAATCGTGGACGACATAGGTTATGATTTATCCGCGGTGAATGAACTTCTCAATCTCGGCGTTCCGCTGACCTTTGCCATCCTTCCCTTCTGCCCTCATTCGGTCGAGGCTGCAAGGAGAATCCACTCTGCGGGCAGAGAAATCCTGCTTCACATCCCCATGGAACCCCTTGACTATCCCGAAAAGAACCCGGGTAGAGGCGTCCTGCTCATCCGCATGAACGATGACGAATTGCGGCAGGCCGTGGAGGAGAGTCTTGCGGCGGTCCCATACGCGTCAGGGGCAAACAACCACATGGGATCAAAATTCATGAGATACGGGGACAGACTGGCGGTAGTCTTCAGGGCGCTAAGAGAAAAAGGGCTTTTCTTCGTTGACAGCCTGACGACTGAGAACTCACAGGGCCGCGTTGTGGCCAGAGAAATAGGACTTCCATTCGTCTCGCGGGACGTCTTCATGGATAACAGTCGCAACGCCGGACAGACCCGCAAAGAGCTACTGAAACACATCAGGGAGTCAGGCACCGGGAAAAAGCTCATTGTTATCGGTCATCCCTACCCGGAGACCATAACAGCCATAAGAGAGTCCGTCCGACAACTTCGGGCCGAAGGAGTTAAGATTGTACCGGTATCGCAGATAGTGAACAGTAAACAGTGAACGGGAAACGGCAGAAATAGGGCGAGGATTCATTGAATAATAAGTTGTTAAGTTATTCTGGATTCCCGCCTACGCGGGAATGACAAAAAAAAGGGAATGACAAGAAAGCGGGAATGACAAGAAATAGGGCGAGGTTCATCATATAATAGATTACCCGGGCTTTCTGGATTCCCGCCTACGCGGGAATGACAAAAAAAAGGGAATGACAAGAAAGCGGGAATTACAAGAAAGCGGGAATGACAAGAAATAGGGCGAGGTTCATCATATAATAGATTACCCGGGCTTTCTGGATTCCCGCCTACGCGGGAATGACAAAAAAAAGGGAAGGACAAGAAAGCAGGAATGACGAGAAAAAGGGAATGACAAGAAAAAAGCAAGGGTCCTGCATTGAAAGAAGTAAATAAAGACACGATGAAAAGGTGGATTCTCATAATCATTCTCCTTCTGCCGCTCGCGGCCTGTGCGGCGCTTCTCGATCCACCGCAGCGAAATCAGATCGGAGCGGCCGATAGCGACGATGCATCCGTCGCGGCTACATATCATTATTCTCTGGGGGTCCTGAAAGCCCTGAGCGGAAATCTGCGCGGTGCGATTGAAGAATACAGAACGGCCCATGCCGCGGATCCCAGGTCTCCTTTTCTGGCCGTTGAACTGGCGACGCTTTACCTTCGCGCAGGCATGCAGAGCGAAGCACTCTCACTGTGCGAGGCTTCAGTCGTCAACAATCCTGACTATGTCGATTTACATCTGGTTGTGGGGAGCATCTATTTCGAAAGGAAGGAGTACGAGAAAGCCGACAGGTCCTTCCGGCAGGCCGTTAAGCTGGATCCCCGGACGCTTGAGTCATACCTTTACCTCAGCATCATTTACGCAGAGCAGAAGAAATACTCGGAGTCGGTGATTATCCTGAAAGACCTCCTCAAGATCGATCCGGACAATGTCATCGGCCATTACTATTTGGCCAAGAGATACGCCGCCATGAAGATGTACGATGAATCAGAAAAATGGTTCAGGAAGACCATTGCCCTTAAACCGAACTTCGAATCAGCCGTCGTTGATTTCGCCGCGATGTACGAAGAGCAGGGCAGGCTCGACGCGGAAACGAAAGTCTATAAGGATTTTCTTGAGCGCTACCCTAACCGAAACGACATGAAGCTAAGACTTGGAAAGGTCTACATGCGGCACAAGAAATACACCGAAGCCGCACAGCTCCTCGAGAGCATCCTTCAGAAAGAGCCCCTCAACAGGGAAGTGCGGCTGACGATGGGAGTAGCCTATTACTTTTCAGGACCTGCGGGCCGGGACCGCGCCGCCTCCGAATTCATGAAAGTTCTCATGGAAGACCCTTTCGAGCACCGGGCCCGTTATTTCCTCGCTGCAATCAATGAGGAGAGGAAAAATTACGCCGGGGCGTTGACAGAGCTCGGCCGGATTCCGGACGCCTCCGATCTTTTCATCGATGCCCGGGTCCGTATGGGCAGCATTCTAAAAAAAGAGGGAAAGGCGGCCCAGGCCATCCAGGTCGTACAGGAGGCCCTCGAGAAAAAAAGAGGCGATGCGGGACTCTCAAGTTTTCTCGCGTCTCTCTATCAGGATGAGAAAAAATTTGCCGAAGCGGAGAGCGTCCTGAAGGAAGGACTTCTCTTTTCACCCCGGAACGAGGAACTTTACTACCGGCTCGGTGTAGTCTACGAAGCGGCGAACCGCTTCGATGAAAGTATCCGGGCGATGGAGGAAGTTCTGAAGATCGATCCGAACCATGCCGACGCACTCAATTTCATCGGCTACAGTTACGCGGACAGGGGCCTTAACCTTCAGAAGGCCGAGGCGATGATAAAAAAGGCCCTGGAACTTAAGCCCGGAAATGGATACATAACCGACAGTCTGGGATGGGTTTACTTCAAACAGAACAAGACCGATCTTGCGATTAAGTACCTTCGCGAAGCATCGAAACTCCTCCCCGATGATCCTCTTATTTCCGAGCACCTGGGCGACGCTCTAGCAAAAAAGGGGGCAATCGATGAGGCGCTAGAGGCCTACAGGAGGGCGCTGAAACTGAATCCCAAGCAGGAAGGCGTCACGACAAAGATCGAGAAGCTTCTGAAAGAAAAATGAAATCTTTCTCACCTTCCCAACTTCGCATCTTTTTAAATGCGGTCTTTCTTTTTTTTCTCCTCATAACGGCCGCCGGATGCGCGGCGCTGAAAACACCGCCCGCCGAACCTCTTATCCCGCCGTCCCCCGACATAGTCGAAAGAATATCGCGGGCAGGCCTTCAGGATAAAGTATTGACGGGAACCATCCACCTGACGATTGAATCCCCGGAGGGAATTTTTGCCACTAAAGGAGTCATCGCCGTTCACTACCCTTCCTCACTCCGGCTGGAAACTATTCCCCCGCTGGGTCCGCCGGACCTCCATCTTGTCATTTGCGGCAACAATCTGAAAGTGTTTCTTCCCGGAAAGGAGAAATTTTATTTCAGTCGGAACGCCGAAAAAAGTCTCTCCCGCTTCATACCGATGAAGCTGGGCATAAGAGAAGTCATTGCCCTTCTCGCTGGAATGCCGCCGCCCGGCATGCTTGAAAACCGGGCACTGCTCGGAACCGGGAAAGAGGATCTTCTCTACAGGATTGACAGCTATTCCGACAAGAAAGAAAGGCTCAGTTCCCTCTGGCTCAAGCCTGAACGGATGGAAATCGCAAGATTCGTATCACTCGGGACTGACGGGAGATCACGCGGTACGGTAATCCTAGGCAATTACAGAAAGGTCGGCGAAATCGAAGTTCCCGATGGAGTCGAGATACGTTCGGAAGGAGATGAGGGGACGGTTGCTTCCGTAATCAAAATCAATTATAAGGATCTTCAGCTTGCCTCCAAAGAGGAGATAAAGGATCTCTTTGATCTTGACGTCCCTTCGGGGATAAAAACTTTACTAGTGGATTAGGATTCTATTCTTTCAATTCCTTGAGTTTCGCTCTCGCGATTTTAGCTTGATTGGTGTTGGGAAAATCGCTGACCACCTGCTCAAGGAGAAGCTTCCCGCTGTCTACATCCCCCAGCTTCAGGAATGAAAGCCCCTGTTTGAGCAGCGCATGGGGAACTCTGTCGCCGTCGGGGTAATTCTTGATCACTTTTTCATATTCGAGAATGGCTTTTTCGAAGTCATTCTCCAGGTAATATGTCTCTCCTATCCAGAACTGCGCGTTGTCCGCAAGATCCGTTCCTGGATTCTTCTCGATGTACTTCTGGAATCCCTTCCGGGCTTCATCGTACTTGGCGTTTTTGAAGTCCCTGTAAGCCAGCGAATAGAGATCGGACTTTCCGTTGCCGCCGTTGCGTTGGGTATTGTTCTTCTTGCCCTCTTTGCGGGTGCCGTTCTCCCCTTTCTCGGACTTCTTCCCAACTCCTATGAAGTTCTCGATGAATCCCACTCTCAGGGATACGTCGTTGAGTTTTGCGTCTTTCTCCTTGCGATCGGCCCTCAGGGAATTGAGATCCCGCCTCAACTCTTCGTTCATTCCCTGCAGCTTTTTAACCTGTTCCCTGAGCTCCGCAAGGTCAGCACCGGTATCGGCCTGATTCTTACGCAGGGATTTCTCAGTTTCCCTGCTCTCATCCAGACCTTTCTGAAGCCGGGCCGTTTCCTCCTTGAGGGCGTCGAGCTTCCTGTCCACATCGTGCCGGGTCTTCTTCAGATCCTCGGTGGTGGCACACCCCCAGCAGACAAGCGCCGCCGCCAAAAGGGACACCAGAAGTAATCTCTTCACAAGCAGACCTCGCCTCGAGTCTTCGGGCTACTTTTCCGTGACCACGAAGTGGTCGCGCCTGTTCTTCGCCCAGGCTTCTTCGTTGTGACCGGGATCGAGGGGTTTCTCTTTACCGTAACTGATGGTCTTGATTCGAGCCTTGTCGACACCCAGGTCCACAAGGAATTTCATTGCGCTCTGGGCCCTCTTTTCCCCGAGAGCCAGGTTGTATTCAACCGTACCCCGCTCGTCACAGTGACCCTCAACAAGAACATCAACATTCTTGTTGGCCGTCATGTAGGCCGCCGCCTTTTTCAGAGTCTCCCTCGCCTCGGGCTTCAGATCGAATTTGTCAAAATCGAAGCGGATATCAGCAAAGGCCTCCGCTCTCGCCGCTGCAGCCGCCTCCTTTTCCTTCTGGGCCGCCAGCGCCCGTTCTCTCTCCTGCTCCTCTCTAAGGGCCGCCTCCTTCATTGCCTTCTCTCTCGCCAGCCTCTGCTCTTCCGTCTCGGCAGGCTGCGAAGGCGCCGCGGCCGCCTCTTTCTGCACGGTCGCCGTCTTTTCCTCGGCCGCCTCTTTAACGACCTTCTTGGCGCACCCTGTATTCAGGACAAGCCCCAGGCACAGAATTAATGCCATCACAAAAAATACAACTGCATTTCTTCTCATATGAACGGCTCCTTTCACGAAAGATTTTAAAACTCAAAATAAATTTGCTTACTCATAACACATCGAAAGAAAAGTTCAATATAAATTTGAGCGGGCCGACCAGGAGATACCGGAGTACCCATCCATTCCCTCGTGCAGTACGCGCACGTTCGAGCCGTTGGAGTTCATTACACAGAGGCGGTATCTGCCGTTTTTCTTAGATACAAAAGCGATGTATCTGCCGTCCGGCGACCAGGAAGGCGAGTCGTTTCTGCCCCCCTCCGTCGTGAGCTGAACCACGTTGTTCCCGTTTTCGTCCATCAAAAAAATCTGAAAGGTTCCGCTTACCATACCTTCAAAAGCGATTTTCTTTCCCTTCGGCGACCAGGAGGGGGAAGTATTGTAATTTCCCTGAAAGGTCAGGCGCATCGGATCGCTTCCGTCGGCGTTCATCACATAGATCTGGGGTGACCCGGCGCGATCAGACACAAAGGCGATTTTCTTCCCGTCCGGCGACCAGCTGGGAGAGATATTGACGGAATAATTATACGTCAGTCGTCTTGACCTGCCTTCCCTGAAATCCATCACATATATCTCCTGATGACCGTCCTTGCTCAGGGTCATGAGCATCTTGGTACCGTCGGGCGACCAGGGTGCCGCAAGGTTGAGTCCGCTCGATGCGGATATTTTTCTCGTCCTACCGCTCGACATATCCATCAGATAAAGATCGGGGTTCCCGTCCCTATACGAAGTGAAAGTCATCTCCCTGTTGTCCGGCGACCAGCGGGGAAGAAGTGTCAGTGACCTGAAATTCGTTATCTTTTCGAGATCCGACCCGTCGAAGCGGATAGTGTATATTTCCGTGACCGAACCTTTTTTCCCAGCAAAGGCGATCCGGGTGTCGAAGACGCCCTGTTCCCCCGTCAGCTGAAGAAGGACCTCGCTGGCAAACTTTAGCACCATGTCCTTTCTGTCATCGATCTTACCCGTATATCTCTTGCCTGAGATGAGCTTTCCCTGAACCGCATCAAAAAGACGAAATTCGGTTACAAGTTCTTTCCCGTTCACCTGAAAGCCGCCCTTTATGAGAGATTCTGCTCCGATACTGGTCCAATCGGAAAACCTGATGCTGTCCGCTGTGATCCCCGCTTTACCCGAATCCTCCAGAAATGCCTTCCTCTGAATTATCGTGAAAAAACCCGTCAACTGGAGTGCCCCGCCCAGCGTGTCGGCGAACCACGTCTCGAGTTTACCCGTATCGGCGCCTTTCCCGAGATTCTTGAAATCAGCGACGGCAATAGGGAACTTCTGAAGGGTGGGCGAGTCTATGTCTATATAGACCCTCGCACAGGCCGGAGCGGCCGCGCCGAACACGAGAAAAAAAGCGATGAATAGACAGTGGACAGTAAGCAGTAAGCAGTAAGCAGCCTTAAAACCAGTGAACAGTGAAAAACAAGAGTTCTTGTCCATTAGACCCTTTGACCTCTGAATCCCTTGAATCCTCGGACCCTGTGTTTCTCGCATCTTCTCATCTTCCGTTCTTAACCAAACTCTGAACCTTGAACTCTGAACTACTTATCTGAACTGCTCCGTGTGGAACCGAATCCCCAGGTCGATGCTGCTTCCCCTTATGCTCGCCGGGATCGGGGGAAAGGGACTCGCTTTCCGGATAGCCCTTATCGCAGACTGATCGAAGTAGCGGTTTCCGGAACTTCTTTCAATACTGAGCGATGTAACGCTTCCCGAGCGGGATACAGTTACATCCACTACCGCTTCTAGATTGGTGGAAGGAAGAATCCCACGGGGCAGCGCCCATTCTGACTTGATGCGTGACCAGATCGCCTCGTAATAAGCGTAAACCGCCTGGTCCGTCTCCACGACACCCTGCCTCGCCGTCTGAGTCCTTTCGGATGACGATGCAGCCACTTTTTTCCTTACCTTCTCGATGGCCTTTTCCACATCCTCACGGCCGCTCTCTTTTTTGACAGGTGCGAGGCGACGGATGGGCGTCTCTGACGTCTTCTTCAGGGCAACGACGCGCTTTCCGGCGCTGATGGCGGCCACCTCCTTTGTCATGGAAATTGTGGCGGCCTTCTGCAGGTAACCCGCGGGGAGACTGACGAGATCCACGGTGTAGATGGGACCGAAGGTCCACTTCCGGGTGGGAAATGAGGGGGAAACAAAAAGTATGCTAAGGACAAGGGCATGCAGGAACACAGACAGAAGAATCATCCTGTTTATGCTGACGCCTCCGCCTGTATTGCCGCTCAACTTCCCAGGAAACACCATCGTCATTCCTTGACGGGTTCGGTTATCATCCCGAGCCTGTCCACCCCTGCTTTCCTGACTTCCGACATGACCTGCACGACAAAACCGTAAGGGACCTCTTTATCCGCCCGCATGAAAACTTCCTTTTCGATTTTGGTCTTGAAGATGTTCTGCAGTTTCGTGCCAAGGTCGGCCAGCGTTGTCTTGTAGTTGTTGATGTAAATCTCCCTCTTACTGTTTACCGTAAGGACGAGCTTATCCTCCGTCACATCTATGCTCCTTGCCTTCACGGCCGGGAGGTTGACATCTATCCCCATCTGCAGCATGGGTGCGGTGACCATGAAGATTATAAGCAGAACGAGAACGACATCCACGAGGGGCGTGACGTTTATGTCGGAAACGAGCCTGGATTCGGAATTTATGCGATGACGTCTCTGGTATTTCATTCTCTCAGGAAGAGATGGTCCTTCCGTAGTATCTCTCGATTATGTTAAGAAATTCGGAAGCGAAACTGTCCATCTCAAGGGTGATGGCCCGTATCCGGTTCAGATAGTAATTGTAAAAGATGACCGCAGGGATGGCCGCCGCCAGCCCAGCCGCCGTAGCTATCAGCGCTTCTGAAATGCCTGGAGCCACAACCGCGAGCGTCGCAGAACCCCTCGCCCCGATGCCCCGAAAGGCGTTCATGATCCCCCAGACCGTCCCGAAGAGACCGATGAAGGGGCATGCGCTCCCTGTTGTTGCCAGAAATCCGAGAGCGCTCTCAAGCCGCGACGATTCGGTCCCGCAGGCTCTGTTCAAGGCCCGCTCCACATTGTCAATCCCCCTGAACTCGAACAGAGGCGGCTCCGACTGACTTCCCTGGACGGCCGCGCTATCCTTTCTATCCCTGGTGATCTTCCCGAGTTCGGTGTATCCGGCACGGAAAACCTCTGCTATGGACGAGTTCGTGAACTTTCTCGACTCGGTCATGACCTCCGAAAGTTTGCTGCTTTTCATGTAGACGTCGAGAAAGGCGTCGTTCTCTTCACGTGTTTTCTTTATGACCCTGTACTTGAGCAGGATAATCGCCCAGGAGGCCACCGAAAATGCGAGAAGCAGAAGCAGAACGAACTGCACCATGACGCCCGCGTCGAGGATCATGCCGAGAAGGCTGCCGTGGAAGTGAGTCCCCAGATCCGCCGATGAAACAGCAAGTGCTTCTTTCAATTCAACTCCTTCGTATTGCGTATTTATTGAAAACGCTGATACTATTAATTTAAAAACATTTCTCTGTCAACTGTTCATTTTCCTCGAAACGCCACAATCCTATGGAAAAATAATGCTTTTCTGATAAGCTTGAACGTATCTTATTGAACCCCCGCCTTTGTGTTCCCTGCCACTTCTCAAAAGGCGGACTTTCGGCAGGGGAGGGACCTGATTGAGCCTTCTCCCTCGTTGAAGTTCCGCCAGTGGCGGGAGGAGAGAGGGTCGGGGTGAGGGTTAACGAACATACCCGAGATGATTCTTTCATGAAGAACACCCTTGCAACAAAAGCGCTTCTGGTTTGCTTCGCGGGCCTTTCGATTCTGCTTTCCGGCTGCGCTCCCCTGTATTTTCAGACCCTGAAACCACCGGCGGAGACTCTCCGATTCCAGACCCTCGGTGATCTGCCATACCGCGAACTGTGGTCGGGTTTCGTATTCAACGGCGAAAAAATCGGTTTCACCAATCTTAGAATCACCCCTCTGCCCGGGAAAAATCTTTTCGTAATCAGCTCAGAAGCAAGAATGCGGTTTCTGTTCATGGGACTGGATAAGAAGGTAATAATGAAGAGCGAAGATACGGTGCGCCCGGATCTTACCCTCGTCTCTTTCCGCTACGAGCATGAAATGGACGGAAAACCTTTCTTCATTGAAGGAAGCCTCTCGGGCGGCCGTCTCACGGCAGTTCAGAAGTCGGGGGGAAGGACGAAGATGCTGGAATTCAACGCCGACGGTCCCCTCTACCCTACGAGCGCGATCAACCTTTACCCGGTAATCCGCGGAATCGCAGTCGGCTCTGACTACAGATACGCCGTCTTCGACCCGCAGACCCAGTCCGTCACCGAAGTCACGCAGAAGGTCATCACTTTTGAGGAAAGCAGGAAACTCCTCATCGAACCCGCCTTCAAGATCGAAACGCGGATGCATGAGCATGAGGCCTCCGCCTGGATCAATCTCAGGGGCGAGGCGGTATTCGAGCTCGGAATGGGAGGCGTGCTGATCACATACAAGGAAGACGAAGCAAGGGCCCGGCGATATCTCTCTGAGGCAAGCCTAAACAAAAAGGATTTGCTCCTCGACTTCAGCCTCATCAAGACTGAAAGACCCCTCCCCTGTCCGAGAAAGGCACGTTACCTGGAGGCCATCCTCGAGGGCGTTGCGGGACAGCTTCCTCTCCTTCAGGGACCCGACCAGGACGCACGCGAAAAAACAGAGGGAGAAAAGAAAATAGCTCTTTACCGCGTGAAATCGGGGCCCCTTTCACAATCGAAGACCGCGTCCGGAGAGCTATCAACGGGCGACCGCCTTCTCTACTTATCGGCCACATCACACATCGAGTCCGGACACGCGGAGATAATGGAAACAGCCGAGCGGATAACGGCGGGAGCCGCAACACTGCGGGAGAAACTGGAGCGCCTGACGGCCTGGGTCGCCCGGGAAGTGAAAGACGAGGCAGTGGACAGTTTCTCCGCCCTGGAAGTGCTCCATGCGCGCAAAGGCGAATGCCAGGCCCATGCCATGCTCTACACGGCCCTCGCGCGGGCGGCGGGGATACCGACCCGGCTCGCGGGCGGAATCGTCTACATGGAGGGAATGGGATTTCTATATCACAGCTGGGCTGAAAGCTGGATGGACGGCTGGAAGGCCGTGGACCCAACTTTTAATCAGACGGAGGCTGACGCAACCCATATCAAACTTGTCGAAGGTCCTGACTGGGCCTCAGTGCTTCAGCTCGGAAAAGTCGTGGGGCGGATAAAAATCAACATCCTCGATTACCGGGCTGAGTGCATGGCCGGGGTCAAGCCATGATCAGCGCCTGTGTCTCTCGTCAAGAAGTTCGTTGATGCTGTCCATTACGATGCGGGTCACGCCTTCAAACTGCTTCTTGAATTTTTCCTGAGAGGCCTTCGAAAAAAGTGTGAATCCTTCCCTGATTCTGAATTCCTTTAATTGACTGTCCACAGAAAGCGGCTCCCCCACGCGGTAGGTGATCCGGCCGCTCCTGGCAAATGGTAGATGTCCGGAATAGACCCGGTCAGAATTGCTGCATCCCACTGGAACAATCTTTTTCTCCGTATGAAGGGCGAGCTGTGCCAGCCCGGTTTTCCCCTCACCAAGTTTCAGGGAACGCGTTCCTTCGGGGAAAATTATCATATTGAGGTTTTTTTCAAGGAGGGCCTTGCGGCTGAGTTCGGCCACCCTGCTCATGAGCTGTTCGTGATAGTGTTTGATGAAATCGAGAAAGTTATCCTTGAGAAGATTGGCGGCCTCGGGGGTCAACTTCCGGAGAACTTCTCCGATCTGGTTCTTGCCGTCTATCAGGTCCTTGATGAGACGGTACTCGTTCTTGTCGATTTTTTTCCTGAAATTTTTCCGGTAAAACTCTTCGACGAGATACCCCATGGACGGAACCGGGATTAGGTTGCACCAGTCGAAGAATTTTCCGAGCATGGCATTTCGGTAATACTTGCCCTTGACCCAGACGGTCGTGAACGGAAAACACTTCTCCCGCCACAACTTCCACTGGAAGGGCCAATAGTTGTAACGGTCCGTGTGATTCATGGCGAAAATTACCGTCTCATTGCGCGGTATGCTTTCACCGTTCTCTATGCGGACATCTACGTCGGCAAAAACACGATAGTTTGCCGTTAATAGAAATGCCCCTACAATCCTCTGACCGATTGGCCTGCTTACCAGACTTATATTTTCGAGGTATTCAAGATCGACCATTCATTTCACTCCTTCTGAAAGGTGGTCTGACCATATTCCCCGTCCCCTTAAATGTCAATCAAAATCCATTCCCTGCTGAATTTATGTTGTGGAACACCCCTATCGGGTATAATATTCAGGCAAATTGTTTTAAAAATATTTTTCGATTCATTGTTGTCATTCCCGTAAAGACGGGAATCATGCCTTTTCAACAATTTTATGGAGCCCCCTGCAAATAAAGAGAGGAACACTACAGTGCCTTCAAAAAAGATCCGGATTATTCAGTACGGACTCGGCCCCATCGGGATTGAGACGGCACGGCTCGCGCTGAGAAAGTCTGATATGGAGATCGTCGGCGCCGTGGATATCTCCAGGGACCTGAAGGGAAAGGACCTCGGAGAGATACTCGGGCTGAATCGAAACCTGAACGTCGTTGTCACGGACGACGCGGCGTCGCTATTCAGGCGCGCCCGGGCTCATGTGGTAATCCACACAGCCGGCTCGCGCCTTAAAATTATCCGCCCCCAGCTAGAAGAAATCATAATAGCAGGAATGAATATCATCTCCTCCGCCGAAGAACTTCTCTTTCCCTCGGGCAAAAACGTCCGGATCGCAAGGGCGATTCACCGGCTCGCCGTAGAAAACGGCGTAACCGTGCTGGGCACCGGGGTCAATCCCGGCTTCGTCATGGACGCTCTCCCCCTCTTTCTGACCGGCATCTGTCAGGACGTGAGGGAAATCCATGTCGAGCGGATAGTGGACGCCGGAACACGACGCTATCCCCTTCAGAAAAAAGTCGGCGCCGGGATGACTCCTGAGATCTTCGTGGAAAGGATCGCCCGCAAGGAGCTCGGACACGTGGGACTCCTGGAATCCCTTCACCTCATAGCCCACAAACTCGGCCTGACATTCGACCGCGTCAACGAGACCGTGGAACCGGTGCTCGCCAGGAAACCCGTGAAGACAGATTTCTTTTCCCTGAAAGCGGGCGACGTGGCCGGGATAAAACACATCGTCGAGGGCATCTTAAAGGAGAAAGCAATCGTCACCCTGGACCTGCGGATGTATGTGGGCGCGGAAAACCCCCGCGATACAGTCAAAATCACGGGCACACCCTGCATCCGGCTGAGGATAGAGGGCGGTGTGGCAGGAGACCAGGCTACGGCTGCGGTTCTGGTTAATTCCGTCCCGACCGTGATCGATGCGAAACCCGGTCTGACAACGGTGAAGGATTTGCCGTCGCCTCATTTCATAAGGTGAAAAAGTTTCGAGTTTCCGGTTTCCCGGTGGAGTATTCCGCACCCTGATTCATGGACAATACCGGGCTGCCTACAAAGAACTCGGGCGGCGGCGGATGATCTGGTTTCCGATAACGGTGAGGACCTCTTCGTTCCGCTGATTCAGCGTGGTGTAGCGGAAGCGGATAATTCCCCGGTCCGGCTTGGACGAAGAGGGAATGATCTCCAGGACCTCGCCAACGGCGCGGAGCGTATCCCCCGGCCTCACGGGCCGCAGCCACCGGAGCTCGTCGAACCCCGGTGAGCCGAGGTTCGAGTCCGCTATCACGCCCGTCATCAGAAAGAGACGGAAGGTGACGGCGATGGTGTGAATTCCGCTGGCTATTAGACCTCCGTAAATGGAATTCTTCGCCGCTTCCACGTTCATGTGAAACGGTTGAGAATCGTAGCGCATGGCAAACTCTATGATCTGACTCTCCGTAACCGTCGCCCCCGGCGACTCGAACCGGTCACCCACCTTGAAATCTTCAAAATAGAGCGTTGTCATTTTTTCATCCTGACAAATAAAATCAGAAAAAACAAGAGAGCCAGCATCCGCCATCTCTTGCATATTAAATTCTGAGTGATTAATCCCTTGCCGTCGAATAAGTGAAGCCGACGATTTATTTCTTCCTCCTGAGATGCCGTTTCAAAAAATAATTCCAAAGCCTTTCTAATGTTGTCACGAGCCTGCTCGATAACGGCGATTAAAAATAGCATATTATCTTAATTTTACAACTATTTTCATCATTTATATTGTCAAAATCCGGCGCGTGCTGTATAAAGCAGGCATTCAGAAGGACCGGTTCCCGGGCCAGGCCGGTAATGACAGTGGTTTGTTCTTTAGCAGTTGTGATATTTTTTCACTAGAACCCTTTAACCCTTCTTTAATGAAGTGACATCAACGCCCGACAAGAACGTCCCCTGGACAGAGAAAATCGTAACGCCCGATCGTGTGCTGGCACTCATCGAGCCGGGAATGAGCATCTTCATCGGCACGGGGATGGCCGAGCCGCGTACGCTCGTGAGGCACCTAATGGAATCAGAGACTGGTAATCTTCAGGATCTCGAGATGATCCAGCTCGTGAGCCTCGGCGACACCGTTCCCATCGACGAGCGATATTCCAAGAAGTACAGGCTCAAGACCTTCTTTTCGGGATGGGTGGCGAGCAGCGCGATAACGGCGGGACGGGTGGATCTAATTCCAAGCCGCTTTTCCCGCATACCCTGGCTTTTCAAATCCGGCGCAATCAGAATCGACGCGGCTTTCGTCCAGATCACGCCTTTTCACGAAACCGGTTTCGCCAGTCTCGGCGCCGGAGTGGACGTGGCCCGCTACGCTATGGAGCAGGCATCCCTGGTGGTGGGTGAGATCAACGACAGGGTCCCGCGAACTCTCGGAGACACGCTGGTTCACGTGACCGATTTCGACTATCTCGTCGAGGCCACGGAACCGCCTCTCTACATACCGCGCTGGCCTTTCTCCGAAGTTCATGAGCGCATCGCCGCCCACATCGCTTCCATCGTTGAAGACGGAAGCTGCATCTCCTTCTCCATCGGACCGATATACGAGGCGCTCGGAAAGTATCTCGCGCAGAAGCGCCGTCTCGGCGTTCACACACCCTTTTTCACCGACGCCCTCATGGACCTTGTCAGGGCCGGCGCCGTATCAAACCGGAGAAAAGGTTTTTACCGGGGTAAATCTTTAGCTTCCTACGCGCTGGGAACGCCTGAACTGATGAAATGGCTCGACCGCAATCCGCTGGTGGAGTTCCAGCCCCTCGATGTCGTCGCGAACCCCGGCAACATCGGCCTCAATGAACGTTTTATGGCTATCCTCCCGGCGCGCAAGGCCGACTTAACGGGTAACGTCGCCCTCCACGTGGGAATGGGAAACATGACGGCAGGGCCCGGTGCAGTTCAGGAATTGTTCGCCGGTGCGGCTATCTCAAGGGGCGGGCTGACCCTCTTCGCGTTGCCGAGCCGTAATCTGGATGGAAAATCCAACCTTCTCGTCTCAATCGAGGACTATCCCAATCAGTTCTCGAACAGGGAATCGCTTGACGCGATGGTGACGGAATACGGTGTCGCCTACCTGACGGGACGAACGGTGCGAGAAAGGGCCCAGGCCATCATCGACATCGCCCATCCCGATGACAGGGCTGATCTGGTAAGGCAGGCAAAAGAGGCGAATCTCCTATATCCAGATCAGATTTACATCCCCGAATCCGGACATCTCTATCCCGATAAAATCGCGATGACACAAACCTTCAGAGGAAATCTCACCGTCCGCTTCCGCGCCATCCGGCCCTCGGACGAAGACGGGATGAGAAATCTCTTTTATCGCTTCTCCGATCAGGCCGTCTATTACCGCTATTTCAGTCCCATCAAGACCATGCCCCACGGGAAGATGCAGGAGTACGTGAACGTTGACTATCGCAAGACCATGTCCGTGGTGGGCGTCATCGAGGAAGAGGGCACGGAACGGATCATCGCCGAGGGACGATATGTCCGCCTCAAGGACAGGCCGTACGCCGATCTCGCCTTCGTCGTCGACGAAGCCTACCAGGGCAGGGGCATCGCATCCTTTCTTCTGTCTCTTCTTATCCGGACGGCACGGGAACAGGGCGGAATCGAAGGATTCACCGCCGACATCCTCGCGGACAACAAGGCAATGATGAGGGTCCTAGAAAAGGGTCCCTACCCCGTCCAGGCCGTTCTTTCCGGCGGATGCTACGAGATCACCATACCCTTCACCGACAAAAAAGAGAACGCAGAGCATTAGCAGGACGTTCATGGCGTAGCGGGGACGATGCATTCCATCTTCCATAATGAGAGAAGCAGCCTGCTTGTTACCTGCCCCAGGGGTATCGCGCCTTATCTCGCCGGAGAGGTTCGCGATCTCGGATTTTCCGTTCCCGAAGAAATGATTGCGGCCGTAGAAACGGAGGGTACCCTCCACGATGCCATGCGATTGAACCTTCATCTTCGCACGGGACACAGGGTTATCTTTCTGGTCGAAGCATTCAGGGCCTCAACGCCCGAGGAGCTCTACCGGAAACTGACCGGGATCGCCTGGGAGAATTATATTCCCTCGGCGGGGTACGTGAGCGTCACGGCATCCGTAGAAAACCCGTCGATAAGAGACACCCGCTTCGCGGGTCTGAAGTGCAAGGACGCCATTGTCGACAGGATCAAAATGAAGCGCGGCCGCCGCCCCGACTCGGGGCCGGAAAAAAGAGGGGCGGCTGTTTTTCTCCACTGGAGGGACAGCGCAGTCAGCATCTATCTAGATACCACTGGAGAACCTCTTTCCAGACGCGGATACAGGAAGATACCCCTTCAGGCCCCCCTGCAGGAAACGCTTGCGGCGGCGCTTATCCTCGCCTCGGGCTGGAATGGAGAAGGCGCATTCATAAACCCAATGTGCGGAAGCGGAACCCTGGCCGTCGAGGCGGCCCTGATCGGGCTCAACAAAGCTCCGGGATTGCTGAGGAGCCGTTACGCCTTTCAGCACCTGCTCGGTTTCGATCCCGCCGAATGGCAATCAATGAGGCGCGAGGCCCGCATGAAGACCCGAAAATCCATTGCCGGACCGATTATCGCCTCTGACATCAGGCCGGAAGCCGTGAAGGCGTCGAAACTCAACGCGAAAACAGCGGGCGTGGACCATCTGATTGAATTCCGAGTCTGTGATTTCCGGGAGACCCCCGTGCCGGCAGAGGGAGGAATAATCATGGTAAACCCGGAATACGGCAAACGGATGGGAGAGAAAAAATCACTGGAGAACGTCTACAGGGGCATCGGGGATTTTTTCAAGCAGAGGTGCTCGGGATACCGGGGTTACATCTTCACGGGCAATCCCGATCTTGCGAAAAAAGTCGGTCTGAGGACGAAAAGGCGACTTCCCTTTTTCAACGGCGAGATCGAGTGCCGGCTGCTCGAATATGATCTCTACGCAGGGAGCAGAAAACATCCCGCCCCGTGAATCTCCGGCGGCTCAGAAATAAATATGCGCTCCCAGACCCAGATACTGGATGGAACGCTCGTAGAACTGTCCATTGGGGGAATGTCCCCGGAAATATTCGAGCATGATCTGAACCCTGTATCCCACGGTTTTTTCGCCTTCTATCTGGATCCCGGAACGAATTGAAATGTCCGTGTTCCAGTTGTTCTGCTCCCAGTTCTTGAAGTCGGCGGCCGCGATGGGCCTGAGGAGCCCGTGCACATACGCACGGGGGCTGCGGAGCTCTATCCCGTAGTGCAGGGACCAGGGCTTAAGTTCCGACGGCTCCTGATCGAAAAGCACCCCGCCTCCGCCATATAGACGAAGCCAGTCCCCCCGGTCGTAGGATAGCTTAGCGTCCAAGGACTCATAGCTCAGATTGACCCGGTTTATGCGGTTGTTGAGGAGATACTCGTCCCCGAGATGCGAGCTCTGGTGAAAGAGACGGAAAATACCTGACCATGGACCTTTTCGGTAGCTCAGAGAAAATCCAATCCAGTAATCGGCGTTGATGAGATCCTTCGAGGATGCATCCATATCGAATATGGCGAAGACTGCGGCCTGAATCCCCAGATCCCACTGGCCGCCACGGAATGCAGATCCCCTGTAAAATATGAAGGTCTCACCGAAACTCGTGGAGCCTACGTTCTTCAGTTTTTCATCGTTGATGTAATGGTGATAGGAGACGGAAAAATGGGCCCAGCGGGGATCGGCGATTAGCGGAGCGAAAAGCTTGGTTCCCGGGAAAAGTATACCCTCCCCCTTCACCTCCGCCTTCTCCTTCTGCGTCACAATCAGGGGCCGCTGGGGCTCATAGGTGAATCCCTGCTCTACTTCGAGAATAACAACGCGGGACACCCCTGGAATTCCGAGAAGCGACGTCAGCACGGCATCCGTGTCCGCCCCCTTGAGATCGACCGCCCTCAGGGTAACAACGCCGTCCCTGACCATCACCGCACCCCTTTTCAGGTGAAACTCCCGCTCGAGCACGGCGCCTGCATATCCGGCCAGATATCGGTCATCCGCCGCGGCAAGGGCCGGGCCGATCCCTGCGGTGAAAAGAAAAGCGGCAACCAGGACAATGTACCGGGCGCTTCGCATGAGGCACCAGCCTAAAGGCAGTAGGCAGTTAACAGTGAACGGCTCTAACTCATACTCTCAACTTATTAACTTCTCAGCTTATAACTCTGAACTCTGAACTGTTTTTTTACGGTATCTCCAGCTCGAATATATATCTTGACTTGGGCCCTCCGAGAACGATGCGATGCACGCCTCTTTTCAGCGGCAGATTCTTCTTCACTTCCTTCCGCCCGATTCGTATGCCGTCAACCGACGTTCCCACCGTGCTTCCCGCATCGAGAAGATAATACTCATCCCTGAAAAAAGTGATGACACAGTGATTTCTCGAAATCTCATAAGGCTCGCGATCCAGGAGGCTGAGGTCCCTGGTCTCAACTACCTGATCCGAGCTCGCCCTCCCGATGAAAAAAGGTGTCTTGGTGATAATGATTCTCTTTCCGCCGAGGGCACGCTCCGCCTCTTTCGTGACTGCGCGGAACTCTATGGGCTTCGCCGCAGTCTCCTTTACAGCCGCCTGTTCGCTCTTCTCATAAAAGGCCGTGATCATGTGATCCAGGTAACTCAGTCTGCGAAAGACCTGTTTGAGAAGCTGGATGATCGTTTCCTGATCCTGAAGAATCGCAGTCTCAAATGTTTCACGATCAAGAACCGTAACTACCGTGTCCTCCAGGGCGACAACCGTGGCCCTCCGGGGCTCTCCTGTTATAAGGCTGATCTCACCAACTATATTACCCGGCCCGAGCGTTTCGAGAACGATCTTCTTGCCCCTCGCCGTCTTGAATACCTCTGCGCTCCCGGAGGTGATTATATAGGCGAGAGATCCCTCCGATCCCTCCTCCATGATGACTTCTCCCTTGTGGAACGTCATGAAACTGGACACGAGCCGCCTCCTTTCTTTTCTAAAGTTTACAAAGTTGCATCTTCTACTGAATCATTACCCTTTTTCACCCGAAAAAGAAACCCTGATTTTTAATACCTTCATGCCGCCGTCTTCCTTTTCTCTTGCTTTCCCGTGCGTTTTTCAGTAACAACCGCCATGAAACAAAGGAGACGAAATATGGAAAAAATGCTCGGAGGCAGGGTCTGCCTAATCACGGGTGCAGGCCGGGGAATAGGAAAGGCCGCTTCGCTGCTTTTTGCGAAAGAAGGCGCAAAGCTGGTTTTAAACGACGTGGACCTTGCCGAAGTTGAAGAAACGGTGAATGAAATTCGCCGCTCAGGCGGGGAAGCCGTTTCAGTCGCCGGTGATGTAACGCTGGAAGGAATCCCGGAAAAACTAGTCCGGGCGGCTGCTGATGCTTACGGGCCCGATATCCACGTTATCGCGAACATAGCGGGCTACACATGGGACGGTACGATCCACAAGATGGACGATCGGCAGTGGGAAGCTATTCTCAAGGTGCATCTCACGGCGCCTTTCCGGATCATCCGGGCGGCGGCGCCGTTCATCCGCGAGAATGCAAAGGCGGAAAAGGAAGTCGGCAAAAGAATCATGCGCAAGATAATCAATGTGAGTTCAGTCTCGGGAACGGACGGGACTGCCGGCCAGGCCAACTACTCCTCGGCAAAGGCCGGCATAATCGGGCTAACCAAATCCCTAAGCCGGGAATGGGGTCCCCTCAACGTCAACGTAAACTGCGTTGCCTTCGGCTGGATAGACACGCGTCTCACCCGGCCGAAGGAAGAACCGGAGCTTATAGAGAGAGACGGCAGTACCATACCCCTTGGAATCCCGGCAGAGCGCCAGGAGAAGCTCCGTTCTCTCATTCCGCTCGGCAGGCCGGGCACGGCGGAGGAGGCCGCCGGGGCGATCCTTTTTTTCGCATCGCCCCTGTCCGATTATGTCTCCGGTCAGGTTCTCAAAGTCGCCGGGGGCCTATACTGAAGCCCTCCCTTTTACATTGACATTGTTTTCCCCTCTGCATTATTGTCTTTTTTAGTGACTGAGGGAAATATCCGCGTTCGAAAGAGAGGAGTTCCGGATATGTACGAAAAGAAGCCCTGGCTTAAATTCTACGGAGACATTCCCGAATCCATCGACTATCCGAGGGTCACCATGTACGAGGCGGTAATGAGAACCGTGGCCCGCTGCCCGGACGCCGTCGCCTACGATTTCCTCGGATACACCTCCACCTACCGGCAGTTCGGCGGCGAGATCGACCGCTTCGCCGACGCCCTCGCCTCACTAGGCATGAAAAAAGGCGATCGAATCACAATCTCCATGCCAACGACCCCGCAGGGCATCATCTGCTTCTACGCCGCAAACAAGCTGGGCGCCGTGGCCAGCATGATTCATCCACTCTCGACGCCGAAGGAAATCGAATTCTACCTTAACCTGAGCAAAAGCCGGTTCGCCCTCACCCTGGACGCCTTTTACGGAAAGTTCGCCGAGGTGAGGGAACGCACGCCGCTCGAGATACTCATTCTCTCCCGTATACCGGATTACCTGACTGGGCTCAAAAAAATCGGTTTCAACCTGACCAAGGGCAGAAAAATTCCGAAGGTCCCGAGCGACCCCATGGTCCGCTGGTGGAGTGATCTCATGAAGGGATTTTATCCGCCGGCGCCCCGGGCGGAAGCGGATACGGATGATCTCGCCGTCATCCTTTACAGCGGAGGGACTACGGGAACGCCCAAGGGCATCATGCTCTCCAACATGAATTTCATCAGCGAAGGGATGCAGGTGTCGGTCGTCGGTAAGCTCTCCGAGGAGGATGCGATACTCGCAATTCTTCCAATCTTCCACGGCTTCGGTCTCGGAGTGTGCGTCAACGCCTGCTTCATGGGAGGAGCAAAGAGCATCCTCGTCCCCCAGTTCACGCCGGAGACGGTGGCAAAACTGATCAAAACAAAGTGCCCCACCTTTGTGATCGGAGTACCCACGCTCTTTGACGCTCTAAGCCGCAATCCCGAATTTCAGAAAACCGATCTGAGCTGCCTCAAGGCCACTTTCAGCGGAGCGGACACGCTTCCCAAAACCGTAAAGGAGCGCTTCGAGGAAATCGTGAAACGGCAGGGCGGGAGCTGCCAGCTGCTTGAGGGATACGGCCTGACCGAGGCGGTAACGGCCATTATGGTCACGCCCTTCGACGAGTACCGCGAAGGGGGAGTGGGGGTTCCCTTCCCGGACATGCTCGCTAAAATCGTGAAGCTGGGAACAACTGAGGAAGCGCTTCCCGGAGAAGAGGGTGAGATCTGCCTTCACGGTCCGGCGGTTATGATCGGATACCTGGACCAGCCGGAAGAAACCGCGGAGACTCTGAAAAGACACCCCGACGGCAAGATCTGGCTTCACACCGGCGACATCGGCACCATGGACGAAGACGGGTTCTTTTATTTCAAACTCAGACTGAAGCGGATGATCAAATCCTCGGGGATGAACGTCTATCCCGCCCAGGTTGAGGAGGTCCTCTACAGTCATCCCGACGTCCGGGAGGCCTGCATCATCGGTGTCCCGGACGAATCGCAGGTGCAGCGCGTCAAGGGTTTCGTCGTCCTGAAGGACCCCGCCATGGCCTCTCAGGAGAAGGAAAAGGAACTCATCGCCTACTGCCAGGAGCATCTAATCAAGTGGAGCTGTCCCCGTGAAATCGAGTTCCGCGGGTCGTTGCCTAAGACACTGGTGGGCAAGGTAGCCTTCAATGTCCTTGAGCAGGAAGAGATAGCGAGGCTCAAGAAAGAAGGAAAGTATGCGGGAGAGTGAAATGACAGAGGTTAAGCCTTTAGCCTTTAGCCTTTAGCCTTTTAGTCGAGGAAAGAGAATGACACTGTTTAATGAGTTCCGCGAGGCCGTTCAGAACCCGGCCGCTTACGGAAGAAAACTGAAGGAAGAAAGAGGCAGGAAGATTGTTGGATATTTCTGCTCCTACACACCCGAAGAAATAATCTACGCCGCGGGAGCCCATCCCATGAGGCTCTTCGGAACGGGGGAGAACATTCATCTGGCCGATGCGCATCTGCAATCCTACTGCTGTTCACTGGTAAGAGGCGCCCTTGAAGGAGCTCTGGACGGCAATCTGGGATTTCTGGACGGCGCGGTGTTCTCTCACACATGCGACTCGATTCAGAGGCTCTCGGATGTCTGGCGGATGAACGTGAAGGGACCATTTCACCTGGACGTCGTTTTCCCCGTCAAGCTCGATTCGGAAAGCGCAAGGGAATATATGGAAGACGTCCTGAAAGTGTTCAGAGAAAACCTCGAGAAGAGACTCGGCGCGAAAGTTAGCGATGAAGACATCCGCGGCGCCATTTTCCTTTTCAACAGAATCCGGAACGGAATCCGCAGGCTCTACGAAATCAAATGTGAAAATCCGGGAACAATCGGCGGGAGCGACCTCCATGCAATCATCAAGGCCTCCATGATCATGGACCGGGACCGGTTCGCCGCACTCCTTTCTGAAACGATCGAGGAACTGGAAAATAAGAAGGCGCCGGCGAATCCTTCCGCCAAGCGCCTTGTACTCGCAGGAGGCGTCTGCAATCACCCCGATATTTACCGGTTGATAGAGGAGTCAGGCGGGACTGTGATTTGGGACGACCTGTGCACCGGCTCAAGATACTTCGAGACCCCGACGGAAGAAGACAGGGAGCCCATCGCGGCGCTCGCAGAGCGCTTCCTCGCCCGGCCGCCCTGCCCCGCCAAACACGCAGGACTCTTTTCCAGGGCGGAACATCTCGTCCGGACTGTAAAGGAAAAAAGGGCTGAGGGCGTGGTGTTTTTCTTTCTCAAATTCTGCGATCCTCACGCCTTCGACTACCCGTACATAAAAGAAGCGCTGGACCGGGAGGGCATTCCCAGCCTCATGGTCGAGGCGGAGGACCAGCTTCCCTCCGAGGGACAGCTGAAGACGAGGTTCGAGACGTTTGTAGAGATGTTGTAAGAAAGGAAAGGTTTGAGGGGCAGAGGATTACAGGAGTCAAGTGAATTCGTTTTTTAGCATGCTCAAATTTTCAATTTTCATTCCTGCATCCTCCATTGTCATTCCCGCGGAGGCGGGGATCCAGAAATGATTTAAAGGAATGGATTCCCGCCCTTGATGTGTGTCATGACAGTTAAAAAACCTCCATTATGTCATCCCCGCGTCCTCTACTGTCATCCCCGCGGAGGCGGGGATCCATTATTACAATGAACCAGTACTATGTATACATCATGGCAAGCAAAAGAAACGGTACGCTATACATTGGTGTAACGAATGATTTGACCAGAAGAGTTTACGAACACAAGAATAATCTCGTTCCGGGTTTTACAAGCACCTATAAAGTTCACAAGCTTGTTTATTATGAGATTTTTAGCGATGTAAATGAAGCGCTTCTGAGAGAAAAGAGAATTAAAAAGTGGAACAGACAATGGAAGATCAATTGGATTGAAAAGGCTAACCCGGAATGGAATGATTTATACAGCGTGATCACAAAATAAAGGAGTGGGCCACTGCCCTTGATGCGTGTCATGACGGTCAAAAAACTTCCATTATGTCATCCCCGCGGAGGCGGGGATCCAGAAATGGTTTAAAGGAATGGATTCCCGCCTTCGCGGGAATGACAACAAAAAAACGGGAATGACAACAAAAAAACGGAAGTGACAAAAAAGAAAGCGGAAGTGACAAAGAAGAAAGCGGAAGTGACAAAAGAAGAAAACGGGAGTGACAAAAAAGAAAAAGTGAATGATAAAAAAGCAGGACTGACTTACAAGGAGTGGGCCACTGCCCTTGATGTGTGTCATGACGGTTAAGAAAACCTCCATTATGTCATCCCCGCGGAGGCGGGGATCCAGAAATGGTTTAAAGGAATGGATTCCCGCCCTTGATGCGTGTCCTGACGGTCACGGAAACCTCCATTATGTCATCCCCGCGGAGGCGGGGATCCAGAAATGGTTTAAAGGAATGGATTCCCGCCTTCGCGGGAATGACAAAGAAGAAAACGGAAGTGACAAAAGAAGAAAACGGAAGTGACAAAGAAGAAAACGGAAGTGACAAAAAAAAAGGAAGTGACAAAAGAAGAAAACGGGAGTGACAAAAAATAAAACGGAAGTGACAAAAATGGAAATGACTTATGAATAGAATGCCGCAGTTTCTTCTTTACCTGATCGCGAAGATCAAGAAGTTTCTCCTTCATTTCAAGACGCAGAAGAAGATGAAGGAGATAATGACTGTTTACTACATGGAAGCGAAGAGCGCACGTGTGGGCGGACGCAAGGTGGCGTGGATCACCAGCGGCGGCCCAGTCGAGCCGCTCATCGCCATGGACGTGATCCCCGTTTATCCGGAAAATCACGGGGCCATGATCGGCGCCAGCAAGATGGGCACCGCCCTCTGCGAGCGGGCGGAATCTATGGGCTACTCTACCGATCTTTGCTCCTACGCTCGTTCCGACATCGCCTGCGCCACCGTCAACGGCGGTCCAATCGGGGGGCTGCCGCGCCCCGACATGCTGGTGTGCTGCAACAACATCTGCGGCACCGTACTCAAGTGGTACGAAATTCAGGCGCGCTACTTCAACGTTCCGCTTTTCATCCTCGACACGCCTTTCTGCCACGAGGGCTTCGCCGAGGAGGCACGGCGGTATGTCCGGCGGCAGCTCGATGAGTACATCGTTTTTCTCGAGAAGGTATGCGGCCGGAAAATGGATCACGACCGGATGCGGGAGGTGGGCCGGCTGTCTCTCGAGGGGCAGAGGCTCTGGCAGGCGGTACTGGATACGACTACTCTCAGCCCGGCTCCCATGAGCGCCTTCGACGCCTTCTACCACCTCGCCCTCATCGTCACACTCAGGGGAACGCAAGAAGTGATCGATTACTACACGCAGCTTCTCGAAAAGATGAAAGACCGGGTGGCGAAAGGCATAGGAGCGGTTCCCAACGAAAAATACCGTCTTCTCTGGGACAACATACCCATCTGGCACAGGACGCGCTGGCTATCGCAGAAATTCGCCTCCCACGACGCCTGCCTCGTCGCTGACACTTACACCTCGGCATGGTGCGGAACCATGAAATACATAGACGAAAACCGCTTCTTCGATTCCATGGCAGAGGCCTATACCCGCATTTATCTCAATATCGGCGTGGACGAGATGGCCCGGACTGTAATAGGCATGGTCGACAAGTACGGGGTCGACGGAATCGTCATGCACTCGAACCGGAGCTGCAAGCCTTACTCCTTCGGCCAGTACGATATACAGAAGATCGTGGAGCGAGAGCGCGGCATTCCGTCGCTGATCATCGAGGCCGACATGGTGGACGAGCGGAGCTTCTCCGAAAGCCAGGTATCGACTCGCATCGACGCGTTCATGGAAATGATAAAACACAGAAAGAGCTGATCGCTCAAACGCTGAGAGTTGCCGTATGTTTACTGCAGGAATCGACATCGGGTCCATCACCGCCAAAGCAGCCGTGATTGCAGACGGGAAGCTGCTCGGCACACGGGTAATCTTCACGGGATACAATTCCGGTGTCGCCGGAGAAAAGGTGTTTCATGAACTGCTCGAAGAGCTTCACCTCAATCCGTCAACAATAAGGAAGATAGTTTCTACAGGATACGGCAGGAACAGCGTGACGTTCGCAAGCAAGGCCATGACGGAAATCATCTGTCACGGCGCCGGCGCCCACTACCTTAATCCCGCCGTACGTTCAATCATCGACATCGGCGGCCAGGACAGCAAGGTAATCCTTCTGGATGAAAAGGGCAAGGTGAAGAATTTCGCCATGAACGACAAGTGCGCCGCGGGCACGGGCCGCTTCCTCGAGGTCATGGCGAGGGCCCTGGAGGCGGACCTGGACGGATTCGGCACCCTCTCCCTGAAAGCGGGCTGCCCCTCCAGGATAAGCAGCCTCTGCACGGTTTTCGCGGAATCGGAGGTCATATCACTCATCTCCAAAGGCGAAAAGCGCGAAGACATCATCGCCGGCATTCATGAATCCATCGCTGCGCGGGTCGCAGCCATGGCGAACCGCGTGGGGGTCGTTCCGCCTGTGGTGATGACTGGAGGTGTTGCGAAAAACATCGGTGTCGTGAAGGCCATGGAAAAGAAACTGGGGATACCCGTCGAGGTATCTTCTTACGCTCAGGTCAACGGGGCTATCGGCGCCGCCGTCCTGGCAATGGGGATGAAATAGAAATGACCGCGACAGGAGCAAAGGCGGTTAAGAAAAAGTCCGCTCGCGCGCCACAACAGAGGTTCCGGAGCATCTTCGAGCACTCGCCCGCCATGGTATATTTCACCAACCTCGACGGCATGATCCTGGACATCAACGAAGCCGGCGTTAAAATGCTGGGCTACCGTTCACGGGACGAGATTGAAGGCCGCATCCACGCCCGCTCCGTCTATGAAAATCCCGCTGACAGGGTCCGCTTCCTGAAAAGCATGGAGAAGACGGGATCGGTGGAGAATTTCGAAACACGTTTCCGCCGGACGGACGGATCGGTCCTGGATGTCATGATCACCGCCGCCATGCGGCGCGACGGAAAAGGCAATATTGAAGGCTATGAGGGATTCGTAATTGATGTAACCGAACTGAAGCGGGCAAGCCAGGCCCTCCATGAATCGGAGGAAAAATACAGGACGGTGGTGGAAAACTCTCTCGCGGGAATCTTCGTCCACCGCGGCGGCCGCTTCCAGTTCGTAAATCAGAGATTTGCGGAGATGCTCGGTTACGACCACCCGGACGAAATCATCGGGAAACCTTTCTGGGAAGTCGTTCATCCGGAAGACAGGGAGCTTGTGAAGGAAAGGGGTCTGCGGAGAGAAAAAGGCCAGTTCGACCCCGCCCAGTATCCCTTCAGGGCCATACGAAAGAACGGGGAAACCATATGGGTGGAACTGAGAGCCGCCCATGCAACCTACATGGGACAGCCGGCCGTGGTGGGAAACTTCATAGACATCACTCAGAGCAAGAAAGCCGAGGAGGAGATCCGCCACCTCTCCCGCCGCCTCCTTGAAGTGAGCGAAGAGGAAAAGAAAAAACTTGCCAGGGATCTCCATGACGAGTTCGGCCAGGCCCTCACATCCCTTCATTTTGATCTGGAGGCACTGAGCCGTAACATTCCCGTGGAATCGGCGGACCAGAAAAAAAGATTCAGCGGCATTATTCAGACCGTGGAGCGGCTCGCGGACAACGTGAGAAAAACAACCTCCTACCTGAGACCGGACCTTCTCGACCACCTGGGACTAATTGCCGCGCTTGAATGGTCCATTCAGGAATTTACAGGCAGGTGGCCTGACGTACAGGTAGACTTCCAGACCCTCGGCTTCAAGAAAAGACTCAATCCGGAAATCGAAATGGTCCTGTACCGCATCTTTCAGGAAGCCCTGACAAATATTTCCCGGCACGCAAAGGCCACGCGGATCGAGATAATGCTCACATACAGCCACCCCGGCGTAATCTTCGTAATCCGGGACAACGGTGTGGGTTTCCGGCAGACCAGAAAAGGGTCTGCACCGGGGGAAACCCTCCGCGGCATAGGCCTCCTCAGCATGCGGGAGCGTGTCGCCTCCCTCGGCGGTTCCATTGATATCAGCTCCGCTCCGGGAAAGGGGACCACGATCCGGGCGGATATCCCGGTACTTTGAATTGAGGGAAAGTCATGAGCAGGATCCGCGTCCTCATAGCCGACGACCACGCGATCGTCAGGGACGGCCTGAGGCAGCTCCTGAACGGCCAGCCGGACATGGAGGCCGTCGGGGAAGCCGGTGACGGGAAGGAGGCAATGGACAAAGCCAAGGCGCTGCGCCCCGACGTCGTCCTTCTCGATGTGGCAATGCCGCACCTGAGCGGTCTCGAAGTAATAAGCATGATCCGCGAGTCGTCGCCCGATTCGCAGATCGTGATCCTCTCCATGCACGCGAAGGAAACCTACGTCCAGCAAGCCCTGGCCGCGGGCGCCCTCGGATACGTCCTAAAGGCATCACCGAGCCAGGACATCCTCGACGCAATCCGCGCGGCCCGCCGCGGCGAATATTTCCTCAGTTCAAGGCTGAGGGCCGAGGTGATCGGCACCTATCTTAAAACCCGGAAAGGAACTCCCTCGCTGCGCGGTTATGACCTTCTGAGCGAACGGGAGCAGCAGGTCTTCCGCCTTGTGGCGCAGGGACATTCCACCGAACAGATCGCCGACATCCTTTGCGTAAGTCCTAAAACCGTTGAAAAGCACCGGACGAGTCTCATGGGCAAGCTCGGAGTCCACGACCGCCTGGAACTTCTCAAGTACGCCATCAAGATCGGCATCGTAGATCCGGAGCTCTGGGAGGATTAGGAGGCTGGCGAAAGGAGTGTTCACTTGAAAAAAAAGTGGTCATCCCGGAAGAAATTGTTCGCCTTCACGGGAGCGCTCTTTGTCGTGGTTATCGTCATCGGCTGGATGATAACGGCATACCTCAGAGACCAGGCCTTTCGGGGAATCGCCTCTGAGAGTGAAGCCGATACCATGATGCTGGCCATCTATCTGTCATCCGAATTCAGTAAAATAGAGGGGTCCGTCAAATCCCTCTCTGGCTCTCCGGCAATCGCACCGGTTCTTCTTTCCCCCGTCTCCAAGAACCTGAAAAATGCGAACTTAGCCCTCGACAGATACAATTCAGCCATGGGAGCGTCGGTGTCCTATCTGATGGATGCCCGCGGGATCGTCATCGCTTCAACCAACCGTCTTGACCCGGACAGTTTTGTCGGCCGTTCTTATAGTTTCCGCCCATATTTCACCAAGGCAATCAAGGGTATGCCTTGCCGCTACTTCGCCCTGGGCATCACTTCCGGGACACGCGGTTTCTATGCCAGTCACCCTGTTAAAAGCCCTGCCGGAAAAGTCATCGGAGTCGTTGTGATGAAAAAGGACCTCGACGAAACGGCCCTGTTAATGAGAAAATTTCATAATTGCTTCCTCATCAGTCCGGAAGGAATCGTCTTTCTCTCCAGCAGACCCGAACTGCTATATAGAAGTCTCTGGCCGGTCAGAGAGGATGTCCGCAAGGCGCTGATCGCATCCGAGCAGTTCGGCATCCGTCCTTTTCAAGCCCTACACTCAAAAGAGTTGGTTAACGGTGAAATCGTAGATTTTCTGGATCAGAATTATCTGGTTAACCGAAAGACGATTGATCGTGAAGGCTGGTCCGTGGTTTTTTTGGCCTCGACCGGGCCGATCCAAATTTATAAAACAATCGGCATAATGATCACCCTGTCCCTGTGCCTCCTGATCTCGATCTTCACAGTGGTGAACTATCTAACTCAAAAATCGAGGCAGGTAATCAAGGAGAGAGAAAGAAGATACCGAACGCTCTTCAATGGAGCAAATGACGCCATCCTCATTATAAAGGACGGGCGTTACGTTGACTGCAACGATCTCACGCTCAAGATGTTCGGATGCACGAGGGAGCAGATTATCGGGAAATACCCCGACGAATTCTCGCCATCTCTCCAGCCCGACGGCCGTAGTTCGCTTGAAGAGGCACGGGAAAAAATCCGCCTGGCCATGACAGGAGAACCGCAGTTTTTTGAGTGGAAGCACCGCCGACAAGACGGTTCTCTCTTTGACGCCGAGGTGAGCCTTAACAGTATACCGGTCAATGGTGATATCCTTATCCAGGCCTTTGTCCGGGACATCACGGAACGCAAACGCCTGGAGAATGAGATCAAGGCTCTTTCCATCACCGATCCGCTTACGGGTCTTTACAACAGGCGGGGATTCCTGACGCTCTCCGAACAGCAAATGAAAATAGCTGATAGAAAGAAGCAAGGTCTGCTGCTGCTCTTCGCCGACCTCGATGAAATGAAATGGATAAACGACAACCTCGGCCACGAAAAGGGAGATGACGCTCTGATCGAAACGGCTTCAGTTCTCAGGCAGGTCTTCAGGCAATCGGATATCATCGCCAGAATCGGAGGCGACGAGTTCGCGATTCTCGCCATGGGAGACAAAACCCTTGAGGGAGTTTTGATAGACCGTCTCCAGGAACTGATCAAAGAACGGAACTCCCTTAACGGCAGGGTCTACCGTCTATCCCTGAGCGTCGGCGCAGCATGGTCAGACCCTCAGAACCCACAGACAATCGACTCGCTGATGTCACGGGCTGATCAGGCGATGTACGACGAAAAAAGAAAAAAGAAAGGTTAACTTCCCGTTCTGCTAAACTAGAAGAAGTGAGGCGGCGCCAAGGACAATCATCCCGCCAAGTGTCACGTCGAGCCCGAAAAGGGGAATCAGTAACAGAGCGGCGACGAGAGACCCGAGGCATCCGCCTATGAGATCCGCCGCGTAAAGCGGTGAGATCACCTTAGTCTGATCCTGGAGATCGCGGGCGGACGCGAATCCGAAGATACCGGCCACCAGGAGTCCGGCTCCCGCGAGGAGCCCTCCCGTCAGCGCGAGCCCCGCCGATCCATCCTCTGCGACGATCATCATAACCATAAAACAAAGAAGAGAGAAGACGGCGATAAGTCCGGCGCCGACCAGTCGAATTTTTGTTCCCCCCCTTCGCTCGATGCGCATCACCCCGTTCATGGCCGCCGAGCCAAGAGCAAGTCCCGTCATGAAGAGCGTCATCAGCAGTCCTATATCCCTGAACAGAACACCCTCCTTCATCTGGTAATTCAGAATGAGGACCGTCTCCAGGACCATGCCCAGAAACCCCGCCGTGAGAACCAGCGCGGCGTTCCGCCGGGAAGGTTTCCTCCTGAGAAAAAGAAAAAGAACCACGATGGCGACCCCGGAAACCCAGGGTCCCGCCGCCGTCATGAAAAGCTTCTCCGTTTTATCGGCAAGATCCGGCAGGGCCATCCCGGGGAAAAATTTCGACAGCCAGATCATCAGGGCATACATATAGCAGACCGGCCTACGGTCCGTGTTCACCGGCACCGCCGACGTTTTAAGGAGCCGCTCTATCTCGAAGAAACGGTCATTCGTAAGGAGGTAGCGGATATATGGAGGTGAAACGAGTCTCGCCTTGATTTTTCTTTCTTCGAATCTCGCGGTCAGAATCTCAGCGGACCTTGTGAGAGGACCCCTGGATGCAGCCAGCACATTGGTCGAGCCGGGTAGAACTATCACGTCCGGGAACACAGAAAGGATGGCGCGGTAAATGCTCGCCGTGCGGCGAACCATCTGCGGGGTCCAGAAATTCTCCCCCGAGCGCAGCCGAAGGGCGACCACGCCCCCCGCATTGAGTCTCCCGGCGCAGAGCTCGAAAAATTCTTTTGTGTAGAATCGGTTTGACTGGCCGGACTCCGGCTCCGGCATTCCTATGAGGATGAGATCGTAGCGGCCGCTATCCTTCATAAACGCACGGGGATCGCCGATGATGAGACGGACCCCGGCCCCCTTCAGAGAGGCGACGATGTCCCCCGGAAGCCTGTCTCTGACCGCCTCCACCATAGCCGCATTGAGCTCGACATAATCCACCCTCTTCGGCCCATGTTTGAGTACTTCCTTCACCGTACCCTCGATTCCTCCGCCCAGGATGAGAACGGACTGCGGATTCGGGTGCTGAAGCACGGCCGGATGGACGAACATCTCCGCCTCCGTCCCCTCGGTCTCGAAGGCGATGGCGTCATTTTCAAATACTGTTATCTGCCCGTGAAGTTTCGTTATCGTCACTCTCCCGTAGGGAGTGTCGAGACTCTCGAGAAGGTTGCGATGATTCCAGGCCGTCATTCCGCGGTCCAGAGACGACGAGAGGAACAGGACGACAAGCGCAGCGCAGACGAGACCGCCCGCCGCCGCTCTGTAAAGACGAATACGTCTGCCTGAAAAAATGAGGGCGGCCGTGGCGAAAGCGATGAGTCCGCAGAGGACTGCCAGCGTAAAATTCTGGATCCCCCGGTGAAAACCGGCTGTGGCGATGACTCCTCCCGCGAGGCCGCCGGCGCTTTCGATGCCGTAGGCGGCGATGAGCGTCCGGTCGAATCGGACGTACATGCGTGCCGCCCTTTGGAACATTAGACCTGAAAGCAGCCCCACGGGCAGAAGAGCAACGGCCGTCACCGCCATCTGCTCAGGAAAAGAGAGATAAGCGCCGGGGACACCGGAAAAAATCAGACGGCCAGCCCGGATGAAGACAAGAGACATCAGCAGGGATATTCCATAGAGAATGAAGAGCGGTATTATCTCTTCGGCCGAATGGTTCGCAAAGCGGCGGCCTGCGAGAGCGCCGAGGGCAGTGAAAAAAAGCCAGACACCGAGGGCGAGAATGTAAATCAGCTCGACGCCGAAGAAGGCAACATTCAATTCCCGAAGCAGAATCACCTGCCCGAGAATGGAAACGAGTCCGATAACGAATAAGGGAATCTGCATCTCACCCTTAAGAGGGAATCACCCTCACCCCACCCTCTCCCGTCAAGGGAGAGGGACAATTTATTCCCTCCCCTTGCGGAAGGGAACACAGGGGGAGGGACAATTTATTCCCTCCCTTTGTGGCAGGGAACACAGGGAGAGGGACAATTTATTCCCTCCCCCTGTGGCAGGGAACACAGGGGAAGGGTCACTTGAAGTCCGATTCGCCGAACACGACGGCCTCGAAGGTTGAAAGCCTTGCCCCTTCTTTCCAGCACCCTCTTTCCAGTCCTGCCTTGAGGCAGAGATTGTCCAGCGTTTCATCCCGGCCCCAGCCCTGCTTCGGCACCACCTGCGGCAGGAATAGCGCCGCCCGGCCTTCCTTCTGGAGAATCACGCCGTCCCGTCCGACATGAAAATCCGCCGGCCCCGCCACCACCTTCGGCATGGTCAACATCGATATTTCGATCTCAACCTGCGCGAGCTCATCTTCTCTCAGGGGATAAAACCGGGGATCGGCGAAGGCGGATTTCAACGCCATCGCACCCACAAGATTGACGAGGGGCGTATCCGCGGGTACATGCCCTATGCACCCCCTCAGTTCCCCCTTTTTCATGAGCGTCACGAAGACACCGCGCTTAATCTGCAGGCGGGGATCGAACCCACGGGCGAGAGGAATCGTTCTGGTGGAGAGATAACGCGATATGTTCTCGCGGGCGAAGGAGAGAAGGGTCTTCTTCTCTGCCGGCGTAAGAGTCACCTCCGCCGGCGCTTTCGCTGAACCGGCTTTCCCCGCCTGAATCTGACCGGCTTTCCCGGCTGACAGGGCGACGGCGGCGTAGCCGACCACGCGCGTCCGTTCTCCAACGGGCACGTCCCCCGAATTGAGGTAACTCACGACTGTCCCACCCTTCGCCCCGAGGGCCCTTGCGGTCTCCATCGCCGCCATCATTGGCGCCTCGCCGCAGGCGCAGGTATCGAGATTCGGGATTTTGCGGTTCATCAGCTCCTTTATCTTTTCGTGCAGAAGCGCCGAGTCAAGCGTCACGACAGCCGAAAGTGTCTCCCTGTCAACAGATGCTGCATCTTCCGCGTCGGGATAATGGGAGAGATCCGTGCTCGCCACGATAAGCGTCCGCGTTCCCCGTACCACATTCGCCAGCGCCCGGCCGAACCTCCGGCAGGTCTCCGGATCCTGCGTTCCCACAATCACTGGAACAATCCTGGCCTTCGGAAAGAGAAACTGCACGAAGGGAACCTGCACTTCCACGGAGTGCTCGCGTATGTGGAGCAGGTCCTCGAGCTCGCAGGCGGGGTCGGCGGCCGCTATCGCCGCCGTCATTTTCTTGTCGACCTCGGCGATCCCCAGGGGCGTCCTGTACCCGTCACCGGAGAAAACCGATATCTTTCCGAAACCGGGATTCGTGTGATTTGTCCCGAGAATCACCACCGTGTCGTAGTCCCGCCCGCTAACCTGGCGGTACCCGTCGGCGCAGATCTGGCCTGAGTATATGTAACCGGCGTGGGGGACGATTATCGCCAGGGTATCTTTCACCCGGGCAGGCACGGCATCCTCCATAAACTTCTGAAGGGCGAGTTTCAGCATCGATGCCGAATCCGGATAGAAGCGCCCGGCGAAGGTCGGCGAACGGACATCCGGCTCGGGGAGTTTGCCTGCCTGGCAGGCCACCGCCGGGGCCAGGCTCAGCAGCAGTAGCAGCAACAGCGATTTCTTCATCTTCCTCATATCAGGCATTGGGCACCGGTTTTAATAACTTCATGGATGGCTGCCTCCGCGGGCATGACATATTTAAGGACCATTCAGAGTTTTTCAATAAACTTCTAAAACTGTCTTTCTCTCGAACACTCGACCCCTTCTTTGCAACTCTGAACCCTGAACTTTTTTTATCCCCACACCCCCGCGATTTTTCGACCGCAGTAGCTGCAGCGGCCGTTTTTTATCTTCACGTCCTGGACGAAATACGCCGTCCGCTTTATAAGCATCTTCCCGCAGAAGGGACAATAGGTGTGATTACCGGGATGCCCGGGGACATTACCCACGTATACATATCGCATGCCTCTGCTCATGGCCATCTCCCGCGCCCGCTCCAGCGTGGCCGTGGGCGTGGGAGGAAGATTCAGCATCTGATAGTCGGGATGGAAGCGGCTGAAGTGAAGCGGCACATCGGGACCGACCTCGCCAAGGACCCATTCGATGAGCGCCCGCAGCATCCTGTCCGAATCGTTCAGCGTGGGAACGACAAGATTGACGATCTCCAGGTGAACGCGGCTCCGGGCGATCTGCCGGATGCTCCGCAGAACGGGTTTCAGCTCCGCACCGCAGACATCGTGGTAAAAGGCTTCGTCGTATCCCTTTAGGTCTACCTTGATGGCGCTTAAAACCCGGCACATCTCGGCCAGGGGCGCCTGGTTCATGAAGCCGCATGTAATCAGCGTTGAGCGAAGGCCGAGCTTCTTCGCTTCCCGGGCGATGTCAACCATGTATTCCGCAAATACCGTGGGCTCGTTATAGGTGAATGAGATTACCTGCGCCCTTCGCGTGGCCGCCGAGAGGGCAATCCAGGACGGCGAGCGCCGCTCCACCCGGTAATCCTCCGGCGATGCCTGCGAAATCTGCCAGTTCTGGCAGAACTTGCATTTAAGCGGACATCCAGCCGTCGCCAGTGAATAGGCATCGGACCCGGGCAGGAAATGATAGAAAGGTTTCTTTTCGATGGGATCCACATGAATACTGACCGGCCGCCCGTAGACGAGGCTTCGAAGCTCCCCGCCCACGTTCATCCGGGTCCGGCAACGCCCCCTTCCGCCCGACGGAATGACGCAGCCCTGCGCGCACAGGAGACACTTCACACGTCCGGAACCCGCCGGGGTCCAGTAACGCGCCTTCGGAGCCAGCCGGACCATCTCATCCGTAACATCGAGGGCAAAGGCGATACCGGCTTCACGAAATATAACTTCCCGAAAAGGTTCCGACAGAACGGCCCCCGCACCTGCGAGAACCGGCGCCAGCCTCGCAAGGACCTTCATGAATTCACGGCGTGAAATCGCGGGATATTCCCGGTCGATGAAATCATATGTGGGCATTGGGACCCCTCCAGCTTTTCCGGCAGTCCGGTTATTATGCTAACAAAAATATCCCCTTTCGCAAGCACATAATCTGGGGCGGCGCTCCCCCGTAATATTTACAATGCCCTTTTTTGATGATATGGAAAAAACAGGGAGGGAGGCACAAAACCAAAACCACAGAAAGGAACTGAAAATGTTCAAGCACCTGTTCAGTCCGATCAGAATCGGAAATATGGATGTCAGGAACCGCATCGTCATGCTGCCCATGACCACCGGATACTGCGAGCCGGATGAGACCGTAGGCGACCGTTTCATCAACTTTTTCGCCGAACGGGCGAAGGGCGGCGCGGGTCTCATAATCATTCCGTTCGCACCGGCCCCTGCGGGTTCTCCAGTCGAGCCCGGCCTCTTCGACGACCGCTTCATTCCGGGCGTCCGGCGCCTCACGGAGTCCATTCACGCCCACGGAGCGAAGACGGCGCCCCAGTTCATCATGTCCTATCATGTCGCATTCAGGGGAGGACCGCCCGAAGTCGTCGGACCTTCGCCGGTAATGAACAACATACTGCGCGTCGTCCCCCGGGAACTGACCGTAGAGGAGATCCGCTGGATCGTGGAGGAATACGGCCGGTCCGCCCGCCGGGCGCGCGAAGGCGGTTTTGACGCTGTAGAAATACTCGTGGGCGGCGGGTATCTCCTCAACCGTTTCCTTTCCCCCATCAGCAACAAGCGTGAGGACGAATACGGCGGCAGTCTCGAGAAGAGAATGCGGATAATCCTCGAGGTGGTCGAAAGCATACGGAAGGAAACAGGCGTTGATTTCCCCATCGGCGTCCGCCTGAACATCGAAGAGCAGATGGTCGGCGGGCACACCGTGGAGGAATCGAAGGTCGTGGCGCGGGCGCTGGAAAAGGCCGGCGTCGGCCTCATAAATGTTTACACCGGCTGGCATGAATCGCCGATTCCCACGGTCGCCCCCTCGCTTCCGCCCGGCGTCTTCGCACCTCTGGCCGAAAAAATAAAGGCTGCCGTCGGGATCCCCGTTATTGCCGCGAACCGGATCAATGATCCAGTCGTGGCCGAAAAGATCCTGGCCGAAGGTAAGGCGGACCTCGTGGGCATGGGGCGGGCGCTCCTCGCCGATCCGGAACTTCCCAACAAGGCTAAGGAAGGCAGGGTCGATGAAATAGTTCCCTGCATCGCCTGCTCAAACTGCCTCGCCGAAATCATGTCCATCTACAAGTCATGGGGGAAAGGGGCCGCCACATTCTGCACGGTCAATCCCTTCGGAGGAAAAGAAGGCGAGTACGTTCTGACGCCCGCCGAGCGGAAAAAGAAAGTCATCGTCGTAGGCGGCGGACCTGCGGGGATGGAAGCGGCGATGACGGCCGCGGCACGCGGTCACCGCGTCACCCTCTACGAGAAGGGGCCCGAGCCGGGCGGCTGGCTGCTCGTCGGTTGCCTCCCGCCGCACAAGGATGAAATAAGGAAACTATATAAAAGCCTCTCTGAAAGAACAAAAAAGGCGGGTGTCGACATACGCCTTAACACGGAGGCCACGCCGGACATGATCGCAGAGGAGAAGCCCGATGTCCTTATCCTGGCCCCCGGCGCAAATCCCCTCATTCCGGACATCCCCGGCGTGAAAGGCCCCAACGTCGTAATGGCGGAAGACATACTCACCGGCCGTAAGACTGTCGGCGGAGCGGTGATCGTCATCGGCGGCGGTCTCGTGGGATGCGAGACGGCGGAATATCTAATCGAAAAGGGAAAGGGCGTAACAAAGGTAACCGTTCTCGAGATGCTGGACCGCATGGCGGACAACATCTCTCCGACCTACCGGCCTTTCTTCCTCGCCCGGCTGAAGAAAGAGGGCGTGCAGATGAAGACCCGCACAACGGTCCTGGAGATAACACAGAAGGGCGTCAGGGTGGACGAGAGCGGCACACCGGGGTTCATCGAGGGAGACGTAATAGTTCTGGCCGTGGGGCTGAAGGCGGACGCCGCGTTCGTTGAAAGTTTCAGGGGAAAGGCGCCTGAGGTATATTCCGTCGGCGACTGCGTAAAGCCCCGAATGATCAAGGAAGCCATCGGGGAAGGATTCTCGGTCGGAATGAAAATATAAAAAGTGTGACCATGAAAACGTTCCTGATCGCCTGTGCGGTTACACTGCTTTTCCTCTGCGTGCCCGGCGTAACTCAGGCCGAGACGCTGAGCGTGCAGATTTCGGGCGGCGCCGCGCATAATTTCCGCCTGCCCCTCGTAATCCGTCAGGACGGCGAGGATAATCTGCGGCTTAATGCCGATTTCGACACAAAGCCCTTCGAAACACCCATGTATTATGCCGCCCGGATAGGCTGGTGGTCGGACCGCGGCGCCTGGGAACTGGAGATGGTTCACCACAAGCTGACGCTGACGAACAATCCCCCGGAGGTCGAACACTTCAGCATCACCCACGGCTTTAATCTGTTGACAGTAAACAGGGCATGGAAAAACCCCTGGTTCATCTGGAGGGCGGGAGCCGGCGTCGTCATCACTCACCCGGAGAGCACCATCCGCGGCAAGTCCTTCGACCAGAGCGGCGGGATCGCGGACGGTTACCACCTTTCGGGGCCGACCGCTCAGATCGCGGCTGAAAAGCGGCTTTATGTCTACAAGGGCCTCTTTGTCAGCGTGGAAGGAAAATGGACACTATCGTGGGTCCATGTCCCCGTAAAGGACGGCTCGGCGGACCTCTGGAATTCAGCCCTCCACGGCCTCGCCGGCGTGGGGATCGACTTCTGAAGGCAAGACGAGTGGACGAAAAAATAGAACGACTCTGGAAGATCAAAACGTATGCGCTGCTTCTCAAGAACAACAGGGAAAGCAGCCACTCGGGAGAGGCGATTCTCATTCAGGCCGAGATCGACTATCTCGTGGATGAGTTTCAAACGGGATTCGGAGACTCTCTGTCAAGCGGGCAACTGGAAAAGGCGAAAGAGGATTTCGATTTCTTTCTAACACTCATTGACTCGGCCTTAAATCACCTGAACGCAAAAGGAGAGGAAAAGACCTGAAAGCGGCTTTATTTCAATGACTCGAAACACAATGATTTCACTAACATAATTTTTTCTTGACAAAATATCAGGCCGGTGCAGTATAAAGCCGATTTTCATTCGCTGCCCTTCATATCCTGATTCATTATATCTTCAAAAACGACGGCGATTTTGTAAAATGGCCGTTCAGATAATTTAGCAGGTTATTGAAAAACTCCGAATTTCCCTCAATTATGTCATCCCCGCCCTTCGGCATGCCACCCTGAGTTTGCCCAAGGGTTCAGGATAAACTCCGGCGGGGATCCATAGAGTTATTTAATAGGCTGAATTCCCGTCTTCAAGGAAATGACAATAATGAATAGGTTTTCCGGGAGTTTTTTTAATGAAGGAAAAGCACAAGACCAAAAAACCGCAGCATGAAAAAGAATTTGGGCTCCGGCAACGGATAGCCTCTCTGGAGTAAGCAAACAGAGAACTCAGCAATGAAAGGGCCGCTCTTAAGGAGATCGAGCGGCTTTTTCGTCTGATCACCGAGAATATCGAGGAGGTCTTCTGGATCAGGGATCTGGAAGAAAACAGAACTCTCTATGCAAGCCCAGCCTATGAAAAGGTCTTCGGCCTCAAAAGGGAAAGCCTGTATGAGAAAAGTGATTCATATCATAGCATCATCCATCCCGATGACATTGACGTACTTCAGAGGGCCAACGAAGAAAGAATAAAAGGTCTTCATTCCAACATTCAATACCGAATAGTAAGACCGGACGGGCAGATTCGCTGGATCAGCAGCCGGACGTTCCCGATCCCAAAGGAAGGGGGAACGTCTTATCACTCCGTTGGAATCGCCCGGGACATCACAGAACAAAAAAAGGCCGAGGAGGAGCTGCGACAGAGCGAAGAGCGTTATCGCACCGTGCTGAATGAAATGGAAGAAGGCTATCAGGAGGTTGACCTGGCGGGCAATTTCACCTTCTTCAATGAGGCCTTTCTGAAAATCTTCGGATACAGTGCGGAAGAAATGATGGGAAAGAACTTCAGGTTCTTCGCCGCCGACGAAGAAATAGCGAAAAAGGTCTACCGCGCTTACAATAGCATGTTCCGCACTGGAATCCCCATCAAGAAATTAGACTGGGACATCATAAGGAAAGACGGCGCCCGAAGAACGCTGGAATTTTACGCCTCCATATTGAGAGACCCGCAGGAACGCCCGGTAGGTTTCCGCGGCATTGTCCGCGATATAACCGAGCGCATCAATGCGGAGGAGTCTCTGAAGAAAAGCGAGGAGTATTTCAGGGCCATCACGGAAAACGTATCGGACATTATTCTTGTCGTGAACAAAAAAGGGATCATCACATACGCAAGTCCATCCGTTGAACACATCCTCGGCTACAGGCAGGATGAGTTCATCGGCAGGTTCCCTCTTGATTTTATTGTTCCGGCGGATCATCAAAGAGCGCTAAGGGACTTCGCGGGGGCGTTGCTCACCAAGGAAGTGGTGGTCCCCAATTCATTCCGGGTCCGGCACCGGGACGGCTCGGAGCGCATCCTTGAAGGGGTGGGAAAAAATTTGCTGGGCAATCCCGCCATCGCAGGCTTTGTCATGAATGTCAGGGACGTAACCGAGAGCAGAAGAGCGGCGGAGGCCCTGAGAGAAAGCGAGGAGAAATTCCGCACTCTGATCGAACTGACACCTGACCTCATTTACCGGGTGGATAGAAGAGGGTTTTTTGTCTATGTAAACCCAATGCTCGAAAAAGTGACGGGATACACAGCCTCCGAACTGATGGGACAGCCATTTACGACCATCATAGCGCCGGAATGCCGGCCTGCCATAATCGACCGATTCCGGAAGGGAATAAGAGGCGAGAAACTTCCACCCTATGAATCCGAAGTGATGAGCAGGGACGGAGGAAGAATACCGGCGGAGTTTGTGGCGAACACAATTTACGACCGGGACGGAAAACCGGCAGGCCGGTTCGGAATAGGAAGGGACATCACAGAGCGCAAAGAAGCGGAAATCAAGCTGCGGTCAAGCGAACAGAGATACAGGTCCCTCTTTGACCATGCCAACGATGCCATCTTTCTTATGAAAGACAATATGTTCGTTGACTGCAATCAGGTAACCCTGAAAATGTTCGGCTGCACCCGGGAACAGATAATCGGAAGCTATCCGTATGAATTTTCGCCGCCTAATCAGCCCGACGGCAGAGACTCGATTGAGAAAGCCCTGGAAAAGATAAATCTTGCCGTTTCCGGTCAACCTCAATTTTTCGAGTGGCAACACCGCAGACCTGACGGAATCATTTTTGACACCGAAGTGAGTCTCAACAACGTCGTTGTCGGAGACGATGCTCTCATTCTGGCCATTGTAAGGGACATCACAGAGCGGAAGCAGGCCGAGACCGCTATCAGACAAAGCGAGGATAAATATCGCACCATTCTCGAAAGCACAGAGGAGGGCTATTTCGAGGTAGACATCAGAGGAAACTTCACATTTTTCAACCAGTCCCTTACCCGCATCCTCGGCTATACCGCGGAGGAAATGATAGGAATGAACAACCGTGAATACATGGATGAGGAAACCGCCAGGAAGGTGTACAAGGCCTTCAACGAGACATTCCGGACCGGCGCTATCATGAAGTACTTCGACTGGGAACTCATCCGAAAGGATGGATCCAGGGTCATCGTGGAAGCCTCCGTATCTCCGATGCGGGATTCCTCGGGCAATCCCATAGGTTTTCGTGGCCTGGTCCGAGACATCACTGAACGCAAGCGTTCCGAGGAGGCCCTGCGGAAGGCCTTTAGGGAGCTTGAGGAGACCCGTGACATGCTGGTTCAGTCCGAGAAGCTTGCGGCCATGGGGCGCCTCTCTTCGGGCGTAGCCCACGAGATACGCAATCCCCTCAACATCATATCTCTCAATCTGCAGA
>Ga0067045_1027892_pt1 | contig 52729 bp, 52 predicted proteins | sample TerdegcTABiofilm_FD_59184 | JGI IMG/M metagenome (GOLD analysis project Ga0067045, IMG submission 59184) | Combined Assembly of (Gp0054472, Gp0054536) Wastewater bioreactor microbial communities from Singapore -Terephthalate degrading...
CCCCGCCCGGGGCGCCGCGGCTCCGGCCGCCCCTCTTCCCGGGGCCATGCCGAAGGACTGCGGCACGTGCGGCGAGGCTCCCGGCTCGGCGGCCTGCGCGGACTGCGGCGGGTCCGTGTCCTGGGTGCTCGGCGGCGAAGACGCCGACGCGGAGCCGGACGGGTCCGGCAAGGGGAGATGAGATGGAGCGGATGACCGACGCCGAGCGCGAGGCGCTCAAAAAGGCCATCTATGAGAAGATTTCGCCCCGGCGAAAGAAGTTCATCGACAAGGTCGGCTACGACAACTGGGACCCTTTCCCCGAGCCCAACGACCCCATCGACATCCGCCAGGACCCCACCCGGCGGACCACGCAGCAGCTCATCCGCGAGTTCCTGCAGTCCCGCGATCAGGCCCAGACCAGCACGGAGTTCGCCAAGGGGGCCTGGGAGGTGTGCCTGGGGGTCATGAACGGGTCCGAGCGGCATCGCGGCATGTACGAGTTTTGCGCGTGGTACCTGGAGCTTCTGGAGCGGGAGGGAGTCAAGGGGAGGCTCGGCCCCAAACCGTGACCCGCGGAGGCAGCTGACGGGGACCGGATTCCCTCGGACCCGGCGCGTCGGGGCGAGGTTTCACAAGACCATCTAAATATCAGGAACGGACGCCACCATGGAGTTTCAAGCCAAGAACACCGACGAGTTCATCGTCGAGATGCAGGGAAAGATTCGGGAGAATCCCGAGTGCGGGATGACCCATTACAACCTGGGCTCGGCCTATGTGGCCAAGGGCCGTTTCGTCGAGGCCGAGGCCGAGTTCCACCGGGCCGTGGAATGTTCGCCCACCCTGGTCGAGGCCTATGTCCAACTGGGCGGCCTGGCCATGAACAAGGGCGACCTGGACGCCTGCCTGGCCTACAACGAGAAGGCCATCAAGATCCGGCCCCTGTTCGCCGTGCCCCACGCCAACGTGGGCTTCGTGCACCTGCAGCGCGGGGAGCCGGAGAAGGCCGTCAAGGCCCTGCGCAAGGCCATCCGCCAGGACCCCAAATTCGTCCAGGCCCTGTCCAGCCTGTCCAGCGCCTATTTCATGACCGGCGAACTGGACCTGAGCCTGGAATACAGTCAAAAGACCGTGGAACTGGAGCCCAGGTTCGGTCCGGCCTACAACAACATGGCCCTGGTGCACATGGAGCGCGGGGAGTACGCCAAGGCCCGGGAATACCTGGATAAGGCCGTGGAGACGGGATTTGAGCCGCATCCGGGGCTGGTTCGGGAACTTGCGGAGAAGCTTGGGGCCTGACGGGAGTCCCTCGGGAATACGGGGGCGTCCGTAGCGGGTTTCCCTGGCCCTGGGGGAAGGGGGAGGACCCATGCCGCGAAAGCGCCACATGAAGGAGACGGTCAGGCTGGCCCTGGCCGCGTCCGGCCCCACGGAACAGGCCCTGGCCGCCCTTGACGCCAGTCCTCCGGCTGCATTGACCGGGCCACTCCTCTCCTCGCTGCTGTCTCCGGAACCGCTTGCGCGCTGGCGGGCGGTCACGGCGTTGGGCCGCGCGGTGGCCCGCATGGCCGAGGCCCATCTGGAGGACGCCCGTGTTTTCGTACGCCGGCTCATGTGGCATCTCAACGAGGAGTCCGGGGCCGTCGGCTGGGGCGCTCCCGAGGCCATGGCCGAGATTTTGTCCCGCAACGCGGATCTGGCCCGCGAATACCACCGCATCCTGCTGTCGTACATCCGGGAGTTCGACAAGGACTGCACCTTCATCGACCACCCCCCCCTGCGCCGGGGGGCCTATTGGGGCGCGGCCCGGCTGGCCCAGGCCCGGCCCGATCTGGTGCTCGACGCCGTGCCCGACATCATCGCCGGCCTTTCGGACTGCGATCCCGAGTCCAGGGGCCTGTGCTGCCTGGCCCTGACCCTGTTGCGGCCGCCGGAGACGCCGGAGATGCTCGCCGGGCTTCTGGCCCTTTCCGGCGACGCCCATGAGTTCGAGTTATATTGGGATGGGGAGCTTGCGCCCGCCAGGGTGTCCGAACTGGCCCGGGCGGCCTATGCCCTGGTTTCCCAGCCCGGCCTCTACCCCCACCGGCCATGACGACCCCCGACACGCCGCATGCCCCCCCGGACGGGCGGTTCATCGCCGTTCTGGCCGACATCCACGCCAACCGCGAGGCCCTTGAGGCCGTTTTGGCCGATCTGGACGCCTGGATCGCGGGGGGGGGGCCGGGGGCGCATCCGACGATGGTGGCCCTGGGGGATATGATCGGCTACGGCGGGGACCCGGGAGCGGTGCTGGCCATGGTCCGGGACCGGGGCATGCTCGCGGTCATGGGCAACCACGAGAAGGGGGCCGTGGACGCCGCCTGCCGCAGGGCCTGCTTTCACCGATACAGCCGCGAGGCCCTGACGCGCACCCGCGAGCTTTTGTCCGAATCCGATCTGGACTCCCTGTCCGGGCTGCCCGGGAGCCTGGTCCTGTCCGGCCTGCGCTTCGTCCACGGCATGCCGCCCGACGATCCCCTGACCTATCTGGTCACCCAGGACGACGACGAACTGCGCCGGGCCTTTGCCGCCTTTCCGGAATGGGCCTGCTTCGTGGGCCATTCCCACGTGCTGGAGGGGGTCTCGCTTCGGGACGGCCGTCTGGTCCGGTTCGACTACGGCGGCGAACCATTTGGGCTGGACCCGGCCGCCCGGCACATCCTGTGCTGCGGCAGCGTGGGCCAGCCCCGCGACGGCGACAACCGGGCCAAATACGTGCTGATCGACACGGAGGCGCAATGCGTGACCGTGCGCCGCGTGCCCTATGACATTGCCGGCGCGGCGGCCAGGATCATCGAGCGCGGCCTGCCCCGGCGCTACGCCGACAGGTTGTGGTGAGCCATGCGGCATATCGGCAAATACCGGATACTGGGGCTTCTGGGCCGGGGAGGCATGGGCGTGGTGTACAAGGCCCTGGCCCCGGTCACGGGCCGCATCGTGGCCGTCAAGGTCCTGAGCCCGGCCGAGGTGCTGCTCGATCTGTGGGGCGAGGCCCGGCTTCGGGAACGTTTTTTGGCCGAGGCGGCGATCCTCGGCGCGGTCAGCCATCCGAACCTGCTCGACGTGTGGGATTTCGGGGAGGCCGAGGGGCGGCCCTTTTTCGTCATGGACTACCACTGCGACGACCTGGGCCGGCTTCTGGGCGAGACCTACCGGGTGGAGGCCCCCTGCCGCCGGCTTCCGGTGCGCCGGGCCCTGCGCCTGGGGGACCAGCTTCTTTCGGGTCTGGCCCGGCTGCATTTCGCCGGGGTGGTGCACCGGGACATCAAGCCCTTCAACCTGCTGCTGACCGCCACGGACGACCTCAAGATCACGGATTTCGGCCTGTCCAAGACCCGGGGGGAGCGTTTCGACGGCCCCCGGGGCCTCAAGGTGGGCTCCCCCTACTATTGTCCGCCGGAGCAGGAGGACGACCCGGAGCGGGCCGACGCCCGGTCCGACCTGTACGCCGCCGGGGTGACGATCTTTCGCATGCTTACCGGGCATCTGCCCATGGACGATGCCGGCGGCTCTCTTTCGGCCACCTCGTGCAATCCGGACCTGGGTCCGGAGTGCGACGCCTTTTTCTCCCGGGCCGTACACCATGATCCGGACCGGAGGTTCCTGAGCGCCCGGGAGATGCGCGCGGCCCTGGCCGACCTGGGCGCTGCCTTCGAGGACCGCCTGGGCCGGGTGTGTTCCCTGGAGGACTCCCCCGGGGGCGGGCCCGCGTCGTGCGAACCGGGGCCGTGTCCGCCGCCGCGCCGGGAGCCGGCCAGGATTTCGCTTCGGGCCGCCCGGGAGCGTTTCGGCCTGGACGCCTTGTGGCGGCCTGAAAGATACGTCACGGGGCGGTTTTCGGAGGGCGCTCCCGGCATGGTCCGCGACGCGGCCACCGGGCTTGTGTGGGAACGGGGCGGGGCGGAATATCCGGTGACCTTCCAGGGCGCGGCGGCCCACGTGCGGGCCCTGGTCGAGGCCCGGTTCGCCGGGCGCGCGGACTGGCGGCTGCCGACCATGGACGAGCTTTTGACCCTGCTTGCGCCTCTGCCCCAGGGCGCGGCCCACTGCGCCGCGCCGATCTTCGATCCGTCCGTGCGCCGGGCCTGGAGCGCGGACCTGCGGACCTTCACGGCGGCGTGGCAGGCGGACCTGGAGATGGGGTTCGTGACCTCGGGGGACTTCACCTGCGTCTGCGGGGTGCGGGCCGTTTCCGACGGGGATGAACATCAACGCAACACGACATGAAAATGCTTGAAAAACATGGTGGTTGCGAAGTCGATAAACACGTGTTTATGTTGATTTCGGCTGTCGTCCCCCCCGCCCGCCGGTGAGCCGGCGCCAAAAAAATGTCTCCGGGTCCTGGCCCGCGAGCCGCTCCAGGTCGATCTCCGCCCTGGCCATGGTCCGGTGCCCGCCGGCCGAGCCCACGTCGCTGAAAAGCCCGGCGGCCATCCTGCCCATGTCCCGGGACAGCCCGTCGCCCCGAAACACGGCCACGGCCTTGCCCCCCGACACCCCGCAGATCATGTCCCAGGACAGCCCGTGCACCCGGGGGAAGAAGTCCGCCAGGATGACCAGGATGTCCGGGCTCTCCAACTCGCCGATGTACGCGAAAAGCCCCTTCTGGCCCACGAAACGCATCTTCTGGAAGGCCAGGGAGAAATAGGCGAGCCAGCGCTTGTGGAATTCGCTGTGCACGATGCGGCGCAGAAGTTCCTGCCCGGCGTACTTGTTCAGCCCGCTGAAGGCCAGGATGTCGCCGTGCTGGAACGGCCGGGAAAAATTCTGGGTGTCGGTCTTGATCCCGTAGATCAGCGCCGTGGCCAGAAGCTTGCCCGGCCGGATGCGCAAGGCCCGCAGGTATTCGGCCAGGATCGTGGAGGTGGCGCCGAGCCCGGGCCGGATGTCCACGTAGTCGGCCGTGACCGGGTGCTTGGGTGAAAGGGGGTGGTGGTCGATGACGATGGAGAAGGGCACCGAGGCGAAGTCCGGGTGGTGGTGGGGCTGGGAGTCCACCAGGGCGAAGCGGTCGTAGGCGTGGACCATCTCCGGGGTGAAGCGCGCGAGGGGGATGCGCAAAAAGCGGATCATGGCCAGGTTGTCCGGTCGGGTGACCTCGTTGACCCGGGCGATGTCCGTGGCCTCCACCCGCCGGGCCATGATGCGCTTGAGGGCCATGGCCGAGCCCAGGGCGTCGGGGTCGGCGTTGACCAGGATCAGCCAGCGGTCCTCGCGCCGCAAAAGCCTGCACAGCTTCGCCGCGTCCAGGGCCGTGACCCGTTGGACCTTGATGGTCTTCATCCGCATTTAGGCCCCCTTGAGCCGGATGGGCAGTCCCGCCACCACCAGCCGAACGTCGGCGGCCAGGGCGGCCACGGCCTGGTTGAGCGCCGCCAGGCGGCGCAGGAAGCGTCGGGATGCGGCATCGGCCGCCAGGGGGCCGAGTCCGGCCTCCACGGACACCAGGATGCATTCCGGGGCCCCCGGCGCGGCATAGTCCGCCAGGGTCTCCAAAAGTTCCCGGACCTCTTGGTCCGCCATGTCCGCCCCCGCACAGGAAAAAAGCCAGAAATCCAGGCTGTCCACCAGGATCGACCCGCCTCGGGGCAGCTCGGCGCGCAGGAACCGGGGGAGCTTAAGGCCCGGTTCGATCACCGGGATGTCCGCCGGCCGGGCCAGGCGGTGGGCCGCGATCTGGTCCCGGAATTCGAAATCCAGGGCCAGGCCCATGGCCGCCACCCGCCAAGGCGGCGGCGCGGCCGAAAACAGCGCCAGGGCATGGCCGGATTTCCCGGACTTGTCCCCGCCGAGGATCAGCCGGATCACGACGAAAACCCCCATTCGCGGCAAAGTCCGGCAAAGGCCGCCTCGCTCTGGGAAAGCGCCGCGTCGTCGAACACCTCGAACATGACCACGGCCTCAGGCCCGATGCCGGCCAGGATGGCGCGCAGGGCGTCGCGCCCCTCCCTGTCCAGGGCGGCCAGGGTCCGGTGGCGGTGTTCCCGCGCGGGCAGGCGCCAGCGGGCCGCGTCGCGTTCGTTTCGGGGGTCGTAGGGGGCGTAGGCGTGCACCAGTCTGGTCTGCCCGAAAACCCCGGGCATGGCCAGCAGGGAGGTCTGGCCGAAGGCCAGCATGTGGCCCAGGTCCAGGCACAGGCCGGCCCCCAGATCCAGGGCCGCCGGCCACAGGGCCTGCGGGCCGGCCTCCTCCACGTTTTCCAGAAGGATGTCCGCCGGATTGCGGCCGGACTGCCGCCACAGGTCCATGAACTCCGCGAGCAGTCCCGGAAGCCTCGGCGGATGCAGCACGAACCCCCAGGGGCGAAGGTGCGCGGCCTTGCCGAGAAGCCGCGCGGCAAGGTCGAAGGCGGCCTTCGCGCCGGCCCCCCAGGGCAGGTCCAGGGGCAGGTGCACATGGTAGGTGGTGCGGCCGTCGTCTCCGGGAAGGTCGCCCGGGCCGTAGGCCAGACAGGCCTCGGCCTCCAGGAAATACAGGCCGATATCCGCGAAGCGCCGCCCCAGGAAGGCCCGGTTCTCGGCCGGGGTGCCGGGGATGACCCAGCTCGGCGCGGCCGTGCGCCAGGGAAGGGAAGTCGTGCTATTCCGGGGCATTTTCACATTTTTGAGTTTTTTTGAGGTTCATCCTTGTGGAACGCCTCACGATGGATTAAACAGTCCCAACCGCACCGGGCAGGGGGCGGACGTGGCGGCCCGTGCGGTCCTTTTCGGTCCAGATCGCGCTTTTTTTCGCGCGGGGGAGGGGGAGACATGCGACGTTTGCGCGACGACGTGCAGCATTTTCTCAATCCGCTGCACATGTACTGTCGGCTCAAAGACATGGGGCTGGCCGGTCCCACGGCCCACAGGATGTGTCTGGTCTACGAGCGCTTCATTTACCGCCATATCATCTAGCCGCCTCAGGACGTCAAAAGCCCGAGCTGCCTCTCCTGGCTGACCTTCCTGGCCACCAGCGCCGACCGCTTCACCCCTGTCAGATCGAGTTCCCCAAGAAACCGCGACGGTTTGAGCATCACCATTTTCCCGTACAGTTCCCGTTTGGCCGCGTGGCTCAAAAACAGCCGGCTTTTGGCCCGGGTCAGCCCCACATAGAAGAGCCTGCGCTCCTCGGCCTCGTCGGGCGGGTTCTGTCCGGCCTGGGCGTTGCCCGTGAGCAGGTCCGGCCCGGCGTAGGGCAGGATGCCGTCCTCCAGGGCCGGCAGGAAGACCGCCGCGAACTCCAGGCCCTTGGCCGCGTGCAGGGTCATGATGCGCACCTTCTCGGCCGACCGGCCCACCAGTTCCAGCTCGCTCTGGGCGTTGACGTACGACAGCAGGCCGGCCCAGCCGCCGTGCTCGTCGAAGCCCCGGCACAGTTGCTTGAAGGCCGGACTTTGCCAGAACAGGCGGTCGAAGGGCGGGATGTCCCCCAGGTAGGCGGAAAGCCCCAGGGGCCCCTTGGCCAGGATGCGGTCCGGGCAGGTGACGGGCGAGGCGTCCTCGCTCTGGGCCATGCCCAGGAGGCGGGCCGCGGCGTCGAGCAGGGATTTGATGCGCGGCTCGGCGAAAAAGGCCTCGGCCTCGGGCACCGAGCAGGGGATGCCCAGGCGGTCCAGACTGCGCCGGATGGGCGGCATGAGCGCCTTTATGCGCACCAGCACGGCCACATCCCCGGGGCTTGGGGTCTCGGCCGAAAGGTCCGTGGCCAGGGTCAGGGAGGTGCCGCCCAAGAGCCGCCGGAGGCGGTCCCCGATCCAGGAGATTTCCCCGGCCGCCGTGGGCGCGTGGAAGAGCTGGATATCGCCGTGCTCGCGGCCCCGGGCCGGGCCTTTGGCCGCAAGCCTGGGGGCGTCCGGAAAAAGTCCCGCGGCCAGGTCCAGGATGGGCGCGGCCGAGCGGTAGTTGTCCGCGAGGCCCACCGTGGCCATGTCCGGCCATATGGCCGCCAGACGGGCCTGGATGTCCCCGGCGGCGCCGCGAAACCCGTAGATGGACTGGTTGGGGTCGCCGATGGCGAAGACCGTGGCCTTCGCGCCCTGGGCCAGGGCCGCGATGACCTCCAGTTGCAGGGGCGAGAGGTCCTGGACCTCGTCCACCAGGATGTGGGCGAAGGGGTTGGCGAAACTGCCGACCCGGATCTTCTCCAGCCAGAATTCCAGAAGATCCGTGAAATCCACCAGATTCCAGCCGGCCTTCTGCCGGGCGTAGTTCTCGGCGGCCTGGGCCTCGCCGCTGCCTGGGAAAAGGGGCAGCGGGGTCATGGTCTCCCGGGATCGGGACAGGTCCTGCCAGGCCGCGGCAAGCCTCGCTCCGCGAAATTCCGGGTTGACCTCGGCGTAGAGGCGTTTGGCCGCCTCTTCGGACAGAAGCACCGGGGCCTGGCCGTCGGACTCGGTCCAGAAGGCGTAGGCCACGGCGTGCAGGGTGTCGATGCGCGGCAGTCTGGGGGAGGTGACGCCGGCGCGCTCCGCCAGGGCCGCGAGGCGCTCGCGCATTTCCTGGGCGGCGCGGCGGGTGAAGGTCACGGCCAGGATGGCCTCCGGCGGGACCTTCGCGTTCGGATCTGACGCTTCGGCCGGTGCCGGCGGCTCCCCCGGGGAGGCCCCTGGCGTCGGTCCGGGCGCGTCGATCCGGTCCGGGCGCGGCGCCCCGACCGGGGCCGGGATGTCCGCCAGGCCCAGAAGATGGGCCAGCCTGGCCGTCAGGGTGTGGGTTTTGCCCGTGCCCGGTCCGGCCAGGACCAACACGTGGCGGCCGGGATCGGCGACGGCGGCGAGCTGCTTCTCATTGAGCCCGAGTGGACCGGCTGTTTCGGAGGAAGCGACGGCGGCTGGCGCGGGGTCTTCGTCGGCAACGGCTGCGGGCGGGGTTTTGTCCTGGGCGGACGCGGCGCGTTTCTTCCCCGTCTTGCGCCCGCCCGGGGCGGTGCCGGGCAGGATACGTCCGCCGCCCAAAAGGTCGCGGCGCTCCTCGGCGGAAAAGACCTTGATGCGGCCGTACTGGCCGTCGAATCCGGGCTCGCGAAACACCTGCCCCCGGCGCATGCGGGTCACGGCCTCGCCCAGGGGCGGCAGGGCCTTGGCCAGGGAGTCGGCGGGGACGTGGCGCAGGATGGCCAGTTCCGGTCCGAACTGTCGGAAAAGCCTGGCCAGGTATTCCCGGACCTTGCCTGTGGCGGGGCCGGCATCGAGGATTTCCCCCACGATCTCCGCCAGGGGGATCAGCGAGGCGAATCCGGGCATGCCCTCGGGCGTCACCGGGACCTGCCGGTCGGCCAGATCCAGGACCCGGTGCAGCACCCCGAGCGTCAACGGCTTGCCGCACACGGGGCAGATGCCCCCCCGGGACTTGGTCTCCATGGGCTCCATGACCACGCCGCATTGCCGGTGGCCGTCCAGGTGGTATTTGCCCTCCTCGGGGAAAAATTCCACGGTGCCCAGGAACTTCGGCCCCACGCCCTCGCCGCGCAGGGCCCGGTAGATGCCCTCGTAGGAGGGGTCGCCGCTTATGATGTTGCATTCCCGGCCGAGCTTCTCCCCGGAATGGGCGTCGGAATTGGAGATCATCCGGAAGCGGTCCAGGGCCGAGAGCATCCGGTTCATGTCCGGGTCCGAGGACAGACCCGTCTCCAGGGCGAAAATCTCCCGGGACAGGTCCCCGAAGCACTCCTCGATGGAGTCGAAGCCGGACTTGGACCCGAACAGCGAAAACCACGGCGTCCACACGTGGGCCGGGACCAGGAAGGCCAGGGGATCGGTCTCCAGGACCATCTCCAGAAGGGCGCGGCTGTCGAGCCCGAGGATGGGCCGGCCGTCGGACTCCAGGTTGCCCACCCGGGCCAGCTTGGCGTTGAGCGTGCGCGCGGCCTCCACGGACGGGGCGAAGAGGATGTTGTGGACCTTGCGGACCTTTCCGCCGCGCTTGTAGATGGAACTGATTTCCGCCGTGAGCAGAAACCGGGTCCGGCCCGTGAACGTGTGGTCGCCGAGCCAGGGGATTTCCGGAGACAGTCCCGCCGGATCGCGCAACCGCAAGAGCCCGGCGCCGTCCGGAACCGTCTGGGCGGCGACCTCCTCCAGCCAGGCGGGGTGGGTGAAATCCCCGGTCCCGACCACCGTCAGCCCCTTGTATTCCGCCCAGGCCGCCAGATGCCTCGGGGTCAGGGCCTTGCTCGTGGCCCTGGAATATCTGGAATGGATATGGAAATCGGCCAGATACTGATCCATGGTTCAGGCATACCCGTTTGGCCCGTTTGAGGCAAGGCCGATCGGTAAAAATATGTTCCAATCATATGAAATTATAGTATTATTTCAGGGGCGAGGGGCTTCGCGCCCGCGGGGTCCCCTTGCCCGTCACCCCTGTCGGGCCACGGTCGCGCAGTCGGACGGATCTCCCTGCAGCTTGTCCAGGGCGTGGCGCACCGCCGGGAGCACGGCCGCGAAATTCTCCCGCACCGCCTTGGGACTGCCCGGCAGGTTGATGACGATGCTCGCCCCAAGCGTCCCGGCCACGGCCCGGGAGATGGCCCCGTGCGGCGTCTTGGCCAGCGACGCCGCAAGCATGGCCGCCTCGAACCCGGGCAGCCGCTTGTCGATGACCGCACTCGTGGCCTCAGGCGTGAAATCCCGGGGCCCGATCCCCGTGCCGCCCGTGGTCACCACCAGATCAAATCCCTGGTTCAGAGCCAGATCGGTCAGAAGCGTCCGCAAAAGGTCCGCGTCGTCCGGGATCACCTGCCCCCGGACCACGGACACCGGGACGCGTTCGGCCAGCATGGCCGCGATCAGCGGCCCGCTCTCGTCCGTGCGCTTCCCGGCCGCGCCCTTGTCGCTGAGGGTGATCCAGGCCAGACTCGTGCCCGAAAGGGTCGGCGCAAGGCGCGTCTCGCCGTCCGGGAACAGGCAGGCCCGCAGCGCCCGGCAGGACATGGCCGGCTTGTGAAGGCCCGTCGCATCCGGCCAGAAATACGATCCCAGGACCTGCACGGCCGGCTCGCCGGCCCCGTCCAGATACACCGTGCCGGCCCTGGCCCGCAAAAGCCCCGATCCGTCCTCGGGCCGGCCCCGCAACACCCGGTCCGTCAACGTCGCCGCGTCCGGCCCGGCCAGAAGAAACGGCTCGCCCGCCGTCGTTTCGAAAGGACCGCGCACCATAAGATACGTCTGCGTCATGCCCATGTCCGTCCGCCTTTTTCGGTTGTCGGTTGCATGTTGCGCCAACCGCTTTTACAGTCCGCCAAAACCGCCCGGGACCGGACACGTCCCCTCCCGGACGGCCATCCCACACCAGAAAGGACCATTCCATGAAGGGAATCATCCTGGCCGGCGGCTCCGGCACCAGACTCTACCCCATCACCCGGGTGGTCAGCAAACAGCTGCTGCCCATCTACGACAAGCCCATGATCTACTATCCCCTGTCCGTGCTCATGCTCGCAGGCATCAGGGAGATACTCGTCATCTCCACGCCCACGGACCTGCCCCGCTTCCAGGAGATGTTCGGCGACGGTTCGCAACTGGGCCTGTCCCTGTCCTACAAGGTCCAGCCCAGCCCCGGGGGCCTGGCCCAGGCCTTCATTCTGGGCAAAAAGTTCATCGGTTCCGACTCCGTGTGCCTCGTCCTCGGTGACAACATCTTCCACGGCCACGGCCTGGCCGAGATCCTGCGACGCTCGGCCAAGCTCCAAAGCGGCGGCATCGTCTTCGGCTACAAGGTCCGCGACCCCAAACGCTACGGCGTGGTCGAGTTCGACGCCAGCCACCGGGTCATCAGCATCGAGGAAAAACCCGAAAAGCCCAAATCCAAATACGCCGTCACGGGCCTCTACTTCTACGACAACGACGTCATCTCCATCGCCGAAGGCCTCACACCCTCGCCGCGCGGCGAACTGGAAATCACCGACGTCAACAACGCCTACTTGAAACGCGGCGACCTCAAGGTCGAATTCCTCGGCCGGGGCTACGCCTGGCTCGATACCGGCACCCACGAATCCCTGCTCCAGGCCGCAAGCTTCGTCCAGGTCATCCAGGACCGGCAGGGCGTCAAGGTGGCCTGCCTGGAGGAAATCGCATTCCGCATGGGCTACATCGACGCCGATGCCCTGGAACGCCTGGCCGCCGATATGCTCAAAAACGATTACGGCCAATACCTCATGGAAGTGGTCCGAGACGCCCGGACGGACTGAGCCGGACGGGGAGAGGGCTTCGCCCCCTCCCCGTACCCTTCCCCCACCGGGGGGACCAGCGTCCCCCCGGACCCCCCGCGTTCCTGGTTAAGCGCGGCTTATGGCCGCACTGGACCAGGAAGCACTGGTGGTTCAGGGTGCCCTGGGCCCCGGCGCACAAAAAAAGACCGTCCCGGAGAGGCGTTCTCCCCGGGGCGGCCGGAAAAAAAAGACGGCGCCAGGAACGCGCGGCCTAGTGGTGGTCTTCCTTGCTGAACTGGCGGATGCGGTAGAAGGCCACGGCCACGATGATCGCCATGTAGATGTAGATGGCCGGAACGCCGTAGAAAGCCTGTTCGCTGGAATGTCCCATGTTGGTGATCAGTTCGCTAATGACGCTCATGGTCCGGTCTCCTTGCGGCCTGAATGTGAATTGTCGCCCAAAGTCCGACGAAAATCCTGCGAAACGCGGGAAAAGTCAAGACCTTCGCGACGCATCATGGATGCCCGGGGCCGGTCGCCGGCCGGAAAAGGAGGAAATCCCATGGTTTTCGACGACAGGCCCTATACCTTCGACCGGGTGGTGCGTCTGGCCCTGGCGGCCGGGCTTCTATGGGGGATCGTCAGTCTTCTCGGGTATTTAAGCGATGTCCTGGCCCCCTTTGCCGTGGCCCTGGTCCTGGCCTATCTGCTCAATCCCCTGGTCAATCTCCTGGAGCGCCGCCTGAAGAACCGCGTCCTGGCCGTGATCGCGGCCCTGGTCGTGGTGGTGCTGGCGGGCGCGGCCCTGTTCGTGGTCGTGGTTCCCATGATCGTGGGCGAGATGGCCCGCATGGGGCGGCTTCTGTCCGACGTCATGAACAATTCCGATCTGGCCCGGCGCGCGGCCGAGCGCCTGCCCCCGGACCTGTGGAAGGCGGTCAAGGACCTGGCGGCCCGGGACGACGTGCGGGCCTGGTTCGCCCAAAACGACGTGATGGGGCTCTTGCGCGAGGCCGCAAGCCGCATCCTGCCCGGGGTCTGGGGGGTCATCAGCGGCACGGCGGATGTTGTATTGGGGTTGGCGGGGGTGTTTGTGGTGGGGTTGTATTTGGTGTTCTTGTTGTTGGACTATCGCGCGGTGCGCAACTGGCGCGACTACGTCCCGGAGCGCTACCGGGAAGCGGCCGTGGGGTTCGTGACGGACTTCGAGGCCTACATGAACCGCTATTTCCGGGCCCAGGCCATTTTGGCCTCGGCCGTGGGCGTGGTGTGCGCCGTGGGGTTTTCGCTCATCGGGCTGCCCCTGGCCATCCTGCTCGGGATCTTCGTCGGGGTCCTGAACATGGTGCCCTACCTGCAGCTTCTGGCCGTGCCGTTGGCGGTCATGCTCGGGATGGTCCACTGCCTGGAGACGGACATGGGATTCGGCATGGTGCTGGTCCTTATCGGGCTGGTTTTCGTGGCCGGGCAGGTCGTCCAGGACGTGATCCTGGGACCGCGCATCATCGGCAAGGCCATGGGCCTTTCGCCGGTTTTGATGCTTCTGTCCCTGTCGGTGTGGGGCAAGCTTCTGGGCTTTCTGGGGCTGATTATCGCCCTGCCCATGACCTGCCTGTGCCTGGCATGGTACCGCCGGCTGGTTCCGGCCCCGGTCCCGGCTCAGGAAGGGGAAGGGCCGGTCTCCGAGAGGTGATGCGGCGTTGTGATCCGCAGTCCATCTGGGATTCCAAAGGGCTTCGCCCTTTGGTCGCCGGAGGCTGCCCCTTCGCCGCCTTTGCGGGACCCCTAGTCCGCCTCCCGTTGCCTGTCCAGCCCCCGCAGGTTCACCGCCTCGGCCAGATGCTCGACCTTGATGCCGTCGTCGCCGTCCAGGTCCGCGATGGTCCGCGCGATGCGAAGGATACGCGTGTGCGAGCGGGCCGACAGCCCAAGCCGTCTGACCGCGCCCTCCAGGAACCGGTGCTCCTCGTCGCCCAGGCGGCAGCAGGTCGAAAGCCGCATGCCCGAAAGCTCGGCGTTGACGTGCACCGGCGTGCCGGCGTAGCGCGCCGCCTGCCGGTCCCTGGCCGCCAGCACCCGCGTCCGCATGGCCGCCGAATCAACCGGCGAGGCCTCTTGCCGCAGCTCCTTGTACGGCACGGCCGGCACCTCCACCTGCAGGTCGATGCGGTCCAGAAGCGGCCCGGACAGGCGCGAGCGGTAGCGCTGGATCTGGGGCTCGGTGCAGGTGCATTCGTGGCGCGGATCGCCCAGGTAGCCGCAGGGGCAGGGGTTCAGGGCCGCCACCAGCATGAAGTCGGCCGGGTAGGTCAAGGACATGGCCGCCCGGGCGATGGTCACCCTGCCGTCCTCCAGGGGCTGGCGCAGGACCTCCAGCACGGATTTCTTGAATTCCGGCAGTTCGTCCAGAAACAAAACGCCCTTGTGGGCCATGGACACCTCGCCGGGGCGGGGGTGGCTGCCGCCGCCGATGAGCCCGGCGTCGGAGATGGTGTGGTGCGGGGAGCGAAAGGGGCGGGTCTCGACCAGGGCCGCCCGGCGCGGCAGTTGGCCGGCCACGCTGTAGATTTTCGTGACCTCCAGGGCCTCGTCGAAGCGAAGCGGCGGCAGGACCGTGGGGATGCGCTTGGCCAGCATGGTCTTGCCGCTGCCCGGCGGTCCCACGAAGAGCAGGTTGTGGCCGCCGGCCGCGGCGATCTCCACGGCCCGTTTGGCGTGCTGCTGGCCCTTGACCTCGGAGAAGTCGGCCTCGATGTCGCCCGGGGCGGAGGCCGGGGCGGGTTCGGGCGGGGGTTCCGGGGTCAGCGCGGCCTCGCCGCAAAAAAAATCCACGGCCTCGGCCAGGCTGGTCAGGCCGTACACGGGCAGGTCCCGGACCACGGCCGCCTCCCGGGCGTTGTCCGCCGGCACGAGAAGGCCCCTGGCCCCGGATTCGCGGGCCATGACGGCCACGGGCAGGATGCCCGGCACGGGTTTGATCTCGCCCGTAAGCGACAGTTCCCCGGCCAGGACGAAGCCCCCGGCGGCCTCCGGCGGCAGGACGCCGGCGCCGGCCAGAAGGGCCACGGCCAGGGGCAGGTCGTAGGCGCTGCCTTCCTTGCGCATGTCGGCCGGGGCCAGATTGACGGTGATGCGCGCGGCGGGGAGCTTGTAGCCGCTGTTTTTGATGGCCGAGAGCACGCGTTCCCGGCTCTCGCGCACCGCGCCCTCGGCCAGCCCGACCATGGCGAAGGAGGGCAGGCCCTGCCGCGCCAGGTCCACCTCCAGTTCGACCGGGAAGGCGTCGATGCCCAAGAGGGCGGAGGTGGCGACCCGGACGGGCATGGCCTTATTTCACCACGGTGCCGATGCGGTCGAGGCGCACGTTGGGGAATCCGTTCCAGGACCAGTAGATGATCCAGGCCTTGCCCTTGATCTTGTCCCGCTCGACGAACCCCCAGAACCGGGAGTCGTAGGATTCGTCGCGGTTGTCGCCCATGCAGAAGTATTTGTTCTCGGGCACGGTCACGGGGCCGAAGTTGTCCCGGCGGGGGGTGATGCGCGGGTCGGTGTGGCGGATGTAGGGCTCGGTGAGCTTCTCCCCGTTGCGGTAGACCTCCTTGTCCTTGATCTCGATGACGTCGCCGGGCAGGCCGATGATGCGCTTGATGAAGTCCTTGTCGGTGTCCTCGGGGAATTCGAAGACGATGATGTCGCCGTGTTCGGGCTCGTTGACGTTGATCAGGGTGGCGCCGGTGAAGGGCATCTTGACCCCGTAGAGGAACTTGTTGACCAGGAGGTGGTCGCCGATCTGCAGGGTGTCGAGCATGGAGCCCGAGGGGATCTTGAAGGCCTGGACCACGAAGGTGCGGATGATCAGGGCCAGGACCAGGGCCACGGCCAGGGCCTCGATGTATTCAAGCAGGGTTTTTTGCCATCTGGGATTCATGCGTTTTCCTTTTGGTTGCGACGATCAGGAGTCGTCCCCGGCCTTGAGCGCGGCCAGGAAGGCCTCCTGGGGAATCTCCACGTTGCCCATCCGCTTCATGCGCCGCTTGCCTTCCTTCTGCTTCTCCAGAAGCTTGCGCTTGCGGGTGATGTCTCCGCCGTAGCACTTGGCGATGACGTTCTTGCGCAGCGGCGAGTTGCGTTCGCGGGCGATGACCTTGGTGCCGATGGCGGCCTGGATGATGACCTCGAAGAGCTGGCGGGGGATGGACCGCTTGAGCTTCAAGGCCAGGGCCCGGCCGTAGTGGTAGGCCTTCTCCCGGTGCACGATGGTGGCCAGGGCGTCCACGGGATCGCCGTTGATCATGATGTCCAGGCGCACCAGATCCGAGGCCCGGTGGTCGATGATTTCGTAGTCCAGCGACGCGTAGCCCTTGGTGGCGGATTTCAGGCGGTCGAAGAAGTCGTAGACGATCTCGGCGAAGGGCATCTCGTAGGTGATGATCACCCGGGTGGAGGTCAGGTACTTGATGTCCTTCTGGATGCCGCGCTTTTCCTCGCACAGCTTGAACACGCCGCCCACGTAGTCGTTGGGGGCGTGGATCTCCATGCGCACGTAGGGTTCGGACAGGGTGGCGATGTCCTGGGCCTTGGGCAGCTTGCTCGGGTTGTCGATGAAAAAAACCGTGCCGTCGGTTTTTTCCACCTTGTAGACCACCGAGGGCGCGGTGGCGATGAGGCTGGCCCCGAATTCGCGCTCCAGGCGCTCCTGGATGATCTCCATGTGCAAAAGGCCCAGGAAGCCGCAGCGGAATCCGAATCCAAGGGCCTGGGAGGTCTCGGGCTCGTAGGTGAAGGCGGCGTCGTTCAACTGGAGCTTTTCCAGGGCCGACTTGAGGATCTCGTATTCCGCGGCCTCCACCGGATACAGGCCGCAGAAGACCATGGGCTTGACGTCCTTGAACCCGGGCAGCGGGGCCGGGGCCGGGGACTGGGCGTCGGTGATGGTGTCGCCCACCCGGGCGTCGCGCAGGTTCTTCATGCTGGCGCACAAAAAACCCACCTCGCCGGGCCCCATGGCCGCGATGTCCACCGGACCGGGAGAAAACGCGCCGAGCTTGGTCACCTCGTAGACCGCGCCGGTGGAGAACATGCGGATCTTCTGACCCAGGGCGATGGAGCCGGCCACCACCCGGAAGAGCACCACCACGCCCTGGTAGGAGTCGTACCAGGAGTCGAAGATGAGGGCCTGAAGCGGGGCCGCGGGGTCGCCCTTGGGCGGCGGAATCCGCTCGATGATCCGCGTGAGGACCTCGGGCACGCCGAGGCCGGTCTTGGCGCTCACGGCCAGGGCGTCGTGGCAGTCCAGACCGATGGCCTCCTCGATCTGGGCCTTGACCCCGTCCACGTCCGCGCTTTGCAGGTCGATCTTGTTTAGGACCGGGATGACCTCCAGATCGTGGTCCAGGGCCAGGTACACGTTGGCCAGGGTCTGGGCCTCCACGCCCTGGGTGGCGTCCACCACCAGAAGCGCGCCCTCGCAGGCCGAAAGGCTGCGGGAGACCTCGTAGCTGAAGTCCACATGGCCCGGGGTGTCGATGAGGTTCAGGATATAGGTCCTGCCGTCGCCGGCCTTGTAGGGGATGCGCACGGTCTGGGCCTTGATGGTGATGCCCCGCTCGCGTTCCAGGTCCATGCGGTCCAGGTACTGTTCGCGCATCTCCCGGGCGGTCAGAAGCCCGGTGATTTCAAGAATACGGTCGGCAAGGGTGGACTTGCCGTGATCGATGTGGGCGATGATGCTGAAGTTGCGAATGACCGACGTATCCATCTGGCTCCGGGAGTGTGGCGGTCAAACCGCTGCTTGACGTGCGTGAAAGGTCGGCTTGCCACATAATGGAACCCGGGCGCGGCGTCAATCCGGCGAGGCGGGGAAGGGCCGGCCCGGGAGCGCCGTTTGGCCTTGCGTTTCGGCCATTTCGCGGCATACGCCCCTGGCCGGTCAGGCCCGGACCCGAGACTCGCCATGCGCGTCCGAAAGGGGTAAGAAATGGGCCTCGTGTGGTGGAAAGAGGCGGCAACGCCTTGTATCGCCACGGTTTTCAAGCGATGGAGGAGACGCTGTGCAAAGCATCAATCCGGCCACGGGCATGGTCATCCGGGACTATCCGGAACACGGCCCGGCCGAGCTGGCGGCCATCCTGGACGAGGTGTCGGCGGCGGCCAGGGATTTTTCCCGGACCACCTTCGCCGAGCGCGCCCGGTGCATGACGGCCCTGGGGGAACTGCTCGCGGCCGAGGCCGCGACGCACGCCCGGCTGATCACCCTGGAGATGGGCAAGATTCTGCGCGAGGCCGAGGCCGAGATACGCAAGTGCGCCCAGGTCTGCGACTACTACGCCGGCCGGGCCGAGGCCATGCTCGCGCCCGTGCCCGTGCTGACGGCCGTGGCCTCGTCCGTGGTGGCCTTCGAGCCCCTGGGCGTCATCATGGGCATCATGCCCTGGAATTTTCCCTTCTGGCAGGCCATCCGCTTCGCGGCCCCGGCGATCATGGCCGGCAACGCCGTGGTCCTCAAGCACGCCCCCAACGTCTGCGGCTGCGCGCTTACCGTGGAGGACCTGTTCCGCCGGGCCGGCTTTCCGGAAAACGTGTTCCGGGCGCTTCTGATCCCGGTGGAGATGGCCGAGGCGGTCATCGCCCATCCGGGGGTGCGCGGGGTGAGCCTGACGGGGAGCGTCAGGGCCGGGCGATCCGTGGCCGCCCTGGCCGGGAAGCATCTCAAAAAAAGCGTGCTGGAGCTCGGCGGGTCGGACCCGTGCATCGTCCTTTCCGACGCGGACCTGACCCAGGCCGCGCGCACCGGCGCGGCGGCGCGGCTTCAGGGCTGCGGCCAGGTGTGCATCGCCTCCAAGCGGTTCATCGTGGTCCGGGAAGTGGCCGAACGGTTCACGGAGCTTCTGGTGGAAGCCATGTCCCGCTACGCGCCGGGGGACCCCATGGAGCCGGGAACGACCCTTGGGCCCATGGCCCGGGAGGATTTGCGGGCCTCGCTCGCGGCCCAGATAGGCCGATGCGTGGACATGGGCGCGCGGATGGCGCTTGGCGGCCATGTTGTGGACCGGCCGGGGTTCTACCACGAGCCCACGCTTTTGTGCGACGTGACCAAGGGAATGCCGGCCTACGACGAGGAACTGTTCGGCCCGGCCGCGGCGCTTCTGGTGGCCGAGGACCCGGAGCACGCCCTGTTTCTGGCCAACGACACGCCCTATGGCCTGGGCGCGGGCGTCTGGACGGCGGACCGGGATCTGGCCGTGTCCCTGGCCCGGCGCATCGAGGCCGGGACCGTGACCATTAACGGCATGACCAAGTCCGAGCCGGCGCTGCCGTTCGGCGGGGTGAAGAATTCCGGCTACGGCCGGGAGCTTTCGGAGTTCGGCATCCGGGAGTTCGTGAACATCAAGACGATTCGGACGTTTTAGCGTCATAATCCCTTCAAAAATACGCCAGGCGGGAGACCCATGAGCGTGGACACGGGCGCGGCCATTGCGGCCGCCGAGGCGGAGATGGCGGACTTCGCGGCCGAGAAGAAGGCTGTGGAGGAGCGGATACGGGACCTGCGGTCCCGGGAGGATTTCAAGAACGGGGTCTATTTCCCCAAGGAGATCTTCGAGGCCCAGCAGGACAAGCTGCGCCTGGAGACGGAGATTCTCTTCCGGCAAAATGCCATCAGGCGGCTGCGGCTCGGGGTGGAATAGGGAACGACGTGTGCGGCCTCGGCCGCACACGTCCGACCGGATCGCCAACCTGTTTTTGAGGAGGTTTTGATGAAGTCCAACCCGAAGCAAGGGAGGGGGATTCCCCGGCGCATGGTGCTCAAGGGCGCGGCCGCGCTGGCCATGGCGCCGTTGGCGATGGGATTCGGGGCGAGGCCTGCCTGTGCGGCCGATCCGGGCGAAGCGCCGAAACGCGGCACAAGCGACTACAATACCCGGCTGGTGCTGCTCGGCACCACGGGCGGCATGACCTGGTGGCCGGGGTCGAACCGGGCCAGCAACTCCCAGGTCCTTGTCGTCGGGGACGCCATGTACCTCGTCGACCTGGGCTGGGGGTCCCTGGCCCGGCTGGCCGAGGGCTTCAACTTCGGCCATTTCGTCACGGTGGGCGGCCAGCGGACCCAGCTTGAACTGTCCACGTTCATGACCAACCTGCGGGCGGTCTTCATCACCCACCTGCACATGGATCACCTGGGCGACTACCCCACGTTTCTGGAGATCGGGGCCAGGGCCGGATATGCGGAAAAGCAGCCGCTGATCATCATCGGTCCCGGCGGCCGGGGCAGGCTGGAGGAGAACAGGTCCGGCTACACGGGCACGGTCATCCAGGCGGAAACATGCAATCCGCCGCTGGTCACCCCGACTCCCGGCACGAGGATGATGACGGACCACATCCTGCAGGCCTTCGCCCAGACGTTCAACAACTGCACGCACGACGAGGGCTACCCGGACATCCCGAAGATCATCGACGTCAGGGAGATCGGCGACCCCAAGACCATCCCCTGGCCGCCCGGATTCGTCATCCCCGATCCGACCAAGCCCTGGACCTCGGACGTCACCTGTCCGGCCATGGACCCCTTCGAGATCTACAAGGACGACCGGCTGCGGGTCACGGCCATCCTGGTCGACCACTACGAGGTCTATCCGTCCTTCGCCTTCCGGTTCGACACCGCCGACGGATCGGTGGTCATCTCCGGCGACACCGGCCCCGATACCCGGGGCAACCTGCAGAAGCTGGCCAGGGGGGCCGACGTTTTGGTCCACGAGGTCATCGACGATTTCTGGATCAAGACCTGCTACAAGGACGTCAAGGAGGGCGATCCGGCCTGGCCCCTGTACCACCACTGCGTCACCGCGCACACCAGCAGCGCGGATGTGGGGAAGGTGGCCGAGCGGTGCGGGGTCAAGACCCTGGTCTTAAGCCACATCGCGCCGGCCAACGCGCCGGTCTCGCGCCTGCAGCTGGCCCAGAAGGGGTTTTCCGGCAGGCTGATCGTCGGCGAGGACCTGATGGAGATCGGCATAGGCACGCCGCGGGGCCGGGCAAAGACCTGACCGGACGGGATCGTCGCGGGCGGCGAGGAGCCGTTCCACTCGATCCCCCTTCGGCGACAATAACTTCGAGTGGGACGCCCGGAGAGGGCGAGCCCTCATTTTGAGGAGTCCATCCGCCCCCGGCCCATCGGTCCATTCGCCCCCTTGACTTCCCCGGCCCGCGCGGGCAAGCAGTCCGGACGCCCATTTCATCCCACCAGCGAGGACCGCGACAATGCCCCAAAATATCACCAGAAAGATCATCGCCGCGCACCTTGAAAGCGGCGAGATGACCCCCGGGAGCGAGATCGGCCTGCGGATCGATCAGACCCTGACCCAGGACGCCACCGGCACCATGGCCTACCTCCAGTTCGAGGCCATCGGCATCGACCGGGTGGCCACCGAACTCTCCGTGAGCTACGTGGACCACAACACCCTCCAGATGGGCTTCAGAAATCCCGACGACCACCAGTACCTGCGCACCGTGGCCGCCCGCTACGGCATCATCTATTCCCCTCCCGGCACCGGCATCTGCCACCAGCTGCATCTGGAGAACTTCGCCAGACCCGGCAAGACCCTGGTCGGCTCGGACAGCCACACCCCCACGGCCGGCGGCATCGGTTCCCTGGCCATGGGCGCCGGCGGCCTGTCCGTGGCCCTGGCCATGGCCGGTCAGCCCTATTTCCTGCCCATGCCCAAGGTCGTGCGGGTATGGCTCGACGGCGCGCTCACGGGCTGGGCCTCTGCCAAGGACGTCATCCTGCACCTGTTGGGCCTGCTCACGGTCAAGGGCGGGGTGGGCAAGGTCATGGAATACGCCGGCCCGGGCGTGGCCACCCTGTCCGTGCCCGAACGCGCGGTGATCACCAACATGGGCGCGGAGCTCGGGGCCACCACCTCGATCTTCCCGGCCGACGCCGCGACCAGGGATTTCCTGACCCGCATGGGCCGGCCCGGCGACTTCACCGAGCTTGTGGCCGACGCAGGAGCCGACTACGACGACGAGATCAAAATCGACCTGTCCGCGCTGGTGCCCCTGGCCGCCGCGCCGCACATGCCCGACCGCATGACGACCATCAAGGATCTGGCCGGCATGAAGGTCAACCAGGTGGCCATCGGCTCGTGCACCAACTCGTCCTATTCGGACCTGAAAACCGTGGCCCTGCTGCTTGCGGGCAAACGCGTGCACCCCGAGACCGACCTTCTGGTTTCCCCGGGCTCCAAGCAGGTGCTGTCCATGCTGGCCAGCGAGGGCCTTTTGGCCCACATCCTGGACAGCGGGGCCAGGCTTCTGGAGTGTACCTGCGGCCCGTGCATCGGCATGGGCGGCTCGCCCACCTCGGGCGGGGTCAGCGCCCGGACCTTCAACCGCAACTTCGAGGGCCGCAGCGGCACCCAGGACGCCAAGGTCTATCTGGTCAGCCCCCAGACCGCGGCCATGGCCGCCCTTGCCGGGGCCTTCACCGACCCGGCCGCATGGGGCGAGGCCCCGGCCAGGGTTACCCTGCCGGAGAGCGTGCCGAGCATCCGCGAGCTGTTCCTCTTTCCGCCCGCCGACGGCTCGTCCGTGGACATCGTGCGCGGCCCGAACATCAAGGCCCTTACGAAGTTCGCGGCCATGCCCGCCAAGGTCGCGGCGGCCGTGGCGCTCAAGGTCGGCGACGACATCACCACGGACCACATCCTGCCGGCCGGGGCCCAGATCACGGCCCTGCGCTCGAACATCCCGGCCATCAGCGAATTCGTGTTCAGCCGGGTGGACCAGGACTTCGTGCCCCGGATCAAGGAACTGGGGCAGGGGGTGATCCTGGCCGGCGAGAACTACGGCCAGGGCTCGAGCCGCGAGCACGCCGCCCTGGGACCGAGACACCTGGGGGTCAAGGCGGTCATCGCCAAGTCGCTGGCCCGCATCCACCGGGCCAACCTGGTCAACTTCGGCATCCTGCCGCTGCTTCTGACGGACAAGGCCGACTACGACCGCATTGAACAGGGCGCGATGCTGACCATCCCCACTGCCGACATCCGGCCGGGCGAGCCTGCGGCCGTGAGCGTCGAGGGCGGGAAACCGGTCATGGTCACAAATGATTTGACCCGCAAGGAACTGGACATTATTTTGGCCGGCGGCCTGCTCAATACCGTCAAACGGTAGGCGCGGCCGCGCCTGGAACGCGGAAGATCCCGGACGTCCGGCGATGACGGCGGTACGGGCCTTTGGCGGTACACGCACCCGGTGGGGACCTTCGGACGTCCGCTCCCGAAGGCCGTGCGGGCGTGCGCCACTTTTTTCGCCAGGCGTGCCCGGAAACGCGGATTCCCCCCGTGTCTTCCCGCCGCAGACGCATCCAAGGAGAAATCATGCTCGATGCCATACGGAAAAACGCCCAATCCTGGGGCGTCAAAATCGTCTTCGGCCTGATCATCGTGGTCTTCGTGTTCTGGGGCGTCGGCAAGTTCGGCACGGACACCGCCTCGGTGGTGGCCTACGTGGACGGCCGCCCCATCCTGGTCAAGGACTTCGAGAAGACCCTCGAGGAAAACATGCGTCTGGTGCACAACCAGAATCCCAATGTCACGGACAAGGAACTGCTCGAAGGCGGCTTCCGCTGGCAGGTTTTCAGCCAGATGCTGACCCAGGCCATCCTGGCCGCCCAGGCCGCCAAGCTGAACATCTCCGTGTCCGACGAGGAACTGCGCCGGGAAATCTCCCGGGTCCCGGCCTTCGCCGACGAGAAGGGCAAGTTCGATTCCCAGAAGTACGAGGTGCTGCTCAAGTCCAACGGACTCTCCCCGGCCGAATTCGAGGCCGACATGCGCCGGACCCTCACCCTGGAGAAGCTCGGCGGCTACGTCACCCTGCCCGCCCAGGTCACCGAAGCCGAAGCCCGGGGCATCTACGAATTCAGCCGCGAACAGGCGGTCATCGAATACATCCCCTTCCTGGCCGAGGCATTCTCCCAGGGCATCACCCCCACGGACGAGGAGATCAAGGCCTTCCACGACGCCAACTCGGACAAGTTCCGGACTCCGGCCCGGATCAAGATCGAATACCTCGACCTTTCGCCCCAGACCCTGGCCAAACCCGCCGAGGTCTCGGACGCGGACATCGAGGCCTATTACAAGGCCAACACCAAGGCCTTCGAGCGTCCCGAGGCCGTCGAGGTCCGGCATCTGCTGGTGATGCTGCCGGCCGACGCCCCCGAGGCCGACGTCAAGGCCGCCGAGAAAAAGCTGGCCGATCTGGCCGCGCGCCTGAAAAAAGGCGAGGACTTCGCCTCGCTTCTGCCCAAGACCACGGATGCGGATGAGAACCTCATGGGCGAGGACTATGCCTGGCTTTCGCGCGGGGCCCTGCCCAAGGAATTCAAGGCCTTTGAGGACGCGGCCTTCGCCCTGGACAAGGGCAAGGTCAGCGATCCCATCCGCACCACCATCGGCATGCACGTGCTTGAGGTGCGCGACAAGCGCCCCGCAGGGAACGCCCCCCTCGACGAGGCCAAGGATGAAATCCGGTCCGTCCTGGCCGAAGAGCGCGCCGCCGACAGGCTGACCAAGGTCATGGACGCGGTGCAGGACAAGATCGTGGCCGGCATGGAGCTGGCCAAGGCCGCGGAGGAAGAGGGCCTGGCCGTGGGCCAGACCATGCTCTTTCCCAAGGACCAGCCGCCGGTGAACCTGAAGCTCGCGCCCCAGGCCCTGGAAACCCTGTTCGGACTGGCCCAGGGCAAGACCACCGACACCCCCCTGACCACCGAGGACGGCTTCCTCATGGCCAAGGTCCTGGAGGCCCAGCCTGCCGCCGTGGCCCCCCTGGACGAGGTCAGGGAACGCATCGTCTCCGATCTCGTGGAGAAGGAGGCCCTCAAGCGGGCCAAGGAAAAGGCCGAGGCCGTGGCCTCGGAGATGAAGTCTCCCGAGGGGGTGGCCAAGGTTTTGGCCGAATACAAGGACAAGATCGCGCTTTCCCAGCCGTTCACCCGGCAGGGATTCATCCCCGGCCTGGGCATGGTGCCGCCCCTGGCCAAGGCCGCCTTTGAACAGAAATCCCAGGACTGGCTGCCCCAGGTCTTCGCCGTGTCCGACGGCTACGTCCTGGCTCGGCCCGAGAAGCGCGTCGCCCCGGACCCGGCGGCCTGGACGGCGGACAAGGACAAGTGGATGGAGTCGCTGCTCCAGTCCAAGCAGAGCGAACTCTTCCGGGCCTACCTGACCACCGTTCAGGAAGATGCCAAGATCGAGATGGTCAACGCCGACATCCTCGGCCCCCGTCCCGGCGGCGACGCGGTCGAGGCCCAGTAAGGAAAAAGGGACGCGGGGGAGGCCCCGCGTCCCTTTCCATTTCCGGTTTTCCCGATCCTACATGCCCTTGTCGGCCATGAGCTTCACCAGGTCGGCCACGCGGCAGGAATAGCCCCACTCGTTGTCGTACCAGGCCACGACCTTGGCCATGTTCCCGTTTTGGACCACGGTGTATTCCTCCTCCACGATGCCCGAACGGGGGTCGCCCTTGTAGTCCATGGACACCAGGGGTTCGGTGGCGTAGCCCAGAATTCCCTTGAGTTCCCCGTCGGCGGCGGCCTTGAGGGCCGCGCGCAGTTCCTCGGTGGTGGTGGATTTTTCCAGGGTGCAGGCGAAGTCCACCACGGACACCGTGGGGGTGGGCACGCGCAGGGAGTAGCCGCCGAATTTGCCCTTGAGTTCCGGGATGACCAGGGCCACGGCCTGGGCCGCGCCGGTCGAGGTGGGGATGATGTTCTGGGCCGCGGCCCGGGCCCGGCGCAGGTCCTTGTGGGGCAGGTCCAGGATGCGCTGGTCGTTGGTGTAGGAGTGGATGGTGCACATAAGCCCGGTCACGATGCCGAAGGTCTCGTGGACCACCTTGACGGCCGGGGCCAGGCAGTTGGTGGTGCAGGAGGCGTTGGAGATGATGTGGTGTTTCGCGGGATCGTAGAGCCTGTCGTTGACCCCGAGCACGATGGTGATGTCCTCCTCCTTGGCCGGCGAGGAGATGATGACCTTTTTGGCCCCGGCGTCGAGGTGGGCCCTGGCCTTGGGGCCGGTGCGGAAGATGCCCGTGGATTCGACCACCACATCCACGCCGAGCGCCCCCCAGGGGATTTCCCTGGGATCGCGCATGGCGAAATTCTTGACCTCCCAGCCGCCGAAGACGATGACGTCGTCCTTGACCGTGACGTCGAAGGGGCTGCGGCCGTAGTTGGTGTCGTAGCGCAGCAGGTGCGCGTTGGTCGTGACGTCGAAGAGGTCGTTGACGGCCACCACTTCCATGGACTCGGGATGGTGTTCGCGCATGGCCTTGAGGACCTGGCGTCCGATGCGTCCGAATCCGTTGATGCCTACCTTGAGCTTGGTCATGCTGGGTGTCTCCTTAATCCTCGAAGATGCGGTATTCGTACGCGGTGAGCATTTCGTAGTCGGTTTTGAGCGCCTGGTGCAGCCGGGCGTTCTCGATGGCGATGGCGCTTAAATCCGCGATGGTGCGCAAAAATTCCTTTTCGGCCTCGTCGAACTGGCGCACGGCGTCGGCGTAGATGCGCAGCACGCCGATGGCCTTGCCCTCGACCCGCAGGGCGGCCACGGCCACGGCGCGGATGCCTTCCGCCTTGGCGGCCTCGGGATACTGGAAACGAGGGTCGCTGCAGGCGTCGGCGATGCACACCACGCCGCCGCCCAGGGCCTCGCGGTCGACCTCGCTTTTGGCCACCTCCACGGGGCCCTTGCGCAGGTAGTTGCGGCTCAAGCCGTAGGTGGCCCCGGCGCGCAGCTTTTTCCCGGACTTGTCCAGAAGCCGCAGGGTGCAGCCCTTGGCGTCCATGGCCTTGGCCGTGTACTCCACGATCTTTTCCAGGACCGTGCCGGTATCGAGGCTGGAATTGATGGCCCGGACGGCCTCGTGAAGGCCCCGGTAGAACCGTTCGAATCTGTCCATGATCGTCCTCCTTGCCGACGAATCGGAACCTTCCGGGCGCTCGCCGGACGCGCCCGGCACGCTGCCGGATGGCGTAAAACGGCCGATATTCCCCGGAGCGCAAGAAAAATCGACGGGGCGATATGGCCGTCTATCGTCTCTATGACCTATTCACGGCGGCAAGGGAAGGGCATTCCGGTGTCATCTCCCGGGCGGAACAACGGCGGAAGCGGAATGTCGAAGTGCGCCGACCTTGATGGGGAGTCTCTCGGGGTGGGCCAGGAGGCCGGCGCGGATGTTTCGCAGAAGCGACAGCGCGGCGTCCACGGCGTCCCCTTCGATGTCCGGAAGCAGCGACGCGATGAACCGGGCCTCGTTTTTCCGGACGGCGTGGAGCCGGTCGCGTCCCGAGTCGGTCAGCACCGCCCGTTTCGACCGTTTGTGACGGGGATTGTCCACGAAGTCCACCAGGCCCATATCCCGCATCTCGTTGCACACGACCTGCACGCCCTGGCGCGAAAGCCCCAGGGCGGCGGCGATGTCCGGCACCGTGGCGCCCCCCAGGCGGTCCAGCAGGCCCGCCGTCCGGACCTGGGGGGTGCGCAGTCCGGCCATCTCGTGCACCGCGTCCATGCCCAGGGCCAGGACGTCGCGCAGGACGAAGACCTCCCGGAAGAGGTCGTGCAGTCGCTCCCCGGGGCAGGGCTGGGGCATGGGGGCATCCTGGTTCAGAGCCACCTGCGGACGTTCCGCCGGTAGGTTTCGTAGTCCGGACCGAACCTGCGGGCCAGATAGGCCTCCTCGCGCGGGACCACGTACAGCCCCAGATAGAGGGCCATGGGCACGGCGGTCAAGACCATCCACACGCTCCCCGCGGCCAGCCCCGCACCGGCCAGGATGGCCAGGAACCCGACGTACATGGGATTGCGGCTTTTGCGGTAGGCCCCGAAGGTCACGAGCCTGGAGGCCGGGAGGATGGTCTTCACGTTGACCCCGAGCCTGGTGAAAAGTGTATGGCCCCACATCATGAAGGCGAAGCCCGCCGCGGCCAGGACCGCGCCGCTGACCATGCGCGCGGTTTTCGGGATCACGGGGATGGCCGAGGGGAACGCGTATTCCAGGATAAGGCCGGCCACGAGGCAGACCGTGAAGATGCGGGGCGGCTTGACGTACACGCCCGGGGAGTCGGGAACCGCTCCGGCGGGCGATGGGATGGATGCGTCCATGGGAATCTCCTTGGGAAGCGGGATGGCCATGGTTTCGCATATGACAACTAAATTGTCAAGTTGACAATTCACTTTCCATTTGAGGGGGCGGGAAGCAGCACGCTTGACATGGAGCCTGCAATAGTTAAATTAACCATAATATCTTTTTTAGCTATTTTGTACGGAGGGGTCATGAAGAGCGCCACAGCCACCGCGCTGAAAAACAATTTGGGCGAGGTCATGCGGGCCGTGGCCCGGGAGCCGGTGCGCATCACCAGGCAGGGTCGTGACTATGCGGTGATGCTGTCGGTCGAGGAATACGAGCGCCTAGCCGCGCTGGAGGATGCGTGGTGGGCGGAAAAGGCCCGTCAGGCCGAGGCCGGGGGCGGCTATCTGGGCGAGGACGAAAGCATGACGTTTCTGCGGGAGCGGCTGCGTGGGCTATAAGCTGGACCTGGGCCGCGACGCCGCGAAGTTTCTGGAGACGCTGCCTCCCAAGCAGTTTCGGCAGGTGGCGCTTCGGATTTTCGATCTCCTGCGGGAGCCGCTGGCGCCGGACACCCTGGCGCTACGCGGACATGCCGACTTTCGCCGGGCGGACATCGGGGAATACCGCGTCATCTACCGCCTTGAGGCGGAGGTGGTGAAGGTGGCGCTTGTCGGCAAGCGCAACGACGACGAGGTGTATCGGCGGTTCAAGAGATCATAGCCGTTCATGTGCCGTTGACGGCGGACCGTTCCTTGCCTCCCCCCCTGCCCCTTTAGTACTCTCGCCCCATGCAACGCCCCGGCTTCACCTTTCTTGTCTGCCCGGACCCGGAGATGATCCGAAACCGCGTGGAGCGGCTTCTGGGCGAATCCGGCGAGGTCTTCACCCGCGAGGTCTTCCAGGGCGACGAGGAGATTCCCGACGCCTTCTGGCGCGCGCTCACGGCCCCGTCGCTTTTCGCCGAACCCAAGGCCGTCATCCTGCGCCGGGCCGACAGCCTCCCGGACGAGTTCTGGCCCAAGCTCAAGGGGCCGCTCTCCGGCTTCTCCGCCCACGTGTGGCCCATGATCTGCCTGGAGAAGCCCTTCGGCAAAAAGGGGCCGGCCGTCTCCAAGGCCCTGTCCTCCCAGCCCTACTACCAGGTGGCCGAGAAGCGCCGCTGGATATGGACCTCCCCCGGGCTTACCCGCAAGGATATGGCCCCCATGCTGAAAGACTGGGCCGGGGCGAAAAACCTGTCCTTCGCCCCCGGGGTGCTCGAGGCCCTGGCCGCGGTCCTGCCCGAGGACATGGCCATGGCCGGCCGGGAGCTGGAAAAGCTGGAACTGGCCGTGATCTCGCGCGGCGACCTTCCGGAGGCGGGGGGCGGCGCCGCGCCGCCCCCCGGCCGCGTCGTCCAGGAGGATCTGTCCCTTCTGGCCTCGCGCCCGGGCATGGACGCCTTCGCCTTCCTGAACGCCTTTTCCCGGCGCGGGCAGGAACTCGCGGTGTGGCGGGAGATCTTCGAGCAGAGCCTGTCCCCGGAGGACATGATCTTCAAGTTTCTGGGGCTCCTTCGCAGCGATGCGCGCCAGATGTGGCAGCTTCTCATGGGCGAGGCCGAGCCCGTGCGGCTGCCGCCGTTCGTCAAGTCGCAGAAGGAGGCCATGGCCCGCCGTCTGGGGGCCGGGGGCCTGACGCGGCTGTTCGACCTGGCCATGGATGCGGAGCTGGGCATCAAGTCCGGGGCGAAAAATCCGGATCAGGCCATGGAATTTCTCGCGGCCGAGCTTTTTTCCCTGTTTTCGCGATGAAAGATCGGCGACCCCCCCCTTTTTTTCTTGTGCTCCCCCGTCTTTTGGGCCATTTTTCGCATAAGTCCACCGGACAGGACCATGCTTTTGGGGGAAAAACCCTTGCCCGGCCGGAAAACCATGCTTATTAAGGAAAGTCACCCGCATTACCACGGGCACCGCAAGCGGTTGAAGGACCGGTTGGCGGAGAACCCCAGGGGGCTTGCGGAATATGAGGTGCTCGAACTGCTTTTGAGCTACGCCAACCCCAGGCGCGACAACAAGCCCCTGGCCAAGGCCCTGCTGGCCCGGTTCGGATCGCTCCGGGGGGTGTTTTCGGCCAGAATCGCGGAACTTAAGGCCGTTGAGGGGTTCGGCGAGGGCTACGCCCGGTTCTGGCAGTTGTGGCGGGAGTTCTGGGCCCGGATCAACGAGGACCCGGTTCGCGAGCGGGTGGCCTTGAGCAGCCCGGACATCGTGGCCCGAATGGCCATGGCCAGGCTGGGGTCCCTGGAGGACGAGGAATTCTGGGTGGCCCTGGTGGACAACAAGAACCGGCTGGTGGGCTGGGAGCAGGTCAGCCGGGGCACCGTGGACCAGACCGCGGTCTATCCCCGGGAGGTGCTGGCCCTGGCGCTTTTGCGCAAGGCCAGCGGCATGATTCTGGTGCACAACCATCCGGGCAGCGACCCCAAGCCCTCCCGGCAGGACGTGGAGCTGACCAAGCGCATCGTCACGGCCGCCCGGGAGGTGGAGGTCCGGATTCTGGACCATCTGGTGGTCACGGAAAAGAGTTATTTCAGCTTCCAGTCCGAGGGAATGCTGTAGCGGACGCGGCAGGCCGCGGGTGCGGCCGTCTGGGCGGGATCAACCTGAACACGGGGAGGGACCATGGAAAAGAGCTTGCATTGCATCGTCACCGGCAAGGTGCAGGGCGTCTTTTTTCGCTCTTTCGTCCAGGAACAGGCCGACAGCCTCGGCCTGACCGGCTGGGTCCGCAACCTGCAGGAAGGCAAGGTCGAGGTCCTGGCCCAGGGCTCCGAGGAGAATCTCAAGACCCTCAAGGAACGGCTCCTGCAGGGGCCGCCCCTGGCCCAGGTGCACAACGTCGAGGCCAACTGGACCGAATACGACAAGTCCTATCACGGATTCGAAATACGGGGTTGACCCACGCATCGGCGCGCCAGGTCGGACCCGCCGCCCCCTGCCGGGGCGCCGGGCTTTCCGTCTTGGCCGCGCGGCCCGCTGCGCCGGGGCCTGGCGGGGAACCCCCGGTCAACAAGGAGCAACTACGCGCATGAACGGTGAAAATACAAAACTCCCCGATACGGAACGGACGCAGGCGGAGGAGCAGGACACGGCACCGGTCCGGGACACGCCCCCCGTGGACGAGAAGGCCGGCTCCGGGGACGGGGAAAAGAACCAGTTGGACATTCCCCTGGAGATGCCGGTCCTGCCGGTGAGGGACATCGTGGTCTTCAACTATATGATCCTGCCGCTTTTCGTGGGCCGGGACAAATCCGTCCAGGCCGTGGACGCGGCCTTAAGCGGCAACCGCTACATCCTGATCCTGACCCAGAAGGACGAGAAGGTCGACGAGCCCGGGCCCGAAGACCTCTTCACCGTGGGCACCGTGGGCATGATCATGCGCATGCTGAAAATGCCCGACGGCCGCCTCAAGGTCCTGGTCCAGGGGCTGACCCGGGCCAAGGTCACGCGGTACGTGTCCACGGACCCGTTTCTTTTGTCCAAGATCGAGGTGGTCGAGGAAAAGGACATCAAGGAGGTCTCCCTGGAGCAGGAGGCCATGATGCGCGCCGCCCGCGAGCAGAGCGAGAAGATCCTGTCGCTTCGCGGCATCGCCACGGCGGACATCATGTCCGTGTTAAACAGCGTCAACGAGCCCGGCCGCCTGGCCGACCTCATCGCCTCCAACCTGCGCATGCGCGTGGACGAGGCCCAGAGGATCCTCGAATGCGAGGACCCCATCGAGCGCATGCACCTGGTCAACAACCAGCTGGTCAAGGAGGTCGAGGTGGCCTCCATGCAGGCCAAGATCCAGAACATGGCCAAGGAGGGCATGGACAAGGCCCAGAAGGACTTCTTTTTGCGCGAGCAGATGAAGGCCATCCGCCGCGAACTGGGCGAGGGCGAGGAGGAGGGCGACGAACTGGAGGAACTGCGCAAGGCCCTGGACAAGGCCGGAATGCCCAAGGAGGTCAAGAAGGAGGCGGACAAGCAGTTGAAGCGCCTGACCGCCATGCACCCGGATTCCTCCGAGGCCACGGTCATCCGCACCTACCTGGACTGGATGGTGGAACTGCCCTGGAAGAAGCTCTCCCGGGACCAGCTGGACATCAAGGAGGCCAAGCGCATCCTGGACGAGGACCACTACGACCTGGACAAGGTCAAGGAACGCATCCTCGAATACTTAAGCGTCCGCAAGCTCAATCCGGCCATGAAGGGCCCCATCCTGTGCTTCGTGGGGCCTCCGGGCGTGGGCAAGACCTCGCTCGGCCGGTCCATCGCCAGGGCGCTGAAGCGCAAGTTCGTGCGCATGTCCCTTGGCGGCATACGCGACGAGGCCGAGATTCGCGGCCATCGCCGGACCTACATCGGGTCCATGCCCGGGCGCATCATCCAGAGCATCAAGCAGGCCGGCACCCGCAACCCGGTGATCATGCTCGACGAGATCGACAAGGTGGGCACGGATTTCCGGGGCGATCCGTCCTCGGCCCTTTTGGAGGTCCTGGACCCGGAGCAGAACTTCTCCTTCTCGGACCACTACCTGAACGTGCCCTTCGACCTGTCCAAGGTCATGTTCATCTGTACGGCCAACATCTTAGACACCATCCCCCCGGCGCTTCTGGACCGCATGGAGATCATCCGCCTGCCAGGCTACACCGAGCAGGAGAAGGTGCACATCGCCAGGCGGTTCATCCTGCCCCGGCAGATCCAGGAAAACGGCCTGAAAAAGGCCGACGTGGTGCTTGCCGATACCGTCTTGTCCCAGATCATCCGGGACTATACCCGGGAGGCCGGGCTGCGCAATCTGGAGCGCGAGGTGGGTTCGGTGTGCCGCAAGCTGGCCCGGCGCAAGGCCGAGGGCGAGAAGCCGCCGTTTCGGGTCACGTCCAAGGCCCTGCACAAGCTTTTGGGCCCCCCCCGGCACCTGGAGGAGGAGCACGAGAAGAGCCTGCCGCCCGGGGTGGCCGTGGGGCTGGCCTGGACGCCGGTGGGCGGCGAGATCCTGCACATCGAGGTGGCCACCATGCCCGGCAAGGGCAACCTGCACCTGACGGGCAAGCTCGGGGACGTGATGAAGGAGTCGGCCCAGGCCGCCCTGTCCTATGCCCGCTCCAGGGCCAGGGAGCTGGGGCTCGATCCGGAGTTCACGGACAAGCTGGACATCCACGTGCACGTGCCTTCCGGGGCCACGCCCAAGGACGGCCCCTCGGCCGGCGTGACCCTGGTCACGGCGCTCATCTCCGCCCTGACCAACACCCCGGTGTGTCACGACGTGGCCATGACCGGGGAGATCACCCTGCGCGGGCGGGTTCTGCCCGTGGGCGGCATCAAGGAGAAGATCCTGGCCGCGGTGGCCGCGGGCATGACCCGGGTGATCATTCCCAAGCGCAACGAGAAGGACCTGGAGGAGATTCCCAAGGACCTGCGGGCTCGGATCAAGGTGCAGCCCGTGGAGCACATGGACGAGATCTGGCCCCTGGCCTGCGGCCTCAAGATTGGGGCCTCCCCGGCCTGACGCGGGACGCCCCCTCCCCCCCCAAAAAAAGCGAAAGGCCCGGACGCGCGTCCGGGCCTTTTTTCACGGGATTCCAAAGGGCGAAGCCCTTTGGCCCCCGGAGGGTTTCTCCCCCGGCGCCTTCTTCTCCCCCCTACCCCTTCCTCCCGGCCAGGATCAGCCCGCCGCCGAGCGGCGGCGTGGGCTCCTCGGCCACGAACTCCACGAACCCGTTCCGGGCCATGATCCCCTGGAGCATCTCCCGGGGCAGGTAGTGCGTGGGATATCCGGCCAGCCGGGTCAGAAGCTCGTGGCAGGCCTCGAGCCCGGGGTCGCGAAAGCCCGGCGCGAAATGGTGCGACACCAGCCAGCCCCCGGGCCGAAGCGCCCGGGCGATCCGGCCCACGCCGCGCTCCAGGTCCTCGGCCACCCCGTACAGGACATGCGAGGCCACGGCCAGATCGAACTCCGCCTCCCCGATCTCGTCCGTGCGCAGGTCGAAGGCCCTGGCCGTGATCCGGTCCCCGTAGCCCATATCCCGGCACCGTTTTTCGGAAAGCGGGGCCACGTGCGGCAGATCGAGAATCACCCCGGACAGGTTCGGATTCTCGTCCAGAAGGGCCATGGTGAACGTGCCGTGGTTGCCGCCCACGTCGCACATGGCCCGCATGGCGGAAAAGCCCGGCAGACCGGCCGCCAGGCGGGTGATCCGCAAAAGCGGCCCGCCCATGGCGTGGCCCACCATGCCTTCCATGATCTCGTCCGTGGCCCAGACGGTGTCGGACTCTCCCCGGGCATTGTCCGCCCGGCACATGGCCTGGGCCAGGTTTCTCTCCAGGGGCTCGAAAAAATGCATGTTCAGGGCCATGGCCCGGCCCTGGTACAGGGGCTTGTCCGGCACCAGGTACTCCGAGGCCGCCGGGGTGTTGGCGTAGCCCCGGGCCGTTTTGACCAGGACCCCCTTGGCCGCGAGCAGGTCCACAAGGGCCTCCAGGCGTTCGGGGATGGCCCCGACCGCGCCGGCCAGCCCGGCGGCCGTCATCTCGCCGGTCTCCAGACGTTCGAAAAGGCGAAGGTCCATGGCGGCTGTGAGCGCCCTGGCCGCGGTCGCGCCGTAGAGCACCTCCTCGATGGGTTCGAAGGATGTTTCGGGACGGGGAATGCGCATGGGACTCTCCTGGGGAAAGAGGTTTAGCCGCTAAACGCCATGGGCCGAAAAACTACTCGGGATAGGCCTCCATCCAGGCCTTCATGCGGCGACACATCTCCAGGCACAGGGCGAAGTCCCGGTCCGGCAGGCCGCGCAGGTAGTCGAGAAATTCCCGGTCGTGCTCCCGGTGGAAGTCGTTGTGGGCCCGGCTGACGGCTTTCCCGATCTCCGTGAGCCGGATGACGGCATTTCCGGACGCATCCGCCTCCCTGACCGCCAGACCCTTGTCCCGGAGCCGTCTGAGCATCTGGGACACCGCGCCCTTGGTCACCCCGCAGGCCTTGGCGATATCCGTCACCCGGGAGTCCCCGAGCATGTCCAGGGTGGAAAGCATGTGCACCTCGGCCGGATAAAGCGGCGTGCCGGCCCCGAAATCCACGGGCCGGCGCTCGATGCGGGCGTATCTGGTCAGCACCGTGCCCAGGATCTGGAACAGGGGCATGACCTCTTCGAAGGAGCGCATGGCCTTTGTTTAGCAGCTAAACAGAGGCCGGTCAACCTTTTCCGCACAAGCGTCACGGGATTCCAAAGGGCGCAGCCCTTTGGCCGCCGGAGGCATTCTCCAGGCCGATATGTCCGTCGCCCCGCGAAGTCGCGGCACGAAAAGAGGGAGTTGTGGGAACGCCCCTGTTTTTTTCAGGGGCGCTGCCCTAGTCCCGGCGCATCCGGTGCATGGCCTCCCGGCCGCCATAGTTGTGCCAGATCTCGCCGTCCTTGATAAGATAGGTGCTGGGCTCGGTGTCGCTTACGATCCGGTCCTTCATGATCGAAAACGGCATCCACCCCTGGTGCCACTCAAGGGTCTTGCCGTCCTTCCAGTCGTAGTACACCGCGTACTTGTCGCCCTTTTTCACCAGGCAGAAGGCATAGGTGTTGGGGCGCTTGAATTCCGAGGGCCGCACCCGGGTGAAGCAGCCCACAAGAGCCGGGTCGGGCGTCTCGACAACTCTGGAGTAGACCGAGGGCTCGGATTCGAGGAGCGCGGGGTCGATGGCCAGGGCCGTGGAGGCCAGGCAGAGCACGGCCAGGGCCAGCAGCCCGGCCAGGGGCAAACCCGGGAAACGACGCGGCATGACGGTTCTCCGTGGTCAAAGGTCTCGGTCGCATCGGCCGTGCCCGATTCGCATCGGGAGCGGCCATTCCTTCAGAACCAAAAGCGGACGGGCGTCACCAGCGCGGCGGGGGCGGCGGTCCGGGCCGCCACGGACCCGGTCTCGGCCCCCATCCCGGCGGAGGTGGCGGCGGAGGCGGCGGGTACCCGGGCCGGTAGACATACGGCTGGGGCGGAGGAGGCGGAGTCCACGGCCCCCATCCCGGCGGGGGTGGCGGCGGAGGTGGCGGGTATCCCGGCCGGTAGACGTACGGCGGCGGAGGCGGGGGAGTCCACGGGCCGAAATACGGGGCCGGCGGCGGGGGGGGATACCAGGGCTGGGCGTAGACCGGGCCGACCCCGAGGAAGACCGGGATGTCGATGGTCAGGGCCCCGGCCTCCAGGCCGTCCAGGGAAAAGAGCAAAAACGCCAGGGCGCAGATGCCCGCAATGCGACTCATGAAGGCCTCCTCTCGTGGCGGTGGCCGGGCGGGGGCGTTCCCGCCGCCTGGACGCCCACGCTGTCCTTTGGACGCCCGCCTGGAGCCGGGCATGGCCGGCGTGCGCGCACAGGCGTTTTCCCTTTGTGTGCATTGTAACCATTTCGGGTCCGATGACAACCTGGGGAAGTCCGGCCACGGCCGGTTTACAAAGCCCCAGGCAGGTTCTAAGACTGATCATGGCCCGGAGGCCGAACCTCGCCGGGCCGGGAGCACGGACATGCCCGAACGCCTCCTTCATGCCGCCCCCGGGAAACACGCCGCCGTGCTCCTGGCGGACCCCGAGGACCTGCCCCGGTCCCTGTTGGCGCGCATGCTCCGGCGACGTTTCGCCGTGGTCCTGGAGGCCGGGAACGGGGTCGAGGCCCTGGCCATGTACGGCCGCCACAGGCCGGACATGGTGGCGGCCAAGGTCAGGCTGCCCGGCCTCGATGGGGCCGGTCTGGCCATGACCGTGGCCGGGATCGATCCCGGGGTCCCGTTTTTTCTCCTGGGCTCCCCGGCGCAGATCACCTCCCTGCTTTCCACCCTGTCGCTGCCGTCGGTGCGCTTCGTGCCCACTCCGGCCGACCCGGAGCGGCTGATGGGCCTTTTCGAGGATGCGGCCCGGGTGGCGGCCCTGCGCCGTCAAGCCGGGGAATCCGAACGTCTGGTGCGGTTTTTTTTGGACGCCTCGCCCCATCCCCAGGCCATTTTCTCCAAAAGCGGCCTGGAATACGTCAATCGACGACTGCTCATGTTCATGGGCTTCGTGTCCTTCCACGAGTTCCAGGCCTCGGGGCTGGAACTCGGGGAGTTTCTGCGCGACGGCGAGACCCCCCTGGCCGATCCGGTCCGTTTCGCCCGGGAGATCCTGGACGACCCCCTGGACCGGGAACACGTCCTGGCCATCCGGCATCCGCGCCATCCGGAACGGCCCGCCCACGTGTTCCAGGTCGCGGCCGCGCGACTGCCGGATTCGGAACGGATCATGCTCACCCTGACCGACATCACCGAGCTGGAATACGAGAAGCGGGACCTGATCGACCTGGCCACGGTGGACCCGCTGACCCGGGCCTTCAACCGCCGCAAGCTCGCGGACATTCTGGCCGGGGAGACCTCCCGGGCCAAACGCTACGGCACGCCCCTGGCGGTGATCCTCCTGGACATCGACCATTTCAAGCGGGTCAACGACACCTACGGCCACGACGCGGGGGATGCGGTCCTGGTGGAGATGGCCCGGCTGGTCATGGGGCTTTTGCGCGAGAGCGACCGTCTGGCCCGGTGGGGCGGGGAGGAGTTCCTGGTGGTGGTCCCGGGGGTGGGGATCGAGGGGGGAATGGATCTGGCCGGGCGGCTGAGGGGGGCCGTGGCCGGGAACGCGTTTCCGGGCGTGCCCGGGGTGACCGCCAGCTTCGGGGTGGCCGAATACCGGCCGGGCGAGGCCGTGGAGTCCCTGGTGAAGCGGGCCGATGCGGCCCTGTACCGGGCCAAGGCCGGGGGCCGCGACCGCGTGGAGGCGGAAACGCCGCCGGACGCGGCCGGGCCCGCCGTCGATTGACAGCCCCCGCCGCCGACCCTATGTAGCCGCCATGGATCACATCGACCGCGACATCCTGTCCGAAATCCAGTCCGGCTTTCCCCTGTGCGCCCGCCCTTACGCCGCCATCGGCGCAAAGGTCGGGCTGACCGAGTCCGAGGCCCTGGCCCGGGTCCGGGCGCTGAAGCAGAAAGGGGTCATCCGGCGCATCGGGGCCAGCTTCCAGTCCCGCAAGCTCGGGTTCTTGAGCACCCTGTGCGCGGCCCAGGTCCCCGAGGACCGGCTGGACGCCTTCGTGGCCGAGGTGAACCGCCATCCCGGCGTGACCCACAACTACCTGCGCGCCCACCCCTACAACGTCTGGTTCACCCTGATCGGCCCGGACGCGGACAGCATGCGGGCCACGCTCGCGGCCATCAGCGGGGCCACGGGCACCCCGGTCCTGAACCTTCCGGCCGAGAAGCTGTTCAAGATCAAGGTCGATTTTTCCATGAAAAAGCCCGCTGTTGACCCGGCGTCCCAACCCGGCTAGCATCCTTCGCCCGCCGACGCGCCGCACCGGCGCGCGGCCGGCGCATATCCGAAACACAGCCTCCCCCGGCCTTTCGGCTGTCCCCGATCATTTCGCCGCGTCCGCGGCCATCCCGGAGGCACAAGGAGATACGCATGTTCAAGGCCATCGCCAAAAAAATACTGGGGTCGCGAAACGACCGGTTCCTCCGCAGCCTGGCCCCCCTGGTGGATCGCATCAACGGCCTCGAGGCGGCCATAAGGCCGCTCACCCAGGAGGAAATGCATGGCCGCATGGCCGCCTTCCGCCAGGAAGTCCAAAACGGCCGCCCCCTGGACGAGCTTCTGCCCGAGGTCTTCGCCCTGGTCCGGGAGGCCTCGCAGCGTACCCTGTCCATGCGCCACTTCGACGTCCAGCTCATCGGCGGCATGACCCTGCACCAGGGCAAGATCGCGGAGATGAAGACCGGCGAGGGAAAAACCCTGGTGGCCACGTTGCCCGTGGTCTTAAACGCCCTGTCCGGAAAGGGCGTGCACCTGATCACGGTCAACGACTACCTGGCCAGGCGCGACGCGGCCTGGATGGGAAACATCTATAATTATCTCGGACTTACCGTGGGGGTCATCGTGCACGGCCTGTCCGACCAGGAACGCCAGGCGGCCTACGGCGCTGACATCACCTACGGCACCAACAACGAGTTCGGTTTCGACTACCTGCGCGACAACATGAAGTTCTACAAGGAACAGCTCGTGCAGCGCGACCTCAACTTCGCCATCGTGGACGAGGTGGACTCGATTCTCATCGACGAGGCCAGAACCCCGCTTATCATCTCCGGCCCGGCCGAGGAGTCCACGGCGCTGTATACCCGCATCGACGCCATCATCCCCTCGCTCAAGCCGGATGTCCATTTCACCCTGGACGAGAAGGCCAGGAGCGTGCTCATCAGCGAGGAGGGCGTGGCCCGCTGCGAGCAGATCCTGGGGGTGGAAAACCTCTACGATCCGGCCAACGTCAGCCTCCAGCACCACGTCCTGCAGGGCCTTCGCGCCCATCATCTGTACCAACGCGACGTGGACTACATCGTCAAGGACGGCCAGGTGGTCATCGTGGACGAGTTCACCGGCCGGCTCATGCCCGGCCGGCGCTACAGCGACGGCCTGCACCAGGCCCTGGAGGCCAAGGAGGGGGTCAAGGTGGAGGCCGAGAACCAGACCCTGGCCTCCATCACCTTCCAGAACTACTTCCGGATGTACGACAAGCTTTCGGGCATGACCGGCACGGCCGACACCGAGGCCGTGGAATTCAAGCAGATATACGACCTGGAGGTCATCTCCATCCCCACCCACCGGGACATGATCCGCAAGGACTTCCCGGACCTCATCTACAAAAACCAGCAGGACAAGTTCAAGGCCATCGCCGCCGACGTCAAGGAACTGCACAGGAAGGGCCAGCCCGTCCTGGTGGGCACGGTGTCCATCGAGAAGTCCGAACTGCTCTCGAACCTGCTCAAGAAGGAGGGCGTGCCCCACGACGTCCTAAACGCCAAGCAGCACGAAAAAGAGGCCGAGATCGTGGCCCAGGCCGGCCAAAAGGGCCGGGTGACCATCGCCACGAACATGGCCGGCCGGGGCACGGACATCGTTTTGGGCCAGGGCGTGGTGGACCTCGGGGGCCTGCACATCCTGGGCACGGAGCGCCACGAGTCCAGGCGCATCGACAACCAGCTCAGGGGCCGTTCCGGCCGCCAGGGCGATCCCGGTTCGTCGCGCTTCTACCTGGCCCTGGACGACGACCTGATGCGTCTTTTCGGTTCGGACCGCATCGCCGGGATCATGGACAAGCTGGGCATGCAGGAGGGCGAGGCCATCGAGAACCGGCTGGTCACCAAGGCCATCGAGAACGCCCAGAAACGGGTCGAGGCCCACAACTTCGACATCCGCAAGCAGCTTCTGGACTACGACAACGTCATGAACCAGCAGCGCGAGGTCATCTATTCCCTGCGCCGCGAGGTCATGGTCACCGAGGCGCCCCAGGACCTGATCGAGGACTGGATCGACGAGCTTCTGGACGAGGTTTTCGAGCCCCTGGCATCTTCCAAGGGGGACCACGACCCCGAGGAACTGGAGGCTGCCGCGGCCCGTCTGGAGGAGATTTTCGCGGTCCGGACCGAGGTGAAAACCGGAGATGCGTCGGAGAAGGAGGCCGTCCGCCGGGCCATAGCCGACCACCTGGAGGTGCTCAAGGCCGGGGCCGGGGAGCATTACAAGGAAATCGCGCGATATTTTCTCCTGGAGAGCCTGGACCGCAACTGGAAGGAGCATTTGCTCGGCATGGATCACCTGCGCGACGGGATCGGGCTTCGCGGTTACGGCCAGAAAGACCCCAAGCAGGAATACAAGCGCGAGGGTTTCGCCCTGTTCCAGAGTCTCATTTTCACCATCAAAGACGCCGCGGTGCGCGCGATATGCCGGGTGCGCATCAAGTCCGAGGTGCGCGAGGAGGAGTTCCAGCACAAGAAGGAGCCGGCCGGGGACATCCAATACAGCGGCGGCGAGGCCGCCGAGCGCAAGAAGGAGCCCAAACGCCGGGAGGCCCCCAAGGTGGGCCGGAACGATCCGTGCCCCTGCGGCAGCGGCAGGAAATACAAGAAGTGCTGCGGGAAATAGCGGTCGCGGCCGCCCGGCCCGATCGAAGCGGAAACGCCCGCCCCGGAGTGTCCGGGGCGGGCGTTTTTTATCGGATGATGATCGGCGGCACGTCGATGGTGATGCCGTAGTGGGGGGGAGGCGGCACGTGGCGGCAGGCCCCATGGTCCCAGAAGGTTCCCGGCGGGCAGGGCCGGGGATAATACGGATAGTACCCCGGGGGAGGCGGCGGTGGCGGCGGTGGCGGTCCGTAGGGCATGCATCCGTAGGGGCCTTCCCAGTAATATCCCGGCGGGCAGGGCCTGCGGGCCTGCGACTCGCCCGCCGTCAGCACGGCGGCGGTCAGAACCCCCAGGCATAACAACGCCAGAATAACCTTTTTCATGGGTATCTCCTTTTCTTGGCGGTACGTTCGACCCACACACGGGGCGGACAGCCTGTATGACGTTCCAGTCCGCTTCGCAACACGAAGCGGCATGCCGTTCCCTTGCAAAACCCTGGCCAGGGGTGCGCTCCAGGCGGATCGAGGCGTTTCGGACCGTCTTTCGCCGTGGCCCTGCGGCGAGGCACGATTCTCGCGCCTGAAAAGGGAAAAAAACGTTACCGGCCGCATCGCGTCCGGCCGGCCTGCCGCCTGCCGGATCGCAGTGGCGCCGGGGCGGCTTTTGAGATAGGAGGGGAAAAAATCACAAGGCAGGTTGCCCATGAAAAGGTTTGTCGGATGTCGCGCCCTCGTCGTCCTGCTTCTTTTCGCCGTCGCCTCCCTGGCCGTGGGCTGTTCGCCGCCTTCGTCCAGGGACCGCTTCGATCCGAATCGCCAGGCCAGGCAGCAGGAGATCCTGAAATGGATGCAGGAAGACCACAGATGATCCTCCACGGCCTTTTTCACCGGGCTGGGTACAAGAATCTGTACCCGGCCCGGAGACGCCGCCAGACGGGGCCAAATTTTTTTACCCTCCACTCCCGGCGTTGTGCCCGGATCGGCCGGGATGTTCACCGCGCTGATTTTTAATATCCTGTAATTAATGAATATTTATAGGAAATGAGGGGCCTGGCAAGGTTTGGCATGATCCCTGCTAATACCTGATCATCCTTCCTCTGAAAGAAATTTCAAAGCGAAACGGCTCCGGGGTGGCTCCCCGGAGCCGTTTCGCATTTTTCTTTGCCGCGTCCGCCGGAATCCCCGGCCCAGGGCGGGGCCTTTCAGGCCCTGGGCGGCGCTACGGCGCGTCGGCCTCGGGCCGGCCAACCCGGTGGCGCCTTCCCGGGGGGCGTCCAGGATGGCCGCCATGGTTCGTTCTCCTTTCCGGCTGGGCGGAACCATGGCCCCGGGTACAATTCTTTTTACGCCGCGTGGCCGGGGATTGGGCGGACCAGGATTTTTTTCCAACCAGCTGGTGACATAACATATCGAAATAAATTGTTAAAAAATATCATGCATGAACAATCTGCGGCTTGGCACGATCCATGCTAATACCTGATCATCCTTCCTCTGAAAGAAATTTCAAAGCAAGACGGCTTCGGGGTGGCTCCCCGAAGCCGTCTTGCTTTGTGCCCCATGGGCAGGCCGAAAGGGTCACGGCGGCCTGTCGGAGCGCATCGCGGGAATCAGATTGGAAAGGGGGGCGTCCTGTCGTGGAATGACCGGGCGAACCGGAAAAACGCCGAGCCTCGGGCCGGCCGTGCGGCCCGGGGCCATGGTCGGACACCGATGCGGGGGTCAGCGCGTGGAGGTGGACGCTGCGGTGGATGCCGTCGTCGTGGTTGTCGAGGTCGTGGAGGTGCTCGTTGTCTGGGCGGCCTTTTCGGCGGCGCTGATGGCCGCGTAGGCTGCGGTCAGGCATTTCGAAAAAGACTGGTTGCAAGATATCTCGCACTGCTGGCGTTTGACGAAATCCGAGGTGGACTGACATGACTGGACGCACCGGGCGGCGGAGGTGTTGCAGTCGCAGATCGGGCAACCGGAGGTCTGGGCCAGTCCCTTCCCCGCGCCGAGGGCCAAGCCGAGAACGACGGCCGGGATGACGAACAGGTGTTTCATAAACAAACCATCCTTGGGCGGACGCAAACTCCCGCGATCCGTCCGCCTGTCGGCACATTGTAGCAAATGGGGCCGTCCGTCAACTCCACGGGGGCCGGCGGCCCGGGTCATTTTGCGGTGGCGGGAGGCGTATTCGGAGCGGAGGCGGGCGGTTTCGGGGCGCGCAGGGCGGCCAGGGCCTCGGCGTTTGTCGGGTCGGCCTCCAGGGCCAGCATCCACAGCCGCGCGGCCTCGGCCTCGCGTCCGGCGATCCGGGCGGCCAAGGCCTCGTCGGCCAGGGTTCGGGACAGGCTGAAGCGGGCCTGGGCGTTCCCCGGGTCCACGGCCAGGGCCTGCCGCCAGGCGGCCACGGCCAGGTCGCGCTGTCCGTCCCGGGAAAGCAGGGTCCCGAGCAGGGTCAGGGCCTGGACGTCGGTGGGCCGCAACTCCAGGGTCATTTCCAGTTCCAGGCGGGCGTTTTCCGGCATCCCGAGTCCCAGGTAGGCCACGCCGAGAAGGAAATGCAGTCCCGGGTCGGCGTCGTCGGCAGCGGATGCGGCCGCGAACTGGTTCACGGCCTCGGCCGGGTTTCCTTCGAGCAGAAGGCCGATGCCGCGCCAGGCCGTGGCCTGGGCGTTTCCGGGATCGAGGTCGAGCATGGCCTGGAAGCGCCGGTAGGCCTCCTCGCCGTCGCCCCGGCGCAGGGCCAGGATGCCCAGCCATTTGAGGGCGAAGAGGTTGTCCGGAGAGACCGCCAGGGCCTCCCCGAAGCGTTTTGCCGCGCCGTCCAGGTCGCCGCGTTCGGCCAGGACCACCCCCAGCCGGCTTAGGGCGTAGTCGTTGCCGGGGTCTTTTTTCAGGACGTCCGCAAAGGCCCGCTCGGCCCGGTCGTCCATTCCCTTGTAATAGGCGTCGGCGGCGAAAAAGAGCTCGTCCTCCAGGCTCGCCGCCAGGGCCGTCGTGGCCATGGCCAGACAGGCGGCCGCCGCCAGGATGTGCGTCACGACCTTCTTCATGCCCGCCTTCTGGTCCGGGTCCGGACCGGGTGTCAAGCCGCCCCGGCGGGTCTGGCCTGCCGGGCGAATCTCGTATATGTTTCTTAGATCATACTTTCGCAAAAAGGACAGTCCATGGCCTCAGACATCGTGCCCGTCCCCAAGGGGTTCTCGTTTTCCGCCGTAAGCGCCGGGTTCAAGCATTCCGGCCGCGACGACCTGATGCTCATCGCGAGCGAAACCCAGGCCGTGGCCGCCGGGGTGTTCACCCAAAACGCCTTCCAGGCCGCGCCGGTGACCGTGGCCCGGGCCAACATGGCCAAGACCGGAGGCAAGGCCCGGGCCATCCTGGTCAACGTGGGCCAGGCCAACGCCTGCACGGGCGAGGCGGGCGTCGAGGATTGCCGCCAGGCCATAAAGCTTGTGGCCGAGGGCCTGGGCGTCGAACCGCGCGAGGTGCTCCCGGCCTCGACCGGGGTCATCGGGCCGCGCATGGACATGGAAAAATGGAAGGCCGCCGTGCCGCAGCTTCTGGACGGCCTGGGGCAGGCCGGGCCGAGCCGGGCCGCCCGGGCCATCATGACCACGGACACCTTTCCCAAATTGGCCTGGAGCTCCCTGTCCACGCCCGAGGGCGAGGTCCGGGTCCTGGGCATGGCCAAGGGTTCGGGCATGATCGCCCCGAACATGGCCACCATGATCGGGGTGGTCTTGTGCGACGCGGACGTGGGCTCCCTGTGGTGGCATGAGGCCGTGGCCGCCTGCGCGGACAAGAGCTTCAACTCCGTGACCGTGGACGGCGACACCAGCACCAACGACTGCGTGCTGGCCCTGGCCAACGGGGCCTCCCGGGTGAAGATCGATTCGGCCGAGGGCCGTCAGGAGCTTCTGTCGGTGATGATGGAGGTCTGCCAGGCCCTGGCCTACATGATCGTCCAGGACGCCGAGGGCGGCACCAAGATCATCCGCATCAAGGTCAAGGGGGCCGTGGACAACGCCCAGGCCGAGCTTGCCGCCCGGGCCGTGGGCCATTCCCCGCTGGTCAAGACGGCCATGTTCGGTGAGGACGCCAACTGGGGCCGCATCGTGTGCGCCATCGGCCGCAGCGGGGCGACGTTCGATCCCGGCGAGGTCAGCGTGTCCGTGGGCGGGATTCCGGTGTTCACCCGGGGCGCGCCCGAGTCCGGGGATCTGGACGGCCTTCTGGCCCCGCACATGCGCCGGGGGGAGATTCCGGTGGACATCGAGCTTGGCCACGGCCCGGGCCGGTATGTGCTTCTGGCCTCGGACTTAAGCTACGACTACGTGAAGATCAACGCGGACTACCGGTCGTGAAAAAGCCCGAGACGCCGCCGGCCTCCTTCGACATGGCCGACCGCGACCGCCTGACCCGGCTGGCGGACTTTCTGTTCGAGGTGGGCATGCTGCGCAAGACCCCGCGCACGGGCTACCAGTTTCTGGGCTCGGGCGCGGAGAACGTGGCCGAGCACTCGTTCCGCACGGCGGTCATCGGCTTCGTCCTGGCCGAGATGCGCGGCGCGGACCCTTTGCGGACCATGGCCCTGTGCCTGTTCCACGACCTGCACGAGGCCCGCACCGGCGATTTCAACTACGTCAACAAGCTCTACAACACCTGCGACTGCAAGCGCGCCCTGACCGACGCGCTGACGGGCACCGGCCTTCGCGAAAAGCTCCTCGACACCTGGGAGGAGCTGGAGGACAGCCGGTCCCCCGAGGCCGTTTTGGCCCACGACGCGGACCAGCTGGACCTGATCGTCAACCTCAAGGAAGAGCTGGACCTGGGCAACCGCTACGCGGCCAAATGGCTCGACTGCTCCCTTGAGCGCCTGCGCACCGACGAGGCCCGGGCCCTGGCCCGGGCGGTCATGGAGACGGATCACACCGATTGGTGGTTCCAGGGTCCGGACAGGCTGTGGTGGAGCAAGAAAAACGGCAAGGAGTAGCCATGCGCGTGGCCGTGATCTCGGACACCCATATGAGCGCCCCCACACCGTGGCTGGAGCGGGTCTACGCCTCCCACCTGGCCCCGGCCGACGCCCTTGTCCACTGCGGGGACATGACCGGCCGCGCGACATGGTCCTTTTTCCTGCAGCATCCGGATTTTCACTGCGTCGCGGGCAACATGGACGACTGGGACCTGGCCGCGGACCTGCCCCCCCGCCTGGACCTGGAACTCGGCGGCCTGCGTGTGGCCGTGTGCCATGGATGGGGCTTCAAGGTCGGGCTCTCGAGACGCCTCTACGACGCCTTCGGCCCGGACTACGGCGTCATCTTTTTCGGCCATACCCACGTCCGCGAGGACACCCGGTACGGCGCGACCCGGTGCGTCAATCCCGGCAGCCTGCGGGAAGGCAGTCTGGCCTTGGCGACCCTGGAGGACGGCCGGATCGCGACCGAGTTCGTGACCGTCCCGTTGTCGTGAATCGCGGCGGCCGACGCGCGCGTTCGCTTTTCCGTCCCCTCCCCGGTCGCCGGCTCGGGACGGAATTTTTTTGTTGAGAATTGTTTTCAACAGGCGGTGGAAAGGAATGTGGAATACTTTCTTTTCTCGTGATTTCCGGAGGGTGAAGATGTTGGTTGTGTAGAAGTGGACAAGGGCCGCAATGTAACTCGGCTTTTTGGTCCTGTACAAAGGGCGGTGGGAGGACTATACATCGGGCTTTGATAAGCCCGGCTGGGAAATTCAGGTTTGCGCCGGGGTCGGCCTTTAAAAAGTCCCGAGAAATCGCCGTGAGCAATCATTCCGTCTGGAACCGGATCAGGGGCCTCGAACCCCTGTCCCTGTGCGACTGGCCCGGACGTGTGAGCGCTGTCGTCTTTCTGGGCGGATGCAATCTGCGCTGCCCGCACTGCCACAATTCCGGACTGGCTTGGCGTCCCGAGTCCTACCCGCCGATCGAGCCGGCCGATCTGGGCAAATTTTTTTCGGCGCGCGGTCCCTGGCTGGACGGCATCGTGGTCACGGGCGGCGAACCCACCCTGGCCGAGGACCTTCCGGAGCTGGTGGCGGCGCTTTTGGCCTTCGGGCCGCCGGTGAAGGTGGACTCCAACGGCATGCGTCCGGAGATGGTGGAGGCGGTCCTGGCCAAGGCGCCGGGGACGCGCTTTTCCGTGGATGTGAAGGCGCCGTTCGAGAAGTACCCGCTGGTCACGGGCAACGCCGTGACCGCGGAGATGGCCCGGGAAAACATGGGCCGGGTTTTCGATGTGGCCAGGAGGCATCCGGGGCTGTTCCAATTCCGGACGACCCTGGTTCCGGAGCTTGGCGACGAGGACGTGCGGGTGATCAGGGAGGAGATTCTGCCGTCCGGTTTTTCGTTGACCGTTCAAGCATACGTGCCGCCCAAGGCGCGTGGGGAGGAGAAGGAACATGCCCATTCGGATAAAAAAACGCGACGGCTGCCAGGAAACCTGGTCCACGGAGCGCATCGCCCAGGCCATCTTGAAGGCTCTCAAGGCCAGCGGCATCCAGGACCCGCTTTTGGCCAGGCGGTTGGCGCATAAGGTCGAGGCCAAGCTCGACGAGGTGGACGTTCCGGAGCAGGAACTGGTCCAGGATCTGGTGGAGCAGGTGCTCATGGAATCGCGCCTGTACGGCGTGGCCAAGCGCTACATCGTCTACCGGGAGAAGCGCCGGGAACTGCGCGAGCAGAAGGCCGCCTACCTGGACATCAAGGACGTCATCGACAACTACATCAGCAAGGCCGACTGGCGGGTGGCCGAGAACGCCAACATGTGCCATTCCTTCCAGGGGCTCATGCTGCATCTCTCGGGCACGGTGCAGGCCAGGTACGCCCTGGAGAAATATCCCGAGGAGGTCCGGGCGGCCCACGAGCACGGCTATTTTCACATCCACGACCTGTCCTTCGGTCTGGCCGGATATTGCGCCGGCTGGAGCCTCAAGGACCTTCTGCTCGAGGGCTTCAACCTCGAGGGCCGCTCCTGCGCCGGACCGGCCAGGCATTTCGACTCCGCCCTGGGACAGATGGTCAACTTCCTGGGCACGCTGCAGAACGAATGGGCCGGGGCCCAGGCCTTCAACAACGTGGACACCTATCTGGCGCCGTTCATCCGCCACGACAAGCTGTCCTACAAGCAGGTGCGTCAGGCCGTGCAGAAGTTCGTGTTCAACCTAAACACCACTTCGCGCTGGGGCGGCCAGAGCCCGTTCACCAACCTGACCTTCGACCTCGCCCCGCCCAAGCATCTGGCGAACGAGGCGGTGATCGTCGGCGGCAAGCTCCTGGACAGCGTGCACGGGGACTACGCCAAGGAAATGGAGATGTTCAACCAGGCCTTCCTGGAGGTCATGGCCCAGGGGGACTACCACGGCCGCATCTTCTCCTTTCCCATCCCCACCTACAACATCACCAAGGATTTCCCGTGGGAGTCGCCCATCGGGAAAAACCTCCTGGAACTGACCGCCAAATACGGCGCGCCGTACTTCCAGAACTTCATCAATTCCGACCTAAGCCCCGAGGACGTGCGTTCCATGTGCTGCCGGCTGCAGATGGACCTGCGCGAGCTGCGCAAGAAAGTCGGCGGGCTGTTCGGGGCCGGGGACTTGACCGGGTCCGTGGGCGTGGTCACGCTGAACCTTCCCAAGCTGGCCTTCCTGGCCCAGGGCGAGGAGGATTTCCTGGATCTGGTGCAGGAATACGCCGAGTTGGCCAAGACGGCCCTGGAATTCAAGCGCAAGCTCATAAACGGCAACCTGGAGCGGGGCATGTTCCCGTGGACCAGGCGGTACCTCAAAAACGGCTTCAAGGGCCATTTCTCGACCATCGGCCTGGTGGGCGGCCACGAGGCCTGCCTGAACCTGTTGGGCAAGGGCATCGAGAGCGACGCCGGCGTGCGGCTCATGACTCGGACGCTCAATCACCTGCGCGACCTGACCTCGCGCTTCCAGGAGGAGACCGGCAACCTCTACAACCTGGAGGCCACCCCGGCCGAGGGCACCAGCTACCGGCTGGCCAAGATCGACAAGTCCCTGTATTCGGACATCCGGGCCTCGGGCAACGGCACGCCGTACTACACCAACTCCACGACCCTGCCCGTGGGCCTTTCGTCCGACGTCATCTATTCCCTGGAGCACCAGAACAAGCTGCAGCCGCTGTACACCGGCGGCACGGTGTTCCATACCTACCTGGGCGAATCCGTGGCCGACCTGGAGGCCCTGAAGTCCTTCATCGTCAAGGCCTTCACCATGACCAAGATTCCGTACCTGTCGATCACGCCCACGTTTTCGGTGTGCAAGAAACACGGCTACATCCAGGGCGAACACTACGCCTGCCCGCAGTGCGGCGAACCCTCCGAGGTCTACACCCGCATCGTGGGCTATTACCGGCCCGTGTCCCAGTGGAACAAGGGCAAGCAGTCCGAATACGCCGACCGGGTGACGTTCGCCGGCGTGGATTGCATGTGCGGAGGCTAGGCCGCGACAGACCCAATACTCCTGAAGCGGGGGAGGGCCGCAGCCCTCCCCCGCTTTTTTGGGCATCGCCATAATCGCTTCATCAAGCGTCATCGACCGCGCCGGACCGTCCCCCGCGTCTCGCGCTCCCGGAATTCCTTGTGCCCCCCGGCCGTCTCGGCTACCCTCCGGCGCAAAGGATCGCCCGCCGAAAACGTCATGCCCGATCAGCGCAAAGCCACCCTCCACGGCCTTGTGGCCGTGCTCATGTGGTCCACGGTGGCCTCGGCCTTCAAGCTGTCCCTGCGGCACATGGACCCGGCCCAGCTGCTCCTGTATTCGAGCCTGGCCTCCACGGCCTGCCTGGCCGCGATCCTGGCCGCGCAGGGCCGCCTCGGGCTGCTCCTGGCCATGACCCGGCGGCAGTATGCGCGCTCGATCCTTTTCGGGGCGCTCAATCCCTTTCTGTACTATCTGATCCTGTTCGCGGCCTACGACCGCCTGCCAGCCCAACTGGCCCAGCCCATCAACTACACCTGGGCCATCACCCTGACGCTTTTGTCCATCCCGTTTCTCAAACAGAAGATCGGCCGGCGGGACATTCTGGCTGTTGTCGTGGGCTATGCCGGGGTGGTGGTCATCTCCACCCGGGGGGACATCGCGGGCCTGTCCTTCGAAAGCCCGGCCGGCGTGGGGCTGGCCCTTTTGTCCACGGCCCTGTGGGCCCTGTACTGGATATTGGGGGCCAAAGACGACCGTGACCCGGTGGCCGGACTTGCGCTCAATTTCGCGGCCTCCCTGCCCATGACCCTGGCCGTGTGCCTCCTGACCTCGGGGCTTGCCCCGCGAAGCCCCCTGGGGTTTCTGGGCGCGGCCTACGTGGGGGTCTTCGAGATGGGCGCGGCCTTCGTCCTGTGGCTCTCGGCCATGCGCCACGCCGCGAACACGGCCCGGCTGGCCAACCTGATCTTCCTGTCGCCGTTTTTGTCCCTGGTGTTCATCCATTTTTTCGTGGGCGAGGAGATTCTGCCCTCCACCTTCGCCGGACTTTTCCTTATCATGGCCGGATTGGCCGTCCAGCGTTCGGCCAAGGCCCAAAAGGCCCCGTAATCCTCTCACCGGAAAAAACGCATGTCCGCAAAAAAAGCCTTTCAGCGTACCCTTCCTCCGGACGGACCGGCCGTTGTGACCGAACGCATGCCCGCCGCGCGCACCGTGAGCCTGGGCATCTGGATTCCGGCCGGGTCGCGCCAGGAGGACCCGGCCCAGGAGGGCATGGCCCATTTCTGGGAACATATGGCCTTCAAGGGCACGACATCCCGCACGGCCCGGGACATCGCCCTGGAGTTCGACCTCCTGGGCGGACTCGCCGACGCCTACACCTCGCGGGAACACACCTGCTTCACCATCCGCGCCGCCGCCGACCACCTGCCCCGGGCCTTCGACATCCTGGCCGACATCGTCCTGCGTCCCCGCCTGGACCCCGCGGAGATCGGCCGCGAAAAGGACGTCATCCTCCAGGAGATCGGCATGATCGAGGACACGCCGGACGACAAGCTCCTGGAATCTCTGTGGGAGGCGGCCTGGGGCGACCGGGCCCTGGCCCATCCCATCACCGGCGCGACCGGGTCCGTGTCCGGCTTCCAGGCCTCCGGCCTGTGGACGTGGCGCGCCGCCGCCTACCGCCCGGCGACCATGGTCGTGGCCGCGGCCGGGGCCGTGGATCACCAGGCCCTGGCGGACATGACCGCCCGGGCCTTCTCGGACCTGCCGCCCGCCGGCCCGGCGTCGCCTGGGAAGGCCGTGCCCCCGTCGTTTATGCCCGGGACCCTGGCCCTGGAACGCGACGTGGAGCAGACCCACGTGGCCATGGGTTTCCCCCTGCCCGGCAACGCCGATCCCGGCCGTTTCGCCCGGGCCGCCCTGTCCACGATACTTGGCGGCAACATGTCCTCCAGGCTCTTCCAGGAGGTCCGGGAAAAGCGCGGCCTGGCCTATGCCGTCTCAAGCGACGTCAACGCCCTGGCCGATGTGGGCCTGCTCGAGATCCACGCCGCCGTGGACCCCTCCCGGACCGGCGAGCTCCTGGACGTGGTCCGCGACGAGCTCGACGCCGTGGCCCGGCACGGCGTGACCCGGGACGAACTGGAGCACGTGCGCGAACATTTGCGCGGCCTGCTGCTTTTGGGCGCGGAGTCCACGGAGAACCGCATGATCCGGCTGGCCAAGAACCACCTGCTCTTCGGCCGCCACGTGCCCCTGTCCGAGACCGCCGCGAAGATTGCCCGGGTCACCCTGGACGAAGTTCATGCCGCCGCCCGGGACATTCTCGACCCGGGCCGTTGCGTGCTGGGCATCCTCGGCCCGGCCGTCGATCCGGCCTGGCTGCGAAGGACCCGTCCATGACCCCCTCCGGGCATCTTTTTTCCGTCGGCCCCGGCCGCCTGCGCCTGATCTCGGGCGACATCACCCGGCTTGCCGTGGACGCCGTGGTCAACGCCGCCAATCCCTCCCTGGCCGGGGGCGGCGGCGTGGACGGGGCCATCCACCGCGCCGCCGGTCCCAGGCTTCTGGCCGCCTGCCTGGAGATCGTGCGCCGAAACGGCCCCCTGCCCACGGGCCGGGCCGTGGCCACCCCCGGCTTCGACCTGCCCGCCGCCCACGTCATCCATACCGTGGGTCCCATCTGGCGCGGCGGGGCCCACGACGAGCACGCCCTCCTGGTCTCGGCCTACCGCGAAAGCCTCCTCGCGGCCCATCGCCACGGCGTCCGGAGCATCGCCTTCCCGGCCATCAGTTGCGGGGCCTACGGCTTTCCCGTGGAGCTGGCCGCGCCGGCGGCCTTGCGGACCCTGCGCCAAGGACTTATGGATGCCCTGGTGGCCGAGGCCGTGATGTGCCTTTACTCCGCGCAGTCCCTGGCCGTGTGGCGTGAGGCGTGGGAGGCGCTGGCCTAGCAGGGGGCTCCGCCCCCTGCACCCCCGGCAGGGGACTCAAGTCCCCTGCACCCCTGACA
>Ga0067045_1002706_pt1 | contig 52648 bp, 47 predicted proteins | sample TerdegcTABiofilm_FD_59184 | JGI IMG/M metagenome (GOLD analysis project Ga0067045, IMG submission 59184) | Combined Assembly of (Gp0054472, Gp0054536) Wastewater bioreactor microbial communities from Singapore -Terephthalate degrading...
CGTCGGCATCGGCATCGGCATCGGCATCGGCGTCAGCATCGGCATCGGCATCGGCATCGGCATCGGCATCCGCATCAGCGTCGGCGTCGGCATCGGCATCAGCGTCGGCGTCGGCGTCGGCATCCGCATCGGCGTCCGCATCGGCATCGGCGTCCGCATCGGCATCGGCATCGGCATCGGCATCAGCATCAGCATCAGCATCAGCATCAGCATCAGCATCAGCATCAGCATCAGCATCAGCATCAGCATCAGCATCAGCATCAGCATCAGCATCAGCATCAGCATCAGCGTCAGCATCGGCATCGGCATCGGCATCGGCATCGGCATCGGCATCGGCATCGGCATCCGCGTCGGCATCCGCGTCGGCGTCAGCATCGCCATCCGTCGCGTTGTCATCGTCGTCGTTCAACAGGCTGGCCAGGGCGCCCACACCCAGGGCACCGAGGGCGAACTCGCCGAGACCCAGACCGCCGCCCATGGCCGGCACGCTCTTTTTTACAAGCAGCGCTGCCGCTTCCGCCGAGCCATCCTGGTACACCTCCAGATCGCCCGCCGCCAGATCCACCGACACCTGCTCGATGCCGTTGGGCAGCCTGACCGCAGAAATCGTGGCGTCGGTGCCGCTCTTCAGGGTGCCGGTCAGCGGTGCCTGATTGGCGCCCGTGCCCTGAAAAGCCACCGCTGCCTGGCCACCTTCGGGAACGATCACCCGGTCACCGACCATCAGGGGCTGCGCACCCTCGACGGCGATGCGCTGTCCGTCGCGCACGATCTCGACGCCACGGGTGGCTTGCGAGATGGTGCCGACGGGCTGGGCACCGGCCGACGACACAAGGGGCATTCCAGCGCTGGTGCCGCTGCCCGAAGACGCTTGCGCCAGCTGTGTGATTTCCGGCATCGGTGCAAGCGGCGAGCTTCCGGACAGATTCGATGTTGACTGGATCATGACACCCTCAAGGTAGTTGGAGATTCAATACAAAAGCGGTCGCCGGCCAAGAGAAAGGGATATCCCTGAATTTCTGGAAATCAGGAGACCGATAAACACCCACCAGACGGCAACCGCACCACGGTTCCCCTCTGCAATTGCAAGCGCTATGCCCGTTTTTCTCCGGGCTTCGGCAGCACCGGCAGCCCACGCAAGTCTTTGATTCTTATGAAGCCACACCACCGATATCGACCTCAGACGCCGGGTTCATCGCCCCGAACGGGATCAAGGGATGGCGCGTTACGTAACACCGGAAACACCGAGTGGGTAACAGAACACCGACCTGTCGGCATCACCGCAAGCCCACGACAGAAAATCATCAATTCCAGACCGCCGAAACCTTGGGCGCCAGGGAAAAACTCCAATGGGCCGAAAAAATGCCCCCCATATACATGTCGACGAAATCGCGCGATGTGCAAAATTCGTCCAGTTCGGACAAATTCACGCAATAGCCATCACCGTCCACAAGCACCACCCGCACATGGTGTTCGAGCAGGTTTTTCACCGCTTTCACCAAGCGCTGGCGGTCGGCCGTCGAGGCGCGCAGCCGCATGTCGATCAGCAGCCCGGGAATGCGAAGCCCCCAGCCAGACCGCGCCATGCTGATCAGGGCTCCCATGATGTTGTTCACATTCAGCGACGATTCCGCCAGCCGCGCCAATTCCATGAAATCGGAACGGCTCATCAGGGAGAAATCCATGTGTTTCAGCGGCGTCAATTCGGAATCGTGAAATCCCGGTTCGCCATCGGCGAAATCCTGGCTATCGCCATGGCCCATCAGGGTGGCCAACGAGACATAAAGAGGTCGATCCAAGTCCATGATGATCACTTTGCTTCCAGTCCAACGAACAATGGGCGATACCCGTTGACCTGGCGTGTTAACCAGGCGTTACGCCCAACCATGGGAAGATGCACTCTGTCACAGGGAGCAAATTGAATGCCATGCGTTCGCGCCCCTGATTTATTCCGGCACACGCGCGCAACCCCTTGATTTCCAAGGCATCACACACCCCAGGCAACGCGAAAATAGATTTCGTTACGTAACACGCCCCCACACGGAAACACGGACGGTCACACCTTGCGGGTGGTTGCCGGCCAGGGGCTCGGCGCCACGCGGCCGCCTCGGCCGGCGATGGCCTTGCTGTCAGAATGCGGTGCCCGTTCGCGCCATCCCATGAGCCAGCCCCTGACCATCCCGGCGACATGCCACCTCGACGCCCACCCGGCGCACCCCTGCCCCGTGCCGCTGAGGCTGTCGGTCAGCCTCGCGCCCCGGCTGCATGCGGGTGCCCCGGGTATCGGCCTGCGGTACGTGCTGGCGGGCGACTGCGTCCGCGTGCGCATGCCCGCCCCCGTGTCCGGCCCGGGCCCGGCCGACGGGCTCTGGCAGCACACCTGCTTCGAGGCCTTTGTGGCGCTGGAAGGCGCCGCGGCCTACCGAGAATTCAATTTCTCCCCTTCGGGCCAATGGGCGGCTTACCGCTTCAGCCAGGAGCGCGTGCGTGATCTGCCGGCCGAGCAGCAGGCCGGCCCCGCCCGGCCGGCCATGGACATCACCACATTGCGCCGGCGCTGGACGCTTGACGTGCACCTGCCGCTGGACGCCCTGCCGGGCGACGCCGGCGATGTGCGCTGCTGGGGACTGAGCGCCGTGATCGAAACCACCGACGGCCACCTGAGCCACTGGGCGCTGCACCACCCGGCGCCCCGCCCCGACTTCCACCACCCGGCCGGACGCACGCTGCGCCTGCCCGTCCACGCCGCCTGAGCCTGATCTCGCCATGCAATTCGGTATCGAACGTTTCCTCCAGGACCCCGCGCTGCGCGCCCCGCTCGCCGGCCGCCGCGTCGCCCTGCTCGCCCACCCGGCCTCGGTCACGCGCGAGCTGACCCATTCGCTGGACGCGCTGGCCGCCCTGCCCGATGTGCGGCTCAGCGCAGCCTTCGGCCCGCAACACGGTCTGCGCGGCGACAAGCAGGACAACATGGTGGAGTCGCCCGACTTCACCGACCCCGTGCTCGGCGTCCCGGTGTTCAGCCTGTATGGCGAGGTGCGCCGCCCCACCGACGCCATGATGGACACGTTCGACGTGCTGCTGGTCGACCTGCAAGACCTGGGCTGCCGCATCTACACCTTCATCACCACGCTGCGCTACGTGCTGGAAGCGGCGGCGACACACGGCAAGGCGGTGTGGGTGCTGGACCGCCCCAACCCGGCCGGCCGGCCGGTGGAAGGCACGCTGCTGCGCCCAGGCTGGGAAAGCTTCGTCGGCGCCGGCCCGATGCCGATGCGCCACGGCATGACCATGGGCGAACTCGGCCATTGGTTCATCGCCCAGCTCAAGCTGGATCTGGAATACCGCGTCATCGCCATGGACGGCTGGCTGCCCGACGCCGGCCCCGGCTTCGGCTGGCCGGTAGACAGAACCTGGGTCAATCCCAGCCCCAACGCCGCCAACCTCTGGATGGCGCGCGCCTACGCCGGCACGGTGATGCTCGAAGGCACGACGCTGAGCGAAGGCCGGGGCACCACGCGCCCGCTCGAACTGTTCGGCGCGCCCGGCCTCGACACCACCCGCCTGCTGGCCGACATGCAACGCATCGCCCCGCAGTGGCTGGCTGGCTGCCGGCTGCGCCCGTGCTGGTTCGAGCCGACCTTCCACAAACACGCGGGCCAGCTTTGCGCGGGCGTGCAGATCCACGTGGAAGACCCGCTGCATTACGACCACGGCGCTTTCCAGCCGTGGCGCCTGCAAGCCTTGGCCTTCAAGGCGCTGCGGGCGCAGGCGCCGGACTACCCGCTGTGGCGCGACTTCCCCTACGAATACGAAACCGACCGGCTGGCCATCGACCTCATCAACGGCGGGCCGGCGCTGCGCGAGTGGGTCGACAACCCCGCCACCAGCGCGGCCGATCTGGACGCCATCGCCCAGCCCGATGAAGCGGCCTGGCGCGAAGCCCGGCAGCCGTATGTGATCTATTGATTCCTCTGCGTCACTGACGCGGCTGCCCTGACGGGCCGAACACCTGCGGCGCGATGCGGGCCACGAACACCTGCACCGCTTCCAGCGACAGGTGGCCGTAGTCGTAGCTCAGCGGCTCCTTCGCAGCGTCACCCACCCGGGTCAGGCAGCCCTGGGCGTCGCAGAACACGGCCAGGCCGTCGATGAAGTCGATGCCCATGGCCGCCGCGCGCTGGCGCAGTTGTTCGGTCACCGCGCGCACCGGGCCGTCCTGCCCCAGCGGCAGGCGCAGCGGTGGCGGCTGCGAGAACGGCCCCCGCTTCCAGGCGTCCAGCAGCACCTGCGGCAGGGGTTGCTGCCAGTCGGGCGTCGGGCCCAGCAGCACGATGCGCGGCACCCGGGCCGCACGCAAGGCCTGCACCGTGGCCTCCAGCCCGTCAAGCTGATAGCGCGCATGGTGCCACCAGGCGTAGAGCAGCACGATGTCGGGCCGCGCGGCACGGATCGCGCGGAGGTTGTCGTCGTTGAGCGCCCGGCAACCGGGGCGCGGATCGGCGCCCAGGATCGGCGGACACACCGCCCCCGCGCGCTCGGCGATGCCGAAGCGCCAGGCCCCGCTGTCCTGCAAGGCCTTGAAACCCGGGTAGAGCGACGACGCGTGCGAGTCGCCCCAGATGAACAGCAGCGGCCGCCGCTCTTCGATGCAGAAGGGTTTGTAGTCGGAAGGCGGCACGCGGAAGTCGAGAATGCAGTCGTGATAGCGCCAGCCGCGCGTGACCACGGCCGATCCGCCCTGTGCGGTCATGGCGCGCACCACCGGCGGAAAGCGTTCCTCAAAGCCCCGCTGCTGCTGCACCCAGAGTCCGGCGGCCGCCAGCGCTGCCATGCCGCCCAGCAAGGCGGTGGTCACCGGCGTGCGCCACCGGCCCCCCTCGCCGCCGCGGCGAATCGGCCGCTCCACCCAGCGCCAGGTCAACACCGCCAGCAGCCCGCTAAGCAGCAGTGCCGCGGTCAGCACGGCGGACCCGGCGTCGTCGCCATAGCGCAGGCGGGCCCCGACCAGCAACGGCCAGTGCCAGAGATACAGGGGATAGCTGACCAGCCCGATCGCGACCATCGGCCGCCACGCCAGCAGCCAGCGGTTCACAAAGGCGTGCGGCCCGGCCGCGATCAGCAGCGCCGTGCCCAGCGAGGGCAACACCGCCCAGCCCCCGGGGAAGCGCCGCTCCGGATGGATCTGCACGAAGGCCAGCACCAGCAGCGCCACCCCGGTCGCGGCCAGGGCGTGCTGTCGCCAGCCGGTGGCGGCACGCGCCGGCCGCGCCACCTGCCGGGCCGCCAGCCAGGCCCCGACCATCAGCTCCCAGAACCGCCCGAACGGGTGGAAGTACGCGGCCGCCATGTCGGTGCGCACCAGCCACAGGTTGAAGCCCCACGACAGCAGCCCCAGGCCTACGATGCACCACCCGGTGCGCGCCGCCCCCGCGCCCCGGGCTCCGCGCCACAAGGCCCACAGCGCCAGCGGCCACAGCAGGTAGAACTGCTCCTCGATGGCCAGCGACCACAGGTGCAGCAGCGGCTTGGCCGCCGACGCAGCGTCGAAGTAGCCCGCTTCGCGCCAGTAGGCCAGGTTCGCCACGAACAGCGCCCCGGCCGCCACATGCCGGCCCAACGCCGCGTAGTCGGCCGGTGTCAGCCACCACGCGCCAAAGACCAGCACGGCCGCCAGCACCAGCGCCAGCGCCGGGAAAATGCGGCGGATGCGACGGACGTAGAAATCCCGGAAGCTGAAGCGGCCGTGCGCCAGTTGCCCCAGCACGATGCCGCTGATCAGATAACCCGAGATGACGAAAAAGATGTCGACCCCGATGAACCCGCCGGCGAAACGCGCGGGCCAGGCGTGGTGCAGCAGCACCGCCAGCACGGCCACGGCGCGCAGCCCGTCGACATCGGGCCGGTAACTCAGGGGCGAAGGGGCCGGAGGGGTCATGCAGAAGGCCGCTCGGCCGCGCGTGCCAAGGGCCCGCGCCGTGCCGAAGTGTTAGGGTGGCGGGCATGATGCCATCCCCCGATCACCCCCGCACCGAAGCGCCGCTTCTGCTGCACGCCCAGGGCCTGCAGTTCGGCTGGCCCGGCCAGCCCCCGCTGCTGGCAGGGCGCGACCTGCGCCTTCCCGCTGGCGTGAGCTTCGTCACTGGCGACGAAAGCTGCGGCAAGACCTCCCTGCTGCGCCTGCTGGCCGGCGACCTGGTGCCGCAAGCCGGCCGCATCGCTCTGTGGGCCGACGGCGCCTGGTGCAGTCCGGACGGCGATCCGGCCGCCTGGCGCCGTCAGGTGTTCTGGATCGACCCGGCCACCGAGGCCCACGATGCGCTGAGCCCGCGCCAGTTCTGGGACCGGCAGGCCCAGGTGTGGCCGCGCTTTTCGGCCGATGCCGTCGAGGCACTGAGCGAGGACTTCGCGCTCGCCCCGCACCTGGACAAGCCGCTGTACATGCTCTCGGCCGGCAGCCGGCGCAAGGTCTGGCTGACGGCGGGGTTCGCCTCCGGCGCCACACTGACGCTGATCGACCAGCCCTTTGCCGCGCTGGACGGGCCGTCCATGCGCTGCCTGCGCGCGCTGTTCACAGACGCGAGCGACCACCCGGGCCGGGCCTGGGTGGTCGCTGATTACGAAGTGCCCGAAGGCGTGCCGCTGGCCGCACACATCCGGCTGCCCTGAAAGCCGGCCGGAGCGTGCTCCCGGGCGGTCAGTTGGCCACGCGCCAGCTGCCATCCGGTTGCCGGCAAGCGGTGCCGTACACCGTGTCGGGCTGGCCCCCCACGCGGGCATGCATGGTGTATTCGCGGCAGGGCGCGCCGTTCTGCTCGTAGGTGCGCGTGGGCGTGACGTTGTATTCGTTGCGCGTATCGGGGTTCACCCAGCCCGTCGGCTGCCCGGTGCGCGCGGTCTCGAACGCGTAGGCTGCCCGGGAGCGGTCATTGGCGTCCATGGACCGGCCCACGTTGGCACCGATGTTGGCCCCGATCATGGTGCCGATCACGGTGGCCACGATGCGGCCGCTGCCGCCACCCACCTGAGAGCCGACGGCGCCGCCGAGCACGCCGCCGACGATGGCGCCAGACTGTTCATTGGGCCCGCCCATGGTGCCGCAACCGGCCAGCGCCAGCGCGGCGGACACGGCGAGCACCCCATGGCGAAGCGGAAGGGTTCGAAGGTTCATCTTGTTCTCCTTGAATGCCTCTTGGACCACGCCGCCTGCCGGCGGGTTCCCCGAGGCCGTGCCGCGATCATAGGCCGGCACCCCATCGGCCGGTTGCAGGCTTACACGCCTTTTCCGCCTGTTTACCCGGCGTTAACCTTCTGCATCATCTTCAGCGTCCGCCCAGGCCCATACCGCGCGAGATCACCTCTTTCATGATCTCGTTGGTGCCACCGTAGATGCGCTGCACGCGCGCGTCGGCATACGCCCGGGTGATCGGGTATTCCCACATGTAGCCGTAGCCGCCGTGCAGTTGCACGCACTCGTCCATCACCTTGCACTGCAGGTCGGAACACCAGTACTTGGCCATGCTGGCGGTGGCGGTGTCGAGCTTGTCTTCGCACACCAGTTCGCAGCACTTGTCCACGAACACGCGCGCCACCTGCACCTCGGTCTGCAGCTCGGCCAGGGTGTAACGGGTGTTCTGATAGTTCGCCACCGGCTGGCCGAACACCTTGCGGTCCTTCACGTACTGCACCGTCCAGTCGATGGCGGCCTGTGCCGAAGCGACGGCGCCAATCGCGATCTGCAGCCGCTCCCACGGCAACTGCTCCATCAGACAGATGAAACCGCGGCCCTCGAACGCGGCGCCCCCCAGCAGGTTCTCGGCCGGCACCTTCACGTTGTCGAAGAACAGCTCGGAGGTGTCCTGCGCCTTCATGCCCAGCTTCTTCAAGCGCTTGCCCTTGCTGAAGCCTTCCATGCCCTGCTCGACCAACAGCAGGCTGGTGCCCTTTCCTCCCCGTTGCTCGCCCGCGGCCGGATCGGTCTTGGCGACCACGATCACCAGATCGGCGTGCCAGCCGTTGGTGATGAAGGTCTTGCTGCCGTTGAGCAGGTAGCTGCCATCGGCCTGCCGGATGGCCGTGGTTTTCACGCCTTGCAGGTCGCTGCCGGCAGCCGGCTCGCTCATCGCGATGGCGCCGACCATCTCGCCCGTGGCCAGCAGCGGCAGGTATTTCTGTTTCTGCGCCTCGGTACCGTAGTGCAGGATGTACGGCGCCACGATCTCGCTGTGCAGGCCGAAGCCGATGCCGCTCACGCCGGCGCGCGCGATCTCTTCCATCTGCGCCACCGAATACAGCCGGTCGGCACCAGCACCGCCGTAGGCCTCGGGCATGGTCATGCACAGAAAGCCGTTTTCTCCGGCCTTGCGCCAGACTTCGCGATCCACAAAGCCTTGCTCCTCCCAGTTATCGTGGAACGGGCTGACCTCCTTCTCGACAAAGCGGCGAAAGCTGTCGCGAAAAGCTTCGTGGTCGGCGTTGAACAGGGTGCGGGGAATCATGGTGTCACCTTCAGGACGATGGGGGTTGATTTTCACAAAGCGATTGCTTGGCAAAAGTCTATACTGATCCGATCGTCCAGACCATCCGGTCCCATCCCCGAGGAGACACCATGAGCGAAGCCTTCGTCTACGACGCCATCCGCACCCCGCGCGGCAAGGGCAAGAAGGACGGCAGCCTGCACGAAGTCAAGCCGATCAACCTGCTCGCCAGCCTGCTGACCGAGCTTCAGAAACGCAATGACCTGGACACGGCAGCCGTGGACGACGTGGTCATGGGCGTGGTCTCGCCCATCGGCGAACAGGGTTCGGTGATTCCCAAGGTCGCGGCCCTCAAGGCCGGCTGGGACTGGCAGTGCGCCGGCGTGCAGCTCAACCGCTTCTGCGCCTCGGGCCTGGAGGCCGTGAACATGGCGGCCATGAAGGTGCGCAGCGGCTGGGAAGACTTGGTGGTGGCTGGCGGCGTGGAAAGCATGAGCCGCGTGCCCATCGGTTCGGACGGCGGCGCCTGGGCACAAGACCCTGAAACCCACAGCGCCACCCTGTTCGTGCCGCAAGGCATCGGCGCCGACCTGATCGCCACGCTCAGCGGCTTCAGCCGCGAGGACGTCGACGCCTTCGCACTCGAATCGCAGAAGCGCGCCGCCGCCGCGCGCGACTCCGGCCACTTCGACCGCTCGGTCGTGCCGGTCAAGGACAAGATGGGCCTGACCATCCTGGAAAAAGACGAGTTCATCAAGCCGGGTACGACGATGGAAGGCCTGGCCGGGCTCAAGCCCGCCTTCGAGCAACTGGGCGCCATGGGCTTTGACAGCGTGGCGCTGCAACGCTACCCGCAGGTCGAGCGCATCCACCACGTGCACCATGCGGGCAACTCGTCCGGCATCGTCGACGGCGCGGCCGCCATCTTGATCGGCAGCGAAGCCGCCGGCAAGACCCACGGTTTCACGCCGCGCGCCCGCATCGTCGCCGCAGCACTGTCGGGCGCCGACCCGACCATCATGCTCACCGGCCCCATGCCGGCGGCGCGCAAGGCGCTGGCCAAGGCCGGCTTGAGCATCGACCAGATCGACCTGTTCGAGGTCAACGAGGCCTTTGCCGCCGTGCCCATGAAGTTCATGCAGGAAATGGGGGTGCCGCATCAGAAGGTCAACGTCAACGGCGGCGCCATCGCCTTGGGCCACCCGCTGGGCGCCACGGGCGCCATGATTCTGAACACCCTGATCGACGAGTTGCACCGGACCGGCAAGCGCTACGGACTGGCGACCCTCTGCGTCGGCGGCGGCATGGGCATTGCCACCATCGTTGAACGGATCTGATCGAAAGCGGAGAAAGCACCATGATCACCCAAACCATCCGCTACGAACTCGCCAACGGCATTGCGACCATCACCTTCGACGAGCAGGGCTCGCCCGTCAACACCATGTGCCTGCAGTGGCAGGACGATCTGGGCGCGGTCACCGCACAACTCGTCACGGACCGCGCACAGATCAAGGGCATAGCGCTGGCTTCCGCCAAGAGCACCTTCTTCGCCGGCGCCGACCTCAAGGGCGTGATGCGCTCGACCGAGGCGGACGGGCCGCGCGTGTTCGGCGAGATCGAGCGCATGAAGAAGCACTTCCGCACCATCGAGACCCTGGGCGTGCCGGTGGTGAGTTGCCTCAACGGTGCGGCGCTCGGCGGCGGCTGGGAAGTGGCGCTGCTCGGTCACCACCGCGTCGCTGTCAACAACCCGAAGATCAGCTTCGGCCTGCCCGAGATCACACTGGGCCTGATTCCCGGCGCTGGCGGCATCACCAAGATGACGCGAATGCTCGGCCTGATGGCGGCGCAACCCTACATCCTGGAAAGCAAGCTGTTCGGCCCCGAAGAGGCCTTCAAGCTGGGCCTGGTGCACGAGCTGGTCGCCTCGCCTGAGGAACTGATGCCCAAAGCGCTGGCCTACATCGAAGCCGCCCAGGGCAAGCCCGAGGCCTGCACCCACGTCTGGGACCGCAAAGACTACAAGATGCCCGGCGGCACGCCGAGCAACCCCAAGATCGCGGGCTTGCTGAGCGTGGCGCCCGCCGTGCTCAAGCAGAAGACGCGCGGCCTCTACCCGGCGCCGGAAGCCGCGCTGGCCGCGATGGTCGAGGGCGCGATGGTCGACTTCGACACCGCCATGCGCGTGGAAAGCCGCTACCTCGCCGGGCTGATGACCGGCAACGTGGCGCGCAACATGATCAACACCTTCTTCTTCAACATGAACGCCATCAAGGGCGGTCAGTCGCGGCCGAAGGATGTGGCGAAGTACCAGCCGAAGAAGGTCGGCATCCTGGGCGCCGGCATGATGGGCTCGGGCATCGCCTACGCGCAGGCCACCCGCGGCATCGCCACCGTGCTCAAGGACGTGAGCCTGGAAGCCGCCGAGAAGGGCAAGGGCTACACCGCCAGGCTCACGCAGAAGCGGGTCGACAAGGGTCAGATGAGCGCCGAGAAGCAACAAGGCATCCTGAACCTCATCACGCCCACCGCCAGCGCCGCCGGCCTCAAAGGCTGCGACCTGATCATCGAAGCCGTGTTCGAGCAGCGCGAGCTCAAGGCCATGGTGACGAAAGAAGCCGAACCCATGCTGGCCGAAGGTGGTTTCTTCGCCAGCAACACCTCCACCTTGCCCATCTCCGGCCTGGCCCAGGCCAGCGCCAAGCCAGCCAAGTTCGTCGGCATCCACTTCTTCAGCCCGGTCGACAAGATGAAGCTGGTCGAGATCATCCGCGGCAAGGGCACCGACGATGAAACCATCGCCCGCGCCTACGACTACGTGCAGGCGCTGGGCAAGCTGCCCATCGTCGTCAACGACTCGCGCGGCTTCTACACCAGCCGCACCTTCGGCACCTTCGTGATGGAAGGCGCCGCCATGCTGGGCGAAGGCATCCCGGCGCCAGTGATCGAGAACGCCGCCATGCAGGCCGGCATGCCGGTCGGGCCGCTGGCGGTGCTGGACGAAACCGCGCTCAGCCTGTCGGTGCACGTGCTGGAACAGACCCGCCTCGACTTCCAGAAGGAAGGCCGGCAGTACGTCGCGACACCGGGCGAGACCCTGGTCGAGCAGATGGTCAAGCAGCACCGCCGCCCGGGCCGTGCGGGCGGCGGCGGCTTCTACGACTACCCCGAAGGCGGCAAGAAACATCTGTGGCCGCAGCTCCAGGCGCTCTACGAAAAGCCGGGCGTCGAATGGAACCTGCAAGACGTGAAAGACCGCCTGCTCTACCGCCAGGCCGTCGAAACCGCACGCTGCCTGGCCGAAGGTGTGCTCACCAGCGTGCACGACGGCAACATCGGCTCCATCTTCGGCATCGGCTTCCCAGCCTGGACCGGCGGTGCGCTGCAGTTCATCTATGGCCAGGGTATCGAGGCCTTCGAGGCGCGCTGCGCCGCGCTGGCCGCCCGCCATGGCAGCGGCTTCATACTCGCGGACGCGGTGAAAGCCGCGTTGCGTCAACACCAACCCCAGTACTGACTCATGAAACGACTCGAAGGAAAAATCGCCCTCATCACCGGCGCCGCTCAAGGCATCGGCCTGGCCACGGCCCTGAAGTTCGCGCGCGAAGGCGCCACCGTCGTCGTCTGCGATGTGAAGCAGGCGGCGGTCGACGAGGCCGTCAAACAATGCCAGGCCGAAGGCGCCACCGCCGTGGGCTTCGTGATGGACGTGACCCAGCGCGAGATGGTCGACGCCGTGGTCGCGCAGGTGAAAGAGCGCTTTGGCCGCATCGATGTGCTGGTCAACAACGCCGGCATCACGCAGGACGCGCGCCTGCAGAAGATGACGCTGGAACAGTTCGACAAGGTGATCGACGTCAACCTGCGCGGGGTCTTCCACTGCGCGCAGGCCGTGGCCGACACCATGACCGCGCAGGGCAGCGGCGTGATCCTCAACGCCTCGTCGGTGGTCGGCATCTACGGCAACTTCGGCCAGACCAACTACGCCGCCACCAAGTTCGGCGTGATCGGTTTCACCAAGACCTGGAGCCGCGAACTCGGCCCCAAGGGCGTGCGCGTCAACGCAGTCGCCCCTGGCTTCATCAGCACGCCCATCCTGAGCACCATCCCCGAGAAGGTGATCCAGGAGATGGAGCACCGCGTGCCGCTCAAGCGCCTTGGCCAGCCCGAAGAGATCGCCAACGTCTACGCATTCCTCGCCAGCGACGAGGCCAGCTACATCAACGGCGCGGTGATCGAAGTCTCGGGCGGCATGTCGGTCTGAGACCGGCCCGGACGCCCACCGACGCGAGCCCGCCACGCGCCCCGGGCTCGCGCATCGCCTCCAGGATTCCTTCATCCGCAGGGCCTGTGCCGGATCGGTGGGCGAGCGGCAGCCTTCGGTCCGGGTATGCCGCAACGCGGTCCGGCCCGGCGCTTCCGGGCTGCCCGTGCAGGCACCCACAGGCTGTGGTGCCATTGCGCAACCGCCCACCAGCGCATCCGTGGCACCGCGATAATCCGCTGCGACCCCGCCACCGCACCATGCCCCCTCGCCAGCCCACCGCCCCCCACGCCGATTCCGGCCCCTTGGTTCCCCGCTCCCGCTCCGACCTGTTTCTGTCCTTCACCTGGCTGGCCCTGCAGGGATTCGGCGGGGTGCTGGCGATCGTGCAGCGCGAGCTGGTCGAGAAGAAACGCTGGCTCACGCGCGAGCAGTTCCTGGAGGACTGGGCCGTGGCCCAGATCATGCCCGGCCCGAATGTGGTGAATCTCTCGCTCATGATCGGTGACCGGTTCTTCGGCCTTTCGGGCGCACTGGCCGCACTGGCCGGCATGCTGGCTGCCCCCCTGTGTCTGGTGCTGCTGATGGCCGCGCTCTACGGCAGCGTGGCCGACACCGCCGCCGCCCAGGGCGCGCTGCGCGGCATGGGCGCCGTGGCCGCCGGCCTGGTGACCGCCACCGGCATCAAGCTCATCGCGGCCCTGGACAAGAATGCGCTGGGCCTGGCCACGTGCATCGCCCTGGCCGCCCTGACCTTCGTGGCCATTGCGCTGCTGCGCTGGCCCCTGATCTGGGTCCTGCTGGGCATCGGCGGCGTGGCCTGCCTGTGGGCTTATCGCGTGCTCGGGCGCCAGCCGGAGCCCCGCTCATGACGATCACCCTGACCCCCGGCGACTGGCTGGCCCTGTGCCAGCACCTGGCCTCGCTCTCGCTGCTGGCCGTGGGCGGCGCCATCACCACGGCCCCCGACATGCACCGTTACCTGGTCGGCCAGCAAGGCTGGTTGACCGACGCGCAGTTCACCTCGTCGATCGCGATCTCGCAGGCCGCCCCGGGTCCGAACGTGCTGTTCGTCGCCCTGCTCGGCTGGAACCTCGGCCTCAACGCGGGCGGGGGTCCGGCCGCCGGCTGGCCCGCCTGGGGCCTGGCCCTGATGGGCGTGGCACTGAGCCTGGTGGCGATCATGCTGCCGTCTTCGGTGCTGACCTACACCGCCACCCGCTGGGCCCACCGCAACCGCGAACTGCGCTCGGTGCGCGCCTTCAAGACCGGCATGGCACCGATCGTGATCGCCCTGCTGATCGCCACCGGCTGGCTGCTCAGCGCGACCCACAACCAGCCGGCGCGGGACTGGCGCCTGTGGTTGCTGACCGCCGTGTCGATCGTGCTGGTGTGGCGCACGCGCATCCACCTGCTGTGGCTGATCGGCACCGGCGCCCTGCTGGGCGCCCTGGGCTGGGTCTGACCGGCGGACGGTTTCAGCCGAAGGCCATCCCCGGTCCGCCCGAGAACACAGACCCGATCGCGCCCAGAACGATGCCGGCCACGATGCCGCACACCACCAGCACGGCGGTGTAGCCCAGCGCTTTTTCGGGTGGGGTCTTCATCAGCACCGGAATGCCGGTGTAGAGCAGGTAGATCGAATACAGCGAGGCCAGCAGGCTGAGCATGCTCAGCGCCGGAACGAGGTTGAAGATGCCCCCGAGCAGACCGGCCGTGGACGCGTAGGCCACCAGCTTGAAAGCGCTCAGCAGGTCTTTGCGGCCGCCAAAAGTGGGCGCCAGGGCATCGGCGATCAGGGCCAGCACGTAGATCACGGCCAGCGACAGCACGAACCCGACCACCATGTTGGCGATCCCGGCCAGGAAGGGCACCCGGAAGCTGACACCCATCACGTGGGTGCCGACCACGCTGAACCCGATGAAGGTCGCGATGGCCGAAACCGCCGCCAGGTAGACCAGGTAGGTCTTGTAGATCGTGGCCACGTCCTCGGTTTCCGTGTCGATCACGGGCCAGGTGGACTTGGGTTTGAGCAGGATGTCCTGCACGCGCTGCACCAGATTCATGTGTCACTCCTCGCTGGACAAAGCCCCGATCGGGCCCGGCCATTATGGGTGCCGACGTGACGATCCGGTGAATCCCCGCAAGCCGGCCGGCCTTCAGTCGGCCAGCAGGGCCGGCAGGCTTTGTGCGGCGCGTTCGCGCCAACAGGTCTGGGCCACGGTATCGAGCTCGGTCGGTTCGGGATTGATGACCACCACCTGCGCCCCGCTGCGGTGCGCCGTGTGGGCCAGCCCGGCAGCCGGGTACACCAGGCCCGAGGTGCCGATCACCAGCATCAGATCGCAGGCCTGGGCAGCGGTTTCGGCGGCCGCCAGGGCCTCGGTTGGCAGCATCTCGCCGAACCAGACCACGGCAGGCCGCCGCAGGTTGCCGCACACGGAACAGCGTGGCGGGCGACCGTCTTCCAGAAAATCGGGCTGGCAGCACGGGCGCGGGCGGTCCAGCCACTGGTCGGCGTCGATGCGACCATGCAGGGCGATGGTCTCGCCGAGACCGGCCCGCTCGTGCAGGCCGTCCACGTTCTGGGTGATCAGCGTCAGGCGTCCCGGATGCCGCTGCGCCCACGCCGCCAGCGCCCGGTGGCCGGCATTGGGTTGGACCCGGGCAATCAGCGCTCGCCGGTATTGGTACCAGTCCCACACGCGCTGGGGATCGGCGCGAAACGCGGCTTCGGTGGCCAGTTCCTTCGGGTTGAACTGCGCCCACAGGCCACTCTGGGCATCGCGAAATGTGGGCACGCCCGACTCGGCGCTCATGCCAGCCCCGGTCAGCACCGCCAGATGCCGCGCCTGTTGCACCCACTGGCGCAGCGTCTCAAGCGTGGCGGTCATGGCGGGCGTGGGCCTTTCAGCCGCGCTGGCGCAGCGCCTCGTACAGGCACACGCCCGAAGCCACCGACACGTTCAGGCTCTCAACCGCGCCGCGCATGGGAATGCTCACGAGCTCGTCGCAGGTCTTGCGCGTGAGCTGGCGCATGCCCTGCCCTTCGGCGCCCAGCACCAGGGCCGTCGGGCCTTTGAGATCGACCTGGTAGAGCGTTTTGGGCGCGTCGTCGCTGGTGCCGGTGATCCAGATGTTGCGCTCCTTCAGCTCGCCCAGCGTGCGCGCCAGGTTGGTGACCATGAAGTACGGCATGGTTTCGGCCGCCCCGCTGGCCACTTTGGCCACGGTGGCGTTGATGCCGGCGGCATGGTCCTTGGGCGCGATCACCGCGTGCGCACCGGCACCGTCGGCCACACGCAGGCAAGCCCCCAGGTTGTGTGGATCGGTGATGCCGTCGAGCACCAGCAGCAGCGGCGCCTGACCGGCGGCCTCCAGCTGTTCCAGCAGATCGTCGAGCGAATGCGCCTGCTCCAGCGCCTGGACCCGCGCGGCCACGCCCTGGTGGCCATGGCTGCCGGCCAGCTTGGCGATGCGCAGCCCATCGGCCTCGATCAGGCGCACACCGGCTTCGCGGGCACGGTCCAGGAACTGGCGCATGCGCGCGTCGCGGCGCGTGGGTTCGAAGTAGACCTCGATGATGGACTGGGGCGCGGTTTTCAGGCGCACGCCCACCGCGTGGAAGCCGAACAGGACTTTGGGGGTAGACATGCGCGGATTATCGTTGCCCCCACGCTCCGCCGCTGCGCGGGTCGCTGCCCCCCGAGGGGGCTGATCCGGCTGGGGGCGGCCCGGCACCGGATCGTTTGCCCCCACGCTCCGCCGCTGCGCGGGTCGCGGGGTCCCGCGTCTGTCATTCCCGCGAAGGCGGGAATCCCGTCGCGGACACGTTCAGCACATCTTTCAGGCGGCCGCCTCGGCCGCTTCCGTGGCGCACCCGGCTTCGATGGTGATGCGGCGCTCGCAGCGCGCGGCGATACCGCGGTCGTGCGTGACCAGTACCAGCGTCGTGCCCAGCTCGCGGTTGAGTTCGAACATCAGCGCCATCACCCGCTCGCCGGTGGCGAAATCCAGGCTGCCCGTGGGTTCATCGGCCAGCAGCACGGCCGGGCGCACGACAAAAGCGCGTGCCAGCGCCACCCGCTGCTGCTCGCCACCGGACAGCACCTTGGGATAGTGCCCCAGCCGCTGCCCCAGGCCCACACGCTCCAGCATGGCCGCCGCGGCCGTGCGCGCGTCGCGCCGGCCGGCCAGCTCCAGCGGCAGCATCACGTTTTCCAGCGCGGTGAGGTTGCCCAGCAGCTGGAAGCTCTGGAACACGAAGCCCACTTTCTGGGCGCGCAGCGCGGCGCGCTGGTCTTCGTCCAGGGCGAACAGATCGGTGCCGTCGATGTGAACCGTTCCGCGCGAAGGCGTATCCAACCCCGCAACGATGGACAGCAAGGTGCTCTTGCCCGACCCGGAAGCCCCCACGATGGCAGCCGTTTCACCGCGCAGCAGCTCGAAACTGACATCGCGCAGAATGTCCAGCGTGCCGGTGGCATCGGTCACCGACTTGGACACGTGCTGCACGGCGATCATCGGGTCGGTGGTCGTGAGGGAAGAAGGATTCATGCCATGAAAGGATGGGATTTGGAACGACGTCACTTTAACGCCCGGCTGGCCGGCGCCCTGACGCTGGCCTTGTGCCCCTGGGGAATGCCGGCGCTGGCCCAGACCCGCCCACAGGGCACCACGGTGCTGGTGGTCGGCGACTCCCTGAGCGCCGAATACGGCCTCAAGCGGGGCAGCGGCTGGGTCGCCCTCTTGCAGGAGCGGCTGGCACGGGAAAAGTTCAAAGGCCAGGTGGTCAACGCCAGCATCAGCGGCGACACCACCGCTGGCGGCCGATCGCGCCTGCCCACGCTGCTGAAGCAGCACCAGCCCGCCCTGGTGATTCTGGAGCTGGGTGCCAACGATGCGCTGCGCGGCCTGCCACTGAACATGACGCGCGACAACCTGAGCGCGATGGCCCGCGCCGCGCGCGAATCGGGCGCCAAGGTGCTGATCGTCGGCATGGAGATCCCGCCCAACTTCGGCGCCCGATACGCGCAGGATTTCCGCGAGGTGTTCGCCACCGTGGCGCGCACCGAAAAGACCGGGCTGGTGCCCTTCCTGCTCAAGGGCGTGGCCGACACGGCCGATCCGCTCCAGCTGTTCCAGAACGACCGCATCCACCCCAACGAGACGGCCCAGCCCCAGATGATGGCCAATGTCTGGGCCGAACTGCGCCCTTTGCTGCCGCGCTGACGCCATTCGGCAGGGTGCTGGCCCCGCCTGATCGCGGCAATCGAGACAATCCGCACGAAGTCCGGGTCGGGCTTCGGACAATTTTTAATTCTTTAGAATTAAAATTTTCGCGATTCTTCAGCCGCACAACGAACCGCCTGTGAACCCCACTGCCCTGCCTCCGAAGCGGCCGGTGCCCAACGATGCACCGGCCGGACGGGAGCCAGTCTCGGAGCTGGCCCGCCGCATTGAAACCCGCATGCTGGCGCTGGGCCTGAGCAAAAAGGCGCTGGCCGCGCGGGCGGGCATTGCCCGTCAGACGCTCTACACCATCCTGGACATGGGCCGTGACGGCGACGACCGCATGCCGCGCGTGAACACCCTGGTGGCCCTGGCCGAAGCCTTGCGGGTCCACCCGTTCTGGCTCGTCGACGGCCTGTTCGCCAACGTGGTGGTGGATGCCGCACTGGCTCAGCCGCAACAAGGCGACCGCGCCGGTCTTGTGCGCGACGTGACCTACCCCGGCGGCGCCATGGTGGCGCCCGGCAGCCACTTCACCAAGGTCTGGCGCGTGCAGAACCTCGGCAACACGCCCTGGCGCCAGCGCAAGCTGGTGTGCTGGGACGAGCAGATTGAAGCCTTCCTGCGCGCCGGCAGCCGCCGACTGCCGATTGGCCAGCGGCTGCGCCCGGACCGGACCGAACTGCTGGTTCCCGCCACCCCGCCGGGCGGGGTCGTCGAGCTCTCGATGGGTTTCACGGCCCCGACCGAAACCGGCACCGTGATTTCCTACTGGGTCGGCACCCTCGCCGATGGGCGCCCCTGCTTTGGCGAAGATGCCGGCCTGGAAGTGTGCGTCCACGTGACCACGCTGGCCGAAACGCGGGCTTTCCGCCCGCAGCACCGCCCGGCGTGAATCAGGCGGCGGCCAGCGTCGCCAGCCCCTGCGCCAGATCGGCGCGCAGATCCTCCACCGCTTCGAGCCCGATTGCAAACCGCACCAGCGTGCCGCGGTAAGGCCAGCGCGAAGCCGGCCGCATGCCGGCCACCTGGTAAGGCGCGCACAGGCTGATCGGCCCAGCCCAGCTCCAGCCCGGCCGGAACAGGCGCAGGCTGTCACAGAAGGCGTCGATCTGCGCCGGCGTGCGGCGCTCATCGAACACCGCGCTGAACAGGCAGGCCGCCCCCGTCGCATCGCGCAGCCAGGCCGCATGGCCCGGTGAATCCGGCAAGGCCGGGTGCAAAACGCGCACCACGCCGGGCTGCCCCACCATCCAACGGGCCAGTTCGCGCGTGACCGCGTCCTGGGCGGCGTAGCGCACCGCGATGGACGGCAGGCCGCGCAGCACCAGTTCGACGTCGTTGGCGCCCACACCCAGCCCCAGGCGCATGCGTGTCAGCAAAATCTGGCGGTGCAAGGCCTCATCGCGCGTCACCACCGAGCCCATGAGCACGTCGGCACCACCGCTGGGGTACTTGGTCAGCGCCTGCATGGAAACGTCCACACCCAGATCGAAGGGCGAGAACGCCACGCCCGCACCCCAGGTGTTGTCCAGCGCGGTCACGATGGGCCGCTCGCGCCCCGCGTTGGCCGCGCGGATCACGGCCGTGAGCGCCGGCAGATCGGGAAATTCCAGCGTCACCGACCCGGCGGCCTCCAGCCAGACCAGGCGCGTGGCGGGCGTGAGCTGGGCGGCCAGGTCGGCCGGGTCCATCGGATCGTAGAAGCGGTGGCCGATGCCCCAGTGCGCCAACTCCACCTGGGCGAAGTGTTTGCTTGGGCCGTACACGTTGTCGGGCAATAGCACTTCGTCGCCCTGCTTGAGCAGGGCCATGTCCACCAGCGAAATACCCGCCAGGCCACTGGGCACCAGCATGCAGTGCTGCCCACCTTCCAGCGTGGCGATGCGCTCTTCGAGCGTGAAGGTGGTGGGCGTGCCGTGCAGGCCGTAGGTGTAGCCGCTTTTGTCTTTCCAGTCGCGCGTGTGCAGCGCCTGCACGTCGGGAAAGATCACCGTCGAGGCCTTGTGCACGCCGGGTGCCACGGCTTCGAAGCCCTCGGGCGGGCGGTACGGGTGGTGGATCAGGCGGGTGGACAGATGCGCGTCGGCGGACATGGCAGGCTCCCTACAAGAAAGACCGGGCTGAAAACGACAGCGGCCCTCATCGGGCCGCAGACACGGAAGCCAGAGGCCGCGAAGGGCCCCGGCCGCGTCAGACTTTCCACTTCTCCAGCAGTTGCGCCGGGCGCAGGCTGTCGTAACCCTCGAAGGGCTGGTGGATCCAGGGGTTCGTCGGCAGGAATTCGACCGAATAATCGGGCGAGAACACCGAGACGGCCTTGGTCCAGATGACCGCGCTGCGCAGTTCGGTGATGGGCGCGTACTGGTTTTTGAGCGTGTCGATCACCACCTTGAGGGTGTGGCCCGAATCGGCCAGATCGTCGACCAGAAGCACCTTGCCGGCGATTTCACCCTTGGGCGTGGTGATGTAGCGGGCAATGTCCAGCTTGCCCTGCACCGTGCCGGCGTCGGAGCGGTAGGAGCTGGTGGACATGATGGCCAGCGGCACGTCGAAGATGCGCGAGAGGATGTCCCCCGGACGCATGCCACCACGGGCCAGGCACAGGATGGTGTCGAACTGCCAGCCCGACTGGTAGACCTTGATCGCCAGTTTCTCGATGAGGTTGTGGTACTCGTCGTAGGAGACGTAGAGGTGCTTGCCGTCTTCGGTCAGCATGGGGGCTCCGCTTGGGGGTGTGGGGAAGGCCGATTCTGCACGAACTCGGCACGCTCCGGCACGGTGAATACCGCCGGCCGGAACGCGCCGGCGCGCCTCAGACTTCGTAGGGGTGGTGGATGAGGATGGTGTGGTCGCGATCGGGGCTGGTGGACACCACGTGGATGGGCACGCCCGTGGTGGCCTCGATGCGGCTCAGGTAGCGCTGGGCGTTGACCGGCAGGTCTTCATAGCGGGTCACGCCCACACTGGACTCGGTCCAGCCCGGCAGCGTTTCGTAGATCGGCTGGCAGCGAGCGATGTCGTCGGCGCCCATGGGCAGGATGTCGACCACCTCGCCGTCGAGCTGGTAGCCGGTGCACAGCTTCAGCTCCGACAGGCCATCGAGCACGTCCAGCTTGGTGATGCACAGACCCGACAGGCCGTTGACCTGGGCCGAGCGCTTGAGCAGCGCAGCGTCGAACCAGCCGCAGCGGCGCGAACGGCCGGTGGTGACGCCCTTTTCGGCCCCCACGGTGCTCATGTGCCAGCCCGGCGTGCCTTCCTTTTCCCATTCCAGTTCGGTCGGGAAAGGACCACCGCCCACGCGGGTGCAATAGGCCTTGGTGATGCCGAGCACGTAGTGCAGCAGTTGGGGGCCGACGCCGGCACCGGCGGCGGCGTTGCCCGCCACGCAGTTGCTCGACGTGACGAACGGATAGGTGCCGTGGTCGATGTCCAGCAGCGTGCCCTGTGCGCCTTCGAACAGCAGGTTGGCGCCAGCCTTGTGAGCCTCGTTGAGTTCGCGCGACACGTCGGCGATCATGGGCTTGAGCAGTTCGGCCTGCTGCATCGCTTCGGCGTACACCGGCTCGAACTGGATCTCGCCGTCCTGCATGTACGACAGGGTCTTTTCGTCCCAGGCCATGTCGGCCGAATGCAGGAAGGTCTTGAGCACGTGGTTGTGCAGCGCCAGCAGTTCACGCAGTTTGCTGGCGAAGCGCTCGGGGTATTTCAGGTCCTGCACGCGCAGGGCGCGGCGGGCAATCTTGTCTTCGTAGGCCGGACCGATGCCGCGCCCGGTGGTGCCGATCTTCTCGGCGCCGGCCTTGACCTTGGCCGCCTCCCGCGCCACGTCGATCGCGGCGTGGAACGGCAGGATCAGCGGGCAGCCTTCGCTCACGCGCAGGCGCGAACGCACTTCGACGCCGGCTTTTTCCAGCCCGGCGATCTCCTCGAACAGCTTGGACACCGACAGCACCACCCCGTTGCCGATGTAGCACTTGACCCCGGCGCGCATGATGCCGCTGGGAATGAGGTGCAGCGCGGTCTTCACGCCATTGATCACCAGCGTGTGGCCGGCGTTGTGCCCGCCCTGGAAGCGCACCACACCGGTGGCGGTTTCGGTGAGCCAGTCGACCAGCTTGCCCTTGCCTTCGTCGCCCCATTGGGTGCCGACCACGACCACGTTGCGCCCGGGTTGCACGGCGCGGCTGTTGTTCATCATCTGTTGCAGATTCCGGTTAAAGGGTTTTCACAGTCCAGGCGCCGCTGGCAGGGTCCTGGACCAGCTCGCGATCGCAATGGAATTCATCGACTTCGTGCTCATGGCCGGGCAGCACACACACCACCGTCTGGCCCTGACGGCGCAGGTCGGCAATGGCTTGGCGCAGGCCGGCATCCATGCCCCAGGGCGCGCGCACGGCAGCCACCAGCGGGCGCGGCGGCACGGCGGCCACGATTTCCTTGAGGTCCAGGCTGAAGCCCACGGCCGGGCGGTTGCGCCCGAAAACGGCGCCGACTTCGTCGTACCGGCCACCGCGCGCCAGTTCCACCGGCTCGCCCTTGGGGTTCTGTGCGAACACGGCGAAACGCATGCCGGTGTAGTACGCGTAGCCACGCAGGTCAGCCAGGTCGACCGACAGGCGCAGCGCGGGCTGCGTCTGCAATTGGGCCGTCAACCAGGCCAGGCTGTCCAGCGCCTGGGCCAGCGCGGCCGAGGGCTGCAGCACGCGCCGGGCTTCCTCGATCACGCCCGCATCACCGAACAGCTGCGGCAGCGTGCACAGATCGCGCTGCACCGCCGCCGGCAGATCACGGGAGAGCTCGCGCAGGGCGGCAACGTCCTTGACCGCGAGCGCAGCGTGAATGGCGCTGGTGCGGCCAGCGTCAAGCGCCACCGGCGCCAGCACCGCATCGATCACGCGCACATCGGCCAGATCCAGCCAGAGCGGCTGCACACCGGCGCTGCGCAGGCAGGCCTGCACCAGTTCGAGCGCTTCCAGATCGGCCTCAAGACCGGCGTGACCGTAGATTTCAGCGCCGAATTGCAGCGGTTCGCGGCTCGCGGTGGGCCGGTCGATGCGTGTGTGCACCACCGGGCCGCAATAGCTCAGGCGGGTCACCCCCTGGCGATTGAGCAAATGGGCGTCGATGCGGGCCACCTGGGGGGTGCTGTCGGCCCGCAGGCCGAGCGAGCGGCCGGAGAGCTGGTCCACCAGCTTGAAGGTGTGCAGGCCCATCGCCTCGCCCGTTCCGGTGAGCAGCGATTCCAGGTGTTCGATCAGCGGGGGCATGACCAGCTCGTAGCCGTAGCCACGGGCGGTGTCCAGCAATCCCCGGCGAAGTTCCTCGATGTGCCGCGCCTCGGAAGGCAGGACATCGGCAATGTGGTCCGGCAGGACCCAGGCAGACATGGGCATGGTGGGGCGCTGTTAAAAACGGCATTTTACCGACCCCGTGGGGCCCCTGCCGTTATTCGGACAACGCCCCCCGAAATCACCAGGTGTCGACATAGGCGGCGGGGGCGCCCTGCCCGGCGGTCACCCGGTGCGCCGAAGCCAGACCGCGCACCAGCCAGGCGCGGGTTTCCGCCGGGTCGATCACGGCGTCGATCTCCAGCGTCTGCGCCATGTTGATGGCCTCGCCGTTGGCGTATTGCTGGGCCACCAGGGACTGGAACAGGGCGTCGCGCTGCGGCCCGGCCGGCACCGCTTCCAGCTCTTTGCGGAAGCCCAGGCGCACCGCCCCCTCCAACCCCATGGCACCGAACTCGCCGCTGGGCCAGGACACGTTGAACACCGGCGCATCGAAGCCGCCCGCCGTCATCGCCTGCGCGCCCAGGCCGTAGCCCTTGCGCAGCACCACCGAGAAAAACGGCACCCGCAGGTGCGAGGCGACGGCGAACATGCGGCAGACGTGGCGCACCTGCGCCTGCGCCTCGATGTCGGGGCCGACCATGAAACCCGGGGTATCAACCAGCGCAACGATGGGCAGACCGTGCACATTGGCCAGTTGCATGAAGCGCGCGGCCTTGTCGGCCGCCTCGACATCGATCGCGCCACCCAGGTGGTGCGGGTTGTTGGTCATCACCGCCACCGGCCGCCCTTCGATGCGGGCCAGCGCCGTGATCATGCCGGCGCCGAAGCCGGCGCGCAGTTCCAGCACGGAGCCGCTGTCGAACAGCCCTTCCAGCACGGCGCGCACGTCGTAAACCCGCAGCCGGTTTTCCGGTACAGCGTGGCGCAGCAGGCGCTGGTCGGGGCAGTCCCAGTGCGGCAGAGCCCCCTGGAAGTAGCCCAGGTAGCGCTTGGCGACCGCCACCGCTTCGGCTTCGTCCTCGACCAGCACGTCGATCACGCCGTTGGCCGACTGCACGTGGCTGGGCCCGATCTCCTCGGGACGGAAAGTCCCCAGACCACCGCCCTCGATCATGGCCGGCCCGCTCATGCCGATGTTGCTGGCGCGCGTGGCGATGATCACGTCGCTGCAGCCCAGCAGCGCCGCGTTGCCCGCGAAACAGCGCCCGTGCACGATACCGACCACCGGCACCTTGCCGGACAGGGCCGCGAACTGGCTGAAGGTGTGGTTGTTGAGCCCGGCAACGATGGGCATGTCGGTATCGCCCGGCCGCCCGCCCCCGCCCTCAGCAAACAGCACCACCGGCAGCCGCAACTGGTGCGCAATGGCCAGCATGCGGTCCTGCTTGTGGTGGTTACGCATGCCCTGGGTACCGGCCAGCACGGTGTAGTCGTAGGCCATCACCACCGCGCGCGAGCGCTCGGGGCCGAAATCGCGCGCATTGACACACCCGATGCCGGTGACGATGCCGTCGGCCGGGGTGTTGGCCACCAGGTCCTCCAGGCTGCGGCGCCGCGTCTGGGCGGCAATGGCCAGTTGCCCGTACTCCAGGAAATTGCCCGGATCGTCGGCCAGGTCACACAGGTCGGCCACGTTCTCGCGCGCCGTGCGCCCGCCCTGCGCGTGGCGCTTGGCCACGGCGACCGGCCGGTGGGCGTCGAGCGTGGGCGCATGGCGGTGGATCACCCGCTGCAGATCGCCGCGGATGGCGTCGGGGTCGAGCGCGACCGCTGTCACCGCCTGCACCTCGCCGGCCTCGACCGGCTCCAGCGCCAGCAGACGCTGGCCTTCGGTCACATAGTCGCCCGGCTGGGCCAGCAGCGCCATCACGCGGCCGGCGTGCGGCGTGTGGATCAGGTGCTCCATCTTCATCGCTTCGAGCACGCCCACCTGCGCGCCGGCGGGCAACAGGTCGCCCACCGCGACCTCGAACTGCACCAGGCGCGCCGGCATGGGGGCGCAGACATGGCGGCCATCGTCTTCGACAGGGTGCCCGTCCCCGCCGGCGACCGGCTGCGCCGCGAGCGACGGCGGCTCCGGCGTTGCCAGCGACGCGGCCCGCGCCAGCAGCGGCGGCAACCGCTCTTCGACAAAACGCGTGTGCACCGCCTGGGCGGCGAATTCGGGCTGCTCGGCCAGCGCCCTCAGCAGCCCGAGGTTGCTGGCCATGCCTTCGATGCGGCATTCGGCCAGCGCGCGCTGCGAGCGCCGCAAGGCGTCGCCGAAACTCGGCGAAGGACTGGCCACGATGAGCTTGGCCAGCAGGGTGTCGTAGTGGGGCGACGGCGCCAGACCCAGATAACCGTGCGTATCGACCCGCACGCCCGGCCCGCTGGGCAGGTCAAAGCGGGCCAGTGCCCCGCCCGAAGGACGGGCCTGGCCCTGGGCGTCCAGCGTCTCGGCATTGATGCGCCACTGGATCGCGAAGCCCTTCTGGGGCGCGGTGCGACCGGGGGCCACGCCCAGATCGGCCAGCGTGCGGCCCGCCGCCACGCCCAGTTGCAGTTGCACCAGATCCAGCCCGGTCACGGCCTCGGTCACGGTGTGTTCGACCTGCAGACGCGGATTGGCCTCGATGAACACGAACGGCAGGGATGTGGCCCCCACGCTCGCCGCCTTGGGGTGGCCCGGCGGCGGCTCGATGGCCGTCTCGTCGACCAGGAACTCGAAGGTGCCCAGGCCCCGGTAGCCCACGGTCTGAGCCATGGACAGCGCGGCCTGCGTGATGCGCTCGCACAGGTCGGCCGGCAACATGGGGCTGGGCGCGATCTCGACCAATTTCTGGAAGCGCCGCTGCAGCGTGCATTCGCGTTCGCCCAGGCTCGCCACCGCCTGGCCGTCGCCCAGCACCTGGATCTCGATGTGGCGCGCGCGGGTCATGAGGCGCTCGACGTACACACCGTCGACGCCGAACGCGGCGCGCGCCTCGGAGGTGCAGCGCGCGTGGGCTTCGGCCACCTCGCCAGCATCCAGCACCGCGCGCATGCCCCGGCCGCCGCCGCCACCGATGGCCTTGATCATCATGCCCGCGCCTTCGGCCGCCTGCTGCGCGAAGAAGGCCTGCGCCTGCGCCAGCGTCACCGCACCCTCGCTGCCGGGCATCACCGGCACCGCGCACTGCGCAGCCAGCGCGCGGGCCCGCGCCTTGTCGCCAAAAAGCGCGAGCTGTTCCGGCGTCGGGCCGATGAACACCAATCCTGCGGCGGCGCATGCCTGTGCGAAGTCGGCCCGTTCGCTCAGAAAGCCGTAACCCGGATGCACCGCGTCACAGCCCTGCCCCCGCGCCACTTTCAGCAGCGCCTCGATGTCGAGATAGGCCGAAGGACCGGTCGCCTCCAGCGCCACCGCCGTGTCGGCCAGCCGCACGTGCAGGGCCTGCGCATCGTCGCGCGCGTACACGGCCACGCTCGCGATGCCCAGATCCTGCAGCGCCCGCACCAGGCGCACCGCGATCTCGCCCCGGTTGGCGATCAACACCTTGCGAAAAAACAGTGCTTCGCTCACGCCAGATCCTTCAGCAGACGACGCAGCACCTTGCCGGCGCCCGTGGCCGGCAGCGCATCGATGAAACGCACATGGCGCGGCGCCTTGTAGAGCGCCATGTTCTCGCGCGCCCAGGCCACGAGCGCCTCGGCCGACACTTCGGCGCCAGCCTTCTTGACGATGAAGGCCTTGACCACCTCACCCTTCTCGACGTCGGGCTCGGCAATGACCGCTGCCTGCGCCACGGCCGGGTGCTTGATGAGGATGGTCTCGACCTCTTCCGGGAAGACGCTGTAGCCCGAGACCTTGATCATTTCCTTGAAGCGGCCGATGAAGCTGAGATAGCCCTCAGCGTCCATCTTGCCCATGTCGCCCGTGTGGACCCAGCCGTCGCGCAGCGTCGCCGCCGTGGCTTCCGGCTTGTTCCAGTACCCCTTGAACACCCCCGGGCTGGTCAGCACGATCTCACCCACTTCACCCACGGGCAGCTCCTGGCCCGAGTCCGGGTCGAGAATGCGGATCGTCACGCCCGGCGCGACGATGCCCTGCGTGCCCCATTTGGCCTTGCCCGCCGGGGTGTAGGTGTCGCAGGTGTGGGTCTCGCTCAGGCCATACGCCGCCTCTTGCGACAGGCAGTGGGGCGCGAAGGACTGCCACTGCGTGGCCAGCGATTCGGTGAACGCGATGCCGAAGCTGGTGACCGGATTCCTCTTCAGGCTGCCCAGATCAAATGCGCCAGGCCCCGCTGCCTGCAGCACCTGCATGCAGGCGACGTTCATCGGCGCGATGCTGTACCACCAGCTCACGCGGTACGTGGCCATGGCCTGCAGCACGGCCTTGGGATCGAAGCGGTGCAGCAGCACGCTGGTGGCCCCGGTGATCACCGGTACGTTCACGCCCATGAGCATGCCGGCAATGTGATAGAGCGGCGCCACCGACAGCAGCACGTCATCACCGCCCACGCCGTTGCAGTCGGCGCAGACCGTGGTCTTGAACAGCGCATTGCCGTAGCTGAGCATCGCGCCTTTGGGCAGGCCGGTGGTGCCCGAGGTGTAAGTCATGAGCGCGACGTCGTCCAGCGCCATGTCCACCGCCTGTGGCCGGGCGTCCTCGTGCATCACACGCCAGAAGTCTTCCACGCCGGCAGGCCAGGCAACGGGCGTCTGGGCCGTTGCCGCCAGCTCGGGTGGCAGGTCCAGCGTGGGCTGCTCGGGCAGCCAGTCGGTGTAGCGCACGCCGAAGACGTGTTGCAACGCGCTCTGTCCACGCACCTTCTCCACCACCGGCAGCAGGTTGTCGGCCGCCACGATCACCCGTGCCTGGAGATCGTTGACCTGGTACGCCAGCTCGTGCTCCTTGTTCAACGGTCCGCTGGGGCAGACGATGGCCCCGATCTTCTGGATGCCGAAATGGGCCACCAGGTATTGCGGGCAGTTGTTGAGGAACAGCACCACCGGCTCGCCCTTGGCCACACCCAGAGCCTGCAGGTGCGCGGCAAAGGCATCACTGGCCCGATCCAGTTCGGCCCAGGAAATGGCTTGGCCGTACCAGATGCAGGCGGGGTGGTCAGGGCGCTCGCGTGCGTGCTGGCGCAGGTACTCGTGCAGCGGCTTCTGGGGGCGCGGCGCAAGGTTTTGGGGTGTCTCCATGGTGTCGTCTTTCAGGGTTAGCGCTAGCCTGGTCCGGCGGTCGGGCTCTTGCGTGGGAGCCATCTTGACGGAACAATCCTACCGATGGGTAGAACTTTGGAGACAGCTCGCAAACCCCAAGCCGCCGCCAAGCGTGGCCGGCAACGGGCCACCACCGCCGGCACGGACGTGCAGCGCGAACGGATCCTGCGTGTGGCAGAGACCTTGTTCGCCGCGCAGGGCTACGCGCAAACCACCATCGAGCAGATCGTGCGTGCGCTGGGCGTGACCAAGCCGTTCGTCTACTACTACTTCAAGGACAAGCAGGAAATCTTCGAGACGCTGTCCTGGCGCCCCTCGGTGGAATGTTTCACCGCACTGGACTTTGCCGACCTCGACGACCGTCGCGCCAGCGAGAAGGTGCGCGAAGGCCTGCAACGCCTGATCCGGGCAACCATTGCCAACCACCCTGCGGCGTTTTTTCCTTACCGGGAACCGCAGGTCTACCGCGCCGAATACCTCGCCGCGGTCAAACGCCTGGCCAACCACTTCTACGACCGGCTGGTGCCGCTGCTGGAACAGGCGCGCCGGGACGGCGACCTCGATTTCCGCGATGCCAAGCTGGCCGCACTGGCCGCGTGCAGCCTGCCCGGCTTTCTCTACAGCTGGTACCGAACCGATGGCCGCCTTTCGCCGGAAGCGGTCACCGACGAACTGACCGAACTGGCGATGCGCCTGCTTGGCGTGGCCGCGAGGACGCCCCCCACCGCGAATCCACCGTCCGGCTCCAGCCCGCCCTGAAATCGGGTCCACCGTTTCCCCGCCGCGCCACCGCGCGGCCACCATCACCCCAACAGGAGACAACATGCCCATCCGGCGCACCTTCACCCCCCTGGCCCTGGCCACCCTCATGACCTGCGGCGGCGCCCACGCCCAGGAAACCTACAAGCTCGCCTACATCGACCCGCTGTCCGGGCCTTTCGGCAACGTGGGCGAGATCATGCTGACCCACGTCGCGTACGCGGTGGACGACCTCAACAACCAGGGCGGAGCCCTCAAGGGCCAGATCAAGCTGCAGCTGCTGCAGTTCGACAGCAAGCTCTCTGCCCAGGAAAGCCAGAGTGCCTTCCAGTCAGCGGTCGACCAGGGCGCCAAAGCCATCGTCACCGGTGGCTCGGGCTCATCGGTCGTGGCCGCCCTGATCCAGGCCGCCAACCGCTGGAACCAGCGCAACCCCGGCAAAGAGGTTCTGATCCTCAACCACTCGTCCATCGACCCCGAACTGACGGGCAAAGCCTGCAGCTTCTGGCATTTCCAGACCGAAGCCAACACCGCGATGAAGATGAAGGCCATCGCCAACTTCGTCAAGAAAACGCCCGAGATCCGGAAGACCTACCTGCTCAACCAGGACTACGCCCACGGCCGGCAGTGGGCCAGCTACGGCAAACAGTTGTTTGCACTCGCGCGACCGGACATCCAGTTCGTGAGGCCTTGCACCCGATCGGTCGCGTCAAGGACTTCGCGCCCTATGTGGCCAACATCAAGGCTGCCGGCGCGGACTCCGTCATCACCGGCAACTGGGGCCAGGACATGACCCTGTTGCTCAAAGCGTCTGCCGAAGCCGGGGAAAATCTGCGCTTTTTCAACCACAGTGCGGGCTCGATGCCCGGCACCGTTGCCGCGGTGGCCGCCACCGGCACCGGCCAGCTGACCTGGGTGGCCGAATGGCATCCGGGCCAGGCCGGCACACCCCAGGTCGACGCCCTCGCAAAGGCCTACAAAGCGCGCACGGGCAAGGACTTCCTCTCGCCGCGCATGGATCTCACGCCCCGCATGCTGGTGGCCGCCATCGACAAGGCCGGCAGCACGGAAACCGTCAAGGTGGCGCGTGCACTGGAAGATCTGACCTTCGATTCCACCGTGGGCCCGGTGCGCATGCGGGCGGAAGACCACCAGTTGCTGCTGCCCCAGGTGGTCAACACCATTGCCCCGGTGGATGGCAAGTCGGTGCGCGTCGGCTGGGAAGGTACGCGGTACGGTTTCCGTACCGAAGCGGCCTACAGCGGCAACGAACTGGCGCAGGGCACGGAATGCAAGATGCAGCGACCTTGAACCCGTTGGCCAATCCCTGCTGACCAGACGATCGAGGGCCGCCGACGAAAGTCAAGCGGCCCTCGGCACTCAGGGCTGCAAGAACCACCACAGAAGCAGGCCGCCTCCCACGCTGAGCAGACCGAAAAAACGGATCTGCCCATCCTGCAAGCGCAACATCTCCGAGAACACGCGGCGCCAGGCCTGGGGTGCGATGAGGGGCAATAGCCCCTCGAACACCAGCATCAGAGCCAGTGCAGGCCAGAGCAGGTCGCCCACCGTGCAGCAGGCTCAGCGAGCCGGTGCCGGCGTGCGCATGGCGCGGAAGAAGTCGGACGACGGGTCGATCACCATCACGTCGGACTTGCCCGCGAAGCTGGCCTTGTAGGCGTCCAGGCTGCGGTAGAACTGGGCAAATGCCGGGTCGCGGCCGAAGGCCTCGGCGTAGGCGGCGTTGGCTTTGGCATCGCCATCACCCTTGATGGCCTGGGCGTCGCGATAGGCCTCGGCCACGATGGTTTCGCGCTGGCGATCGGCCTCGGCGCGGATCTTCTCGCCCTCGGCAAAACCGGTGGACCGCAGCTCGTTGGCCACGCGCTTGCGCTCGGCCTCCATGCGGTCGTAGACGGAACGCGTGATGGTGTCCGCGTAATCCACGCGGGTAATGCGCACGTCGACCACGTCCATGCCCCAGGGCTTGTCGGCACCACGCACGGACTCCAGCACTTCCTTCTTGACGTCGGCCATGAGCTGCTCACGCTGCGTGTTCAGCAGCTCTTTGAGCGTGCGTTTGTTGACCTCTTGCTGGAAGGAGTTGCGCACCACGCGGTTGAGCTGCAGCGCGCCAGCGGCTTCGTTCAGGCCGACGTTGCGGATGTAGGCCTGCGGATCGCTGATGCGCCAGCGTACGTACCAGTCGATCACCACCCGCTGCTTCTCGGCGGTCAGCGTCGGCTCGGTATCGTTGCTTTCCAGGGTGAGCAGGCGCTTGTCGATGTAGGACACGTTCTGGAACGGCGGCGGCAGCTTGAAGTTCAGCCCCGGCTCGGTAACCACCTGCTTGATCTGGCCGAGCTGGAACAGCACGCCGAACTGGCGCTGGTCCACGACGAAGAGCATGGAACTGCCGATGGCCAACGCCACCAGCACGGAAGTGATGAAAAAACCCAATTTGTTCATGGTGTTGGCCCTTCCTCAGCGGCTTTCGCGCTCGCGCGAGCGGGCACCGGCGTTGCTGTTGCTTGAAGGCAGCGAGGGCGATGTCGTCACGGGTGTCGAAGAGCTCGTGGCGGCTGCAGCGGCCGACGGGCTGGCTTGTTGGCTCTGCTGCAGGATCTTGTCCAGCGGCAGATACAGCAGGTTGGAGCCCGACTTGCTGTCGACCAGAACCTTGGTGACATTCGCGTAGATCTCCTGCATCGTATCGACATACATGCGGTCGCGCGTCACCTGCGGGGCCTTCTGGTACTCGGCCAACACCGACTTGAAGCGTTGCGCATCACCCTCGGCCTGCGCCACGATACGGGCGCGATAACCTTCGGACTCCTCCTTCAGGCGCGATGCCGTACCGCGGGCCCGCGGTACCACATCGTTGGCATAGGCTTCGGCTTCATTCTTGGCACGATCCCGCTCCTGGCTGGCCTTGAGCACATCGTCAAATGCGGCCTGCACCTGTTCGGGTGGGCGCACCCCACCTTGCTGCAGGTTCACGCCGGCGATCTCGATCCCGACGTTGTAGCGATCCAGAATGGTCTGCATCAGATTGCGCACGCGCGGTGCGATCTGATCGCGCTCTTCGGCGAGCACAGCATCCATCTTCATCTTGCCCACCACCTCGCGCACCGCCGTTTCGGCCGCCTTGACGACGGCGGCGTCCGGATCGCGGCTCTCGAACAGGAAAGCTCGGGCGTCGCTCAGGCGGTACTGCACCACAAACTTGATGTCGACGATGTTCTCGTCCTCGGTCAGCATCGACGACTCACGGATGCCGGTGGCCGGCACGATCGTGTCGCGCCCGACATCGACCGAGCGCAACTGCGTCACCGAAACGGTCTCGTGCCCCTGGATCGGATACGGCAAGCGCCAATTGAAGCCTGCTCCGACGGTGCTGTGGTAACGCCCGAACTGGGTGATCACCGCCTGCTGGCCTTCCTGCACGATGAAAAAGCCCGTACCGAGCCAGATCAGCGCCGCCACCCCCGCAATGAGCCCGACGCCGATGCCGGTGGTCTTGGGGTCGGGCGTGAAGCCGGACGGGCCCGAGCCTCCGCCCTGCCCACCACGGCGGCCACCGCCCCCGTTGCCACCACCAAAGAGCCCCCCAAGCTTGCGGTTGAAGTCGCGCCAGAGTTCGTCCAGATCCGGCGGCCCCTGATTCGGGCCCTGAGGCCGGTTGCCCCCCGGGCGCGGCGGGTCCTCGCCAGAGGGACGCTGATCGCCGCCCGCGTTGTCATCGCCCCGCCCCCAGCGCGGATCGTTGAGGTTGAAAACGCCCGGCAGGCGGCTCCCGATCCGGCGCAGGCCAGCGGCCAGCGCGGACAAGGCCGTCCCAGGGGTTTGCAGCTTCAGGTCCATGAGTTCTCTTCTCGATTCAAACGAAAACCATCACATTGTGCCCAATCACATCGGGCCCTCGGGAGAACCGTCGCCGGACGCTGCCGACGCCAGTGTTTCCGCCGCGAATGCGGCATCGCGTGCCATCGCACGCTGTGCCAGCAACCCACGGAGCTCAGGCAAACCCTCGCCCGTGCGTGCACTAACGAAGATACGAGGTACGGACACCCCGTCGAGTTCCACGGTATCGACCCGCGAGAGCGGCAGCGTGGCCGGATCCATCGCGTCCAGCTTGTTGAACACCAGCAATTGCGGTACTTCGTCGGCACCGATTTCGCGCAGGACCGACAGCACCGAGGTGATCTGCTCCAGGTGCCCGGGGTTGGACGCATCGACCACGTGCAGCAACAGATCCGCGTCGGCAGCTTCCTGCAAGGTGGCGGCGAAGGCATCGACAAGGCCATGCGGCAGGTCGCGGATGAACCCGACCGTGTCGGACAGCGACACCGAGCGCTGCGCTTCGCCGAGATAGAGCTGGCGCGTGGTGGTGTCCAGCGTCGCGAAGAGCTGGTCGGCCGCATAGGCCCGGGCCTTGACCAAGGCATTGAACAGCGACGATTTGCCCGCGTTGGTGTAGCCGACCAGCGAGATGTTGAACGCCTCGCGCCGCTCCCGCTGGCGCCGCTGGGTCGCCCGCTGACGCTTGACCTTCTCCAGCCGATCACGCGTGCGCTTGATGGCCTCGCCAATCATGCGGCGGTCCAGCTCGATCTGCGTTTCACCCGGACCACCGCGCATGCCGATGCCCCCGCTTTGCCGCTCCAGATGCGACCAGCGCCGCACCAACCGGGTAGACAGGTACTGCAGCCGGGCCAGTTCGACCTGCAGCTTGCCTTCGTGGCTTCGCGCACGCTGCGCAAAAATTTCGAGAATCAGCAGCGTGCGGTCGTTGACCGGGCGGCCAAGGTGGCGCTCCAAGTTGCGCTGCTGGGCCGGGCTCAAGGCCTGGTCAAACAGCACTTCGCTGGCACCGGTTGCGTCCGCGAGCATCCGGATCTCGTCGGCCTTGCCGGAACCGACAAACAGCGCCGGGTCGGGCGCTCGGCGCTTGCAGCTCACCCGCTCGGCCACGGCATATCCCGCCGTCTGGGCCAGCAGGCCAAGTTCTTCCAGCTCAGCGTCGAAATGCGGCAAGCCGAAATCGACGCCCACCAGAACAACCGAGGGAGGGGCAGAATCAGAGCGGGCGGATGGGTTCAAGGTGTCTGCACGATCCGCCGGGACCGACCGGGACCGTTGGGAGGCCCGGCCAGGGGGTGGAACTGCGGTCAGGATGCCGCGTCGTCAGGGTTGTGCACCGAGAACTGGACGGGGCGGCCCGGAACGATGGTGGAGATGGCGTGCTTGTAGACCATCTGGGTCACGGTGTTGCGTAGCAACACGACGTACTGATCGAAGGACTCGATCTGACCCTGCAGTTTGATGCCGTTGACCAGATAGATCGACACCGGCACATGTTCCCGGCGCAGCTGGTTCAGGAAAGGGTCTTGCAAAAGTTGGCCTTTGTTATTGCTCACGATATGCTCCGTGTTCAAAAAAAGTTGATAAGGGAAGCACCTTACCACACACAGCCCACGCTGGCGCAACACCCCTTCGGGCAACTCATTCGTCGAAAGGGTTGCTCGCGGTGCGGAACTCGATGCGCAGCGGCGTGCCGATTAGATTGAACGCCTTGCGGAACCGCCCTTCCAGAAAGCGCCGGTACACCTCGGGCACCTGCTCGAGAGAGTTGCCGTGGATCACGATCACGGGGGGGTTCATGCCCCCCTGGTGGGCATAACGCATCTTCGACCGGTACATGCCGGTCTTGGGCGGCGCCTGGAACGCCACCGACTCCTGCAGCAGTCGCGTGAGCTGTGGCGTGGGCATCTTGCGCATGGCCGATGCATGGGCCTGCGCAATGGACTTCCAGAGCGGGCCGAGCCCTTGCCGCTTTTTGGCCGAGATCAGGTGCAAAGGCGCAAATTTCAGGAACGAGAGGCGGTTTTCCATCTGCCGCTCAACCTGTTCCCGTTGGTAGCTGTCCACCGCATCCCACTTGTTCATGGCCAGCACCACGGCGCGGCCACTTTCCAGGATGTAGCCGGCAATGTGCGCATCCTGGTCGGTCACGCCCTGCGTGGCATCCAGCAGCAGCACCACCACATGCGCGCGCTCGATGGCCTGCAAGGTCTTGACCACCGAAAACTTCTCGATCGCCTCGAACACCCGGCCCTTGCGGCGCAACCCGGCGGTATCCACCAGCTCAAATCGGCGTCCTTCACGCTCGAACGGCACGGTGATCGCATCGCGCGTCGTTCCCGGCATGTCGAAGGCCACCAGCCGCTCCTCGCCCAACCAGGCGTTGATCAGCGTGGATTTGCCCACGTTCGGACGCCCGGCGACCGCCAGCCGGATCACCCCATCGTCTGCACCATCCGGGTCCTCCGCGTCTTCCGGCGGCGGAGGCAGCAGATCGAGCGCGGTCTCGACCATCGAACGCACCCCTTGGCCGTGCGCGCTCGACACCGGCAACACCTCGCCCAGCCCCAGTTCAAAAAACTCGACCAGTTGCAGGCCCTGCTGCATGCCTTCGGCCTTGTTGGCCACCAGCAGGGTGGGCTTGCCCAGTCGGCGCAGGTAATTGGCGATGTCGTGGTCCTGAGCGCTCAGGCCGGCACGGGCATCCACCACAAAGATGACCACGTCCGATTCGGCCACCGCCTGCCGGGTCTGTTTGGCCATTTCGCGGTAGATGCCAGACTCGGCCGTGGGCTCAAAACCACCGGTATCGATGACGATGAATTCGCGGGCACCGACACGGCCATTGCCATAGTGGCGATCGCGCGTGAGACCGGCGAAGTCGGCCACGATGGCATCGCGCGTCCCCGTCAGCCGATTGAACAGGGTGGACTTGCCGACATTGGGGCGGCCCACAAGGGCGATGACAGGTTTCACGCGAAAGATTCTCTGTTGGCGGGCGACGGAGCGCCCGCGTTCACTGTGGCAGCCAGGCGAAGACGCCGCCGTTACGGGTCTGGACCACCAGCGTCTGCCCCAGCACCACGGGCGCTCCCTGCACGGCCGATCCGTCGGTACTCAGGCGGGCGAGATCGCTGCCGTCCTCGCGGGAGATCAGGTGCACGAGCCCCGTGCTGTCACCAAAGGCCACCACACGACCCACCGCCAGCGGCGCGGTGAGACCGCGGAATTTGAAGCGATCCACCGACCAGGCCTCGTCACCCTGCGCACGCTTCCAGGCACGCACGCGCCCGTCGACCTCGGTACCTACAACCAGATTGTCGTCACCATGCACCCCCGTGCTGCCGTTGGCGGGTTTGCTCCACAGCACCTGCCCGCGGCTGGCGTCGACACAGCCCACGGCCGCCGAATAGGCCCGTGCGCAAACCTGGTTGCCCACGCGGCTGACCGGCGCCACCAGGTCGACCAGGCGTTCCACCTCATTGGTCCCTCGGGCGGTCGTGATCGGAGCGTCCCAGCGCAGGGCACCGCTAAGTGGATCCAGCCCCGCCAGGCGCCCCGACAGGCCGACCACCAGCGTATCGCCCACGGCCAGCAGCACGCCGCTCTGGCGCAGCACCAGCGGCTCGCCCGCCCGGGTCTGGGTCCACAGGCGCGCACCGGTGCCCGCGTCATAGGCGGACACGGAGCGATCCGCCGCCAATACAAAGACGCGACGGCCCGCGACGAGCGGCGCCGTGAACGAAGCGGCTGGCAGACGTGTGCGCCAGATTTCCTTGCCCGCTTCCATGGCCACCAGATGGTTGCTCTCGGTGATCACCGCCGCTGTCTGCCCGTCCGAGCCCACCCCCGTGGCAGGCCGGTCCACGGCAACGCGCCAGAGCACCTGGCCTTTGTCGGCATCCAGCGCCACCACGGCGTCGCCTCCGGCCACAAGCACCTGCCGCCCCACCGCGAGCGGAAAGGCCTGGGCTGGCCCTTTGCCCACCTGGGCCGACCAGATCAGCCGCGTACCGACCACCGAAGCCGCCGGCGAAAGGGGGGTGGGCTTGGGTTTCTCCGGCCCGGACGAACAGGCCGCCAGCACCGCCGCCAGCGCCAACGTGCATGCCCCTTGGAGCCCACGCTGCAGAACGGTTTTTGGGGTCATTGCGCCACTCCCGAGGCTGCGACAGCGGAGGCATCCACCCCCAGGGCCGCCAGTTTCACTTCCACCAGTTGCCGGTACTCCGTACGGTCGGACAGCCCACGCCAGGCCGCCTGGTACTGCGCCTTGGCTTCATCGAGCTTCTGCTGGGCCAACAAAACGTCACCGCGGCGATCGGCTGCCAACGGCTCAAACGCCTTGGGCATGGATTCGGACAGCGTTTTGAGCGCCTGGTCGTAGGCTTTGGCCTCCAGATCCAGCGCCGCCAGCCGCAAACGGGCCACGGCTTTGAGCGATGCGTCGCCGGCATCGGTGGCCACCCAGGTCAGCGCGGCGCGGGCGGCGTCGGCCTTGCCTGCCGATTCCAGCGACTGCGCAGCCAGCAGTGCTCCTTGCGCGGCATAGGTGCTGCGTCCGTAGCCTTTCTGGAGATCGCCCAGCACCTGTTCGAGGCGGGCCGCGTCACTGGCCAGCACCGCCCGCTCGACCTCGTCGTACATGGCGGCGGCTTTGGCGCCCTGGGAACGCTGCCAGTAGTTCCAGCCGTTCCAGGCGGCAACGCCCCCAAAAACGACGATCAGCACCCATGTGATGGCATTGCCATACTGGTTCCAGAAGTGCTTGATCTGGTCGAGCTGTTCCTGCTCTTCGAGGTCGAGATGTTTGGCCATGTTTCGGGTATCGCTCGGGAATCGGAAGATTGTAGGTGGCTGGCCGGGACGGCCGACACAACATGTCAGGCGCGCAGGCTGGCAGCCCATTCGGCCGGCCGAGCCAGCGGGCGCAGCACCTGGACCGGCACTTCACCCGAAGGCGCCGCACGCAGGGTCTTCACACCCACCGTGCCTTGGGCCAGTTCGTCGGCACCGAAGATCAGCGCATACCGGGCACCGCTCGCGTCGGCCTTTTTGAATTGCGACTTCATGCTGCCCATGCCCTCGGCACCCGCTGTGTGCATGGTCACGCTCACACCAGCCTGGCGCAGCGCCCGGAGCACGCCCAGAGCGGTCTCGGTGGCGGTCGCCTCGGGAATGATGGCGTAGGCATCCGGTACCGGCGCTTCGGGCAGACGATGCTGCGCCTTGAGCAGTTCCAGAATGCGCTCCACCCCGAGCGCCCAACCCACCGCCGGTGTCGGCTTGCCGCCGATCTGGGCGAACAGACCGTCGTAGCGACCGCCCGCACAGACCGTGCCCTGCGCCCCCAGTTCCGTGGTGACGAACTCGAACACGCTCAGGTTGTAGTAATCCATACCGCGCACCAGGCGCGGATTGATGCGGTAGGTGATGCCTTGTTTGTCCAGCAGGCTGCGCCACGTATCGAAGTGGCGCAACGATTCGGCCCCCAGAAAATCCATCAGCTTGGGCGCAGCCTCGACGAGGGCCTGCATGGCCGGGTTCTTCGTATCCAGAATGCGCAGCGGGTTGCTGTGCAGGCGCCGCTTCGCCTCCTCGTCCAACTGGTCGGCGTGAGCCTCCAGGTGGGCGATCAGCGCCTGCCGGTGGGCCAGGCGTTCGGCCGGCTGGCCCAGGCTGTTGATCTCCAGCGCGATGTCCTGCAAACCCAGCTCGGCCCAGAGGTCGCTGGCCAGGAGGATCAGCTCGGCATCCACATCCGGGCCGTGAAACCCCAGGGCTTCCACGCCGACCTGATGGAACTGGCGGTAGCGCCCGCGCTGCGGTCGCTCGTGACGGAACATCGGCCCGATGTAATACAACCGCTTGCCGCCGTCGTAGGTCAGGTTGTGTTCGATGGCGGCCCGCACAACGCCGGCCGTGCCTTCGGGGCGCAGGGTCAGGTGCTCGCCGTTGAGCTTGTCCTCGAAGGCATACATCTCCTTCTCGACGATGTCCGTCACCTCGCCCAGACCGCGCACGAACAGCGCCGTCGGCTCCACAATGGGCGCGCGGAAGTTGCGGTAGCCATAGCGCCGCATCAGCTCGCGGATGCGCTCCTCCAGCCACTCCCAGTGCGCCGATTCGGGCGGCGCGATGTCGTTCATGCCTTTGACGGCGCTCAGTTTCTCTGCCATAGCTGTGAAGACGGATGCGGCGTCAGGCCGACGGGCCGAACCGCTTTTGAATGTAGTTGTCGACGATGCGCTGGAACTCGGCGGCGATGCCCTCTCCGCGCAATGTCAGGACCTTTTCGCCGTCGATGAACACCGGCGCCGCAGGCGCTTCGCCGGTCCCCGGCAGGCTGATGCCGATGTCGGCGTGTTTGCTTTCCCCGGGGCCGTTGACGATGCAGCCCATCACCGCCACCTTCAGGCCTTCCACCCCCGGGTACTGGCTGCGCCACAGCGGCATGGACGCCCGCAGGTAGTCGTCGATCTGTTTGGCCAGTTCCTGGAACGTGGTGCTGGTGGTGCGCCCACAGCCCGGACAGGCCGTGACGCTGGGAACAAACACCCGCAGCCCCAACGCCTGCAGGATTTCGGCAGCGATCACCACCTCCTGCGTGCGCGACTCACCGGGTTGCGGCGTGAGTGACACCCGGATGGTGTCCCCGATGCCTTGCTGCAACAGCACGGCCAGCGCGGCCGTCGAGGCCACCGTGCCCTTGGTGCCCATGCCGGCTTCCGTCAGCCCCAGGTGCAGCGGGTTGTCGCAGCGACGTGCCAGCTCCTGATAGACGGCGATCAGGTCCTGCACGCCGCTGACTTTGCACGAAAGCACGATCTGGTCACGCCGCAGGCCCAAGACCTCGGCCTTGTTCGACGAATCCAGCGCCGAGGTGATCAGCGCCTCGTACATGACCTGGCGTGTGTCCCAGGGCTGGGCGCGCGCGGCGTTCTCGTCCATCAGCCGTGCCAGCAGCTCCTGATCGAGGCTGCCCCAGTTGACCCCGATGCGCACCGGCTTGTTCCAGCGCGCCGCAATCTCCACCATCTGGGCGAACTGTCGATCACCCTTTTCGCCTTTGCCCACATTGCCCGGATTGATGCGGTACTTGGACAAGGCTTCTGCGCAGGCCGGGTGGTCGCTCAGCAGCTTGTGACCGTTGTAGTGGAAGTCACCGATGAGCGGCACGGCCACCCCCATGCGATCCAGCTGTTCGCGGATGTGCGGCACGGCCTTGGCTGCTTCGTCGTTGTTGACCGTGATACGCACCAGCTCCGAACCGGCCTGGGCCAGCTCCTTGACCTGGATCGCCGTGCCGATGGCATCCGCCGTGTCGGTGTTGGTCATGGACTGCACACGCACCGGCGCATCCCCGCCCACCGTCACGCGGTGGTCACCCCAGGCCACCACGCCTTGCAGGCTGCGGCGAGGACGCGCATGCCCGAGCGGAATCGGTTGGGCCGCGTGATCCAGGCAGGGTTCAGACACCAGCGCGTCCATGCTCACTTCACCTCGAAACGGGCCACGCTGTTGCGGGCAAATGGCGTCACGTCGAAAGCCTGTCCACGCACGGTGACCTTGACGGCATCGGCGCGCCCGAGCACCACGGCGTAAGGCGGTGCGGTGGAAAAATCCAGCACGTCGCCCGTGCGCAGCATGCGCTGCACCACCACGGACCCCGAACCGTTGATCACCTCGATCCAGGAGTCGCCTGCAGCCGTCAGGCTCAGGATCGCGGCGCCGGGAGCTGCCGCCTCTGGCGCCGGTGCTGCGGCAGGGGCCGCCGACTCGGCCGCCGCAGCAGCGGGCGTGCTTGCCACTGCTTCAGCAGCGGCCGGGGCGGCAGCCACCGCTTCGGCCGGGGCAGACGCCACACCCGCAGGTTCTTCCGCCGGCGCGAGTGTCTCCTGGATCACTGTGGAGGGGGTATCGGTCGACGGCGAGCCAAACGAAAACCGCTCCCCGAGATCGGGCATGAACACCAGGACCAGCGCCGCCAGCAGCAGCGCAATGGCTCCGAGCAATGCGGTGCGCGACAACCAGCCGGCCGGGCTGGAAGAAACCAGTTTTTCGGCCGGCTTGAACGGGGCGTTGATCACCTGCGAAGACTCACCCAGCGCCGGCCGCTGGGCCTGAGGAATCTGGGCCAGCACCACGGCCGGGTCGACACGGAGATGCCGACAGGCACTGGAAGCGAGCGCCCGGGCGAAGGTCAGGTCAGGCAGCTCTTCATAACGTCCGGACTCCAGGGCTTCCAACTTCTTGACCGGCACCTTCAGGGCCGCGGCCAGCGCAGCCACGTGCAGTCCGGCGGCTTCGCGCGCCTGGCGCAGGGCCACGGGGGGTGCCACGGGTTCGAAGGGTTGGGAATCAGTCATTGAAGGCTCCGCGCTGGTAGGCCGCCCATTCCCGCGACTGCGGATAGCGACGCTGCAGTTGCTGGGCCAGTTGTTCCTGCGCTTCGGTGTTGCGCAATTGGTGTTCGATCCGGATACCCAGCCACAGCGTTTCGGCGTTGGCGAGTTCGGAGTTGTTCAGACGGCGCGCATAGAACTGCGCCTTGGTGTATTCGCCACGCCGGTACAGCAGCGACGCCAGGTTGAACCCGGTGATGGGATTGCCGGCATCGAGTTCGTAGGCCCGCACCAGGCTGCCTTCGGCCTCGGCCAGCTGACCCATGCGGATCTGGCAGACGCCCTTGGCCATCAGGGTGCGGGCTTGCCCGCCATAGACCGGGCTGGCCAGCGCGCGTTGGAACATGTCGATCGCTTCGCGGTAGCGCTCGGTCTGGCACGCAAACCAACCGTAGTTGTGCAACGCATCCGGGTCGCGCGGGTTGATCTGCAGCGCCCGCTGAAAACTCTCTTCGGCCAGACGGGGATCGTTGAGCCGCATGAAGATCAGGCCGCGCAGCACATAGGCCTGCCCGAAACCGGGATCGGTTGCCAGCGACTGCTTGACCTCGTCCAGCGCCACCTCGGTCTGGCCCTGCTCGAAATAGCCCGACGCCAGTTCAAGGCGGATGCGCGCCCGCTTGCGGGCTTCGGGCTCGTCGGATGCCGTGATCGGCACCACACCGCTGCCGGTGGTATCGGGCGCCGAGGGCGTACCAGCGCACCCCGCCAGCACCACCACGGCCCCCAGACACCAGATCCAGCGAGGCACCATCCGGCGACCGGCGCCGGATGGTGTCAGGAAAACGGTGTGCAGGGGAGTCGATGTCATGCCTGTCCTTCCTTGACGGGTGCCGGGCCACGGCCCACGACACGAACGGGTTGTTCAATGATCTGGCGGCGCTGCGCCAGCCGCTTGGCGGCGTTGGTCCGGTCCAGCACGTCTCCGGCCAGCTGGCCGCAGGCGGCGTCGATATCGTCGCCGCGGGTCTTGCGCACCGTGGTCACCACGCCCCCTTCGTTGAGCATCTGGCCAAAGCGCAGCACCGCCGCACGCGGCGAGCAGCGCAGACCGGAATCCGGAAACGGATTGAAGGGTATCAGGTTGATTTTGCAGGGCACGCCGCGCCCGCCATGGCGGCGCACCAGGTCGAGCAGTTGCTGTGCGTGTTCGGGCTGATCATTGACCCCATCGAGCATGCAGTACTCGAAAGTGATGAAGTCACGCGGGGCCGCCGGCAGGTAGCGCAGGCAGGCGTCCAGCAACTCGGCGATCGGGTACTTGCGGTTGAGCGGGACGAGGCTGTCACGCAGCGCGTCGTTGGGCGCGTGCAGCGACACGGCCAGCGCCACCGGACAATCTTGCGCCAGACGGTCCATGAAGGGCACCACCCCGGAGGTGGACACCGTCAGCCGGCGTCGCGACAGTCCGTAAGCGTGGTCGTCGAGCATGGTGCGCAGGGCCGGCAGCAGTGCACCGTAGTTCTGCAGCGGTTCGCCCATGCCCATCATCACCACGTTGGTGATGACCCTCTCTGGGCTGTTCAGATGACGGCGCAGGAAATGCTCGGCGTACCACAGCTGCGCCAGGATCTCACCGGTCGACAGGTTGCGCGAAAAACCCTGATGGCCCGTAGAGCAGAAACGGCAGCCGACGGCGCAACCGGCCTGCGACGACACGCACAAAGTGCCGCGGTCGTCCTCGGGAATGAAAACGGTTTCGACGGCGTTGCCGTCGCCCACATCGAACAGCCACTTGATGGTGCCATCGGCCGAATCCTGGCGCGACAACACGGGCAGCGGGGTGATGGTGCAGACCGAGGGCAGCTTCTCGCGCAGGCTCTTGGCGAGATCGGTCATCTCGTCGAACCGGGAAGCGCCCTTCTGATGAATCCAGCGGAACAGCTGAACGGCGCGAAAGCGCTTTTCGCCCAGCTGTTCGCAAAAGGCGGTCAAGCCCTCGAGATCGAAGTCGAGCAGGTTGACCGTCATGTCACGGCTTACGCGCGCTCAGCGCGTGTAGATGTTCAGACCGGGGAAGAAGAAAGCCACTTCCACGGCAGCGGTTTCGGGAGCGTCGGAGCCGTGCACGGCGTTGGCATCGATGCTGTCGGCGAAGTCGGCACGGATGGTGCCCTTTTCGGCCTTCTTCGGATCGGTGGCGCCCATCAGTTCGCGGTTCTTGGCGATGGCGTTTTCACCTTCCAGCACCTGAATCATCACGGGGCCGGAGATCATGAAATCGACCAGATCCTTGAAGAAGGGGCGCTCTTTGTGCACGCCATAGAACTGCTCGGCTTCGCCGCGCGAGAGTTGCACCAGCTTGGCAGCGGCAATCTTCAGGCCGGCGGCTTCGAAACGGGCGTAGATCTGGCCGATAACGTTCTTGGCGACGGCGTCGGGCTTGATGATGGACAGGGTGCGTTCGATGGCCATGATTTTCCTTGGGTTTTTGAATGGATTCGAAAGCGCGCGGGCGGTTCCGAAAAGCCTTTGATTCTACAACGCCGGGGGCGTCGCTCAGCGACCGCTGCGGCGGCGTGGCCCACCGGACCGCGGCCCCTGCCCCTGCCCCTGCCCTTGCCCTTGCCCTTGCCCTTGCCCTTGCCCTTGCCCTTGCCCTTGCCCTTGCCCTTGCCCTTGCCCACCAGAAGGCTTGCCGCGTCGACCCATGGCGTCCTGACCGATGTAGCCGTAGGACGTGCGCATCGGGTCGGGCTGGCCGGAAGGGCCTTTCCCCGCCTTGCCACCCTTGCCGGGCGCTGCCCCGCCCGGCCCCCGCGCCTTGCCCGGAGCGGCAGGCCGACGGGCTGCTGGCGGTGGCGCCTCGTCAGGCATCGACGGACGGGAAGGACGGGGTCCCCCCGTCCCGCGCCGCCCCCGTTGCGCCGGGTGGCGACCCGCCGGCCGGGGCGTGGCGTCGGGCGCGGGCATGCCAGCCACCGACATCAGGCGGTCGATATCCCGTGCATCCAGTTCCATCCAGACACCGCGGCGCAGACCGCGCGGCAGCACCATGGCGCCGTAGCGGATGCGGATCAGGCGACTGACAGCGTGTCCCACCGCCTCGAACATGCGCCGCACCTCGCGATTGCGCCCTTCGGCAATGGTCACGCGGTACCAGCAGTTGGCCCCATCACCACCACCGTCATCGATGCTGCCGAACTGGGCGACGCCGTCGTCAAGCTGCACGCCCCCGAGCAGGCGCTGCTTTTCTTCATTGCTCAGCGCCCCGAGCACACGCACCGCGTACTCGCGCTCCAGGCCAAAACGCGGGTGCATCAACCGGTTGGCCAGATCGCCCGAATTGGTCAGCAACAACAAGCCCTCGGTGTTGAGGTCGAGCCGCCCCACCGACTGCCACTTGCCCTGCGGCAGGCGCGGCAGGCGGCGGAACACGGTCGGGCGGTTCTGCGGATCGTCGTGGGTGACCACCTCGCCGGCCGGCTTGTGATAGGCGAGCACCCGCGGCGGTGGCGGGGCAATACGCACCCGCACCGGCTTGCCATTGACCTTGATGCTGTCGCCATGACGGATGCGCTGGCCGATATGGGCCGGCTCGCCGTTGACGGAGATGCGCCCTTCCAGGATGAGCTGCTCCATCTCCAGGCGCGAACCCATACCGGCCTGAGCGAGCACCTTGTGCAGCTTGGGCGACTCGGTTTCCGGCGCCAGCACGCGTTTGACCGGTAGCGGCAGGTCCGAGGCCTGTTCGGCGTCGAAATCGCCACTGACCACCGCATCAAAGCTCAGTGCCTGCAGCGCCGCATCGGCCGCGTGCGCCGGCTTGGCCTCGGGTGCCTGAGGCTGGTCCGCATCATCGGCGGGAGAAGGCGTGTGTTCCGGTGTCATGTGGGGTTTTCGGGTGTCGGGTTGGGTGTCGCGGGGGCGGCGGCCTGAGGGTCATCAGCACCAGCAGGGGCGGACGGTGATTCGACCCCGGCTTCAGGTAAGGGGGCTGCGGGATGGGCAGATTCAACGGCGTCGGCGGTCTCATCACCAAAGGGCAGACTGGCCGAGAGCGCATCAAAGTCCAGGCGCTCCAGCGCAGACTCCTGCACGCCACTGTCTTCCAGGGGCGGCAACTGGTCGAGCGAAGCCAGGCCCAGATCATCCAGAAACTGCCGGGTGGTGGCAAACAGCGCCGGACGGCCCACGGTCTCGCGGTGTCCGATCACTTCGATCCAGCCCCGGTCCTCCAGCTGTTTGAGCAGCAGCGAATTGATGGTCACGCCCCGGATGTCTTCCATGTCCCCACGGGTCACGGGCTGCCGGTACGCGATGATGGCCAGCGTCTCCAGCGTGGCACGGGTGTACCGGGGCGGCTTCTCCGGGTGCAGGCGATCCAGGTACGGACGCAATTCGGGGCGGCTCTGAAAGCGCCAGCCACTGGCCACCTGAACCAGCTCGACCCCTTTGCCCGCCCACTCGAACTGGAGATCGGCCAGCAGCCGCTTGAGGGTGTCGGCGGCGACCTCGCCGTCGAACAGCACCCCCATGTCGCGCACGGTCAGCGGTTGCTGGGCACAAATCAAGGCCGTTTCGAGCACACGGCGCGCATCCGTGGTGTTCATGTGTCTTGGTGTCGATCTATCGGAAGGGGTGGAGGCGGTCCACCGTGCCAACCGGGGTCCACCCGGCTGTCAGGCCTGTCGGTCGCCGCGTCGGCGATGCCTGCCACGGTCTGAGGTCATCATTGGAAACCGGGCCGGCAAACTGCCCGGCCCTGATGAAAGCGGCCGCCCTGCCGGCAACCGCCCGGCCGCTCAGGCCGGAGGCAAGCCATTGTAATGGAGCCCCGAGGCCTGAACAGCCTGCGCCAGATCATCGGGCAGCGGCGTTTCGAACGCCAAGGGTTCACCGGTCACCGGGTGCGCCAGACAAAGGCGGGTGGCATGCAAGGCCTGGCGGGACAGCCCCCACTGCGGCCGGCCTCCGTACAAGACATCCCCCACCAGCGGATGCCCCAACCAGGCCATGTGCACCCGGATCTGATGGGTGCGCCCCGTGTGCAGACGGCACATGACCAGTGTGGCCTGGTCATGACCATCGAGGCGGAGCACCGTGGTCCGTGCCGGCTTGGCACCCGTGGCATCGCCCCGCAACACGGCCATGCGCAAACGGTTGACCGGGTCGCGCCCGACCGCCTGGTCGACCTGCACCTCATCGCTGCCGCGCCAGCCCCCCTGCCCCAGCGCCACATAGGAGCGCTGCACCTCGCGCGCAGCGATCGCGCGCACCAGCGCCTCCATCGCCTGGCGGCTCTTGCCCACCAGCATCAGGCCGGAGGTGTCCTTGTCCAGCCGGTGCACGATGCCGGCGCGGGGCAACTGGGCTGCCGCCGCATGGTGGGCCAGCAAACCGTTGAGCAAGGTCCCGCTCCAGTGGCCCGCCGCCGGGTGCACCACCAAACCCACCGGCTTGTCGATCACCAGCAGATGGGCGTCCTCGTAAACCACCTGCAGCGCCATCGGCTGGGCCACAAAAGCCATGGCCTGGGGCGTCGGCCTCAGCACCACCTCCAGCCGATCCCCGGCGGACACCTTGATCGCGCTCTTGCGCAGCGGGCTGCCACGCAGTTGCACCTCGCCTTCCGCCAGCAACTGCTGCAGATAGGATCGGGAGAACTCCGGGATCAGGGTCGCCAGCGCCTTGTCGACACGCCAGCCATGCAATTCGGCCGGCACATCGCAGGCGCGCACCTCCGCCTCGGTCAGGCTTTCACCGCCCGTCAGACCTTCATCGGCCTCGACCGGGTCGGCATCCCCCCCGGTCGATATAATTTTTGCTGGCAAAACCTGATTCCCGAAGCTACAGCTATAGGTGCACGCGTGACGATTTCAAGCAGATTATCGATGGTGTCGTTGGGTGCATTGGCCTTGGCCGCCGCGCTTCAGGGATGCTCGTCCAAGCCGGTGGACAAGACCGCCGGCTGGAGCCCCAACCGGCTTTACAGCGAAGCCAAGGACGAAAGCACCGCCGGCAACTTCGAGGCCGCCGTCACCCTGTACGAAAAACTCGAAGGCCGCGCCGCCGGCACGCCGCTGGCCCAGCAGGCCCAGCTTGAAAAGGCCTACACCCAGTTCCGGGCAGGCGACAAGGCACAGGCTCTGGCCACGGTAGACCGTTTCATGCGGCTGCACCCGGCCAGCCCTGCGCTGGACTACGCGCTGTACCTCAAAGGCCTGATCAACTTCAACGACAACCTAGGCCTGTTCGGTTGGCTGTCGCAGCAGGACCTGTCCGAACGCGATCAGAAAGCAGCCAAGGAGTCGTTCGAGTCGTTCCGTGACCTCGTCACCCGCTTCCCGGACTCCAAGTACGCCGCGGACTCACGTTCGCGCATGACGTACATCGTCAACTCCCTGGCGCAGTACGAGGTCCATGTGGCCCGGTACTACTACCAGCGCGGCGCCTATCTGGCCGCCGTCAACCGTGCGCAGACCGCGCTGACCGACTACACCGATGCGCCCGCGCTGGAAGAGGCGCTGTTCATTCTGGTGCGTTCCTACGACGCCCTGGGCATGACGCAGTTGCGCGATGACGCCCAGCGTGTGCTGGTCGCCAACTACCCGCAGAGCACCTACCTGAGCAGCGGCTTCGCGCGCCCGAGCACCTCCTGGTGGAAACTCTGGTAACCGGCTAAGACAGAGTCCGGCCCCGGGGCAAACGGTGTCGGCCCTGTCGGTCAGCGGCGACACCTGGTCGCCGCGGGCGGAAAGCTGTCAACAAATGGTTAACATCTCTGCCGTTTGTCACCTTTTCCGCCACCATGTCCAAAGGCTATCGCATCCAAGCATCCACCGGCATCCACCGGGGGGATCGTGACTACCAGCAGGACCAGGTCTGTCTGCTGCATCACCCGCGCCAGTCCGGATGCCTTCTGGCGGTGATCGCCGACGGCATGGGCGGCCGCAGCGGGGGACGCAAGGCCTCGGATCAGGTCATGCTGACCGCGCGCCAGCTTTTCGAACGGTATGACCCCGAGACCGACGACGCCTCCGCGTTGCTGCGGCAGATCGTGGAGGAGTCGCATCTGGTGATCAAGCTCACCGCGGTCTCGGCCGAGCAGGAACCCCACAGCACAGTGGCCGCTTTCGTGCTCAACCCCGATGGCGGCAGCCACTGGATCCACGCCGGCGACTCGCGGATCTACCATTTCCGGGGTGGCCGCATGATCTTCCGCACCATGGACCATTCCTACGTGCAGACCCTGGTGAACCAGGGCGAGATCAGCGAGCAGGAGGCCCTGGAACACCCGCACTCCAACATCCTGATGGGGTGCCTCGGCACCGACAACGATCCGCCGGTCGACCTGCATGTGGTCCCCCAGTTGGCCATTGGTGACGCCCTGCTGGCCTGCAGCGATGGCATCTGGCACTACTTCACCCCGGAAGAATTGGCCAGTTCGGTGTCGATGCTCTCGCCCCGGGAAGCCTGCGAATTCCTGATCCAGAAGGCCCGCGCTCGCGGCAAGGGCATGGGCGACAACCTCTCTCTGGTCATCGTGCGGCTCGATCCGCTGGAGTGATCGGGACACCCGCCCCCGCCACACCCTGTGCGACGGCGGGGCCCCGGTGAGCCCTGAAGACCCGGCTTCAGGTCAGTCCTGTATCGACGGTGCGGTGTTCCAGCGCCAGGTATTCGGCCGATTGCATTTCACCCAGCCGCGATACCGTTCTCGGAAACTCGTGCGACATGGGGCCCTCCAGATAGAGTTGCTCCGGCGGCACTTCGGCGGACATGATGAGCTTGACCCGGCGGTCGTAGAGCACGTCGATCAGCCAGGTGAAGCGCCGCGCTTCGGAAGCCTGCCGCACCGCCATCTGCGGCACGTTCGACAGCAGCAGGGTGTGGAACTGGCTGGCGATTTCCAGGTAGTCGTTCTGCGAGCGCGGCCCCCCGCACAAGGTTCGGAAGTCGAACCAGATCACCCCACCCGCGCGCCGCAGGGCCTGGATTTCCCGCGATTCGATCTGCATCACCGGGTTCTCATCGGCCATTTCGGCCAGTTGCCCGAATGCCTCGGCCATGGCCGCGTCGGCCACTTCACCGAGCGGGCAGTGGTAGAGCTGGATGTGCGTGAGCGTGCGCTGGCGGTAATCGGTGCCGTTGTCGACGTTGATCACTTCCAGCTTCTGCTTGAGCAGTTCGATGGCCGGCAGGATGCGGTCTCGATGCAGCCCGTCCGGGTAAAGCCCGTCCGGGTGGAAGTTCGAGGTGGTGACAAACCCCACGCCCGCCTTGAACAACGCATCCAGCAGGCGGTGCAGGATCATGGCGTCGGTCACATCGGCCACGTGGAACTCATCGAAGCAGATCAGCTTGTAGCGCTTGGCGATGCGTGCGCCCAGTTCATCGAGCGGGTTCACCGTGCCTTGCAATGCCGCCAGTTCGCGGTGCACCTCGCGCATGAACTCGTGGAAGTGCAGGCGCGTCTTGCGCCGGATGGGCACCGCGTTGTAGAAGCAGTCCATCAGGAAGGACTTGCCGCGCCCAACTCCCCCGAACATGTAGACGCCGCGCGGAATGTCAGGGTTGACAAACAGCTTCTTCAGCGCGTTGGAGCGGCGCTGCCTGTAGACCGCCCATTCGGCGGCGCAGCGCTCCAGCGCCTCGATGGCCCGCAGCTGGGCCGGGTCGGAAGAAAAGCCGCGCTCGGCGAGCGCGGCTTCGTAGGTCGCCTTGACGGACATGCGTGGCGCGGCAATCAGAAGTTCAGCGTGCGCTTGTCCACCGCCAGCGCGGCTTCCTTCGTGCTTTCGCTCAGGGACGGGTGCGCATGGCAGATGCGGGCGATGTCTTCGCTGCTGGCCTTGAACTCCATCGCCATCACGGCTTCGGCGATCAACTCGGAAGCCATCGGGCCGATGATGTGCACGCCCAGGATTTCGTCGGTCTTGGCGTCGGCCACGATCTTCACGAAACCGGTGGTGTCACCCAGCGCACGGGCGCGGCCATTGGCCAGGAACGGGAACTGGCCCGCCTTGTAGGCCACGCCTTCGGCCTTGAGCTGCTGCTCGGTCTTGCCGACCCAGGCGATCTCGGGGCTGGTGTAGATGACGTAGGGGATGGTGTTGAAGTTGACGTGCCCGTGCTGGCCGGCGATGCGCTCGGCCACAGCCACGCCCTCTTCTTCCGCCTTGTGCGCCAGCATCGGACCCCGGACCACGTCGCCCACGGCCCACACGCCCGGCAGATTGGTCTTGCACTCGGCATCGACCACGATGGCGCCACGCTCGTCGAGCTGCAGGCCCACCGCTTCGGGGTTCAGGCCGATGGTGTTGGCCACACGGCCGATGGACACGATGAGCTTGTCCACCGCCAGTTCCTGGGCTTCGCCCTTGGCGTTGGTGTAGGCCACGGTCACGCCCTTCTTGGCGCTCTTGACCTCGCCCACCTTGGCGCCCAGCTCGATCTTCAGGCCCTGCTTGGCAAAGACCTTGGCGGCCTCCTTGGCCACGCCCTCGTCGGCCGCGCCCAGGAACGTGGGCAGGCCTTCCAGAATCGTGACCTCGGCGCCCAGGCGGCGCCAGACCGAGCCCATTTCGAGGCCGATCACGCCGGAGCCGATCACGCCCAGTTTCTTGGGCACGGCGCCGATGCGCAGTGCACCGTCGTTGGACAGGATGTTCTCTTCATCGAAGGCCACACCGGGCAGCGCGCGCGGGTTGGAACCCGTGGCCACCACAACCTGCTTGCCGGAGATGACCTCTTCCTGGGCACCAGCGACCTTGATCTCGTAGACACCGTCCTTGGCGGCCACGAAGGAACCACGGCCATGGAAGAAGGTCACCTTGTTCTTCTTGAACAGGTAGAGGATGCCGTCGTTGTTCTGCTTCACGACGCCGTCCTTGCGGGCGACCATCTTGGCCACATCCATCTTCACCGTGCCGGTGCTGATGCCATGTTCGGCGAAGTGGTGGCTGGCGTGATCAAAGTGTTCGGACGACTGCAGCAGCGCCTTGGAGGGAATGCAGCCCACGTTGGTGCAGGTGCCGCCCGGGGCCGGGCCGCCAGCAGCGTTCTTCCATTCGTCGATGCAGGCGACCTTGAAGCCGAGCTGGGCAGCACGGATGGCCGCGATGTAGCCGCCGGGACCGGCGCCGATGACGACGACGTCAAATGCTTGGGACATGTTGTTTCCTGTGAGGTTGGACAAACGCCCCCGAAGGGGCGTTGTTCGCAATGAGCGGGTCGATCAGATGTCGAAGAGCAGGCGCGACGGGTCTTCCAGCGCGTCCTTCATCGCGACCAGGCCCAGCACGGCTTCGCGGCCGTCGATGATGCGGTGGTCGTAGCTCATGGCCAGGTAGTTCATCGGGCGGATCACGATCTGGCCGTTTTCCACCACGGCACGGTCCTTGGTCGCGTGCACGCCCAGGATGGCCGACTGCGGCGGGTTGATGATGGGTGTCGACAGCATCGAACCGAAGGTGCCACCGTTGGAGATGGAGAAGGTGCCACCGGTCATTTCTTCAATGCCCAGCTTGCCGTCCTGCGCCTTCTTGCCGAACTCGGCGATCTTCTTCTCGATGTCGGCGAAGCTCATCTGGTCTGCATTGCGCAGGATGGGCACCACCAGGCCGCGCGGCGAGCCCACGGCGATGCCGATGTCGAAGTAGCCGTGGTAGACGATGTCGTTGCCATCCACCGAGGCGTTGAGCACCGGGTACTTCTTCAGCGCGTGCACGGCGGCCTTGACGAAGAAGCTCATGAAGCCCAGCTTCGTACCGTGTTCCTTGGTGAAGGCGTCCTGGAACTTCTTGCGCAGGTCCATCACAGGAGCCATGTTCACTTCGTTGAACGTGGTCAGGATGGCGTTGGTCGATTGCGATTGCAGCAGGCGCTCGGCGATACGGGCGCGCAGGCGGGTCATGGGCACGCGCTCTTCCGGGCGGTCGCCCAGATCCGGCGTGGCCACGGCCACCTGCGGCAGCACCTTGGTCGGCGCACCGGTGGGGATGGCGGCGGCAGCGGGCGCCTTCGGCGCAGCGGCCGCGGCCAGCACGTCGCCCTTGGTGATGCGGCCGTCCTTGCCGGTGCCGGCCACGGCGCTGGCAGACAGGTTGTTGTCGGCCAGCAGCTTGGCGGCAGCGGGCATGGCCACGCCGGCCTTGCTGTCGGACGCCGGTGCGGCGGCCACAGCCGGGGCGGCGGCCACGGCGGCAGGAGCGG
>Ga0067045_1027893_pt1 | contig 52558 bp, 44 predicted proteins | sample TerdegcTABiofilm_FD_59184 | JGI IMG/M metagenome (GOLD analysis project Ga0067045, IMG submission 59184) | Combined Assembly of (Gp0054472, Gp0054536) Wastewater bioreactor microbial communities from Singapore -Terephthalate degrading...
CCCTAGGGGTACGGGTTTCCATTCTTCCCTCAAGCGTTAGCCTTGGGGAGGTCCTAAACCTGAAACCCCATGGGGTTCTCTTCTCCAATGGGCCGGGAGATCCGGCAGTGTTGGGGCCTCAAATCGAACTGTGTTCTCGGCTAATCGGGAAGGTGCCTGTCTTTGGGATCTGCCTTGGACACCAGTTGATTGCACTAGCCCTAGGGGGGCGGACCTACAAGATGCCATTTGGACATCATGGAGTGAATCATCCTGTGGTTGATCTTCGGGATGGAAGGGTGTACGTCACTTCGCAGAACCATGGTTTTGCGGTGGATCCCCAAAGGTTACCTTCCGGCCTCCGGGTATGGATGAAGAATGCAAACGATGGCACCGTGGAAGGGTTGTACCATGAAGAGTTACCCGTACGATGCGTGCAGTTTCATCCTGAAGCCCATCCAGGACCCCTGGATACCCTATGGGTCTTCAAAGAGTTCATGAACCATACATAAGGAGACTAGAATGCCCGCTAGGAAAGACATAAAGAAGATTCTACTCATCGGTTCGGGGCCTATAGTGATAGGCCAGGCCTGCGAGTTCGATTATTCGGGAACCCAAGCAGTTTTAGCCTTGAAAGAAGAAGGATACCAGGTGGTCCTGGTAAATCCGAATCCTGCGACGGTCATGACTACTCCCGGACTGGCTGATGTGGTATATCCGGAGCCTCTAGAATTAGAATATCTGGAAGAGATCATCCGCATAGAGCGACCCGATGCCTTGCTTCCTACGATGGGTGGACAGACAGGGCTGAATCTCAGTATTCATCTGTACCAATCGGGGGTGTTGAACCGTTATGGAGTGGAAGTGATTGGTTCCTCCATTGAATCTATTCAAAAGGCAGAAGACAGAGGACTTTTCAAAGAACTCATTACGCAAATTGGTCTGGAGTCTCCCCGCTCTCGGTTGGTTCAGAGTATCGAGGAGGCGAGGGAAACGGCTAGAGAACTTGGGTTTCCTCTCATTGTACGTCCTAGCTTTACTCTAGGGGGAAAGGGGGGAAGTATCATTCGGGAGGCGGAACAGTTAGAGCCTTTGATCGAACGAGCTCTTCTAGAGAGTCCCTCTCGTAAGGTATTGGTGGAGGAATCCCTCTTAGGATGGAAAGAGTTCGAACTGGAAGTAATGCGGGATCGAAAGGACAATGCCGTCATTGTATGTTCCATTGAGAATATCGACCCTATGGGGGTCCATACGGGAGATAGTATTACGGTCGCTCCCATACAGACCCTCTCTGACGTGGAATACCAGAAAATGAGATCCGCTGCCATCGAGATTCTCCGGGCAGTAGGAATCGATTGTGGGGGCTCCAATGTTCAGTTTGCCCTGCATCCGGAAACAGGACGGATGGTAGTAATCGAGATGAACCCTCGAGTATCTAGATCCAGTGCTTTAGCTAGCAAGGCTACGGGATTTCCCATCGCAAAGTGTTCGGCTCGATTGGCTGTTGGATACACCTTAGATGAAATCGTGAACGAGATCACGGGAAAGACTGCTTCCTGTTTCGAACCTGCCCTCGATTACTGCGCCGTGAAAGTTCCCAGGTTTGAATTGGAAAAGTTTCCGGAAAGTTACAAGGAATTGGGAACTCAAATGAAATCAGTTGGGGAGTCCCTTGCGATAGGAAGAACCTTCCAGGAAGCTTTGAACAAAGCGATTCGAGCGGCAGAGTTCGGGTTCGAAGGGTTGGAAGAATTAACGGTGAGCAGGGAAGAATTGGATCGGATGGTGAACACCTTGCACCCTCGTAAAATCTTTGCCGCTTACACCCTCCTTAAACAGGAAGGAGAATCCATACTACCCGAATTAGCGAAGAAAACGGCCTACGATCCATTTTTTCTCTACGAGATGCTAAAGCAGGCTGAGTTGGAACTCCATCTGTCTAGCAAAGGGCTTACCCCGGATCTTCTTCGAAAGGCAAAGGCCTTTGGATTGAGCGATAGAAGGATAGGGAAACTAACGGGTTTATCGGAGGAAGAGGTGTTGGATAGAAGGAGAAGGGAACGTATCCATAGGATCTACCATTTCGTGGATACCTGTGCCGGTGAGTTCGAGGCAACTACTCCCTATTTCTATTCCTCCCATGGAGAGATAGATGAAGGAAATCCTCTGGAAAACCCAATAGTTATCCTGAGTAGTGGGCCGAACCGGATAGGCCAGGGGTTGGAGTTCGATACCTGTTGCACCCTGGCTTCCTTTGCCTTTCGTTCGATGGGCAGAAAAGCCATCCTGGTAAACTCCAATCCGGAGACTGTTTCCACCGATTATAATGTATCCGATCGGCTTTACCTGGAGCCCCTTACGTTGGAGGATGTTCGGGAAATCCTGAAAAAGGAACAAGCTAGGCAAGTGGTAGTACAACTGGGCGGTCAGACCCCACTCAACATGGCAGAAGCGTTGGAAAGAGAAGGGTACGAAATTGTGGGAACCTCCGTTTCTTCCATCAATGCCACAGAGGATCGTGGGCTGTTTGCTCAACTAATGAACCAGTTAGGGTTACGGCAACCTAAAAACTCCATGGCTTCCAATCCCAAGGAAATTTGGAGAGCAGTAGAACAGATCGGATATCCTGTGTTGCTCCGTCCTTCCTACGTATTGGGAGGAAGAAGCATGTTCATTGCATACTCCGATGATGAGTTAAAGGAGTTTCTCCAGCGTCATCCCCAGATCACCGCAGAACGTCCAGTCCTGGTAGATCAATTTCTAGAGGATGCCTTCGAGTACGATGTGGACGCTCTTTCCGATGGGGAGAATGTGTACATTGGGGGAATCATGGAGCACATCGAGGCTGCGGGAATTCATTCGGGAGACTCGGCCTGTGTGTTTCCACCCTATAAATCGGAACCTGAAATTCTTCAGGAGATGATGGAGGCAACGGTAAGAATTGCTAGATCCATACAAGTGAAAGGGTTTCTCAATATTCAGTTTGCTGCAAAGGATGGGCTCTTGTATGTGCTGGAAGTGAATCCGCGGGCTTCTAGAACCGTCCCTTTTATATCGAAGGCTTCCGGAGTGAATTTGGTGGAATGTGCGGTGAAGATCTGGAGTGGAATCGATCTCAAAACGCAAGGGCTCGTACGAGAGAATGGAATAGGTGTGGGGACCTGCATCACCGGATGGGCTGTGAAAGAGGCTATGTTTTCCTTCGATCGGTTGAGCGACGTGGACCCCATTCTAGGTCCCGAGATGAAGTCAACCGGAGAAGTCATTGGGTTAGGGGAAACCTTCGGTGAGGCTTTTGCAAAGGCGGAACTTTCCGCGGGCACGGTCCTTCCCACTGAGGGGAAGGTGTTTATCACCGTCCATGAAAACGATCGAAACGCGATCCTTCCCATCGCAAAGGAACTGGAAGCGCTGGGATTCCAGATTGCTGCCACCCGGGGTACGGCAGATTACCTGTTCCAGCATGGAATCTTTCCCGAAGTGATTCTAAAGATCCATGAAGGTCGTCCCAACATATTGGATCATATGCGGGCAGGACGGATCCAACTTCTCGTAAACACTCCGTTGGGAAAGTACTCGCAACGGGAGGATGGGTACATGCGGATCGAAGCGGTGAAAAGGAAGATCCCCTATACCACCACTACCTCCGCCGCTGCTGCAGCCCTAGAAGGGATCCGGTACCTTTTGGGCGATAAAAAGGTACCAAGATCCTTCAATACCGCCTTCGCCATCAAGAAACGATGAAGGTGTTGTAATAGTAATCCAGGCTATCGACTAGAGCCTCCCAGGAGGCTTCCACGATATTTTCGCTCACCCCCACGGTATCCCAGGTGTTCTGATGGTGATCGGTGAAAGATATGAAGACCCTAACCTTAGCCGCAGTCCCTGCGGTTTCTGGATTTAACACCCGGACTTTGTAATCGGTGAGGCTAATGTCCTTGATGAAAGGGTAGAAGTGCTCGATGGCATTTCTTAGGGCTGCATCGAGGGTTTCCACCGGTCCTACACCGACGGCAGCTCCCATAACGTCCTTTCCATTGATCCGAAGGAAGATCCTTCCCACTGTTTTCGAAGGGCTCTCCCATGTTTTATAGGACTCCAAATGGTAGTTGTTCAATTCCATCAGAGGCTTGTAAATCTTCAAAATTTTTCGGATCAGCAGATCGAAGGAAGCTTCCGCTGCCTCGTATTCGTACCCTTTCACCTCTCGTTCTTTCAATAGCTGAATAAGGGATTCCACCTCTTCAGAGTTCTTCTCGAAGGTTCCATATTTACTTAACTTGTCCAAAACAGTGGATTTACCCGCTAATTCGGAAAGTAGGATCCTTCGTTCATTACCTACTAATTTCGCATTGATATGCTCCATCAGGTAATCGGCCTTGGAAAGGACGTCGGCATGTTGACCAGCCTTATGACTGAAGGCGGCTTCTCCTACGTAGGGCTGCCTTTTATCGGGTATGATGTTGGCCTTTTCGGCTACGAATCGGGACACAGAAGTGATCTTATGAATGTGGGGAGCTGTGGAACTATCGATGTTCATTTTCAATGCCAGGGTAGGCAGGATTGCACAGAGATTGGCATTCCCACACCGTTCTCCCCATCCATTGATCGTCCCTTGTACGTGAGTCGCTCCACCTTCGATGGCCAGAAGGCTGTTGGCAACCGCATTCCCCGTATCATTGTGGAAATGAACACCCAGGGGAGCCAATTGGTCCTGAGGCAAAGCGGTCATGATCTTCTGCACTTCCGAGGGCAAGGTGCCTCCATTGGTGTCGCAGAGGACGAGACAATCGGCTTTTGCCTCTGTCCCCGTTCTAAGAACTCTCAATGCGTATGTGGGATCGTCCTTGTACCCATCGAAGAAATGTTCTAGATCGAAAATGACCTTTCTACCCTGCTCCTTGAGATAGGAGATGGAATCGTAGATCATTTCCAAATTTTCCTCAAACGAGGTGCGGAGGACTTTTTCTACGTGGGCTTTCCAGGTTTTTCCAACCACCACCACTACCTCTGTCTCGGCTTCGAGTAAGGCTCGGATATGAGCGTCCTCCCTAGCCGTATGGTTCGGTTTACGGGTAGAACCAAAGGCGGCTATTTTCGCATGCTCAAAAGTCTCTTTCTTGACCAACTCGAAGAAAGCCTCCTCTTTTTGATTGGAAAGGGGAAAGCCTCCTTCAATATAATCCACTCCCAGTTCGTCCAGCTTATGGGCGATCTGGATCTTGTCGGATAGACTGAAACTTACCTCGATCCCTTGCATCCCATCCCTTAGGGTGGTATCGAAAATCTCGACTCTTCTCATTGCGTTTCCTTTTCTTCTTTATGATTTCCTTTCAACGCCCGGTACCGGTTCATGGCACTCAAATAGGCCCGAGCACTCGCCTCTAGGATGTCCGTGGAAGCTCCCCGACCTACACACCGGTGCTCATCGAAAAGGACCACTATGCCAACCTCGCCAACGGCTTGTTTCCCCGGGGTTACGGCTTGGACGTTGTATTCCTGCAAGGATCCTGTGATACCCGTGGCCCGTTCGATGGCTTTGAACACCGCATCGATGGGTCCATCCCCCGTAGCTGCTTCCTCTAAAAGTTCATCGCCCCTGCGAATCCGAACCGTAGCGGTAGGAATGGATTGGTTTCCCGTAATAACATTGAAGTATTCCAGAGAGTACATATCTACTTCTTGACCAAGCTGGTCTCCAATGATGGCATAGATATCCTCGTCGAACACTTCTTTTTTGCGGTCCGCTATCACCAGAAACCGTTCGTATGCTTCTTTCAATTCTTTTTCCGAGAGGGTAATTCCTAGGTCTTTCAACCGTTTGCTAAATCCATGCATGCCAGAATGACGTCCAAGAACGATCTTGCTTTCATCCCTCCCTACCGATTCGGGAGTCATGATTTCATAAGTTTCCCTCTTTTTCAGTACTCCGTCCTGATGGATCCCGGATTCGTGGGCGAAGGCATTCTCCCCTACGATTGGTTTGTTTCGGGCAATGGGAAACCCAAGAATCGTGGAGAGGAGTTTCGAAGTAGGATAGATCTGCCGGGTGTTGATTCCGGTGGTAAAGGGGAATTGATCCTTTCGGACATGTAAACACATCACTACCTCTTCCAATGCAGCGTTTCCCGCACGCTCTCCAATTCCGTTTACCGTAACTTCGATCTGTCGAGCTCCTACCTTAAGAGCGGTTAGAGTGTTGGCTACGGCAAGCCCTAGATCGTTATGACAATGCACAGATAGTACTGCCTTGTCGATATTGGGAGTTCCTTCGAGGATTGCTTTCAGGAAGTGCTCGAACTCGTAAGGAGTGGTGTATCCTACCGTATCGGGAATATTGATGATTTTAGCCCCTTCTTTAATGACTGCTTCAAGTACCCGACAGAGGAAGGGAATTTCGCTACGAGTTCCGTCTTCTGGGGAAAACTCTACCTCGGCACACTTAGACCGCGCATACCGTACCGCATGCTTGGCCATTTCTAGCACGGTTTCGGGATCCTTCTTTAGCTTGTACTGCATGTGAAGGGGTGAAGTGGAAATGAACGTGTGAATCCGTGGGTGTTCAGCCTTTTGAATCGATTCTGCCGCTAGATCGAGATCCTTCTCAACTGCTCTGGCTAGAGCGGCAATCACAACCCCTTTGACTTTTTCTGCAATGACCTGACAGCCTCTAAACTGTTGGGGAGAAGAGACGGGAAAGCCTGCTTCGATTACGTCTACCCCAAGCCGAACGAGTTGAAGAGCTACCTCGTATTTCTGCTCCACCGTCATCGCTGCTCCCGGCGATTGCTCCCCATCCCGTAGGGTCGTGTCGAACACATAGATCCGTTCCATTCTGTGCTCCTTTCTTGGCTTCGCCAAAAAAATTGGCCGTCCCCCCGGCAGGAAGGACGGCCATAGTATCCGAATACTATACCAATCTACTCTTCCTGCCTCCCGGCGGGAACTAGGGCGAGTAGAATGATAATTAGGCTAAGGCCGATACTAGAATTGGTCTTCATGCGAATTCCTGAGTATTGTAGATACAGGATTTCTACTGTTTTGTCAATCAATTTCGTTGTATAGTAGGAACTGATGGAAGGTACATCGGTGTTCGACAAACTAGTTTCGGAGCTTACGACCGAGGAAAGAAAAGGTCTGCTAGAACGAATAAAACAATTACACCCTCTTTCAGAAGAACCCATGATCATGAACCTTCAGGACGAGGAGGAGGTGAGTTTCGAGAGGGAGTTCCAAGCACTGAGCCTATTAGAAAAGATCCTCCTGTGGTTCCGAGCTCTCTTTACCCGTAGGGTTCGTGAAGAAGTCTTGGAAGAACATCTAGTGAAAAAATTAGGTAAGGAACTGCAACGGAAAGCCCCTGGTACGGTGGACTTGAAACGGAAAGTTGTTCTACCTTCTTTTGCCGAAACCGTGGAACGATTGAAACCCCATCTCTCGGTGTTAGGTACCTTCATTTCTCCCTTGACAGGGAGTCGAAGAACCCAGTTCATTGCTTTTCTCGCAGCTTTCGAGATGGAAATTACCACAGAGCGATTGAAAACGGAACTGGATCCTTTCTATTTAATCGCTCTCCACTGGTACCATTTAGAACCCCCATTTCCTTCCGATACCTTAGTGACCCTAGAAATACCTTCAACTGAACAGCTTTCCGATGCGGACCTTCGGAGGATGCTGGACAATCGGATGGAAGATATCCTTGCAGGAATTTCACAAGAGGAAAAGAGTAGGATGTATCTAGATATTCGTTTCTTGGATAGATTGTCCCAACTAGTTTACTTTTCTATAGATCGCATCCTTTCTGCGTTCCGTACCCTGCCCGATCTCCCGTATGCTCCATGCCCGTTCAAGAGGATCAGTGAACCGCTAACTCTTTTTACAGAAATCATGTACTCCCTCCGGGACCCAATCCCTTCAGTTCTTCTAGAAACATTGGTTCTATTTAAGATGGGGGATTTCCATAGGGAATTAGAAGGCCCCGAGGAAAAACACACTATTTCGCAATCTCTCAGTCAGCTGGAAGAAGCCTTCCAGACAATTCGAACCTTTTTACAGACGGTTCCCCTCCTAACTCTTATGAAGATACTTACCGGACGGATCAATTATCGGTGCATCGAACGAGGAGGGGGGGAGGATTGGTTCAACCAATTCAAACAATACTGGAGGGCTCGATTGGATGAAGTCTTCCGTGCGTTCCTGGATATCCGCAGGAAGGACGAGCTTGGCAAAGAGATGAATGCTCTTTTCTCTCCTACTCTCTTACCCATTCCGGCGGGAAAAAATGTTCGGGATTGTTCCATTTTTCTCCTAGGTCTGATATTCCTCCGTACCTTTTTTCAAACCCTCTTTCTTGCTAAGTACAATCGGCCTCTTCGGATCCTTTTGCTGGAGGGACAATTTTACAAAGAAGAAAACAGGAAGGAATACACCGAAGCATTTGGAACCCTGTTGAAGCTAGGAGAGGAGCTGGAAAAAACAATCCTTCCGGATTCATGGGAATCCCTTCCCGCGAAACAAAAAGAGGGTTTGGAAACCCAGATTCTTCGATGGACAGAGCAGTTTCGAGATTCCTTGCGAAACTTGGTACGCATCTTGGATGGCGTTCTGTTTGGAGAAGCGGGGGGGCGTTACGATACCTTGTCCAATCTCGGATCCATCGGTGGAAGGGGGAATGCGCAGCTATTACAATCCCTCAACGAGGTCTTGAAGGGGGCCACTGAGACCGTATCGGTGGCAGAACGATTGCTCCTGTTGGAAAAGAAGCGCTCCTAGAGATCAATCACGAAGCGCTCTTGCCGTATGCGCTGGACGTAAGCGGGAAAAGTTGGTACATATCCCTATTATGTCCATCGATCCTTGCTGGTTAGAGCTTACCTGGCCGCACAAACAACCGAAGGGGTGCTTCCCCGTAGGGTATATCAGTTTGTCCTGTGGGGGGGATTTCAACCTTCGTTCCCCTTTCCATACGAGAACGATCCAGGAAGTTGAAAGATTGTTTCCTGGAAAGAGGTTCCTGTACTGTAGGCAGGAACATACAAGGATCGTTCGGAATATCAAAGGCGATGAGCAGCCTGGTCAATTAGGAGACGGACTATTGACCCGAGAGGCTTTCGTCCTTCTAGGAATTACCGTTGCGGATTGTCTTCCTATCCTTCTATGGGATCCCAAACATCAGGTACGGGGACTTCTCCATAGTGGATGGAAGGGAACAGGAATTCTCGAGGAGGCGGTCGTCTTGATGGGTAGAACGTATGGAACAGATCCAGAGGATCTGTACGTGCTGATGGGTCCTAGCATCCGGTCCTGTTGTTACCGGGTAGATGACGAACGAGGGCAATGGTTCTTATCTCACTTCGGAAAAGAGGCTTCCATTATTCGGAAGGGTAAGTACTATGTGGATCTGGTCCGAGCAAACCAGAATATTGCCGAAAGGTTGGGCATTCGTTCCGTCGAGGTTGTGGGAGGATGCACGTACTGTGACACGAGGTTCCATTCGTATCGCCGAGAAGGACCGTCAAACTTTCAAAGAATGTTAGTTCTGTTTTAAGAGGGAAGAGAATGGTAGTCTTCAAAGTGCAACTGAAACAAAGAATAGTTCAGATTTTGAAAGAGCTGGCTAAAAAAAGGAATATAGATCCGGAAGCGATAAGGGAAGAAGATCTATCGATAGAGAATCCTCCAAAACCCGAACTGGGGGATCTGGCTATCCCCCTTTTCCCTTTTTCTAAGGTTTTCCGCATGCCTCCTCATGCATTGAGTTCCCTGGTAGGAGAATCGTTGCAACAAGGCGCTTCTTTACTCGATGGTGTGGATCGCCTTAACATCGTGGGGCCTTACTTGAACATTTTCCTGAATAGACCAATGGTCACGGAACTACTATTCCGGCAAGCTGTTAAAGAAGGGGATCGTTTCGGGTCCAGTGATTTTCTGCGTTCAAAAAGAATTATGGTAGAGTTTTCTAGTCCCAATACGAATAAACCCTTGCACTTAGGGCACTTGCGGAACGATGCTCTTGGGGAGAGTGTGGCTCGAATCCTTCGGTTCAGTGGAGCTACGGTTCGCACTGTGGATCTGATCAACGATCGAGGAATCCATATCTGTAAATCCATGCTAGCCTATAAGGAATTAGGCCAAGGACGAACTCCTGAGGACGAAAAGCTGAAATCGGACCATTTTGTAGGGAAGTACTACGTGTTGTACAACGAGCTGGCTAAACGGGACCCGGAAGCGGAGGATCGAGCTCGGGCCATGCTAGTAAAGTGGGAACAAGGGGATCCCGAAGTTCGACTCTTGTGGGAAAAGATGAACCAATGGGCCATCGAAGGAATCAAACGAACGTACGAACGAACGGGTATTCACTTCGATCAGTTCAATTTTGAAAGTGAGGTATACCTAAAAGGAAAGGAAGAAGTTCTCAAAGGGCTAGAAAAGGGAATCTTTTATCGGGAAGCGGATGGCTCCATTTGGGTAAACCTGGAAGATATTGGCCTAGACCGGAAAGTATTGCTTCGGAGTGATGGAACCTCTCTCTACGTTACCCAAGATATTGGAACAGCCATATCTCGGTATAAAGATTGGCCTTTCGATACCATGATCTACGTGGTTGCCAGCGAACAGAACTACCACTTCAAAGTACTTTTTACGATTCTGGAGAGATTGGGATACGAGTGGGCGAAGAACCTATACCATCTCTCTTATGGAATGGTGAATCTACCCGAGGGGAAGATGAAATCCAGGGAAGGGACGGTGGTGGACGCGGATGATCTTTTAGACGAGCTTACCGAAATGGCTAAGGAAGAAATTCGGACAAAGGAACGGGAAGATGAGGTAGGCAACATCGATGTGACAGCAGAGAAGATCGCTTTAGGAGCCCTCCATTATTACCTTCTCCAACCTTCTCCCGCAAAGGATATCGTATTCAATCCCAGGGAATCCCTTTCTTTTACAGGGAACACGGGTCCCTACATCCAATACACCGGCGCCCGGATCTGTAGCATGTTGCGAAAACTGAATGGAGTTCCCCAGGTGAAAGAACGGAGCGGGAAACCTGACTACTTAAATACTAAAGAAGAATGGGAACTGGTGAAACTTCTTTCCGATTTTCCCGTTGTGGTGGAACTGTCGGCCAGCTCATACAATCCTTCCCTTTTAGCCAACTACCTATACGAGGTTTCCAAGACATTCAGTCGATACTACCATGAGCATCCGATCCTCTACGCAGAGGATCCCGATGTAGCAGCTTCCAGAGTCCAGCTTTCTCGGTGCGTACTGCAGGTGCTGAAGAATGGAATGGACCTTTTAAACATTCCCTTCCTGGAAGTTATGTAACATAAAAGTAGGATTTCCTCTCTGATGTCCTACATTTTCGTAGGTTCACTATTTTAAACCTTATAATAAAACTCATCAATAACGTTCGTAACTCTCTATCCAATATATTTTTAAAATATTTATGTAAAATAGGCATAGTTATTGCATATTTATACGCTGCAACCCTTATGGGAGAAGTAATTCGGTATGCCCTGCCTTTGAAAGGGTGTTGGAGAGGAGAGCGGGAAGTGACGCTGAAAAGAAGACCAGGACCGGTTGGATTGTACGATCCTAGATTCGAGCGGGATAGTTGTGGGGTAGGTTTCATTGCCCAGATGAAGGGAATCCGGAGTCGTTCGATCGTACAGAATGCCTGGCGAATTTTGGAGAACCTCGAACATCGGGGGGCCTTGGGTGCAGAAAAGAACACGGGAGATGGGGCGGGAATCCTCATCGCCTTACCCTGGGAGTTCCTAGAAAAAGAGGCCTTTAGTCAAAACATTCTGTTGCCGGACAGGAATACGTATGGAGTGGGGTTGGTTTTTCTATCTTCCGATGGGGAGGAGCGAATCCAACAGAAACTTCGTTTCGAATCGGTAGTAGGGGAACTCGGACAACGAGTATTGGGGTGGAGGGAGGTGCCCCGGGATGATTCTATGATCGGCCCCCAGGCAAAAGCGTGTGAGCCCGTGATGGAACAAGTGTTCGTTGGGGCTCAAGAAGGCCTCTCTCAAGAAGCATTCGAGCGAAAGCTATTCGTCATTCGGAAACTGGCAACTAGAAAGATTCGGGATACGAAGATAGACCGAAACTCTTTTTTCTACATCTGTTCCCTTTCCACTCGGGTACTGGTGTATAAAGGAATGCTGACTCCTTCCCAGTTGTTCCGATACTATCTAGACCTGCAAGATCCCACGGTTCAAAGTCACTTCGCTATGGTGCATTCTAGATTCTCTACCAATACCTTTCCAAGCTGGGATCGAGCCCATCCCTTTCGGTACCTTTGCCATAACGGGGAGATCAATACTCTACAGGGAAACGTGAACAAGATCAGAGGACGAGAAGCATCTATGGCTAGTTCTCTTTTAGGGGAAGACCTGAAACGGATTCTCCCTGTGATTGAGCCCGATCTTTCCGATTCAGGTACCTTTGATAACGTGTTGGAGCTTCTATACATGAGTGGACGCAGTCTTCCCGAAGCCATGATGATGATGATTCCAGAGGCATGGCAGAATCATCCTACCATGCTCCAAAAAAAGAAAGAATACTACGAGTTCCAGAGTTGCATCATGGAACCTTGGGACGGCCCCGCATCCATTCTCTTTACCGATGGGCAGGTGATCGGAGCAGTTCTCGATAGAAATGGATTGCGCCCCAGTCGCTATATAGTCACCGAGGATGATCGGGTGATCCTATCCAGTGAGGTGGGTGTGTTGGAACTCGATCCTGCTCAGATTCGAGTAAGGGGGAGGCTTCAGCCGGGGAGGATGTTCCTGGTAGATTTCCGGAAAGGGAGGATTGTGGAGGATGAAGAAATAAAACAAGAAATCTGTGGAAAACGCCCCTATGGAGAATGGCTCCGGGCTTATCGGATCACGCAGGAGGAACTTCCTGTAAAGGGTGAACCCCACGGCTTTTATCCTCAAACAATCTTGGAGAGGCTTCGACTGTTTGGGTATACCTTCGAGCATGTGCGACTCATTTTGAAACCCATGGCCGATAGCGGCAAAGAACCATTGGGATCCATGGGAAACGATACTCCCTTGGCATGCTTATCCGACAAACCTCGAATAATCTATGACTATTTCAAACAGTTATTCGCCCAAGTCACTAATCCACCAATAGATTCCATCCGGGAAGAGGTGGTGATGAGTTTGGAGTCGTACATTGGGCCGGAAAAAAATCTATTGGAAGAGACCCCAGAACATGCAGCCCGGTTGAAACTGTCAAATCCCTTTCTTACCAACGAACAGCTCAATTCCCTCAAGCACTTAGACCACAAGGGTTGGAAAGCGTTAACCGTGGACATCACGTATCCTGTAGAACCGGGAGATGAAAGGAGCTTACTTCAATGCTTGGATAGGATCTGCCGGGAGGCTGAGCAGGCCATCGAGGGAGGATATAGCCTGTTGATTCTGAGTGATCGAGGTGCAGGGAAAGACAGGATCCCTCTCAGTGCTTTGATGGCAGCAGGGGCGGTACATCATTACCTCGTCCGCATAGGAAGAAGAACCCAGATCGGAATCGTTCTTGAAACAGGAGAACCGAGGGAGGTGCATCACTTCTGCATGTTGGTAGGATACGGTGCAGATGCCATCAATCCGTATCTAGCGTTCGAAGCGATGTGGAAAATGCAGAGGGATGGGAACCTTCGAAAGGAACTGACCGATGAGGAGATCGTTTCAAATTATATCCATGCCTTGGAAAAGGGGATGAAGAAAGTATTTGGAAAGATGGGGATCTCCACATTGGAAAGCTACAAAGGGTCCCAAATTTTCGAAGCAGTGGGTCTTAGAAAAGAAGTAATTGACCGTTGTTTTGCAGGTACTCCTTCTCGAATCGGTGGAGCGGGGTTCGACGTGTTAGCTACCGAAGCAAAAAGGCGCCATTCTCTTGCCTATCCCAAACGACCGATCCCTAAGGGGTTGGAATACATGAATCCTGGGGAGTACAACTGGAGGGCCGAGCAGGAAAAACACATGTGGGACCCTGAGTCCATTGCGTATCTCCAGATTGCGGTGCGGTACAATCGGCCAGATGCGTACCGCACCTTCCAGGAACGGCAAGATGCTCGTACCAAGAATCAAGCTACCCTCCGAGGACTTTTAAGGTTCAAATCTACCCGCTCGATTCCCGTAGAAGAGGTTGAGCCTGTTTCCAGTATCGTGAAAAGGTTCGTAACGGGCGCCATGAGTTATGGCTCTATTTCCAAGGAAGCCCATGAAACCCTCGCGATCGCAATGAACCGATTAGGAGGAAAATCAAACACAGGAGAGGGGGGAGAAGACCCCGAACGGTTCCAGCTTTTGCCCAATGGGGACTCGAAACGTTCCGCCATCAAACAGGTAGCATCGGGAAGGTTTGGAGTTACGATCGAGTATCTGGTCAATGCGGACGAATTGCAGATCAAGATGGCACAGGGAGCAAAACCAGGCGAAGGGGGAGAGCTACCGGGACACAAGGTAGTAGGAGAGATCGCCAAAACCCGGCACACAACCCCCGGAGTCATGTTGATCAGTCCTCCTCCTCACCATGATATTTATTCTATCGAGGATCTTGCTCAATTGATCTTTGATTTGAAAAACTCCAATCCTCGGGCTCGAGTAAGCGTAAAATTGGTTTCCGAAATTGGGGTTGGTACTGTGGCAGCCGGAGTGGCGAAGGCGCATGCGGATCATATCCTTATTTCCGGACATGACGGAGGAACCGGAGCTTCTCCCCTTACGGGTATCAAACACGCAGGACTTCCCTGGGAACTCGGATTGGCGGAAACCCACCAGACGTTGGTAATGAACGATCTGCGAAGCAGGGTGGTTCTTCAAACAGATGGGCAACTGAAAACTGCCCGAGATGTGGTAATAGCGGCACTCCTCGGAGCCGAGGAGTTCGGATTTGCGACAGGAGCTCTCATTAGCATGGGTTGCGTCATGATGCGGAAATGCGAGAAGAACACCTGTCCGGTAGGAATCGCAACGCAGGATCCAATATTACGGGCCAAGTTCGCGGGTAAACCTGAACACGTGATTCGGTTTTTTACTTTCTTGGCAGAGGACATCCGACACCTGATGGCACAGCTAGGATTTGCTCGATTCAACGATATGATCGGTAGGGTTGATCTTCTAGAAATAGATGATCGGGTATTGGGGTGGAAGTCGAAGTACATAGATCTTTCCAAACTGCTCACCCCAGCCCAGAAGTACAATCCGGAAACCAAAGTATACTGCTGCAAACTCCAGGATCATGGAATCGAATGGGTTCTGGATCAGAAGCTCCTTTCCCAAGCGCAAGGAGCGATTTTAGAGGGGCAGCAGGTTCAGATCCACCAGGAAGTTCAGAATACCCACCGAGCAGTAGGTACCCTCTTGAGTCACTATATTGCCAAACAATGGGGAAATCGAGGTCTTCCGGATGGAACAATTCATGTTAAAACCCATGGGTCGGCAGGACAGAGCTTTGGAGCCTTTCTCGCAAAGGGGGTAACGCTCGAGTTGGAAGGGGAAGCGAACGACTATGTGGGAAAAGGACTTTCTGGGGGTAGAATCATTGTCTATCCCCCACGGAAAGCCCGGTTCATTCCTGAACGGAATATTCTGATAGGGAACGTTGCCCTCTATGGAGCTACCAGCGGAGAAGCCTTTTTCCGGGGAGTAGCGGCTGAACGGTTCTGCGTACGAAACTCGGGTGCCCTTGCCGTGGTAGAAGGAGTCGGTGATCATGGGTGTGAATACATGACAGGAGGGTCAGTGGTGATCTTGGGTCCCACAGGGCGTAACTTCGCAGCGGGAATGAGTGGAGGAATAGCCTACGTGTGGGATCGTGAAGGGGGTTTTCTTCAGAACTTGAATCAGGAAATGGTAGAAGTTGGTCCTTTAGAGACGGAAGAGGATGAACGGATCATCCTTGATTTGATCGAAAAGCACCTAAACTTTACCGGCTCCTCTGTGGCCCAATGGGTTTTGCATAATTGGAAGATGGAACGGAACAAGTTCCTTAAGATCATCTCTCCAGAGTATCGGAAAGCATTGGAGCTTTCGAAGAAAAGAGAATGGGAGGCTGTGCATGGGTAAGCCGACAGGATTCATGGAATACTCTCGTAAGGTCGTTGTAGATATCCCTCCTTTAGAACGATTGAAGCATTTCAACGAGTTTCATATCGAGCTGGAAGAGCCCGAGCGGATTCGACAGGGAGCTCGATGTATGGACTGTGGGGTTCCCTTCTGTCACAGTAGTTTCGGGTGCCCTATCATGAACCTAATACCAGAATGGAACGATTTTATCTACCAAGGTCGCTTCGAGGAGGCTTTCTGGAGACTTAAGGCTACGAACAATTTCCCAGAGTTTACCGGTAGGGTATGCCCCGCTCCGTGCGAAACAGCTTGCGTTCTGGGAATCAATGAACCTCCGGTAACAATCAAGCACAACGAATGTTTCATCATCGATCGAGCGTATGAATCGGGATGGATGGTTCCTCGAACCCCACCTTCACGTACGGGGAAGCGGGTTGCCATTGTGGGGAGCGGGCCTGCGGGATTGGCGGCAGCGGACCAATTGAACCAGGCGGGACATGGAGTAACGGTATTCGAACGTTCCGACCGAATTGGCGGACTCTTAATGTACGGGATTCCGAACATGAAATTGGATAAGGAGTTGGTACAGAAGAGAATTCAAATCATGCAGTCTGAGGGGATAGAGTTCCGTACCAACTCCTGGGTAGGAAAGAATGTGGATCCCGAAAAACTCGTAGCGGAGTACGATGCAGTGATCCTAGCGGTCGGATCTACCGTTCCACGGGATATGCAGGTTCCTGGCAGAAACCTGAAAGGGATCCATTTCGCCATGGAGTATCTGACTTCCAGCACCAAACATCTTCTGGATGGAAAGAACGTGAATGGAAGTGCTCTTTCGGCGAACGGGAAGCACGTAGTAGTGATAGGAGGTGGAGATACGGGCAATGACTGTTTAGGTACTGCCTTGCGCCAGGGATGTAAAGGTATTAAGAACTTCGAACTCCTGCCCAAACCTCCTCTAACTCGTACCGAAGAGTTTCCCTGGCCTCTGTATCCCAGAGTCTTGAAGGTAGATTATGGTCACGAAGAGGCTATAGCTAAGTTCGGAGAGGATCCTCGGGAATGGGGAATCCTGACGAAAGAGTTCATCGGCGATGGCCAAGGAAATGTGAAGGGGATCCGTACTGTCCGAGTTGAGTGGACAAAGGATCCGAGCGGAAAGCCAGTTATGAAGGAAATACCCCACACTGAAGAGATTTGGAAAGCGGACCTCGTGCTGCTGGCGTTAGGTTTCTTGGGACCGGAAGGGGAAACCCTTGACGCTTTTCGAGTAGAAAAGGATCCCAAGTCTACCATCAATGCAAAATATGGTAGTTTCTCTACTTCTAAGCCTAAAGTATTTGCCGCCGGGGATGCTCGTAGAGGACAATCCCTTGTGGTGTGGGCCATTCACGAAGGAAGAAAAGTGGCCCGGATGGTAGATCTATTCCTCATGGGTGAAACCTACCTACCTTGACGCTTACGCTCTTCTATGGTATAGAATCCTCTGCAAAAAACTCGAGTGGGAGTGGAAGATGTACGTATTGGTGGAAATCAAAGGAAAACAGTACAGAGCAGAAACTGGATCGGTACTGAAGGTAGATAGGATTCCCGAGGAAAAAGGTACGGCTCTGGAATGGAATAGCGTCCTTCTGGTGGGGAAGGAGGGGAACGTTTCGGTGGGAAATCCCTATGTTTCGGGGGTCACTCTGAAAACCCGGGTGGAAGACCACGGCCGAGACGAAAAGATCATTGGCTTTAAATACAAGAAACGTAAGAACTATAGGAAGCGGTGGGGACACCGCCAGCAATACACATTATTGAAAGTAGAGGAAATTTTAGGGGTATAGGGTGATTCAGGTACGGGCCTCTGTACAGGGGAACGGTTGCCTTCGAACCTTGGAAGCTACGGGTCATGCTTCTAGAGTGGCGTCTGGGTTTAGTCCGGTTTGTGCGGCAGCAACGGCCATCTTGCGCACGGCAGGGGAGCTTCTCGGCGCAGAAAAAGAGTTAGAGGTGCGGGTTTCCGCTCCAGAGGAAGGCATGCTTACGGTGCGAGTAGGAGAAGTCCCTTCCCATAAGGTAGACCGAATCCAGGGGATTACCGCTTTTCTCCTATTTGGTATACAGAGGTTGGCAGAAGATGCACCCCATGAAGTTTCTTTCATATTTGAAGAGGGAGAGTAAGGTATGGCACATAAGAAGGGTGGTGGAAGTTCTAAAAACGGTCGGGATTCCGCTGGCAGAAGGCTGGGCGTAAAACGGTTCGGAAACGAGATCGTCAAGGCGGGTGAAATTCTGGTTCGCCAGAGGGGAACCGTAATCCATCCGGGGAAGAATGTTGGACGGGGAAAGGACGACACGCTCTTTGCTCGGGCAGCAGGAAAAGTAATCTTCAAAACTCTACGAGGAAAAAAGATCGTCACCATTGAACCGATTGAATAAGCGGTGGCTTGTCAGTGCATCATTTCATAGATGAAGTCATTCTCGAAGTTTCGTCCGGTTCCGGAGGGCCGGGGGCTGTTTCTTTCCGACGGGAAAAATACGTCCCCAAAGGAGGTCCGGATGGTGGAGACGGGGGAAAAGGCGGGGATGTTATTTTCGTGGTGCGAAAAAATTTAAAGACTCTAAGACATCTAAAGAAAAATCCAATTTTAAAAGCGCAGAATGGGTTTCCTGGGGCAGGGGCTCTCCGGCACGGCAAGGATGGGGAATCCATTGAAATTCCAGTTCCTCCTGGTACCGTGATAAAAGATGCAGAAACAGGAGAACTCCTAAGGGATTTCACCGAAGAGGGAACAACCTGGGTGTTCCTTATCGGAGGAAGGGGAGGAAAGGGGAATGCTCATTTCAAGTCCGCTAGGCACCAAGCCCCTCGGTTTGCCCAAAAAGGGCAAAGCGGAAAAACTGCGCGGGTAAAAGTAGAGCTGAATATCATTGCCGATATTGGTTTTGTCGGTTTCCCCAACGCAGGCAAGTCGAGCCTGTTGAAAGCCCTCACCAACGCGAGACCAGAGGTTGCGCCGTATCCCTTTACTACGAAAACGCCTTATCTGGGAGTTTTAACTGTGGACGAAGAGGATATAGTTCTCGCAGATATCCCCGGCATTCTGGAAGGTGCTTCAACAGGGGTGGGGCTGGGGATCAAGTTCTTGCGGCACATCAGTAGAACGAAAGGGTTAGCTTTTCTAATAGACCTCTCCCAACCGAACTTTCTGGGACATTTCGATATATTACTTAAGGAAGTGGGAGAGTTCTCTCCGGAATTGGCACGACGAAAGAGGGTCCTAGTGGGCACAAAAATAGATTTGTTGGAATCTCTAAATCCTTTAGAAGAGTTAAAACACAAGTATCCAGACGAACGAGTATTAGGAATTTCTTCCATTACCCGACAAGGCTTGGATGCACTCGTTCGAGAGTTTTTCCGACTGGTTAAAGACGAAGGATGAAGGAATGAGACTGGCGCTTCTAGGGGGCACCTTCAATCCCATTCATATTGGGCACCTCTATATAGCAGAAGAGGTTCTTGTTTCATTGGGATACGACCGAATCGTATTCGTCCCTTCCTATCGTCCTGCTCATAAAACAGTAAGTGCAAAGGATGATCCTCAAAAAAGGTTGGAAATGGTTCGGCTGGCTACGGAGGGCAGGGAAGAGTTCATCGTGGAGGATTGTGAGATCCTGCGGAAAGACACCTCCTATACGATGGAGACCATTGAATATCTCTACCATCGATATCCCGTGAAAGGAAAAATTGGACTCATTATAGGAGAGGACCTAGTGCCGGGTTTCCCTACCTGGAAAAGGGTAGATCGTTTATTGGAAGAAGTAGAGATCATTGTCGCTTACAGAACGAAACGGGAACCATTCCCTTACCCTGTACAAGTGCAGTACATAGAGAACCTAGTGATTCCTATTTCCTCTTCCGAGATACGAGCTCGGGTTAAAGCAGGGAAAGCCTTTCGATACCTGGTTCCAGACTCTGTGTATCGGTATATTCGGGAACATAGGTTGTACCAGTATGAGTAGGATAGATTTAGAATCATCCATCCAATCCTACCTTCGATCTACCCTATCCCCCAAAAGACTCATCCATTCGTTGAATACCGCAGAATTATGTAAAAACCTGGCAGCTCGATTTAGTTTAGAACCCCAAAAGGGGTATTGGATCGGGTTGCTCCATGATTCAGCACGGGAATTACCCCCGGAAGAATTGTTGCAAAGAACCCAGTCCTTGGGGATCCGGCCCGATCCTCTGGAACAGGAAAACCCTATCCTTCTCCATGGTATCATTTCAGCCGAAATTGCCCGCTCTCGCTTTGGAATCGAAGAGGAAGAGCTGTTAGAGGCTATCCGTCATCATACGCTAGGCAAACCGGGTCTCCACCCGTATGGCAAAGTGCTCTACGTGGCTGACTATATCGAACCTTCCAGGACCTTCGTGGACGATACGTTTAGATCCCGAATACTTGCCCTGTCATTGGACGAAATGCTTTTAGCAATTCTCGAAGAAGAGAAAAGGTTTCGAAAAAACCTTGCGTCTATTACTCAGGAAATGTACGATGAACTAAGGGGTAGAATGGTTGAAAGGGCATAGTCGAACAAAGTTCGATACAGGACTCATTTTCTTGGCCTCAGTGTTTGTCATCCTTTTGGTTAGTGGGCTTTACATCTATCAACAAGTCCGAGTGGATCCAGTAACTACCTCTATACAACAGGGGAAACCCTTTGCGGTTCAACTGATGATCCACGATGGGAAGGAATTAAAGTATACAGAACTTTTTTTCTACAGCCCTTTGACAGGTCGGGCTGCCTTGTTGGATATTCCTGGAAATCTCGGAATTATCCTTCCCCAAGCAAAAAAGGTTGGTAGAATCGATTCACTATATAAAATAAGTTCTATAGAACCATACCGGGATGCGATCGAGACCATTGTAAAAGAAGAGATTCCTTTCTTTCTAGAAGTATCCTTTGCACAGTTGGAGCGGCTTATCGACCTCCTTGGAGGAATAGAGGTGTTCGTGGCTAATTCCCTAGAAATGGATATGAAAGGAAGAAAAATCCAACTCCCCTCGGGTAACCTTCATCTGGATGGAGGGAAAGCGATGGTGTATCTATCCCTCCAGGATTCTGAAGAATCAGATATCGATCGGATCATCCGGATCCAGAAATTTATACAATCACTTTTCAAGAAAATAGGCGAATCAGTTGATTTTTTCACTCACCCTGACGTGATCTCATATTTAAAAGAGTATGTTCGAACGGATATGGAGACTAGGGGGCTTCTTTCCTTTCTAAGGGAGATGAGAAAACTTGACGTTGAGAGAATGGCTTTCCAACGAGTGCTAGGAAATTTGCGAAAGGTAGAAACCGAGGAACTCCTCTTTCCCCATTTTGAGGGACAGCTTCTTAGGCAAACGGTAAAGAAGATGCTGGAAACCTTAGCTAGCACTGAGGGGGTTCGGGGAGAAGATGCGGGCCTAACATTGGAAATTCTGAACGGTACGAAGATACCAGGCTTGGCTCGAAGAACCCGAGAAATCTACCAGAGTTTTGGGTTTGATGTAGTCTCTTATGGGAATGCGGAAACTCAAGAGGTAGAAAAAACGGTTGTCATCGATCGGAAAGGGAATCGGGATGGGGCCGCAAGGATAGCCTCGATCATAAAATGCACTAACATTGTAACAGGTCCCTCGCCTTTCGGGGGACAGAAAAATGCCGATATTACCATCGTCCTAGGAGGAGATTTCGATGGAAGATACTGTAAGTAACAGTACGATTGTGCTGGAAATAGCTAGATTCATCGAAGAACACAAGGGGAAAAACACGGTAGTCCTTTATCTAGGACCTCGATGTTCCTTTACCGATTATTTTATCATTACTACCGTAACCAGCGAAGGACATTTAAGGGGGCTATTCAATAATTTGCTTACTTTCTTGGAAGAAAGGCATATAGAATTGTTCCGTAAAAAGAAGAACTTGGATGACGTAGGTTGGCAATTGATAGATTGCGGTACCTTCGTCATCCATCTTATGACGGAGGAAAAGCGTTCTTTTTACGACTTAGAAAAACTTTGGTTCGAGTGTGAACGATTAAGTTACTCTTCGTCTTCGAAGTCTTCATAATCCATATCATCTAAGTCTTCTTCGTCGTAGTCCTCGTCCTCCAGATCTTCATCTTCATCCAGATCGTCTTCTATGTCTTCGAAGTCTTCATCTTCGTCTTCATCATAGAAGTCTTCATCCTCATCGTCGTAATCATCGAAATCTTCTTCATCCTCTTCGTCTTCATCGTACATGAAGGTAATGAGGTACTCTTTTTCCAGTTCATCTTGTAAGGCCATAGCGCTCCCCCCTCGATTGACCCTAAGGTCGAATTCTCCTGAAAATCTAAGAGAAGAATAGAGGTCTGTCAACTGTTTTATTCAACACTTAAGGCGACGAAAAACCGAAGGGTCCCAAAATCTCCTTGAAGAGCTTTTTCCATAGTTGTTACCGGCATGGGTAGGGAAACGGTGATACCCCTTCCTATGAATATGGTAGGAGGAGTGATCATGCAATTCATCCCACAGGTTTCCAATTTACCGATAGCCTTCCCTGCAATCTGGTTCACGATTTCTCCAATGGTTGCGCGATGAAAAGGTCCAAAATCGATTTCGTCGAAGGTAACACCGAGACGACAGGCCATGCCGGAAACAAGATTGCGGGCAGTTCCTATTTCAGACTGTAGCACGAAATATCCTCGAAGGGCTCCTGTAATCCCGAGACTGCTGGTAAGCTCGTACGTTTGGGGGTAGGATTCGGAAATTCTTTTTAGCGGTAGCTGGATCTCTTGAAAAAACTCCAAAGCTGCGGTCAAGAAATGGTCCGTATACACAATGGTTTCCTTCTTACTTTTCCTATTCAGTGTACTTTTTTCTTTTAATAATAGCAAATATTTTTAAAATTTCTTGCCTTTTCCCTTGGAACTCCGTACAATTCCTCACCAACTAGGGGGTAAGGAATGTTGACTGAGCAAGAATGGAAACCCTTCAACCGATTGCTAGATCTTGCATTAGAGGAAGATATTGGATTCAGGGGAGATATTACCTCTGAAGCCATCTTTGGGAAAGAACGATGCACGTGCAAATTAGTGAGCAAGGATTATGGTATTCTGGCAGGAATTGAATGTTTTCATCAGGTTTTCCAGCGAATCGATCCAGAAGTCGAATGTGTGGAAACTCTCGAAGATGGAGTCGAGCTTTCTCCCGGAATGGTAGTGACTCGGCTGACGGGTCCTACGAAAAGTATTTTAAAAGCAGAGCGAACCGCCTTGAATTTTGTGGGATACCTATCGGGAATAGCCACCGCTACACACCGGATGGTTCTTGCCGCGAGAGATAAAGGGAAGACGGTGATCCTTGACACTCGAAAAACTCTACCAGGATACAGGGCTTTAGCTAAGTATGCCGTACGCGTAGGTGGGGGAAAAAACCATCGGTTTGGCCTGTACGACATGGTGCTCATCAAGGACAACCATGTCGACGCGGTAGGGTCCCTTTTCGAAGCAGTAAAGCGGGTTCGGGCTCGATGGGATAACGAGTTCCTTATCGAAGTAGAGTGTCGTACCTTGGAGGATGTGAGAGAAGCCGTCGAAGCGAGGGTGGATCGAATCCTGTTGGATAACATGGATGTAGAGACTACCAGGGCTGCAGTGCGGTGGGTAGGTGGACGGGTCCCCTTGGAAAGTTCGGGTGACATGACCGTTGAACGGGTAGGAGAATATGCAGCCGCCGGAGTAGATTTCATTTCCGTGGGTAGAATTACCCATTCGGTTTCTTCCTTCAATTTTTCTCTGAAGGTAGAAGGGAGAATCCCATGAGTCCGCATCAATCGTTCTACGATGTACTTGTGATCGGTTCAGGAATCGGTGGATTGAGTTGCGCTATCTCCGCAGCGGAAAATGGACTCTCTGTAGCAGTGATCTCGAAAGAGACCGATTTGGAAGAATCCAACACGTTCCATGCTCAAGGGGGAATCGTTGAGCGGGGGGTAGAGGATTCCCCCAAACTTTTATACGAAGATATTTGCAGAGCTGGCGCTTATCTGAACAATAGAGAAGCCGTGCGCTTCGTGGCTGAGAAGGGACCTCTGTTCGTTCGAGAGTACCTGGTAGATAAAGCAAGAGTACCTTTTAATCGAACTCCATTGGGGGAACTGGCCTATACCCGAGAGGCCGCTCATTCGGTTCGAAGGATCCTGTATGCGCAGGATTCGACCGGAAAGTCCATCGAAACAAGCCTTCTCGCCTACGCAAGAAGCGTTGCGGGAATCGAGTTCTTTCCCTGCACCATGGCTGTGGATATCCTGACCAATTGCCATAATTCGACGGATCCACAGGAACGGTATCGACCCTTAAGAGCTTTAGGAGCCTATCTGTTGGATATTCCTACACACCAGATCTATCCTATTTTCGCCTCCCATGTGGTGTTGGCCACAGGAGGGGTGGGGAATCTATTTCTCCATACTTCCAATCCGAAGGGTGCCACGGGGGATGGGATCGCCATGGCTCTACGAGTAGGATGTGAAGTGATCAATGCGGAATACCTTCAGTTTCATCCTACCATTCTGTTTCATCGGGACAAACAACGGTTCCTCATTACAGAAGCCTTGCGTGGGGAAGGAGCACGGTTGTTAAATCGTAGGGGGGAACCCTTCATGGAACGGTATCATCCGTCGATGAAAGATCTGGCACCTCGAGATGAAGTATCTCGGGCCATCTTCCGAGAGATGGCCATCGATGGAAGTGGATATGTATTCTTAGATGCCACCGCATGCCATGTGGACCTGAAAGAACGGTTCCCTATGATCTTCGAGGTTTGTGCATCCTTAGGGATCGATATCCGCAAGGATCCTATACCCGTGGTACCGGCAGCACACTATTTTTGTGGGGGAATAAAGGTGGATTTGGATGGGCGTACCACCATCAAGGGACTCTATGCAGTTGGCGAGAACGCCTGCAACGGTATTCATGGAGCGAATCGACTGGCGTCCATTTCCCTTCTGGAGTCTTTGAGTTTCGGAATTCGCTGTGGTAGGTACCTCTCTAATCATCCTCTTACCGTGAAAGCGAGACTGCTCCGTTCAATTCCCGAATGGGTGTATCCCAAGGAAGAGGAGGAATTCGATCCCATTCTCATTTCCAACGATCTACTCAGTATTCAGACCCTCATGTGGAACTACGTGGGGATCATCCGAACGAAGAAACGATTGCTTCGAGCTCTTTCGGATCTGAACTATATGAACCATAGGATCGAACAATTCTATAAAGAAGCTCGAGTGACCCGAGAATTGTTGGAACTTCGAAACGCTGTGTTTACAGGATTGGCAATTGCTCGGGCAGCGTTACGGAACAAAGAATCCATTGGATGCCATTACAGGGAAGATTGAATCCAGTTTGACAGAAGATTGTTTTTTTGTATAATACCATCCGGTATGGGAGATAGGGTGCGTGTACTGGCTCCCGCGAAGGTAAATCTACATCTGGAAGTGTTTCCTCCGCGGGAAGACGGTTATCACCCCATTCTTTCCCTATTCCAGTCCATCTCTTGGTGCGATGAACTGGAGATTCGATCTTTGAAAGAAAAGGATACATGCAAAATCGAGGGGGAGTGGTCCATCCCGCAGGAAGAGAACTTAATATGGAAAGCGGTAATTGCCTTTCGCAAGGTCACTGACTGGCGCGGAGGAGTCAGAATCATCGTAAGAAAGAGTATTCCCATGGGTGCGGGATTGGGAGGAGGGTCATCCGATGCAGCCTCTACGTTGTTGGGACTGAATCGGTTGTTTGGAAATCCCTTGAAGGAAGAGGACCTCTCCGATTTAGGGGCAACTCTTGGTAGTGATGTCCCCTTTTTCTGTCTAACTTCTCTTGCTGTTGTGTCTGGTAGGGGAGAAAAAATCGTTCCCATCAGAGGGAGGAAGGATTACAAGGTAGTAGTGGTCGTTCCTCCTTTTCAGGTATCTACCCGTGAAGCGTACCAATGGATCGATCAGGAAAAGGGTTGGACTCAACCAGGGGAAAGCAAAGGAGGAGAGAATCTGGAAACCCTACTCCTAGGGCCAATCGAAAAATGGAATTTTTTCAATGCTTTTGGGCCTGTGTTGGAAGATCGGTATTTTGTATATAGAGAAATCCATAGGATCTTTCAGGAAACGGGTGCTCTTTTCTGCTCGATTTCGGGTAGTGGTTCCAGCATGTTTGGAGTGTACGGCGCAGAGGCAGATGCTCGCAAAGGAGAGGAAGAACTAAAGCAACACTTTTCTATGGTTAAAGTTACGATTCCTCTTGATAGGAGGCCAATCCCCATATTAGAATAGCTTTGCAACGAACGTTTGGTAAAAAGGAGTCCTTCAATGCAGATTACAGACATCCGGATTCGGAAGGTGACCACGGAAGGTAAGTTGAAGGCGTATGTTACCGTTACCTTTGATAACTGTTTCGTTGTACATAACGTAAAGGTAATTGAAGGTAAAACGGGGATCTTCATCGCAATGCCTAGTCGGAAGACGAAAACGGGGGAATACAAAGATGTGGCCCATCCTATCAACTCCGAGTTTCGGAACGAGTTGCAAAAACGTATCCTAACCGCATATTCGGAAATGGGAGAATCGGCAGAGACGACAGAAGCGGAGCCCGAGGACAAATAGTCTTTTCGGGTTTGAACATACACCTCGTTGGGACGTCGGCAAGCGGTTAAGCCTCCGGGTTTTGATCCCGGCATACGTAGGTTCGAATCCTACCGTCCCAGAGAAAACCTTTAGATGGATAGAAACATTGAAATAGAAGGAGTAAATCGTGGAAACTGTAGCATTTTCGGCAATAGAGCGAAAAGAATTAAAGAAAAGTGCAACTAAACGGTTGCGAAAGGAAGGGATGATTCCTGGCATCGTGTATGGGTATGTAGGGGAAATACCTATCGCTGTAAATGCCCATGATTTCAGGTCAAAGTTTCATCGGATATCGGAAAACACGATCATCAACCTGAAAGTTGGTGATAAGACCTATGATGTGCTTATAAAAGATTATCAGACCAATATCATGAAAGGAACCATCGAGCATTTGGATTTCTATGCTCTCCGTAGCGATAAGCCCGTTCGCACTCGAATACCGTTGCATTTAGTAGGTTCCTCCAAAGGTGTCCGGGAAGGAGGAATCCTAGAAGTACAACTGCATGAGTTGGAAGTGGAATGTCTACCAAAAGATCTTCAGAACCAAATTACTGTGGACATTACCAACTTAGAGAGTGGACATGCCCTCCATGTGAAAGATTTGAAAATTCCTCAGGGGATAAAAGTCCTCTCTTTACCCGATCAGGTGGTAGTTTCCGTAGTCCACGCTAGAGCCGAAGTGGCTGCTCAACCGGCTGCTGAAGCTGCTGCATCCACTCCGACAGCGGAAGCTGCGACGCCAACGCCAGAGGGAGCGAAACCGACAGCAGCATCGAAGCCAGCTCCAGAAAAAAAATAGGAGAGTTCTCTGGATCTCTTGGTTCTCGGATTGGGGAATCCTGGGACGATGTATCAATACACCCGTCATAATGCGGGATTTTGGGTGGTAGAACATCTGAGCAACATCCTCCAGGTTCGCCTGAAGAGACCTGCCTTGAAAGCGTATCAGATAGGTAAAGGAAGGGTTGGAGATCAAACTCTATACCTAGCGAAACCACTGACCTATATGAATCGATCGGGAGAGGTGGTACAACCTCTCTTGAGGTATACCGATCTCCCACTTTCATCACTCCTTGTGATCTGTGACACCCTCGATTTGCCTCCAGGAAGGATACGTCTTCGCAAGAGAGGATCTTCTGCCGGTCACAACGGATTGAAGTCCATCATTACAGCTGTAGGGAATGGAGATTTCATGCGGCTCTACATTGGAATCGGGAGGCCATCGGGTGGAATGTCAGTGGTGGACTACGTATTGGGAAGACCCGGTTCGGACGAGCAGCCCCTGTTGGAAGAAGCGGTAATTCGGGCCGGTAACGCAGTGATAGGTATCCTGGAGAAAGGCCCTGAAGCGGTGATGAATGAAATCAATCGAAAAGGATAATTCTCTCTTATTTAAGGTCCGGACATACCTAAAAAGAATAGCCTTGCCCAGGGAGACCACCCTTTTGGTTGCCGTTTCCGGCGGTGTAGATAGTACTGCGTTGGCAATCGCTCTAAAGGAACTCTCGCAGAAACTGTATTTCTCCATCATCCTTGGATACTTCAATCACCGTTTACGATCCATCGAGGATGAGCAGGCAGAAATTTCCTTTATTTCTAACCTTGCCGCAAACCTCGAAGTTCCTCTATTCGTTGGAGAAGCAGAGCGGGGGGCTATTGAGTTAAAAGCAGTGCAAGAGAAACGGAGTCTGGAAGAGGTGGCAAGAGAATATCGATACCGCTTTTTATGGAAAATTGCCGAAGAACAGAAAGCGCATTTCATTGTTACCGCCCATACTGCTCAGGATAACGAGGAAACTCAAATCCTTCGGATCTTTCAAGGATCTTCCCCTGCAGGACTAAAAGGGATTCCCGGTAAGGATAGAAAAATCTTACGACCTTTCCTTCGAGTAACCAGAGAAGAAATCGTGGATTTTCTCAAAGAAAGAGAAATCCAACCTATCGAAGATCAATCCAATCGGAACCAACGGTTTCTTCGAAATGCTGTCCGACATCGACTCATACCTTTGATTAGGGAGGTATTTCCAGGATATCGGACGGCTCTAAAGAGGTTGAGCATTAAGATGGGTTGGATCGAAGAGTTCCTCCAAGAGGAGCTTTCCCGCCGTGATCCCTGGAAAGCTACCGATAAAGGGTGGGCTTGTTCGATGGAGGACTTCTTTTCCCTCCCTCCGATCCTTAGGCTGTATTCACTTTACAAGCTCTTTGATAAAACCCGATCGAAAATGCTTCGAAGGTTTCCTTTTAAATTCCTTCTCCCACTCGTAGAGGGTTCCCCTGAAAAAAACCTGAAGGGAGTGTGGATGAAAGGAGACATCCAGGTACGGGTCTCGAAAGGGATGCTCTATTGGGAATCCAATATTGTCCAGGAAAAGAAAAAAGGGTATCTTTACCTTTTGGAAGGGAATATGAACGTAACTGTTTCGGGTAGTATGAAAGTCGAAGTGTCTTCAATGGAACGAAGCGCCTTGCAGGTAAAAGGGGAAATATTTGACAAGAACGCCTTTCAGACTCTATTTCTACGTTCCAGACGTCCGGGAGACTCAATCGATCTCCCTCGGGGAAGGAAATCGGTGAAGAAACTGCTTAGCGAACTGCATGTCCCATCCAAGTACCGGGAAGAGGTGCCTATTCTGCAGGGGGATAGCGAAATACTATCCCTGTTTCTGGGACCCTACGGGCTACCAGCCCTTCGCTCGAAATCCTCCATAATAAATCCTATGAATGATCCTGAGAAATTGAATCCTATTGCTATACATATACATAGAATCAGAGGTGGAGAGGACAGTGAACAATCAGAATAATTCTAACGAACCGAAAAACCAGCCTCCTGTAAGGTTCAATTTTAATAATAATCGGTTTGCGTTGATGTTTCTCGTGGTCCTGATGAGTTTGTTCGTGTTGTTTTTCTTCTTTAGCGATAAAACCGTTACCACGGAGATTCCGTACTCGGTATTCCTCGGTTACGTAGAGCAGGGGGAGGTTGAATCCGTCAAGATCATCGATCAACTGGAGATTCAAGGTACCTTAAAGGGTAGGGGGGGAGAGTCTACCCTGTTCAAGACCACTATTCCTTACTTCGATAATGAGTTGATCCCGATGTTAAGAAGCAAAGGGGTTCGCATCTCGGGAGGGCAACGGACAGTTTCTCCCTTGCGAGTGGTGTTGGAGTTCATGCCTTGGTTTATCGGATTCTTCTTCATCTGGTTCATGTTCCGACAGATTCAGGGGGGAGGAAATAAAGCGTTTTCCTTTGGAAAGAGCAGGGCAAAACTTTACATCGATGATGGCAAGAAGGTAACCTTTGCCGACGTGGCAGGGCAGAAAGAGGCGAAATACGAACTACAAGAGGTGGTGGAGTTCCTCAAGAATCCCAGCAAATACACGAAAATGGGAGCGAAGATCCCCAAAGGGGTACTGCTCGTGGGGATGCCTGGAACAGGGAAGACTCTCCTTGCCAAGGCCTGCGCTGGGGAGGCAAATGTCGCCTTCTTTCATATGTCGGGCTCGGATTTCGTAGAGATGTTCGTGGGAGTAGGGGCCAGTAGGGTTCGAGATCTGTTCGAGCAGGGAAGGCGGCATGCTCCTTGTATTTTATTTATCGACGAATTGGATGCAGTGGGAAGGACTCGAGGTGCCGGATATGGTGGTGGACACGACGAACGGGAACAAACATTGAACCAGATGCTGGTCGAGATGGATGGATTCGACACGAAGGATGGGGTTATTATTTTGGCAGCTACCAACAGGCCCGATGTGTTGGATCCAGCCTTGCTTAGACCGGGTCGGTTCGACCGGCAGGTTGTGGTAGACATGCCCGATATACAGGAGCGAGAAGAGATCCTCAAAATCCACTGTGCTCGGATCCCTCTAGGAAAAGGTGTGGATCTTTCCAAATTAGCTAGAGCTACTCCAGGAACCTCAGGAGCCGATTTAGCCAACCTGGTGAACGAAGCGGCTCTGTTTGCAGCCCGTAAGAATAAGACTTCCGTTGATATGGAAGATTTCGAAGAAGCTCGGGACAAGATCCTTCTTGGGGTGGCTCGAAAGTCCAGAGTGATCCTTCCTAAAGAGAAACGGATGACCGCGGTACATGAATCAGGGCATGCTCTTCCTCATTACTATCTCAAGCATACCGATCCCCTCCATAAAGTCACTATCATTCCGCGAGGTAGAGCTTTGGGTTTGTCTCTGTCCCTTCCTGAAACGGATACCTATTCCCGGAGCAAGAGCTGGTTGGAAGATCGGATAAAGATCATGCTCGGAGGGTATGCGGCGGAAAAAATCGTCTATAACGACACTTCCACCGGAACAAAGAATGACATCGAACAGGCCACCGAAATTGCCCGAAAGATGGTATGTGAATGGGGAATGAGCCCAGAGCTTGGACCGGTCGCGTATGGGCAGGAGGACGAACCGATCTTTCTTGGCAAAGAGATCGCGCGACACAAGGATTATTCGGAGGAAACAGCCCGCAAGATCGATGCTGCCATTCGGTCTATTATTACCAATGCCCTACAGGATGTGGAACAGCTCCTCCGAGAGCATAAAGACCAACTTCTTCTCTTGGCTGATACGCTGGTGGAACGAGAAACTTTGGATGACGATGAGATTCGAGCACTGTTGGGTTTTCCTAAAAGACAAAGCCATCCAGAGGGAGATGGGGATAAAGTGAATCATCCTGAACAAGTGAAGGCATGAGAAGAACGTTAATACTTACCCTTTGTATCGTGGGACGTGGCCTATTTTGGGGGGATTCGGAGGCAGTTGCCCAAGCCTTGGATCTGAAACCCATAGAAACTCTTCTGAAGGAGGGAAAGGGGAAAGAGGCGCTTTTTGTCATTGATTCTTTTTTGGAACATTTACCTACCGATTCGGATCTTTTGTATTTAAAAGGGTTAGCTCTTCCTCATGAGATACTTTCCTTACAAAAAGCACTCCAATACAACAGTTGGAAGAAATACAAAGATGCAGATGGCCGGCTTCTTTTAGTGGAAAGGCACCTGAGGCGTAAGCAGTTACAAGAAGCTCGTGCGGTTCTTCAAGGGGTGAAAGCAGGGGAAACTTATCCTGAATATTGGTATTTTCTCGCTCAGATACAGCTCGGAGAGGGATTTAGAGAAGAAGCTTACCAGACACTACGGAAAGCCATTTTTACGTTTCCAAAGGATCCTCGATTTTTAATCTTATACTTTCGGCATAAAGATCATGTTACCCCTGAAGATGCTAGCCTCTGGGAACTAGTAGATCCCAAGAATCCTTACTTTCTCGAAGCCATGGCCGAGTACCTCTGTATCCTTCCTGAAGGAGATCAGCGGAATACTTTTCTTCAAGAGTACCTTCGTTTGGGAGGAAAGGACCCAAGGGTAGTGCTACCGAAGGTAGGAATAAAAGACGAGGAGTTCGAAGCCCAATGGAATAGGGTGAAAGAATGGGGTGGTTTTTCTAGAATCGAACTATGGGAACAGGCATTCTCCCGTTTTCCTACAGGAAAGATTCGGGAACGATTGGTGGAAGACTTGCACCGGTATTCAGGACAGATGAGTCGCGATGCCGAGCGGGATGGATATGTGGAAGAGATAAGACGATTCGTGGAGGGGAATCTTACCTATCTAGCTCTGGATTGGGATCAGGATGGAGAATGGGATGTACAGATTGATTTCCTGGTACAAAAACCCTACCGGCTCCAAATACACCGAAGGGGAAAGGAGTCCATCCAGATTTTTTTTGTCGACTATCCCCGCATCGACCGCATCCTGGTGCAACAGGAAGGACTTTTGCGAGAATACCGGTATGGCAATCCCCCGTTTGTCTGGAAAGATGGCCCTTTCCCCATAATGGAAGGGAAGCTACCGTTAGCGCTTACTCCTGTACGGATGGACTCCATTGAACGTTTTCTTTCTTTCACCTTCCGGGAGGCGAAACCGTACCAGAGAATCGATACCTGTGCAAGTTGTAAACGAGTTCGCAAGTTCCTCTATCAAGACGGAATGATTCTTTCCTTTCAAGAGGAACAAGAAATCAGAACCGGACAGATTCGAAAACGGACCGTATCCTTTCGAGAGGGGGTTCCTATTGTCGGATTCATCGATGTAGATGGGGATGGCGTATCCGAGTTGCGAGAATCCTATGCGAATGGAGCGCTGGAATCGATTGAACTCCTGGCAGGGTACAGAACAGCCTACAGAGAGTATCTGTCTACAGAGCTGAAAGAGTGGGATTTTAACGGAGACGGAAAAATCGATGCGAGGGAATACTCTGTCGGCAAGGGGAGGAAAATGGTAGAATTTTCCTCTCTTCTCGACTCGATCTTCGATGCAAGAGCATGGTTGGAACAGCGATGAAGCGATTGAAATTCGCCTTACCACTCATATTTCTCCTTTTTTCTTGCAAAACCCCTTCTCCTGCGCCGCCTGTTCGAACCCTAGAAGAGGTAACCATTACAGAAATTCAGAACCTCATTTACAGTGAAGAGCCTACTAAGGCCTTACAGTGGATCATTGGATTACGTACCGCTTCCTCACCGGTAAAGATCCATCCGGACGAATTGGAACGGTTGGAAAAGGAAGCGAAGGAAAAGATCATCGAAAAATTCTATCAAGCGATTGAAGCCTCTGATTTTCCCTATGCTCTATCACTCTATACTTCCTTTCGTACTCTCTATGGGTCTACGGGATTCCCAGAGTACTCAGTGGATCGACTGAAGTTCCAATTGGCAGAATCGGAAAGACAGAAAGGGAATACTGTTCTAGCGTTGACTCATTTCCGAGGAATGAGCGATTGGGGTATTCTATCGGCCGAAGAACTTTATACGTACGCCCGCTTAGCACTGGATCTTAAGAACCTACCAGCCTGTCGAACCATATTGAAGGAATTAGAAAGACGTAACCTAACCGTTCCCAAAGAGCTAAAAGAAACCTCTATCCAAACCATCCCTTTGGCTGATTATTTGGCAGGAACAGTCACTATCTGGGTGAACCGAGGGATCCGAATGGATCGAGGGGTTGGGGTGCCGGACCGGGTGATTGGAAGTGGATTCTACATTGATCCACGAGGTTATTTGCTTACCAACTATCACGTAATTCAGAGTGAGGTAGACCCCGAGTACGAGGGGTATTCGAGATTGTTTATCCGACCCTCGGGTAGGATAGACGAACGGATTCCTGCGAAGGTAGTCGGTTTCGACAGAATCTTCGATATTGCCCTATTGAAAGCGGAAGTGAATCCTCCCTTTCTTTTTGGTATCACCGATGTGCAGGAGTTAAGAGTAGGGTCCAGGATCTATGCGTTAGGCTCCCCCGGAGGATTGGAAAATACCATTACTTCTGGAATCATTTCTGCGGTGGGAAGAAGGTTTTTCCAACTGGGAGATGCCATGCAGATGGATGTTCCTGTGAACCCCGGTAGCAGTGGAGGCCCCCTGATCGATGAAGAGGGGAGGTTGATTGGAATCGTATTTGCGGGTATCGAACAGTTCCAGGGTGTGAACTTTGCCATCCCTGCCTACTGGATTCAAAAGATCCTACCCTCTCTCTATAAACCAGGTGAAGTTACCCACAGTTGGATGGGCCTCTCTGTGCAGGAGGTCAGGGAGGGTTTAGAGGTACTTTATGTAGTCCCAGGATCTCCCGCCCATGAGGTAGGAATTCAGCGAGGAGACCAGATTCGGCAGATAGGCGATACGACAGTCAAGAAGGTGCGGGATGCACAGTCTATCCTGCTTTCCCAGCGACCTGGTACGCTAATGCGGGTAGGTATTCAACGAAAGGATGAAACCAAATCCTATATTCTAGCTCTTCAGAGACGTCCCTACATTCCCCTGGAAAAAGTGATAGATTTCGAGCGGAAAGAGAACCTTTTTCCTGCCTTGTTTGGTTTCACTGCCAGGAGTTTATCGAGCGGATTGTTTTCGGAAGATTTTATCGTGGAGAAGGTGTATCAAGGATCGGTTGCGGACGAAACGGGATTATCCGAGAACGACCCATTTACTTTAAGGAACTGGATCGTGGACAAAAAGAAGCGTCTAGTGCTTATGCAAATCAGTATCAAACAACGAAAAGCAGGATTCCTCGAGGGTGGTGTGCAACTAGGAGCCTTCCTGGAGCAAAATAATTTTCTATAGGTATCCCATTTTCCCTTGCACAAAACTCTCCTCTCATCTATCCTTAGAGCTGTACAGTATGAGTTCTTCAGAACATCTAGACCTTCTTCATGAAACAGACGTACCACCCCGAATTCTAATCGTCGAGGATGAAAACATCGTAGCGTTGGACATCAAAATGCATCTTCGTAAGTATGGCTTTCAAGTAGCTGGTATCTTCTCCAGTGGAGAAGAAGTATTGGCCCATATCGAAGAAGCAAAGCCCGACTTAATACTGATGGATATCAAGTTACAAGGTACTCTAGATGGGTTGGAAACCTCACGGATCATCAAAGAAAAGTATGGTTTACCTGTAGTATTTCTCACTGCCTTTGCAGACGAGGCTACCTTGCAACGAGCCAAGGTAATGGAACCATTCGGATACATCATTAAACCTTTCGAAGAAAAGGAGCTACGCACCGCAATCGTAATCGGATTGTATCGGCATCGTATGGAAAAGAAGCTTCGGTATAGGGAAGAGCTCTTCTCGAAAACCTTACGAAGCATTACCGATGCAGTAATAGTATTGGATCCAAAGGAACGGATCGAGTACATGAATCCCGTAGCGGAGTCCTTGCTTGGACAGTCTCTTACTAAAGTTCAGGGGAAGAAATTCCGGGACCTGTTCACTCTCCAACCTGTAGTCTTAAAACTGCCTACTCTACGGTACTCCAACCTCCATGAGTTTCAATCCGAAGGAAAGACACATGAAGTCGAACTGAATAGTTCTCCTCTTGCCAACGAAAAAGGAGAGAGAACGGGGACGGTGATCATTCTGCACGAAGTGACCGAACAGGTAGCGATGGAAAAAGCCCTCCATCAGAGCGAGCTTCAGTTGCGGCAAGCCCAAAAAATGGAAGCTATTGGAAGGTTGGCAGGGGGAATTGCTCACGATTTCAATAATCTGTTGACCATCATTTTGGGTTACTCCCGAATCCTGCTGGAAGATCCTAGCGTGAGTACCCATGTACGTACCAACATCGAAGGGATTCAACAGGCTGCCTTTCGGTCCATCCATTTGACCCGGCAACTGCTTACCTTTTCTCGACACCAGTCATCAGAATATAGGACGATGAACCTGAACCAACTAGTTCGGGATATGGAGAAAATGGTACGCCGGTTACTGGGAGAAGAGATCCGCCTGGTACTATCTTTGGACGCTGAACCTGCGGACGTATACGTAGACCAAGGGCAGATGGAACAGGTGATCGTGAATTTAGTGGTAAATGCTCGGGATGCGATTAATGGAGTAGGTACGATTTTCATCCAAACGGGAAACCTAACCATCGAACAAGGATTCTCTACCATAACAGGCCCTTTGCAGGGGGGCGAGTACGTCACCCTTTCGATACGGGACACCGGAATGGGGATACCGGAGCATATCCTACCGAACATATTTGAGCCCTTTTTTTCCACGAAAGAGACGGGAAAAGGAACAGGATTGGGGTTGTCTACCGTGTATGGGATCGTGAAACAATCGAAGGGTGGCATATTGGTGCGAAGCGCCGCTAACCAAGGTAGCACATTTATCGTATTACTTCCCTTGCAAGGACAGGCAGCATCGAAACAACAACCTTCTCGGCCCTCGTTGGAGAACATGATGGGAACTGAAACGATCTTGATCGTGGAAGACGAAGAGTACATTCGAAATCTAATTTTTAAATTCCTTTCTCCCTATGGGTATAAGATTTTCGATGCCCCCAACGCGGGGGAAGCGTTGTTGATTTGTGAGGGAATTCAGGAACCGATCCATCTACTGGTGACGGATGTGATCCTGCCCCATATGGATGGACGTCGACTGTATCAACGGTTGAAACAAATCCTTCCATCGATGAAAGTGCTGTTCATTTCCGGGTATCCCAGGAAAATCCTCTTAGAAAAAGGATTACTGGAAGAGGAAGATTCCTTTCTTCAAAAACCCTTTGATCTGGAAGGATTCCTCCAGAAAGTTCGGAGTATCTTGGATATCTGACGATCTTTCGGTATAGTGTCATTACCCATGAAAACGAACCATATTCGCAACTTTTGTATTATTGCACACATCGATCATGGAAAATCTACATTGGCAGATCGATTCATACAGCGAGCTCACTTGGTGGAAGATCGGTTGTTCAAGGATCAGATTCTTGATTCGATGGATATCGAGAGGGAAAGGGGTATCACCATTAAATCCCAGGCAGTAACGATTCCTTACGTGCGCAATGGGGAAGAGTATATCTTGAACTTGGTGGATACCCCAGGTCATGTGGATTTTTCCTACGAGGTGTCTCGAGCTATTTCCTCCTGTGAGGGAGCGTTACTCTTGATCGATGCGACCCAAGGGGTAGAAGCTCAGACTCTATCGAACCTGTACATGGCTCTGGAACATAACCTAGAGATTCTTCCCGTAATCAATAAAATCGATCTTCCCGCTGCCGATGTCGAAGGAGTGAAACATCAAATCGAACATGATCTAGGCTTAGATTCAGATTCCGCTCTTTTAGTCTCTGCGAAAACGGGGCAGGGGATGGAGACCCTACTAGAGGCCATTGTGGACCGGATTCCTCCTCCCAGGGGAAATGCAGAGGGACCGTTACGGGCATTGATCTTCGATTCCCACTACGACCCCTTTCGGGGGGTGGTAATCCACATCCGCATTTTCGATGGCAAGGTATCACCGGGTGATAGGATTATGCTTTACTCCAATTGGGCCACCTACGAGGTGGAGGAGACGGGGATATTCAGAATCAATCTCCAGAAGACACTCAGTCTTGGCACTGGAGAAGTAGGGTACCTCCTAGCGGGGATCAAGACAGTACGGGATGTACGAGTAGGAGATACCGTTACCCTTGCCACCAATCCCTGTTCAGAACCCTTACCAGGTTTTCGGGAAGCAAAGCCTGTGGTATTCTCCTCCATCTACCCTGTGGATCCCGATGAGTATGAGGCTCTTTACCAGGGTCTTGAAAAATTGAAATTGAACGATGCGGCTCTCGTTTTCGAAAAAGACTCTTCCGTTGCCCTTGGCTTTGGGTTCCGGTGCGGCTTTCTAGGATTGCTTCATCTAGAAGTGGTACAGGAACGATTGGAAAGGGAGTTTGGCTTATCTATCGTGCTGACTGCTCCTTCCGTGCGATACCGGATTAAATTGCGAAATGGTGATGAAATCTTTGTGGATAATCCCGTGGAATATCCGGATCCTTCACGAATCGAGTACACAGAGGAACCTTACATCAAGGCTACCATCATTACGCCTACCGAATACTTAGGGTCCATCATGACTCTCTGCATGGAAAAGCGGGGCCAACAGGTAGGCATGTACTACCTAGATCCCAAGCGAGTAGAGATCCTTTACGAAATGCCTCTGGCAGAAGTTCTGTTCGATTTCTACGATAAACTGAAATCCATCAGTAAAGGGTATGCGTCCTTTGACTATGAATTGATTGGATACAGAAGGACAGATCTAGTAAAGCTCGATATCCTAGTGAATGGTAAACCAGTGGATGCTCTTTCCCAATTGGTCTATAGAGCCCATGCACAGAGCCGCGCTAGAACCATCTGCAAACGACTTCTAGATGAGATACCGAGACATCAGTTCAAGATACCCATTCAGGGGGCCATTGGAGGCCAAATCATTGCCCGTGAAACCATCTCGCCCGTACGAAAGGATGTTACGGCTAAATGCTATGGGGGGGACATCACCCGGAAACGGAAACTGCTAGAAAAGCAGAAAGAAGGAAAGAAACGGATGAAGATGGTGGGGAATGTCGCACTTCCCCAGAGTGCGTTCCTGTCGGTACTCAAGACCTCGGAAGACTGAAAGACTTTTTAACTTGAGATAGAAGGTCCTTATACCGCTTGATGTTGGATCGTAACTGAACCGCTGTGGGAATGTCAAAGGTATCGGGGCTGGGTGGTTCAGGGAGATCGAGAAACAGGAAATCCAATGCTTCCAGCTTCTGGTATGTTTCTTTTTCAAGGTTTAGGGACTCAGAGTAAATCAATTTTTCGATCCGGTCTTCTATATCTTCTAGCGTTTCGTATAGCCCTTGTGCGAACTCCCATACGCTCTGGTTACTCCAGGAGTGGGAGGATGCGGGAGGGGATAACGGGACTGAAGGGAGATCTTTCAGTACCGCGGATAGCCTAGAGAAATCCTCTATAGGAGTAGCGCCAAAATCAAAACCTCGGGTACCTAGATTATAGACCCTCTTTTCTTTTTGGCAGATGGCTCGGGCTACTTCTATGAAGGACCGGAGAACAGAATCTGTCTTAACCATTTTACCGTTCAAGAGAACGGCAGTTCCTTTTTGACGGTTTAGACCGTTTTCTAAAAGGGGAGAAGGATTGAGCCTGTTCTGACGGGATACATAGAAACTGTGTGTGTATGTTCCTCGGGCATGGGGTTTTCCTGGAGAATAGTGAAAATCCATTCCCAAACAGAGGATTGGGAGGGTCGGGAAGGAATGAGCACAGGCGATATAGAAGGCAATGTTTCCTACTGAGCCTAACGGGGGAAGCATGGGAGGTAGTACAGAAGCAATCTGGGTATTTTCGAACCATCGTAGGGATTCGAACTGGGATAGAAAAAGGTAGAGGGGACCCTTCCAAATCCGTAGGATACCTGGAAACACGGTGAGATCGGCCGCAAGCGGAATTCCCTGGAAGGGTAGAGCGATAAAATCTTGGAGGTTGATGGCCTGGGAATCTACACTCACTACTAAATCGGGCTGGATCCCAACAGCACTGAGAAAGGGTAAGGCTGTGTCCACGGAGATGAGATACACGGTTTGTCGAACCTTCTTGATCCATTCGAATCGATCCTCGATGGATTCCCCCGCTCCCAGTACTAAAAGAGGTTTTTTGATATTCAACTCTGTCAGGGGCCTGGCTTTAGGGAGGAAGATCAAGTTTCGGAACAGGTTGGACATCCATCGCTTTCCTAACCGGATCGCGGTTAGCCGGTTTCGTAGGATCCTTTCCAGATACATCAGTAATTGTTTCTGGACCTCGTCATAGAAAGATCGATAGAGGATGTACCCCCTATTCAGAGGAACCAGAAGGATCTTTCGGAATCGTTTCCAATCGATCTTTTCTTCCAGATACTCGATTAGGACAGGGATGGAATCGGTTCGAACGAAGGATACCCTCGGATTCTGTTGAATTTGAGGAATGAAACTCTTAAGGGCTATATCCATCAATACTTGATCCTTCTCTATACATACAAGATGGGAACTCGAGGGTAACCTTTGTAATAGTTCTTTCATTCCGTATCCCATTAGAGGGGAGGGGACAAGAATGATGGATTTTTCTGGCAATGTCACTGAGGACGCTAGAGCTCTTGCGTGTTCTTCAGGAGACTGTTCGTGATATAGGTATTTGCCTTTGTAAAAAATATTGATTCCCCCCGGCCTGGATTCCAGGCGGGGGATGGTATCGGTCATTGTTTCGGGATAAAGTATTTAAAGAATACCGCGTTGAAATCGTCCTTGAAGTCCTTCGACGTTACGATAAAATGCTGGACATTCTCTTCTGTGAATCGTTGCACGATATAGGGAAGATACACTTCCAATACCTGCAGGTCTTCCATTTTTACGGTCCGTTCATCCACAAGCTTCAAAAGGGTTATGGAATCTCCCAGAACAACAGGATCGGAGGTTTCGTTCGGTTTCAACGAGAAAGCGGTAATGAAGAAACTTTCTCTGTAAGCCGCTCCTGCCAAAGCACTGTCTGTTCGGGATACCGGTTTTAAAAACATCGAATTCCCGAAATTAATGGGGAAATAGTCGGTTTCTTTTACAGGAAAGCCTTTTTTAGTGGCGAGAACTTCGAAGGGGGTAGATTTCGCTTCTTCCTTGAACTTCTTCGCCTCTCCGAGTAGATAATCTTCGATTTTTCCTCGCTCGAAACTCATCATGTAGGTGCGTACTGTTTTCCTCACGTCTGGATCCGCAAAATCTGCGATAATCGGAGTTTCATCGCATCGGAAGATCAACCATCCTTCGGAAGATTCCACAGGTTTGGTAACTTGGCCTTTCGACAGCGAAAAGATCTTCGTTGTGTCTTCTGGTTTTTTAATGATGGATTCTAACTCGTAGGCATACCGGAATCCCATGTCCCCACCCTTTTCTGCATAGGGGTCTTTAGAATAGGAACGAGCGGCATCTTCGAAAGTTATTTCTTTTTTCTCAATGCGTTCGTACACTTTTTCTGCATCCCGTTTCCCTGTGGTGATGGTAACGAGAGAAAAACGAGCTCGTTTGAACTTGGTTTCATTAGCTTTTAGATACGCTTGAACCTCCGATTCCGGATACGAGGTGAACGGAAATAGAAGATACTTTACCTTCCGTTCCGGCGATGCAAGGGTTTTCAAGAATTGGATTTCTTTGCTACTTAAGGGAATAGAACCAATATCCTCCAAGTATGCCTGGAAAACTAGATTTTCCCTCACTGTTTTTCGAATGGCATACCGTTCCGATAAAGGAGTTTGCCGATAGCGTCTTTCCGAGAACTCTCCGTTCTCCAAATAGGCGGGGTACGAAGCGAGACTTTCGTCAATTAGGTTTTCCGACACATGAAACTCGCTCTCTTCCATCAGGGTGACTATGGCCGTGTGGAAGGTAGTCCGATCGAAGGCGCCCCTCCAGACCTGATACACGTGCGCCTCTATGTTGTCTTTCTGATCTCCCTGAGCTCGTAGCTGTTCGGCTAGAAGGTCTTTTTGCTGAGAAAAATAGTTGCCCGGTACGTATTCGATAGGCTTACCTTTGAAATATCCGAACACGATCCTACCGGTTCCCCCGATCTTACCGACTACAGGAGCTCCGATGAAGGTTACCACGATGATCACGAGAATAATGACGCTAAAGATGTACAGTCCACGGGGAGTATGTCGTTTGGTCTGGCTCTGATCGTCCCCATAGGGTTTAGTTGAGTTAGTTTTCTTCTTTGATGTAGATGGCATGCGGTGAAAGATACCATGCAACTCTAGGGATGTCAATTCAGAGGATCCTTTCCTCCCTTGCATGAATCTAGAGATCTTTGAGATACTATGATTATGCGAATTTGTGGTGTGGATGAAGCAGGTAGAGGACCTTTGGCGGGACCTGTGGTAGCTGCAGCCGTAATTCTACCACCTGATCCTTTTCCAATAGAGAAACTAAACGATTCCAAAGCTCTGTCCGATAAGGATCGAAGGTCTTTGTGCGCTTTGATCAAGGAAAAATCCTATTGGTGTATAGGAGAGGCTTCTCCTGAGGAAATCGACGCTTACAACATTCTTAGAGCTACTCTCTTAGCGATGAAACGGGCTATAGAAGGACTTCCATTTCCTCCCGACAGAGTACTGGTGGATGGGTTATTTGTGCCAGAAATCCCCTTGTGCTGTGAAGCGATCGTACGGGGCGACACAAGGGTACCTGAAATCATGGCTGCTTCTATTCTGGCAAAGACTCACCGGGATGATCTGATGATTAAATGGGGAAGGGTGTATCCTCAGTATGGATTCGAGCACCATAAGGGATACCCTACCAAAGCTCATCGGGAAGCTCTCAGGAAGTGGGGGCCTTCCCCGATCCATCGGAAGAGTTTCCGCTTGATTTACGCTTCATGAAGTCCGTGGCAACTTGGAAGGCTCTGACAAAGGCTTCCAGATCTTCCTTGAACACTACAATTTGATGCCTCTCGAAATCGGTTTCCCCATGCTTCTTGCTTTCCACGATATTGAGGAAAATATCCCCATTCCGATTTTCTTTGATGTTGAAAAAGTAGGTTCGCTTTTCCGACTGTGAGTGCACATGTGTTGAGAACAATTCACCCCTGATGCCCATGCACCGACTATACAGGAAAATACCAATCTTGACAACTTGCATTCAATTTTGGTATATACACTGTAAACATGCGCCTGTCGTATAACGGCTATTACCTCAGCCTTCCAAGCTGAAGATGTGGGTTCGACTCCCATCGGGCGCTAGCGGGCGATTAACTCAGCGGGAGAGTGCTACCTTCACACGGTAGAAGTCGGCAGTTCAAACCTGCCATCGCCCAGTTTTTTTGTTGAAAAAGTAAAACGTTTGCAATGCAGGGAAAACGTTGACTGCTTATAATCTGTTCGACCTGGTGGGAGGACTAGCGGTATTCCTCTTCGGAATGGTGATGATGAACAACAACATCACCGCCTTTGCCGGCGACAAGCTCCGAAAGGTTATGCTTCTCCTCACTAGAAACAAAGTCAGAGGATACCTAACCGGCTTAGGAGTCACCATCCTCAATCAGTCTTCCTCGGCTACTACTGTCCTGGAAGCCATGCTGGTAGGTTCGGGACTTTTAACCTTCCAACAGAGTTTGGCCATTACCCTTGGCGCTGAATTAGGGTCTACCTTCCTCGGACAATTGTTTGCGTTCCCTAAAATAACGAAACTGGCTACCCTGTTCATTGCGGCTGGGTTCTTTGCCTACCTTATCGTTTCTTCCAAGAAACGGAAATCAGCTGCTAATACGCTCTTAGGATTTGGATTCCTCTTTCTTGGTATGGAGATGATGTCCAATGCCATGGAGCCCTTAAGGGGATATCAGCCTTTCTTGAATGCCATGAAGGTTGTAGAAGCTCCGGAATTGGGAATCCTGTTAGGTTTGGTGTTCACGATGATCATCCAGTCCTCTGGAGCTACCTCCGGAATCGTAATCGCGATGGCTATTGCAGGTTCCATCAACCTGTACCAGGCAGTTCCCATCAATCTAGGCGCTTCCATCGGCACCTGCATAACCGCCATATTGGGAAGCTTGACCTTAAACCGGGAAGCCAAACGAACCGCTTATATCCATGTGGTGTTCCAAACAATTGGAGTTCTCATTGCGTACATTCTCCTCCATATTCCTTATGGGGGCGATAATCTGTACATTTTCTTGGCAAAAAAAATTACCTACTTGATTACCGGGACAATGAACAATCTCCCGCGTCAGATAGCGATGGCCCATACATTGATGCCCGTGATAAACCATATAGTTGTGATTCCATTTCTCCCTTGGATCGTAAAAGTGTTCAACCGATTCGTTCCCCCCATGCCTCCTAAAGAAGAGTTTGGAGTCCAGTATTTGAACGATTCAATCCTTACCGAACCTACCATTGCATTGATCCAAGCTAAGAAAGAAATTTTACGGATGACTCCCATCATTGAACGAATGCTGGCAACTAGTCAGAATATTTTCAACCATAGAGATCGAGACTTATGTGCGCAAATCAAATCCGATGATAAACAGTTGGACTATTTACGGAGGGAAATCGTCCTATATTTGACGAAGATCTCCAAGCAACCCCTTACCGATCAAGAAAGCCGGACTCAGGTAGGCTATCTCTTCATCGTGAACGAGCTAGAAAATCTGGCGGATGTGATCGACAAGAACGTCCAGGACCGCGCGAAGAAACTGTTGAAAAAGGGACTCCAGTTCTCCGACGAGGGGATGGAAGAGGTGAATGAACTCTTCAAGATGGTGAGGCATAATTTCACCTGCGTAATGACAGTATTCGAGAAGGACGACATAGAAGAAGCAAAGAAGTTAAGTCGACTAGCAGAAAAGAGCTGGGAACTCCAGACCGCCCTTAGGAGGAAACATTTCGAACGGCTGAACGTGGGCATTCAGCCCTCGTTGGAAACAACGGAAATCCACATGGATCTTTTAAATCACCTCCATAGGATAGACCAGCATGTGTACCATATCGTGCAAGCGATTCTTGAAATGCACGGCGTTGGATGATCGATTCTTCTTACATTCTTAATAGTATCGATGAAAATCCTGAATCCGAGAGAATAACCGCAGTTTCGAAATCGCTTTTTCCTGTATTTGTCGAACCCGTTCCCGGGTAATACCCAAAAGTTTTCCCGTTTCTTCCAGGGTAAGAGGCCCTTCGCCATCAAGACCGAACCGTAACTGGATGATCCGCATCTCCCGTTCACTCAACTGTTTCAGTACTTCCGTCAATGTGTCTTGAATGGTCAGATGGAAAACCGATTCGAAGGGTTCTGCGTTCCCATCGTCCCGAATTAGGTCGGACAAACGGGTTAAATTGTCGTCGTCTACCGTTGTATCCAAGGAGGCCGTATCTTGGGTAAGCTGCATGATAGCGCTTACCTTTTCTTTGGAAATGTTCATGTATTCTGACAATTCGCTGTTATTCGGGTCTCTTCCTAGTTCTTGGGTGAGATTCTTGGCGATGAAATAACATTTCTTGATGGTGTTCAGCATATGGATAGGGATCCGTATGACCCTCCCCTTGTCGGCTAGACTTTTGATAATGGCTTGCCGAATCCACCACGTTCCATAGGTAGAAAATCGACACCCCTTTGTGTAGTCGAACCGTTCTACCGCTTCAATCAATCCGATATTCCCCTCGTCTATTAGATCTAGAAGGGATAGTCCTCTGTGTTGGTACTTCTTTGCAATGGAGACTACCAACCTGAGGTTTGAGTTGATCATGCGATTCTTTTGTGTTCGTAGCTCTTCTTCCACTCTTCGTATCTCGTGTTCGATTCTCTCCTTTTCTTGAGGTTCTGTTTGCGCTTTTTTTCGCATTTCACCTAGCTCTTTGCGAAGGCTCTGTATCCGCTCTCCTATCTGTTGCTCTTCTTCAATTGTTAACAAGGGGTACTGAGAAATCTGTTTCAAATAAAGGGCTAGGGGATCAGTATCAAGTTCCTTCACTTTTCGAAGGTTTTCCACGTTCTTTCGAGGTTTTTTATGGGTTTGGTTCTTATGATAGACTGGTATATGATTCTTTTTATGCACAAAAATCCAACATTCTATACATTAAATTAAGTATTTTTTATTGTCAATATCGGTATTTCCTACGTGGAACTGTATATATCTTTCCACTCTACCTTCCATTAAGGATTTTTTCTAGACACCGATACTAGGAATGACTTGAAGGAGTTGAAATGATTCGAGGTCTTTACATTGGTGCGAGTGGAATGGTAGCAGAGTGGAACCGTATGGATGCGGTTTCCAACAACCTCGCCAATACGGATCTTACGGGATATAAACGGGATACAGTTGTGTTCAAAGCTTTCCCAGAACTATTGATGCGTAGAATGGACGACGATGGGGTAAAACGTATCCCCATGGGATCCATCGATATCGCACCGGTTGTGGGCAAATTGGGTACAGGGGTAGAGACTAACGAAGTATATACGGAGTTTACCCAGGGGGCTTTTAAAGAAACGGGGAGCGATTTCGATTTCGCGCTGGAAGGGGAGGGTTTTTTCACTGTTCTTACTCCGGATGGAGAACGATACACCCGAAACGGTTCTTTCGTTCTTGGTCCCGAGAGTCTTCTGGTTACCAAGGAAGGGTACCCGGTGTTGGGGGAAAAGGGCCCCATCAAAGTCAAAGAAAACAACTTCGTGGTGGATCAAAATGGGAACGTGTTCGTGAATCGACGGTTTGTTCCCAACGATCATCGCTTGGTATCCCGTTCTGAAAACGAATGGGATCAAACGGAAAAACTGGATACCTTGAAGATCGTTCGATTCCAACGTCCAAGGTACCTGCGAAAACAGGGATTTTCCATGTGGAAAGACACGGAGGAATCCGGAAGCGCTCTTGTCATTGAACGGGATAGAAGGCCTAAGGTACATCAGGGGTTCCTCGAGGCTTCGAATGTGAATCCGGTGACCGAGATGGTACGGATGATCGAGGTAAACCGGGCGTACGAGGCAAATCAGAAGTCCATTCAAACCCACGATACCTTGTTGGGACGATTAGTAAATGAAGTGCTACGTGCCTAACAGCATTCCTAGGGGAAGGAGATAGAGAGTATGGTAAGATCCTTATGGACCGCTGCGTCTGGGATGACCGGACAACAGTTCAATATAGACACGATCGCCAATAACCTTTCCAACGTCAATACCACAGGGTTCAAGAAAAATCGGGCCGATTTCGAGGACCTCCTCTATCAAACCCGAAGAGTGGCGGGTACACCAGCTACAGAGGTAACTCTTGTGCCTACGGGAGTACAAGTGGGACACGGGGTAAAGGTAGCAGCGACCCAAAAAGTATTTACCCAGGGTTCGTTACAAAACACAGGAAACGTAACGGATATTGCCATCGAAGGGGAAGGGTTTTTCAGGGTTCTTCTCTATGATGGTACCTATGGATACACGCGAGATGGAGCTTTTAAGATCGATTCCAATGGGCAACTCGTTACTTCGAATGGATATCGATTGATGCCAGAGATTATACTACCAGAAGGATTCATCCGGGAGACCCTTTCCATTTCCCAGGATGGGAGGGTAACGGTAAAGGTTCCGGGGAACGATGATCCCATTACAGTTGGGCAGTTAGAACTGTATAGATTTATCAATCCTACTGGATTACAAGCGATCGGAGAGAACCTGTTCAAGGTATCAGCAGCTTCAGGAGACCCTATCCAGGGACGACCCGGATTCGATGGAATGGGAAAGACGATCCATCGGTTCCTCGAAATGTCGAACGTTTCCATCGTACAGGAAATGGTAAACATGATCGTAGCGCAAAGAGCGTACGAGTTCAATTCGAAGGCTATACAAACCTCTGACACAATGCTCGGTATCGCGGCAAACTTGAAGCGATAAAGAGATAATGAAGTATGAGCGCCAACGATCTTATCCTAGATAGGTTAAAGGCTCCTTTGGCCCAAAGAACAGCGGAGATAGAAAACCTCAATCGGCTTCAACAGCAAACTCAAACGACGAAGGATACGAAAAAATTGAAGGAAGCCTGTCAAGATTTTGAAGCCATCTTCATCAAACAGATGCTGGATGGAATGAGAAAGACTGTTCCGAAAACAGAACTATTGGAACGAACATTAGGGGAAGAAATTTTTGAAGATATGTTGTATACTGAATATGCGAAGATCATGTCGAGGAGGGGCTCCTTAGGAATAGCGGATATACTCTTTAAGCAACTCTCGACCCCTTCAATTAAGAATGAATAGTTGTATAAAAAATCATACAGATCGTCTCCCATTATTCTTTACTGAATACCTATAATATAATTAATTGCTTACTATATAAACAATTACCAATAGACAATAGAAAACCAAATCGGTTGGTATATTTATTGCAATAATATTTATTGCTATGAAGAAGGTCGATAAAGAAGCAATTCCATTATCACAAGAAGATATTCTAAGATCTTACTTCGCCCGCATTAAAGATTTTCCTGTTCTTACCTTCGAGGAAGAACAGGAGCTTTCTCGTAGAATTAGCATGGGAGATCAGGCGGCCTGTCAGAAGCTCGTTGAGTCTAACCTAAAGTTGGTTGTAAAGATTGCCAAGTCCTATATTTGTCCTGATGTGCCGCTGATGGATCTTATTCAGGAAGGGAATATTGGGCTGTTAAAAGCCGTCAAGAAATTTGATTACCGGAAGAATGTCCGGTTCAGTACCTATGCTTCCTGGTGGATCAAACAATCTATTACTCGTGCCCTTTCCAACAAACGAAGATCCATCCGATTACCCCATCGTAAGGAAGATGCTCTCAGAAAAATACAAAAAACCTATTTGGATTTGAGTCAAGATTTTATGCGAGAACCCTCCATAGAGGAGATTGCCGATCATATTAGGATGAAGACCCATGAGGTTCAGGATATCTTGAACTTATCGGGTACGGTAGTTTCTCTTGATAGCGAAATGCATGAGGATAGTTGTAATCTCCATGATCTACTGGAAGACTATACCTACAGCCCCGAGTCTGTTTTCATGAAAAAAATCATGAGGGAAGACACGATTCGTTGTCTGAAAAGACTCTTCGAAAAAGAAAGAAAAGTTCTCATGTATCGATTCGCTTTTCTGGGGGGTAGACGGTATACTCTTAAGAAAATCAGCTCTAAATTATCTATTTCACCTGAAACGGTCCGTCAGATAGAAATCCGGGCTCTCCGCAAACTGAAGGAACAGGCTCCCGAATTGCTCGCTTATGTGTATAATTGATTCATGATTGTTCTTGGAATCGAAACCTCCTGTGATGAATGCGCAATGGCCATCCTACAGGATGGTAAAAAGGTGCTCAGTAGTGTGGTGGCTTCTCAGGTGACTGTTCATACCCCCTACTATGGGGTAGTACCTGAGTTGGCATCCCGAACGCATCTGCAATGGATCCTTCCCGTCTATAAAGAAACGTTACAGAAAGCTGGGATGTCCCCTGCGAACCTTACGGGTATTGCGGCTACCAATCGGCCCGGTCTTTTAGGAGCCTTACTAGTCGGATTCACCTTTGGGAAAGCTCTATCGTATGCACTAGACATACCCTTAGTGGCGGTTGATCACGTTCGGGCACATCTCTATGCTCCCCATATAGAGAGGGACATCCTGTATCCCTATATAGGATTATTGGTTTCTGGTGGTCATACTCTCTTGGCTATTGTTCGGGATTTTGATGATTTAGAAGTCATTGGAAGTACTATAGATGACGCGTGTGGAGAGGCTTTCGATAAAGTAGCCAAGTTCTATCGTTTAGGGTTTCCGGGAGGAGTGGCGATAGATAGGTTGTCCCGGGAAGGAGACCCAGAGGCATTCAAGTTTCCGGATCCCTCCTTACATAAAGGCCAACATCGTTACGATATCTCGTATTCCGGTCTCAAAACGGCTGTGATCAATCAACTGGAACAGTTTCGCAATTCCGGTCACGAAACTACTCTTGCCAATATCGCAGCTTCCTTTCAAAAAGCTGCCATCGATTTCCTGTTGAAACGCCTTTTTGCTGCAGTGGAAGACTTTTCCATCACTCGGATTGTAGTAGGAGGAGGGGTAGCGGCCAACTCTTACCTTCGTAAAACCCTGTCAGATAGAACAGATCTAGAGGTAGTCTTTCCTTCGATGGAGCTTTGCACTGATAATGCCATTATGGTGGCAGGGTTGGGAAGCGAACTATTGAAACGGGGGATCCGGACCCCCCTTTCGGAAACCGCCTTTGCCCGAGTCCCACAATTTAAGAGAGTGTATAAAATCTGAAATAGCCGGTATCGTTGACAATAGGGGGGATTCATACTACCATTTCTACATGGCTTTCTTGCCAAAGAAGGTTTGTATCGTATATACCGAAAATCCGGACATCCTTCGAACCGCTCATATCCTGGAAAGAATATTGAGTCAGTGGGGCTGGAAGATCACGATGAAACTCGCGGCGCAGGCAAGGATACCTGACTTAACCCCTGTGGATTTGATGCTCTTCGGAGCTGAGGACGGCCTGTCTTTACCGAATAGCACCTACAAAGAACTGTATCGCTCTTTTCAAGGAGTAAACTTTGCAGGTCGGAAAGGAGCTCTGTTTTCTACATCCTCATCCGGGATCGAGGCTCTCCGAAGAATGGTACAGGATTCAGAATTGGAATTGGTTCGTCCATCCTTAATTGTAAGGGAAGATACGAGGGATAAAATAGTGGAAACCTGGCTTCAAGCAATGTTGGAATAATACCTAGGGAATGACGAGGTTTGGTTCATGGAAACGAAGAGAGGAACTATTCAAGAGCGATTGGACCGGGCGATTCGAAAAGTACCCAATTTCCCCAAACCGGGAATCCTATTCTACGATCTTACAGGGATTTTGATGAATCCTTCGGTGTACCAAGAATGTCTGCAAGCGTTAAAGGAACAAGTGATCCGCTTAGAGGGGAATGCCCTAGCAGCAATCGAGGCAAGAGGGTTTTTGTTTGCCGCGCCGTTAGCTCAACAGTTGGGGATCCCCTTAATCCTTGTTCGAAAGAAAGGAAAACTGCCCGGAAAAACAATCTCAAAAACTTTCGATCTTGAGTATGGAACAGATACGATCGAAGTACATCGAGAGGATGTGCGACCCGAGTTTCGAATAGTACTGGTGGATGATCTCATTGCTACGGGAGGCACCTTAAAAGCTGCCATTTCGCTCATTGAAGAAGCGGGTTCCCGGGTTGTAGGAGTGGTCTCCGTAGTAGGACTACCCTTTCTGAGATTCCGGGAAAAATTGGGGAACCTCCCTGTTCACACCTTACTAGAGTACCATACGGAATAGACACTTTGCGGCTTAGGTGAGTTGACAGAGAGACTAGAAAATCGGTATTTTTTACTCAGTCATTCTGATGGAGGTATGATCGAATGGGTCAGATTAGCAAAAACGCTCGTACTGCATCCCTTACACAGCGGTTCTTTTGCCCCTGCGGTGGAGAAATCAAGATGAAAACTATCTTCTCCAGTGGTAAGGTACGAAATATGGCCGAGTGCGAAAAATGTCACCGACAGGAACGCAGACCCCGGGACTTTAAGTAAATCGGTAGGTTTTGCGTTTGTTTGATCCACTCTGGAAGAAGGAGTGGATTTTTTTTAACTATTGACATACAAACAGTTATCTGTTAACGTCCGAAGTGTTCAAGAGCTTATTTTGAGGGAGGAAGCCAGCTTGGCAGCAAAAGGTTCTGCAGAAAAGAGTCAACGGAAAAGCGAAGCCCGTCGTTTAAGAAACAGAATGGCAAAAAGTAGAATCCGATCTGAGATTCGAAAGTTTCTAGAACTGATCGAAGAGAAGAACAAAGAAAAAGCAGTCGAAGTATACGGGGTTTGCCAAAAACTATTGGATACTGCGGCTAGGAAGAATATCATTCATAGGCGGACTGCAGCACGAAAGAAATCTCGGTTGATCGAAAAATTGAAGTCCCTAGGCGCATGAGCCAATAACCGTGCAACTCCGGACAGAGAGGGGCTAGTAAGAAAGGAGTTGAAGTGACGAAAAAAAAGCTTACCAAGGCAGAGATAGTGGAATCAATCGCCTTGAAATCTGGTTTGAACAAGAAGGACATTCATTTCGTCATCGACTCGTTCTTCGAAGCTGTTAAAAAAGCCCTTATCGAAGACCGTGTGGTGGAACTCAGGGGCTTTGGAACATTTGAAATTCGTACCCGCAAGGGAAGGGAAAAAGCTCGCAATCCTAAAACGGGAGAAACCGTCCGTGTGCAAGATCATGGGGTAGCGGTGTTCCGCCCAGGAAAGGAATTGAAAGAAAGTACCTGGTCCTTGAGGTAGCAGATTGGCATCCAAAGCTCTATCCGCAGAGGTTGATGTCCCCTTACCTACCTCAGAAAAACTTAAACATATCCTTTTTAACTTCTTATTATTGAGCCTTTCTGCCCTTCTTTTTTCTCTGTCCTTCCCTGGATATATATCTCGCTGGGGAATTGGAATTCTAGGGTATGTTTCCCTCATTCCAGCATTCTACGTAGCCTCAAAATCTTCCTGGATTCTTTCCCCCATTTATGGAGCGTTCTACGGTTTTATCTGTTATGCCCTGTTCAATTTTTGGCTGGCTACCTTTCACCCGTTGGCTATTTTCATCGTTCCCATGATCTATTTTACCTACCTGATGCTGACCTTCCCGTTCTTACGGTTATCGGTCTGGTTGTTTCCCAAATATGGCTACCTCGTGCAAGTCCTAGTCTGGATTTCCTATGAGTATCTTCGTACCAAGGGATTCTTAGGGTACTCCTATGGAATTATGGGGTATTCACAGTACCTGTATCTTCCAGTTATTCAGATTGCTTCCTTAACGGGCGTGTGGGGAGTATCCTTGGTGGTGGTATTCCCTTCGGCTTTTTTAGCGGCAGCGTTCCGGGAAGCGGGCGGGAAGCACGGAAGATTTTTTCTATTTCTAAAGAACCATTGGAAGGAAAGCGTCGGAT
>Ga0067045_1027894_pt1 | contig 52463 bp, 42 predicted proteins | sample TerdegcTABiofilm_FD_59184 | JGI IMG/M metagenome (GOLD analysis project Ga0067045, IMG submission 59184) | Combined Assembly of (Gp0054472, Gp0054536) Wastewater bioreactor microbial communities from Singapore -Terephthalate degrading...
GCCGCCGGCGTTGCGCCAGCGCATGTGGGTGGCGGGCCTGCGGCTGGATCTTCCTGCCGACCTGCTGCCCTGGCTGGAACACAAACTGGAGAATGCGCGTGGACTCCCGACTTCTTGACCTACTCGTCTGCCCGATTTGCAAAGGATCGCTGCAGTACGACCGCGACGCGCAGGAGCTCATCTGCCCGCGCGACAAGCTCGCCTATCCGGTGCGCGATGGCATTCCGCTGATGCTGGTCGACCTGGCGCGGGACCTGACAGCTGCCGAGCCGCCGGCAGCCGCTCCCCGTGCCGATCCGGGCGTGGCGGCGTGAGTACTGCTGCGCCGCCGTTTTGGGTGTTGATTCCGGCGCGGCTGGCGTCGAGTCGGCTGCCGCACAAACCGCTGGCCGACATCGGCGGAGCGCCGATGGTCGTGCGCGTGGCCCAGCGCCTGGGGCGCAGTGAGGCGCAGGCCGTGATCGTCGCCTGCGACGACGCGTCCATCGCCCAGGCCTGCGCCGCACACGGTGTGCAGGCGGTGCTGACCCGCGCCGATCACGCCAGCGGCACCGACCGGTTGGCCGAGGCTGCGGCGCTGCTGGGTGTGCCCGATGACGCCATCGTCGTCAATGTGCAGGGCGACGAGCCGCTGATCGAGCCGTCGCTGGCTGCCGCCTGCGCCGCGCTGCTGCACGCCACGCCGCACGCCGACATGGCGACCTGCGCGCACCGCATCGACGATGCCGCGGAGATTTTCAGCCCGCACGTGGTCAAGGTGGTACTCGATGCCCGCAGCCTGGCGCTGTACTTTTCGCGCGCGCCGATTCCCTGGCAGCGTGACGCCTATGTGATGACCGACCGCGGCTGGCAGCTGCAGGGCGATGGCGCGCAGCCGGTGTACCGGCACATCGGCGTGTACGCCTACCGCCATGCGTTTCTGCGCCGCTACGCCGCCTTGCCGCCCGCGCCGCTGGAACACAGCGAGGCGCTGGAACAATTGCGCGCGCTGTGGCACGGCCATCGCATCGCCGTTCACCTCACGCCGCACGCCCCGGGGCCGGGGGTGGATACTCCGGCGGACCTGCAGCGTGTGCGCGCCGTGTGGGCGCGGCAGCAGGCGGACGCACCCTGATGCGCTGTGCATGCGGTCTGCGCAGACACGTCCGAGACGGCGCTGGTCAGCGTCGCGGCAGACCGGTCTGCTATTCTGAAATGCTGCAGATCGACAACTGAGAGAATTCCATGCGATTGATTCTTTTGGGAGCGCCGGGGGCGGGCAAGGGAACGCAGGCCGCGTTCATCTCCGAGCGTTTTGGCATCCCGCAAATTTCCACTGGCGATATGCTGCGCGCGGCGGTCAAAGCCGGAACGCCGCTGGGCCAGCAGGCGCAGAAAATCATGGAAGCGGGGCAGCTCGTGCCCGACGACATCATGCTCGGCGTGGTGCGCCAGCGTCTGGACGCTGCTGACTGCGCCCGCGGCTTTTTGCTCGACGGCTTCCCGCGCACCATCGCGCAGGCCGAGGGGCTGGAGCGTGCCGGCGTAGGCATCGACGTGGTGCTCGAATTCGACGTGCCCGACGCCGACATCATCGAGCGCCTGAGCGGCCGGCGCGTGCATCCGGCATCGGGGCGCACCTACCACATCAAGTTCAATCCGCCGAAAACTCCGGGGGTGGACGACGTCACTGGCGAGCCGCTGGTGCAGCGCGCCGACGACCAGGAAGACACCATCCGCAAGCGCCTGCAGGTGTACCACGCGCAAACCCTGCCGCTGGTGAAGTATTACGCCGAGCGCATGGCGCGGCACGAGCCGGGCGCGCCGCGGCTGGTCACCATCTCCGGTGTCGGCCCGGTCGCCGAAGTGCAGCAGCGTATTTTTGCCGCGCTGCAAGGCTGAACCCGTTGGCAGGAGATCACACTATGCAACTGTCCGGTCACAGCGCAGTCATCAGCGGCGGAGCCTCCGGGCTGGGTGCGGCCACGGCGGCGCGGCTGGCCGGGCGCGGCATGCGGGTGGTCATCGCCGACGTACAGGATCAGGCCGGTGCGGCGTTGGCCCGGGAACTCGGCGGGCGTTTCGTGCACTGTGACGTCACGGTCGAGGCGGAGGTGCAGGCTGCGGTCGACGCGGCGCAGGAACTGGCGCCGCTGCGCGTGGCGGTGAGCTGCGCCGGCATCGCCCCGGCGGCGCGCACCCTCGGACGGCAGGGGCCGCATGCGCTCGATCTGTTCCGCCGGGTGATCGACATCAATCTGGTGGGCAGCTTCAACCTGGCGCGACTGGCCGCGGCGGTGATGGCGCAGCAACCCGCTCTGGACGACGGCGAGCGCGGTGTCCTCGTCAACACCGCCTCGGTGGCGGCGTTCGAAGGGCAGATCGGCCAGGTGGCGTATGCCGCATCCAAAGCCGGGATCGTCGGCATGACGCTGCCGCTGGCGCGCGATCTGGCGCGCGACGGTATCCGCGTCATGACCATCGCCCCGGGGATTTTCGAAACCCCCATGCTGCTGGGCATGCCGGCGGACGTGCAGGCGGCGCTGGGGCAGATGGTGCCGTTTCCCCAGCGCCTGGGCAAACCGCAGGAATTCGCCGCCCTGGTCGAAGCCATTGTCGACAACCGCATGCTCAACGGCGAAGTCATCCGGCTCGACGGCGCCATCCGCCTGCAGCCAAAATGACACCGTGCCGGGCGTGCCGCCAGGCCGGCATGCCCTGGGGTGTTTTGCACCATGCAGCAGCGCATTCCCCCCGGTTTCATCCAGGAACTGCTGGCCCGCGCAGACATCGTCGAAGTCGTCGGCCAGTACGTCCAGCTGAAAAAATCCGGCAGCAATTACAAGGGCCTGTGCCCGTTCCACGGGGAGAAGACGCCCTCGTTCACCGTCAGCGCGAGCAAGCAGTTCTATCACTGCTTCGGCTGCGGCGCGCATGGCACGGCCATCGGCTTTCTCATGGAATACGCCGGTCTGGGTTTTGTCGACGCGGTCAAAGACCTCGCTGCGCGCTACGGCCTGACCGTGCCGCAGGCGGATCTCGACCCGCAACAACAGCGCCAGTTGCAGCGCAGCCGCAGCCTGCAGGCAACCCTGCTCGACGTGCTGCGCACGGCCGACGACTTTTACCAGCACCGGCTGCGGCATAGCGACAAGGCAAAAAACTATCTCATCGCCCGCGGGGTGCAGGGACAGGTGGCCAAGCGCTTCGGATTGGGTTACGCCCCCGACGATTGGCAGGCGCTGGCGGGGGCGTTTGCCAATTACAACGCCGATGCGCTGGTGCAGGCGGGGTTGGTGATCGCGCGCGATGCACAGGGCGAGCCGATCGAGCCGCAGGCCGAATCCTTTGCTGCGGCGCAGCGCCGTTACGACCGCCTGCGCGACCGCATCACCTTTCCCATCCGCAATCTGCGCGGGGAGGTCATCGGCTTCGGTGGCCGGGTGATCGGCCAGGGCGAGCCGAAGTATCTGAACTCGCCCGAAACCGAAGTCTTCCACAAAGGCGAGGAACTGTACGGGCTGTTCGAGGCGCGCGGTGCCATCGCCCGTGCCGGGTATGCGTTGGTGGTCGAGGGCTATCTCGACGTCGTGGCGCTGGCGCAATTCGGCGTCGAGCAGGTGGTGGCCACTCTGGGCACCGCCTGCACTGCGCAGCAGATGCAAAAACTGTTTCGTCACACCGGGCAGGTGATTTTCAGCTTCGACGGCGACGACGCCGGTCGCCGTGCCGCACGCCGCGCGATGGAAAATGCCCTGGCGTTGCTCACCGACACGCGGGTGGTCAAGTTTTTGTTTCTGCCGCCCGAGCACGACCCCGACTCCTATATCCGCGAGCGGGGGGTGGACGCTTTCGAGCGCGAAATCGCACGTGCGCAGCCGTTGTCGGAATTTTTGTTCGCCAGTCTGTTCGACGGTGTTGCGCTGGGCAGCGCCGAGGGGCGGGCGCAGGCCATCCATCAAGCCGCTGCGCTGCTGGCGCAAATCCGCGCTCCAGCGTTGCGCGCACAGTTGCTGACCGACCTTGCCCGCCGGCTGGACATGCCGCTGGCCGACTTGCGCGAGGTGCTGCACGCGGCCAGCCCGCGTCAGGCCCCGGTGGAGCGGCACACTCCGTCAGGCGCACCACCGGGAATGGCCCCCGATGCGCCACGCCGTGGCGCGCGCGCACCGCTGCGCGCATTTGCCGCGCCCACCGACGCCTTGCGCCAGGCCCTGCCGCTGCTGCTGGCGCATCCGGCGTTGTGGTGGGACATCAGCCCGGCACAACACGCGCTGCTGGCGCAAGAGTCCGGAGCGCTGCAGCCGCTGGTGCACACCGTGGAAGCCGTGCTGGAAGATCAGCCGGACTGCTCGGCGGCGGCGCTGTGGGAGGCGTTGCGCGCCGCCGGCCACGCTCCCGAACAGGTCTTGGCGCAGTCGCCCGATCCGCTGGAAATCGAGCCGGAGGTGGCACGGCATGATCTGCTGGCCTTGCTGCTGCGCCTGGAGCGCCACAGCGTGCTGCGGCGGCAGGATGCGCTGGTTGCCGCCGGACTGATCAGCGACGCCGACCGGGCCGAGTACCGCAGTCTGGCGGCGCGGTTGCGGGAAATCGACCTGGCGCAGCGCGCTTCCGGTGCCGCGTGAGCACATGGGGCCGGGGGCGGCTGCTTCCAGCTCGCGGGCTTTTCAGTAAAATCCACTGTTTGGCGAAAATCGCGGCGAACCCGGCGTTCCCATTGGGGTCGAACGCAAAGGGTGGGGTATTGGCGGGCGCGATGGAAAGGCGACCGGCAGGCAAATGGGGCAGCAGCAGCGGGGGCAAGAGCGGGCACAGCGGCGGGCGACGCCCAGAGCAATCGCTGCACGGTGTGGCCCATGCGCGAACCGCGGAGCCGCACAGATGATGGCGCAATGGTGTGCCGGTGTCCCCGATCCTGCTGATGGTTCTCCCATTTGAAATTCCCCCCGCCACCCCACATACTGCAATCGAATCGCTTCATCTTTTTCTTGCCGAACTCTCGGTCGGTTGAGGTCCATCATGACAAAAGCCCCTTCCAAAACCCCGGCTTCCGAAAACGGATCCGCCACGCGCAAAACGTCTTCTGCCGCCAAGGCCGGCGCGAACGCGGCCAAGCCGCGCGACGTCGCTGCGGCCGAGGTCACGGCGGCTGACACCACTCCGGCGACCAGGCGCGGCGCAGGCAGTGCGGCGCAGGCCACGGCGCAGCCCGCGCCCAAGCGCGGTCGCCCGGCCAAATCGGCCCCGCCTGCGGCAGCGGCCGAGCCGGATACCGCCGCACGCCGCGGCCGCAAGGCCAAAATCGTCGAGGCGGAAGACGATCTGCACGACGATCTGGCCGAAGACCTCGATACCGCCGAGGTCGATGCCGAGGTGGCTGTGGTCGAGGAAGTCGCCGCTGCACCAGCGCCCAAAACGCGCAAGGCATCGCGTGCGCGGGAGAAGCAGCTGCTCAAGGAATTCGGCTACGACGATTCGAACATCACCGATGAGGAACTCGGCCGCCGGCGGGCGCGGCTGAAGAGCCTGATCAAAATGGGCAAGACCCGCGGGTTCCTGACCTACGGCGAAATCAACGACCACATCCCGGACAATCTGGCCGACCCGGAGCTGCTCGAAACCATCGTGTCGATGCTCAACGATGTCGGCATCGCCGTGTACGAAACCACGCCGGATGCGCAGACCCTGCTGCTCAACCAGCACGGGCCGACGGCATCCAGCGAGGAAGAGGCCGAGGAGGAGGCCGAGGCCGCGCTGTCCAACGTCGATTCCGAGTTTGGCCGCACCACCGACCCGGTGCGCATGTACATGCGCGAAATGGGTACGGTCGAGCTGCTCACGCGCGAGGGCGAGATCGTCATCGCCAAGCGCATCGAGGAAGGATTGCGGCAGATGATGCTGGCGATCTCGGCGTCGCCGTCGACCGTGGCAGAAATCCTGGCCATGGCCGCGCGCATCCAAAACGGTGAGCTGCCGGTCGATGAAGTCGTCGACGGCATGGTGTCCGACGACGAGTCCGATGACTATGTCGCCGAAGAAGACGTCGATTACTCGCTGGACGAGGGCGGCGAAGACGAGGAGGAGGGCGGCGCGGGAGCGACGTCGATGAAGCTCGAAGAGCTCAAGGGCAAGGCGCTGGAGGTCTTCGGCAAAGTGCACGAGGCGTTCATGAAAATGCGCCGCGCCTACGACAAGGACGGCTACCGCTCGCCGAGCTACCTCAAGGCGCAGGAGGCGATTTCCAATGCCCTGATGGAAGTGCGCTTCACCGCGCGCACCGTGGAAAAACTGTGCAACCTGCTGCGCGCGCAGGTCGACGAGGTGCGCCGTTACGAGCGCGAAATCCGCCGCTACGCTGTCGACCGCTGCGGCATGCCGCAGGAGGAGTTCATCAAGTCCTTCCCCGGTCACCAGCTCGACCTGAAATGGGTGGACAGGCATATTGCCGCGGGCAAACCGTATTCGGTGGTGCTCGGGCGCAATGCGCCGGCAATCCGCGAGCTACAGCAAAAGCTCATCGACATCCAGAACCGGGTGGTCGTGCCGCTGGACGATCTGAAGGAGATCAATACCCAGATGAGCCTGGGCGAGCAGGCGGCGCGCGAAGCCAAGCGCGAAATGATCGAAGCCAACCTGCGGCTGGTCATTTCCATCGCCAAAAAGTACACCAACCGCGGCCTGCAGTTCCTCGACCTCATCCAGGAAGGCAATGTCGGTCTGATGAAGGCGGTGGACAAGTTCGAATACCGCCGCGGCTACAAATTCTCGACCTACGCCACGTGGTGGATCCGCCAGGCCATCACCCGCTCGATCGCCGACCAGGCGCGCACCATCCGCATCCCGGTGCACATGATCGAGACCATCAACAAGGTCAACCGCATTTCGCGCCAGCACCTGCAGGAAACCGGGCAGGAGCCTGACGCCGCCGTCCTCGCCGAGAAAATGGAAATGCCCGAGGACAAGGTGCGCAAAATCCTCAAAATCGCGCGCGAGCCGATTTCGATGGAGACGCCCATCGGCGACGACGACGATTCGCATCTGGGCGATTTCATCGAGGATTCCTCCACGCTGGCGCCGACCGAGGCCGCCATGCAGGCCGGCCTGCGCGACGTGGTCAAGGAAATCCTCGACTCGCTCACCCCGCGCGAGGCCAAGGTGCTGCGCATGCGTTTTGGCATCGAAATGGCCAACGACCACACCCTGGAAGAAGTCGGCAAGCAGTTCGACGTCACGCGCGAGCGCATCCGTCAGATCGAAGCCAAGGCATTGCGCAAGCTCAAGCATCCGACGCGTTCGGATAAGCTGCGCAGTTTCCTCGACACGCTCTGATGGTGTCCGCCCTCCGTGCGCAGGGCGGACACGTTAGACTTCGGGCATGAGCCAAGCGCGAAAAACTGCCGTCCGCACCGTCGTATTTGCTGATGTCGTCGGCAGCACCGCGCTCTTTCAAACCCTGGGCAACACCGCGGCCACCGCACTGGTGACGCAGGTGGTGTCCAATATGGCGCGCAGTTTCAAGGCGGCGGGTGGAGAGGTGGTGAAAACGCTGGGAGACGGGATCCTGGCGACGTTCGAACACAACGCCCCGGCGCTGAGCGCCTGCATCGACATCCAGCGCACCTGCTCGACTTCCGGCGCGGTCGACGCCAGCGGAGTGCGGCAAAAGCTGCCGTTGAAAATCGGCGTGGCGCGCGGTTTTGTCGTGCTCGCGCCGGGCGATTGTTTCGGTGATCCGGTCAACGCCGCGTCGCGCCTGTCCGATTCGGCCGGCGCCGGGCAGATTCTCGTCGGCGATGCGGTGATGGAGGGGCTGCCGCTGGAGCTGCTGGGCCGGCTGCGCAGTCTGGGAGCGATTTTTTTGCGGGGTTACGACGTTCCCGTGCCGGTGCACCAGGTGGACTGGGAGGCGCAGGTCGACATGGGCCAGACCATGCCGCAGGTGCCGTCCCGCATCGATTACACCAGCCAGCTGCTCAATCTGTCCTGGCTCGACCTGAGCGTGGATTACGCCGCCGACCAGATGCCCATCGTCATCGGTCGCACGCATGGTGCGGATTTTCTGGTCAACGATTTGCGCGTGTCACGCCAGCACGCGCGCATCGACTGGCGGGGGAGCTATTTCATGCTCACCGATCTCAGCAGCAACGGCACCTGGGTGCGCTACACAGGGAACGACACTGTGCTGGCCCTGCGGCGCAACGAGTGCGTCCTCCACGGTCAGGGAGAAATCGCCCTGGGAGCCAAGCCGTCGGACCCGACAGCCCCGACCGTGATGTTCCAGATCCACCCTCACTGACCCGTCCAGCGCATGCCCTTGTCCGACCCGACCGGCTACCAGCACGGCCAGCCCAGGCAAACCGCCATCCTGCTCGTCAACCTCGGCACGCCCGACGCGCCCACGTCCGCCGCGCTACGCCGCTATCTGCGGGAATTCCTCAGCGATCCGCGGGTGGTAGAGATTCCCAAGCCGCTGTGGTGGCTGATCCTCAATGGCATCATCCTGCCGGCGCGTTCGGCAAAGTCTGCGGCCAAATACGCCAGCATCTGGACGCCACGCGGCTCGCCGCTGCAGGTCGGCACGGCCGATCTGGCCCAGGCCGTCGGCGGCGAACTGGCCGCGCGCGGGCATCGTGTACTGGTGCGTTACGCCATGCGCTACGGCAATCCGTCGGTGGCCAGCGTGCTCGACGAGCTGGCGCGGCAAAACGTCACCCGTGTGCTCCTGGTGCCGCTGTACCCGCAGTATTGCGCCGCGACCACCGCCTCGACGCTCGACGCCGTTACCGCCTGGATGCGTCGCAGCCGCCGTTTGCCTGAGCTGCGTGTGCTCAACCATTTCCACGATGCCGCGGGGTATATCGACGCGCTGGCGGAAAAAATCCAGGCGTACTGGGCGCAGCACGGCCGGCCCGACAAGCTGGTGATGAGTTTTCACGGCATGCCCGCGCGCACCCTCAAGCTGGGGGATCCCTACCACTGCGAATGCCAGCGAACCGGGCGTCTGCTCGCGCAACGCCTGCAACTGCCGCCGTCGGCCTACGCCGTGACGTTTCAGTCACGCTTTGGCCGGCAGGAATGGCTGCAGCCGTACACCGAGCCGACGCTCAGGCGTCTGGCGCAGGAGGGGACGGGGCGTGTGGACGTGACCTGCCCGGGTTTCAGCGTCGATTGTCTGGAAACGCTGGAGGAAATTGCCGTGGAGGGCAAGCAGGCCTTTTTGTCCAGCGGCGGCAAAGCGTTTCATTACATCGACTGCCTCAACGCCGAGCCGCACTGGGTGCAGGCATTCAGCGGCCTGATCGAAACCCACCTTCAGGGATGGGAGACGACCGCCCCGCCCGACCCCGCAGCACTGGCCCTGACCCGCAGCCTGGCTGCGGCAATGGGCGCAGACAACCTCGCCTGAACCGCTACGCCGCGTTGCCGCCGCCTCATTTGCGGGGATCGGGCGACGGCGCTGAAGACCCCTGGCGCGCGTCGCGCCAGAACTGCACGGCCACCGCCACACCCAGCCCCACAACCCCCACGGCCAGCAGGTAAAGGATTAGAAGCGCCAAAGACATTGCAATCTCCCGCGCCGCGCACCGGCGCCGACGACGACACGGCTATAGTGTGCATTCGGGGCAAAACAGTTCCAGGCGGCGGCAGCCGTGCGGGTAGTTCAGGAGTCTTCGTCGGCGTTGGTGAGGTACCAGGCCGCCGTGCGGATGCCCGGAGGTTGCCCGTCACCCGGCAGGTACATCACCGAGCGCTGTCCGCGCGCCACCATGCCCAGCCGGTGCACGGCGTGTTGCAGCGATGGGCAGCCGAGAAATTCGAACGACACGCTGCTGCGGCCATCGCTGCGTGCATCGCGGAACAGGATGTCGAACAGCAGGTCGATCGCCTCGGGTGCCTGCGGATGCCAGAGCAGGTCGCGCACGTGCAGCACGCCGCCGGCGATTTCGGTCACGGCGTAGGCCAGCAGACCGCCGGTTCTGCGGCTCAGGGCCAGGAAGCGGAAGGTTTTCCACGGTTTGTGTTCGAACCGCCAGGCCAGATAGCGCTGGTCGCGCACGCCGATCAGGCCGGCGCGCTCGCGCTGCGCCGCCCACAGGGCGTCGAACCGGGCATCGGGCTGATCCAGCCATTGCGCGAACACCCCGCTGAAGTCATGCGCGTAGCGGCGGCGGCGCCACGCGTGCCGCCACCAGTCGGCCGTCTGGCCCAGAGCCAAACGCAGCGCGTGCGGCAGGCGCGCCGGCAGATAACTCGCGCTGCGCAACACCCGCACGTAGCGCACCATCGCGCCTGCCGGGGTATAGCCCAGACGCCGCACCACCGGCTCGGATTTGGCATTCGGAAAGCCGTAGATCAGCCCGAACTGCGGCAAAAACCGGTCTCGCAGCGTGGTCTGCAGCAGCAGTGCCGGGTACAGGGTGCGGTGTTCGGCCAGCACGCCAAAGTCCGCGAGCAGCCCGGCGCGCAGCGCCTGGCCGTCGAACTGCATCTCCCGCCCGGCCAGGCCGATGACACCGACCGCCGGGCCGTCGGGCGCCGGGCTGTGGGCCAGCAGCACATGCGGCAAACCGGCGGGGTTGCGCAAGTAGAACCAGTCGAACTTGTCCTGCCGTCGCTCGGCATGGCCGAGATTGCTCGCCCAGAGCGAGACGATGACGCTGCGGTCGGCGCGCAGATCGGCCGGCAGCGCGGCGTAGCTCGAGGCAGCGGCAGTCATGCGATGCGACTCACGCCGCTGCGGGGCGGATGAACTGCTCGTGCAGCAGCTGGGTGGAGAGGATGCCGACGAATGCCATATTGTCACCAAAACCGATGATTTTTCCCGCCCTGGCCTTATCGAACAGCCGTATCGCCGCCTGCGGATCGAAATACCCCGCGTCTTTGAGCCGCGCGGGGCTGAACAGCTCGGCGACGTAATCGACGGGCTCGCCCTGATGGAAAAAACTCTGGCTGTCCGGCGTGCGGTACGGCTGCTTGCTGCGCTGGCGAAGCGCCTCGGGCAACAGACCGTCCATGCTGCGTTTGAGCAGCCATTTTTCCGTCAGGCCCATGAGTTTGTAGCGGGAGGGCAGACGGCTGGCGAAGGCGATCAGCCGGTGGTCGAGAAACGGGAAGCGGGTTTCGATGGATTGCGCCATCGCCATGCGGTCGCCCTGCGCGCACAGCAGGTAGCCGGACATCAGGGTGTGCGCTTCGATGTACTGGTCCTGCGCCAGCGGCTCCCAGCGCGCAAGGTCGGCGGGGAGTTGCTCTGCCAGCGCGGCCGATGGCTCGAAGGCGGTGGCCGCGTGGCGCCATGGCGCAGACAGAAACTGGCTGATGCGCCGTGTGGTGGTCCAGCGGGGCAAGTGGCCGAATCCGGGCTGGCCGTACTGCGCTTCGCCGGCGCGGAAAAACCGCTCGGCCATTGCCCGCCCGGCGGCAGGCGAATGCTTGAGGTAGGGATAGAGCCGTTCGAGCAGGCGAGGACGGCAGCGCGACTGTGGCTGCCGGGCGATGAAGCGCCGCACACGCGCTTCCTTGAACAGGTCGTAGCCGCCGAACACCTCGTCGGCTCCCTCGCCGGTGAGCGCCACTTTGTAACCTGCGGCACGCACGCCTGCGGCCAGCAGCATCATTGGCGCCGGAGCGGTGCGCACGATGGGGGCTTCGGTATGCAGGATGGTGCGGGGAAATGCCGCGGCGATGTCGGCACGGGTGCAGTGCACCGTGGTGTGCGCCGTGCGCAGATACTGCACGAGCTGCTGCTGCCAGGCGCTTTCATCGAATTCGGCGTCGTCGAAGGTCAGCGAAAACGTGCGCAACGGGGTGTCGGTGGCGTGGCGGATGAGGGTGGTGATGATGGACGAGTCCAGGCCGCCGCTGAGGTAGGCGGCCACCGGCACGTCGGCACGTAACTGCAGCCGCACGGCATCGATCAGCAGGGCGCGCAGCTCTTCGGCGTAGCTGTCGGCGCTGCGCCCGGCTTCGACGGGCGCCGGCGGGAAACTCCAGTCCCAATAGCGTCGCAGGTGTGTCCCCCGCGCGTCGACCGTGAGCACGTGGCCCGGCGGCAGCGATTCGATCCCGGCAAACACCGCATGCGGCGGCAGCGGTGCCCAGTAGGTGAACACCTCGCCGAGCGCCCGGGCGTCGAGCTGGCGCGGCACGTCGGGCAAAGCGAACAGCGCCTTGACCTCTGAGGCGAACGCCAGGCCGCCGCGCACGTGGGTGTGGAACAAGGGACGGATGCCGCAGCGGTCGCGCGCCAGCAGCAGGCGCTGCGCGCGCGCGTCCCACAGCGCAAAGGCGAACTGGCCGTTGAGATGCTCGACCAGCGCGTCGCCGTGCTCCTCGTACAGATGCACCAGGACTTCGGTGTCGGACTGCGTGGCCAGGCGGTGGCCGCGGCGCAGCAGATCGGCGCGCAGCTCGCGGTAATTGAAAATCTCGCCATTGAAGCTCACCCAGACGGTGCCGTCCTCGTTGCACAGCGGCTGGCTGCCGCCGCTGAGGTCGATGATGCTCAGCCGGGCATGCGCCAGACCGATCGGTCCCTGGAGGTAATAACCCTGGGCGTCGGGGCCGCGGTGGCGCAGCCGGGCGATCATCGCCTGGAGCTGCGCGCGCTCGACAGGGGCGGTCCAGTCGAGCCGGCCGGCGATGCCGCACATGTCCGTCAGCCGCCGATGTACGACATTTCGACCTTGCGCTGCTCGCGCAGGGCCTGCCCTGCCGCCGTGCCGCGCAGCAGGGAGTAGCGGTCGTCGCGTTGCGACCACACTTGCGCCAGCGCGGCACGCAGGTCGGCGTCGCTGACCGGGTCGAGACCGGCGGCGGCGTCCCCACGCAGCAGCGCGCGCACGTCGTAGCCGTGGGTGGCGAACAGGCAGAGGTAGAGTTTGCCTTCCATCGACAGCCGGGCGCGGTTGCAGTCGGCGCAGAACGCGCGGGTGACGCTGGAAATCACGCCGATTTCACCTGCGCCGTCGTCGTAGGCCCAGCGCTGCGCGGTTTCGCCGGGGCTGTGCGGCTCCAGCGGGTGCAGGGGGTGTACGGCGTGGATGCGGTCGATCACCTGCTGCGAGGGCAGCACTTCGTCCATGCGCCAGCCATTGGTGTTGCCCACGTCCATGTACTCGATGAAGCGCAGCACGACGCCCGAGCCGCGGAAGTGCTCGGCCATCGGCAGGATCTGCTGGTCGTTGGTGCCGCGCTTGACCACCATGTTCACCTTCACCGGCGTCAGCCCGGCGTCGATCGCTGCGTCGATGCCGCGCAGCACCTCGGCGACGGGAAAGTCCACGTCGTTCATTTGACGGAACGCGGCGTCGTCGAGCGCGTCGAGGCTGACGGTGACCCGGTCCAGCCCGGCATCCTTGAGTTGCCGCGCCTTGCGTGCCAGCAGGGAGCCGTTGGTCGTCAGCGTGAGTTCGGGCGGCTGTCCCTGCGGGGTGCGCAGGCCGTGCAGCATCTCGACCAGCCGCTCCAGATGTTTGCGCAGCAGGGGCTCGCCGCCGGTCAGGCGGATTTTGCGCACCCCCAGGTCGATGAACACGCGTGCTGCGCGGGTGATTTCCTCGAAGCTGAGCAAATCGGCATGACGCAGAAACTCGTACTGCTTGTCGAAAATCTCTTTCGGCATGCAATAGATGCAGCGGAAGTTGCAGCGATCCGTGACCGAAATCCGCAGATCGTGCAGCGGGCGGTGCAGACGGTCGAGCGGCGGGGTGAGCGGCTGCGGCTGCCGCGGCACGGGCGGGACGCTGCTGGCGTAGCGGTGATCGACGATCGGGATGGTACGTTCGGACATATCGCCATTATCGGCAAAGCCGCTGGCAGCGGGGTATCCGGGCGTTTGCGGGGGGAATCACACTGTGCTGAGCTGCAGCGCCAGGGCGAAGGTCGCCAGCAGCATGCCCAGCACCGCACCGACGATCACGTCGGACAGGTAATGCAGCCCCAGCACCAGCCGCGACATGGCGATGAGTACGGCAAACGGCACCGCGACCCAGCCGAGCACGGGGGCGAAAAACAGCAGTTGCAGGGTGAAATTCACTGCGTGCAGGGTATGACCCGAAGGAAAGCTGAACTGGTCCAGCGGCGGCTCGCTCAGCACGATGCGCCGGCAGTTGGCGCTGGGCCGCGGACGCGCGGCCAGGCGCTTGATCGAACCGTACAAGGCGATGCCGATGAGGGTCGTGAGCAACATCCAGGCCAGCGGCCTGAGGGCCTCGCGGCCGTCGACGAACAACATGCCCGCGAGCAACGCTGCCCACCCCCAGCCGTTGCCCAGGCGGCTGATCAGGGCGAAAAACCGCCGCACCCAGCGGTTGCGGCTCAGACGGTTGGCCGCAATCGTGAAGTCTTGTTCCCAGTGGAGGTAGCGGTGGAGCAGGTCAGGGGATCGCCGTTGCATGATGGCAGGCTTCAGGGCGCAGATCGCAGCGGGGAGGGCGCAGGGAACATGTCGGCACGGGACTGACGCGGGGCTGGCTCTACCATTGTGACATTGGTGCAAGCCCGGTGACAGCAAACGCCCGGATGATGCACGGCATTTTCAAGGACAAGGTATGGCGTACACGATCGACCTCTCCGGGCGGGTTGCCCTCGTCACCGGCGCTTCCAGTGGCTTGGGCTGGCGGTTCGCGCAGGTTTTGGCCCAGGCGGGGGCCGCCGTGGTGCTCAGCGGCCGGCGTATCGAGCGGCTCAAGGAATTGCGCGCGCGCATCGAGGGACAAGGTGGTGATGCGCACGTGGTCGAGCTCGACGTCACCGACACCGCCAGCATCAAAGCCGCGGTGGCCCATGCCGAAACCGAGATGGGGCCGATCGATATTTTGGTCAACAACGCCGGGATCGCGGTGCAGCGCAAGCTGCTCGATGCGACCGTCGACGAGTTCGACGACATGTTCACCACCAATGTGCGCGGTGCGTTTGTCGTGGCGCAGGAAGTGGCCCGGCGCATGGTCGCACGCTCGCTGGGGGTGACGCCGGGTACCTGGACGGGTGGGCGCATCATCAACATCGCCTCGGTAGCCGGGCTGCGGGTGATGCCCAAGCTGGGTGTTTACGCCATGAGCAAGGCGGCGGTGATTCACATGACGCGCGCCATGGCGGCCGAATGGGGCCAATATGGCATCAATGTCAATGCCATCTGCCCGGGTTACATCGATACGGAAATGAATCATCATTACTGGCAGACCGAGTCCGGCCAACGGCTGCTGCAAATGCTGCCGCGCAAGCGGCTGGGCAGGCCCGAAGACCTCGACGCGCTGTTGGTGCTGTTTGCCAGCGACAACAGCGCTCTGGTCAACGGCGCGGTGCTCACCGCAGACGACGGTTTTGGCCTGTGAACGGCAGGGCGTGCCATGCGATTCGACATCCCGGACAACAAAAAGCTCGTTTACACCATGACCATGCCCATCCGCTGGGGGGACATGGACGTCATGGGGCACGTGAACAACACGGTGTATTTCCGCTACATGGAGATCATCCGCCTGCAGTGGATGCTCGACACCGGCATTCCGGCCAATCCCAAGGGGCTTGGGCCGGTGATCGTCAATGCGTTCTGCAATTTTCACGTCGAATTGCAATTCCCTGGCGAGGTGCTCGCCCGCCTGTACACCACGGATGTCGGCCGCACGAGCTTCGATACCTACACCCTGCTCAGCCGCACCGACGACCCGCAGACGATTTACGCCAGCGGCGGATCGCGGGTGGTGTGGGTCGATTTTCCGCAGCGCAAGAGTGTGCCCCTGCCCGATGCGCTGCGCAAATTGTTGACCGATGCCGCGCCGTCACCTGGCGCCTGATGTTTCCGCCGAGCCCATCATGACTGAATTCCCGCCCGATCAACCGCTGTGGCAACCGTCGCCGCAGCGCATCGCCTCCTCGCACATCGAAGCGTTCCGCCGCTGGGTCAATGCGCGGCATGGCCTGCAGTTGCGCAGCTATCAGGATGTGCTGGACTGGTCGGTGTCGCGGCAGGCCGATTTCTGGGATGCGGTGTGGGAGACGTCGGCCGTCATCGCCGAGCACAAGGGACAGCGGGTGCTGATCGACGCCGAGCGGATGCCCGCAGCCCGCTTTTTCCCCGATGCACGGCTGAATTTTGCGCAAAACCTGCTGCGCCGCAACGATGACAGCATCGCGCTGCATTTCTGGGGAGAAGACCGGACGCAGCGCAGCCTGACGTGGCGAGCGCTGCACGCTGAAGTCTCCCGCCTGCAGCAGGCGTTGCGCGCCTGGGGGGTGCAACCGGGCGACCGCGTCGCGGCGTACATGCCCAATCTGCCCGAAACCGTCATCGCCATGCTCGCGGCGACGAGCATCGGTGCGACCTTCACCTCGGCGTCGCCCGATTTCGGCGTGCAGGGTGTGCTCGACCGCTTCGGCCAGACGCAGCCCAAGGTGCTCATTGCCTGCGACGGGTATTTCTACAACGGCAAGACGTTTTCCAACCTGGACAAGCTGGCCGAGCTGCTGCCGCAGCTGCCGTCGGTGCAGCACACCCTGGTCGTGCCCTACGTCGGCGAGGTGCTGCAGCAGCCGGTTGACGTGTCGCCGATCGCCACCGCGCAGCTGTGGCACGCGGCGCTGGCGCCGCTGACGCCGCGCGATGTGGAGTTCACCGCGCTGCCGTTCGACCACCCGGTCTACATTCTGTACTCCAGTGGGACCACCGGCGTGCCCAAGTGCATCGTGCACCGCGCAGGAGGGGTGTTGCTCAAGCACCTGGCGGAAATGCGCCTGCAGGTCGATGTCCATGCCGGCGACCGCGTGTTTTTTTTCACCACCTGCGGCTGGATGATGTGGAACTGGCTGATGTCCGCGCTCAGCCAGCAGGCCACCGTCTGCCTGTACGACGGCTCGCCCGGGCTGCGTGGTAACGCCATTCTGTTCGACTACGCCGACGCCGTGGATTTCACCCATCTGGGCACATCGGCCAAATTCATCGAAGCGCTGGGCAAGTCGGGGCTGGAGCCCAGGTCGACCCATCGGCTCTCTGCCCTGCGCACCATCATGTCCACCGGCTCGCCGCTGGCGCCCGAAGGCTTCGACTACATTTACGCGCGGGTGAAGACCGACGTTTGTCTGAGCTCGATGTCGGGTGGCACCGATCTGGTGGCCTGCTTCATCGTCGGCTCGCCGCTCAATCCGGTCTGGCGCGGCGAGCTGCAGGCGTGCGCTCTGGGCATGGCGGTGATGGTGGCCGACGAACAGGGCCAGCCGTTGCCCGACGGGCAGAAGGGCGAGCTGGTGTGCACCAAGCCGTTTCCATCGATGCCATTGGGCTTCCTCGTCGATGGCAGCCTGGAAAAAGGGGTGCAGAAATACCTCGACGCGTACTTTTCACGCTATCCCAACGTCTGGTGGCACGGCGACTACATCGCCCGCACGCCACACGGTGGCTACATCATCTACGGTCGGTCTGACGCCACGCTCAATCCGGGCGGGGTGCGCATCGGCACCGCGGAAATTTACCGTCAGGTCGAGCGCATCGACGCCGTGCTCGAATCCTTGGTCGTCGGGCAGAACTGGCCGCCGGGCAGCTACAGTGACGTGCGTGTCGTGCTGTTCGTCCGCCTGCGCGACGGCCAGGTGCTCGACGCCGCGCTGATCGACGCCATCAAGCGCCAGATCCGCGACAACACCACACCGCGCCACGTGCCGGCGCGCATCGTACAGGTGCACGACATTCCGCGCACCAAGAGCAACAAAATCGTCGAACTCGCCGTGCGCAACATTCTGCACGGCGAGGAAGTGAAAAACGTTTCGGCGCTGGCCAACCCCGAGGCGCTCGACGAATACCGTGCGCTGCGTGCCGAGCTCGAACGCGCCTGACCCGGGTCAGCGACAGGTGCGGCTGATCCACAGCTTGCGCAGTGGCGTCAGGCTGATGCGCTGGTGCAGTACGGCATAGTCGGCGCGCGCGATTTCACGCAGCAGCGCCAGCGACATCGCGCCCAGGGCACGCAGCGGGGCGGTTTGCCGCGCCGGATGCGTGCGCAGTCCCGCCAGCGCGGATTCGAGCATGTCACACGCCAACGCGGTCTGCTCCGCCAGCAGCGCCTGCACGGCGCCGTCCATCCGCCGTTGCTGGAGTTGTGCTGCGGTCACGCCATGACGCTGCAGCGCGTCGAGCGGCAGGTAGATCCGGCCCTGCGCGGCATCCCGTCCCAGGTGGCGGATGCCGCTGGCCAGGCGGAGTGCCACGCCGAGGTCGAACGCCGCGTCCTGCGCCGGCGCAGCATCCAGGCCGAGCAAGGCGGCGGCCGCGCGCGTGGTGAACCCGCTGCACTGCCGTGCATAGTGCAGCAGTGCCGGCCGGTCGAGCCAGCGGTTTTGCTGCAGATCGATCCGCACGCTGCGCACGACCGCAAGCAGCGCTTCGCCACCCAGTCCCTGGGCCTGCAGCGCGGGGGCCAGATGCCGCAGCGCCGGATGCTGCGCGGCACCGGCCGACAGGGCATGTAACTGGCCCTCCCACCAGGCCAGTTTGGCCTGCGCTACGGCGGCATCGCTGACGGTGGTGACGATGCCGCGAATCTGGCTGTGTGCCTGCAGCAACGCGGTCAGCGCTGCGCGCTGCGGCAGCGGGCAACGCTGCAGGGCGTAATACGCCGACGTTCCCGCCGGCGGTGCGGTGAGGTGATCGGACGGTGGGGAAGACGAAGCGGCAGACGACATGACGGGGCGGCACGCGCTGCGCGCCGGTGCGGCAAGGCTAGAATAGTAGATTGCCTTCAAAATGAGGCTGCTGCGTGGCATGGACGGGCCAGCATGGACAGGCCGTGCACGGCGGCAGCGGGCAGCGCAGATTTTCCTGCGAGGGTGGCGAAATTGGTAGACGCACCAGGTTTAGGTCCTGACGCCTTCACCGGCGTAGGGGTTCGAGTCCCCTCCCTCGCACCAGCCGCCGGGCTGCTGGTTTGGCGGTGATTGCTCCTTTTCATTGAACTCTGGATGTTCCCCATGACTGTCGAAACCCTGGACAAACTGCAACGCCGCGTGACCGTGACGGTTCCCAAGGCCGCTGTGCAAACCGAAATCAACGCGCGTCTGAAGAACCTGAGCCGTACGTTGCGCCTGCCTGGATTCCGTCCCGGCAAGGTGCCGATGTCGATGGTGGCGCAGCGCTACGCGCCGTCGGTCGAATTGGAGGTGTTGCAGGACAAGATCGGCAACGCTTTCTACGAGGTCGCCAGCAACGCCCGCCTGCGTGTGGCCGGCATGCCGCAGTTCACCCCGAAGAGTGAGGGCGTGGCCGAGGATGTGGTGGCGTTCGACGCGGTATTCGAGGTCTACCCCGACGTGCAGATTCCCGACCTGTCGGCGCACTCCATCGAGCGGGTGACCGCCGAGGTCGACGACGCAGCGATCGACAAAACCATCGAGGTGCTGCGCAAGCAGCGCGTGACTTTCATCGAGCGCGGCCAAGCCGCGCCGGACGGCCAGACGTCCGAAGGTCTGGAAGTGCAGGACGGTGACCGCGTCACCGTCGACTTCGAGGGGCGCATCGACGGCACCGCGTTCGAAGGGGGCAAGGCCGAAGGCTTCAGCTTCGTGCAGGGCGAGGGGCGGATGCTGCCGGAGTTCGAGGCGGCGACCAAAGGACTGCAAGCCGGGCAGAGCAAGATTTTCGAACTGCACTTTCCCGAGGACTATCAGGGGCGCGCCGTTGCCGGCAAGACGGCGCAGTTCACGCTCAAGGTCACCAAGGTGGAATGGCCGCTGCTGCCGCCCGTCGATGCCGATTTCGCCAAGGCGCTCGGCGTGGCCGACGGCGATGTGCAGCGTCTGCGCGAGGACATTCGCAGCAATCTGCAGCGTGAAGTCAAGGCCCGCCTGACACAGCGCAACAAACTGGCGGTGATGGATCTGCTGCAAAAAGCCGTCCCCGTCGATCTGCCGACGGCGCTGGTCGACAACGAAATCAAGGATCTGATCGCGGGCGCCCGCCAGGATCTGGCTGAGCGCGGCATGAAAGACGCCGACAAGGCGCCGCTGCCACCCGAGCTGTTTCGCGAGCAGGCAGAACGCCGTGTGCGTCTGGGCCTGATCGTGGCCGAACTCGTCAAGCAGCATGATCTGCAGGCCAAGCCCGAGCAGGTGCGCAGCTACGTCGAGGAACTCGCGGCGAGCTACGAGCAGCCCGAGGAACTGGTGCGCTGGTATTACGCCGATCCGCAGCGCCTGTCTCAGGCCGAGGCCATCGTGATGGAAAACAACGTCACCGACTTCGTCTTTTCCCAGGCGCAGACCACCGACAAGGTGCTTAGCTTCGACGAACTGATGGGCCGCAACTGATCGTCTGGCGCTCCCGCGGGCCGCTGCGTGCTTCGGCGTGTGGCGGCTTTTGTTTTTTGTTCCGCCGGCCGCGGCGGTGTGCGGAAATCACACACCCGCGCGTCGTGGGCGTGTGCCGCGTGCTAATCTGTGCATTCGCCTTCGTCAGATTCTTTTTCTATGAGCGCATCCGAGATTCAAAACCTGGGCCTGGTGCCCATGGTCATCGAGCAAAGTGGCCGCGGTGAGCGCGCCTACGATATTTATTCGCGTCTGCTGCGCGAGCGGGTGATTTTTCTCGTCGGCCCGATCAACGACCAGATGGCCAACCTGGTCGTGGCGCAGCTGTTGTTTCTTGAGTCGGAAAACCCGGACAAAGACATTTCGCTGTACATCAACTCGCCCGGCGGCTCGGTGTCGGCCGGCATGGCGATTTACGACACCATGCAGTTCATCAAGCCTGACGTCTCCACCCTGTGCACCGGCATCGCCGCGAGCATGGGGGCCTTCCTCATGGCCGCGGGCGCCAAGGGCAAGCGCTATTCGCTGCCGAATTCGCGCATCATGATCCATCAGCCGCTTGGCGGGGCGCAGGGGCAGGCGTCGGACATCGAAATCCAGGCGCGTGAAATCCTCTACCTGCGCGAGCGGCTCAACAGCATTTTGGCCGAACGTACGGGGCAGTCTCTGGAAAAAATCACCGCGGACACCGACCGCGACTTTTTCATGTCGGCCGAGCAGGCCAAAGATTATGGCCTGATCGACGAGGTTCTCGTCAAACGCGCCTGACAGGAATTTGAGGCATTACGCTCATGGCTGAAAAAAAATCGTCTTCGGGTGAAAAGACCCTGTATTGCTCGTTTTGCGGCAAAAGCCAGCATGAGGTGAAAAAACTCATCGCCGGGCCGTCGGTCTTCATCTGCGACGAATGCATCGATCTGTGCAACGAGATCATCCGCGACGAGGTCGGCGCCGGCGAGTCGCAGGGCAAGGTCAGCAGCTCGGACCTGCCCACGCCGGCGGAAATCAAGGGCATTCTCGACCAATACGTCATCGGTCAGGAGGCGGCCAAGCGCATCCTCGCGGTGGCCGTGTACAACCATTACAAACGGCTCAAGCATGTCGGCCAAAGCAACGATGTCGAACTGGCCAAGAGCAATATCCTGCTCGTCGGCCCGACTGGCTCGGGCAAGACGCTGCTGGCGCAGACGCTGGCACGGCTGCTCAACGTGCCCTTTGTGATTGCCGACGCCACCACGCTGACCGAGGCCGGCTATGTCGGTGAGGACGTGGAAAACATCATCCAGAAGCTGCTGCAGAACTGCAATTACGAAATCGAGCGGGCGCAGCGCGGCATCGTCTATATCGACGAAATCGACAAGATTTCGCGCAAATCCGACAACCCGAGTATCACCCGTGACGTGTCCGGCGAGGGCGTGCAGCAGGCCCTGCTCAAGCTGATCGAAGGCACCATGGCGTCGGTGCCCCCGCAGGGCGGACGCAAGCACCCGAACCAGGATTTCATCCAGGTGGACACGACCAACATCCTGTTCATCTGCGGTGGTGCGTTCGATGGGCTGGAAAAAGTCATCCGTAACCGCTCGGAAAAATCCGGCATCGGTTTTTCCGCCACGGTCAGAAGCCAGTCGCAGCAGAGCCTGTCGGAAACGTTCATGCAGGCGCAGCCGGAGGATCTGATCAAATTCGGCCTGATTCCTGAGCTCGTCGGCCGCCTCCCGGTCGTGGCGACGCTCGAAGAGCTCGACGAGGCGGCGCTGATCCAGATCCTGACCGAGCCGAAAAACTCGCTGGTCAAGCAGTACCAGAAGCTGTTCGAGATGGACGGCGTCAAGCTCGAATTCCGTCCGGCAGCGTTGACTGCGATCGCGCGCAAGGCGCTGGAGCGCAAGACGGGCGCGCGTGGCCTGCGGTCGATTGTCGAACATGCCTTGCTCGATCTGATGTTCGATCTGCCCAATCTGCAGGGAGTCAGCGGTGTGGTGATCGACGAAAACGTCATTACCGCCGGGGCCAAGCCGCTGTTGATTTACGAAGACGCAGCCAAAGCCTCAGGAGCCTGATGGTCAAAGCCGCAACGGCCGCCACTGGCTTGCAAAACCGCGTCGAATCCCCATTTGGGTTTTCACTTCTTTTCGGGTGACCTCCATGTCCGATACTCCTGAGCAATCTTCCGACCTCACCGCATTGCCGCTGCTGCCGCTGCGTGATGTGGTGGTGTTTCCCCATATGGTCATTCCGCTGTTCGTCGGCCGGCCCAAGTCGATCAAGGCGCTGGAGGCAGCGATGGAAAGCGGCAAGCAGATCATGCTGGTCGCGCAAAAAGCCGCAGCCAAAGACGAACCCAAGCCGGACGATCTGTTTGAAATCGGCTGCCTGTCGAGCATCCTGCAAATGCTCAAACTGCCCGACGGCACGGTCAAGGTGCTGGTCGAGGGAGCGCAGCGCGCGCGGGCATTGAACATCCGCGACAACGGCGAATTCTTCGCCTGTGACGCGGTGCTCATCGCGTCCACTTCGGAATCCACCGCGGAGTCCGAGGCCATGCGTCGCGCGGTGGTGGCGCAGTTCGACCAGTACGTCAAGCTGAACAAAAAAATCCCGCCGGAAATCCTCACCTCGATTTCGGGCATCGACGATCCCGGGCGTCTGGCCGACACCATCGCTGCCCATCTGCCGCTCAAGCTCGAACAAAAGCAATCCGTGCTCGACCTGCATGACGTGCACGCACGGCTGGAAAACCTGCTGGAACAGCTCGAACGCGAAGTCGGCATCTTGCAGGTGGAAAAGCGCATCCGTGGCCGCGTGCGTCGGCAGATGGAAAAAAGCCAGCGCGAGTACTACCTGAACGAACAGGTCAAGGCCATCCAGAAGGAGCTCGGCGAGGGCGAAGAGGGCGCCGACATCGAGGAACTCGAAAAGAAAATCAAGGCCGCGCGCATGCCCAAGGAGGCACGCAAAAAGGCCGAGGCCGAGCTGAAAAAACTCAAGCTGATGTCGCCGATGTCGGCCGAGGCGACCGTGGTGCGCAACTACCTCGACGTGCTCGTCGGCCTGCCCTGGTCGAAAAAGAGCAAGGTCAAGCACGACCTCGCCTTTGCAGAGCAGGTGCTGGAAGAAGACCACTACGGCCTGGAAAAGGTCAAGGAACGCATCCTCGAATACCTCGCGGTGCAGCAGCGCGTGGACAAGGTCAAGGCGCCCATCCTTTGCCTCGTCGGCCCGCCCGGCGTGGGCAAGACTTCGCTCGGTCAGTCCATTGCCCGCGCCACCGGGCGCAAGTTCGTGCGCATGGCGCTGGGCGGGGTGCGTGACGAGGCCGAAATCCGCGGCCATCGCCGTACCTACATCGGCGCGATGCCCGGCAAGATCCTGCAGAGCCTGAACAAGGTTGCGGTACGCAACCCGCTGTTCCTGCTCGATGAGGTGGACAAGCTCGGCATGGACTTCCGCGGCGACCCGTCATCGGCGCTGCTCGAAGTGCTCGACCCGGAGCAGAACCACACCTTCAGCGACCACTACGTCGAGGTCGATTTCGACTTGTCGGACGTGATGTTCGTCGCCACCTCCAACTCGCTCAACATTCCGCCGGCGCTGCTCGACCGCATGGAAGTCATCCGCCTGTCGGGCTACACCGAGGACGAGAAGGTCAGCATCGCCCAGCGCTACCTTTTGCCGAAGCAGATGAAGAACAACGGCGTCAAGGAAGACGAACTCGAAGTCACCGAAAGCGCCATTCGCGGCATCATCCGCTACTACACGCGAGAGGCCGGTGTGCGCTCGCTGGAACGCGAGATTTCGCGCATCTGCCGCAAGGCGGTCAAAGGTCGGCTGCTCAAGACGTACACCGACAAGGTCGTCGTCACCGAGGACAACCTCAACGAATTTCTTGGGGTGCGGCGCTACAACTTCGGCGTGGCGGAAAAGCGCAACCAGGTCGGGCAGGTCGTCGGGTTGGCGTGGACCGAGGTCGGCGGCGATCTGCTTACCATCGAAGCCACGGTGATGCCGGGTAAGGGCAACACCATCCGCACCGGCTCGCTGGGCGACGTGATGAAAGAATCGGTCGAAGCCGCCCGCACCGTCGTGCGCGTGCGTGCGCACCGCCTGGGTATCAAGGATGAGATGTTCGAAAAACGCGACCTGCACATCCACGTGCCCGAAGGTGCCACACCCAAGGATGGCCCGAGCGCCGGCATTGCGATGACCACTGCCATCGTCTCGGCAATGACCGGCATCCCGGTCAAGGCCGATGTGGCGATGACCGGGGAGATCACCCTGCGCGGCGAGGTGCTCGAAATTGGCGGACTGAAGGAAAAGCTGCTTGCGGCGCACCGCGGCGGCATCAAGACCGTGCTGATCCCGGAGGAAAACGTCAAAGACCTGCAGGACATTCCGGAAAACGTCAAAGCCAGCCTGACCATCGTCCCGGTCAAGTGGATCGACCAGGTACTCGATCTGGCGCTCGAACGCGTACCGACCGCGCTTCCTGACGATGCGGCTGTTCCCGTTGACGCGCCGGCGGCCGAGGTCGCTGCAAGCGCTAGGGGCGACGTCTCTGCCGTAGAAAGCACGCGTCACTGAGAGCGCAACAGTCTCAACACAAAGTGCTTGCATGATTGTCGAATCCCAGTATAGAATGTGAGTTTTCGTTGGGGGTATAGCTCAGCTGGGAGAGCGCTTGCATGGCATGCAAGAGGTCAGCGGTTCGATCCCGCTTACCTCCACCAAACAAATCGAAGGATGAGTCCCCTTCGTCTAGAGGCCTAGGACACCGCCCTTTCACGGCGATAACAGGGGTTCGAATCCCCTAGGGGACGCCAGATCAAAAGATCTGGATGGAGTGGTAGTTCAGTTGGTCAGAATACCGGCCTGTCACGCCGGGGGTCGCGGGTTCGAGCCCCGTCCACTCCGCCAACAAACACAGTAAAAAGACCCGCTTTTTAGCGGGTCTTTTATTTTGTATGCTGGAATCTCGCTTTTCACTCTTGGTTTTGTTGCTGACTCATTGCGCTTAATTTGCTGATGAGTTCTTGACGCGTTCGTTGATAAATTCTGCTGGACGTGCAAAGTAGGGCTAGAGCATGGTTTTTTCCCAGCAAATCTTGCAGTACCGGATCGGCTGGGCGTGTTGTTTCAATAAATCTCTGCACCATGCAAGGCGCTCCAACAAAATCTTCAATTAAACTGGGCCAGTGGTTTAAAGAGCTCAGTTGTCTATCCCAAAGCAGATAACCGGCTAGAGCCCCGAGCGGAGTTTTTGGTTGTGTTATATCAACGGCCAGATGAAATTTTTTTGTCCACTCGGGAATTGTATCTGCCGGCAGCGGACGTGCTATACCAAAGCCTTGTCCGTAATCTGCACCAAGAATTGTCGCTGCCTCGATCAACCCTGGATTCTCGAGGCCTTCGATGGTGACGGGAACCTTGAGCGCATGTGCCAAATGCGTCAGATAATAAATGAACTCTAATGCGCGCTGTGGCTCTTTCTGCGCCGCGCGCAACACCAACCCTTGGTCGATTTTGACGCCATCGAATGGCATGCTTTCCAAGCGTAATAGGGAGCTGTGCCCAGACCCGAGATCATCTTGAATGATGCGGATGCCGCAAAGCCGCAGATTCTGAAAAAATCGGTCGCGGATATTGGTATCCTGAATGTCATGCGACTCCAAAATCTCGATTTCAAAATGCGCAGGGTCTGCTCCGCATTGCTCGATGGTCGAAAACAATGCATCATGGTAACGGGCATCACCAACCCCTTGAGGCGGCAGATTCAATGAAACCGTGACGTTTAACCCTACAGATTGCCATGCCTGTTGTGCTGTGCAAACCTGTTTAACCCCAGTCTCGAACAGGCGATAAAGTTCGTCACTGCCAAAAGAAGGTAAAAACCGTCCTGGGGAAACGAGTGAACGACCCCGGTCGATCAAACGAGCCAAGGCCTCGACTTTGACGAGCCGACCAGCTTTGAGGTCGATGATCGGCTGATACAGCATCAGAACATGGCCTGCTTTGAGCAGATCGGTGAAGCGTTTCCGCTGATGATGATCGATGACACGACCCTGCGCTTGACGCTGCGCAGCGAGACTCAGGGGTTGCTGCAGACATTCAAGAAAGATGCGCCGCTCGGGGGCATTAAAAAAACCGGGCCATTTGGAATACACATTGACGGCTGCAAAGGTTTGACCGGCTTCATCAGTGAGGGGAATGACAGCAAGGGAGCGCAACCCCATCGCTGCCCCGGTGGCAGCCCATGCTGAAAGCGATTGATCGTGCGCATAACTGTCGACGACCTGGATTTGTCCGCTGTGCCAGGCTCGCCACGTCGGACCCCGCTCACCTTCAGCTGCAGATTCGTTTAGATTGAGGCGAGGAATAACACCATCGTGCATTGCATCGAGATAAGGTTGAGCGCGGTTTCCTTTAAAAATTTCAATTTCTAAATGATTTTGCTTGCCCTCCCGGCCGATGAAGGCAGCAACAACGCCGTCGACCTTGCATAGGCCATCGACCACGGCACGATATAAATCGATCGCGCTAATTGATGTGTGGATGGATTGCTGAATTTCTACCAGGATTTTCGCCAGTTCGTCAGCAAGAAGTCTGTAGCCTGTACCTTGCGATTCAAGATCGAGAAGCAGGCGTCGATCGAGAATGCGCTGTGTGACTCGTTGTTTGCCCGCGTCTGTAGAGGGGAAAAGGTGGTGAAGGGCTTGTTGATAGAGGTTATAGGCCTCGATGAGCCAAGGCAGTTCAACCCCCACCTGTGCATGGATCCGTCCAACCGCCAGAGCGCGCTCGCGATGCTTCGCCGCATTCAAATCCGGATCGAGCAGCATGAGCAAGTGCCCAGCTTGCTGCTGACGCAAATGGGTGAATTCCTCAGCAGTGAGACGGTTGAGGACTTGCGCGGTTTGCGCGGTCTGATGCAGAGATGCGTAAAAATCTGCAACGAACCGATGAATGACTGGTTCTGCTGCTTTGGCAAGCCCTCGTAGTGCCTGCGCAGCGGCTGGGCCATAGGCTTCTTCGGCAACCAAGGGCTTGAGTATCATCAGACGATCATGGGTCAAATTTATTCATTGTGCCGTCGCATATACAAAGTATGCAACCACATACAGAGGGGGATGGTTTCCTTCCTCGAATGTGTCATAGGATCGCCAAAGGATGACAGCCATTTTCAGTTTTCGCTATTCACAAAAACTCATCCCCCCTTCTCTGCTGCGGCAGCAATCGCCTTGCGCAGACTGTTGCCCAAATCTTCGGCGACGAATTTGGCAACATACCCTTCGGCACCGACATGTCGCGCGTGGTCTTCATTTGCCTGGCCGGTGAGTGAAGAATGAATCACTACGGGGATGGATTTGAACCGCTCATCTTCTTTGATTTTACGGGTGAGTGTAAAGCCATCCATTTCCGGCATTTCCAGATCGGTCAGCACCACGGCAACCTTGTCGTTGACCCGCTTGCCTTCGTTTTTGGCTTCTGCCGCGAATGACTGAAGTTTGTCCCACGCTTCTTTTCCAGTCCTGGTCATGACATAAGGGACATGCAAGGCCTGGAGCACCTTTTCGATCTGGCTGCGTGCCACGGAGGAGTCGTCGGCAGCAAGAACGATGCTCCCGGGAGGCAAATCGAGACGGCTACCGACCTGCGCAGCATGAACATCTGGGACCCGTGAGGGCAAAACATCGCGCAGGACTTTTTCGACGTCAAGAACCAGAGCCAGCCGTGTTTTGTCACCATCTGCATCGAGTCGGGCGATACTCGTGACCATGCCACCGACGGCATTCGCCTCGGCTGACAAGACCCGGCTCCACTCCAACCGGACGATTTCCTCGACTTCCTCGACGGCAAAACCCTGTACCGAGCGTTCATACTCGGTGACGATCAGAATATTTAAACCTTTGGGCTTGCATCCCACGGCGGCGGGCAAATCGATGACAGGAACGATCTGTCCGCGGATATTGGCCACCCCCATGACGTGAGCAGGCGCTCCTGGCATGCTGGTTACCGGGGGCAGGACCAGTGCCTCGCGGACTTTGAATACGTTGATCCCGAAAATTTCACTACGCCCGCCGGGACATTCTCCCAGCCGGAAAAGGAGTAACTCGAATTTGTTCGTGCCCGCCAGACGCGAGCGTTCATCGACTTCCTGGAGGATTTCTGACATGGTTCAAACTCCTGCATGGGCTTGATCGTTCAGCGCTTGTGCCGAGCTGCCGATATTCTGGAACAAGGTCGTGACTTCAGAGGATTGCTGCAAGCCATGGTCCATACTCGTCTGCGTGCTGCTGGCTTGGGTGTTCAGCGCGTCGAGTTTGGAAGCCATTTCGGCAATCTGGGTTTGGATTTCGAGGGTGGCGGATTGCACATTGAGCGATAAATTGCGCACTTCGTCAGCGACCACGGCAAAACCTCGACCGGCTTCACCAGCCCGTGCGGCCTCGATGGCCGCGTTGAGGGCGAGCAAATTGGTTTGGAATGACACGTCTCGGATGCGCTGGACCGCCATGGTCATTTCTTTGGTTTGCGCGTTCATGCGCTGGATTTGCTCGTGCTCGGCATTCGCGGCGTCGGCAGTTTTGCGCAGAATATCGATTAGGCTGTCGAGCTTGACTTTGCCTTGTTCGACATGGGCGAGGAGCTGCGCTGCAGCGTCACGCAATGCGCCACGGGCCGCTTGTTCGCGGGCATCGATATCCGCCGCAACTTTGACCACACCGATGACCGTGCCCGAGGCGTCTTTGACCGGTGCGTATGTCGCTTCCAGCCAAATGGTTTTGCCGTCGCGGCGTACTCGCTGAATTCGATCGCTGAACGCCCGCCCTGCGCGCAGATCGTCCCAAAAGGTGCGATACGCCGGTGAGTTGGCATACTCCGGGGTGCAAAACTTGCGGTGATGTTCACCGATGAGTTCCTCCGGGCTGTAGCCGAGCGCCTTGGCAAAGTTTTCGTTGACCCAGATGACCCGGCCGTTTGGATCAAACTCGATTTTCGCCAGGACGTTCGACAGCGCCTGGAAGGTTTCTGCCAGTGGCAATTCACCGGTGGGGGACAAAGGCATGATGTTCTCTCCTGTGGGTTGAAGACGCCAAGATGCCCCAGAGGCTATCAGGACGCGTTGACAGAAATCCGTTTGCTCAATCTCATTCCTGTATGGCTTTGGCCAAATCATCCAGGCCACGCAAGACTTTTTCCTCCTGCTCGACGAGTTCACTGCTCAGTCGGGTCGCATCGTCGTGGCGGTCGGCGTGCGCTGCCTGCAACACCTCCCGTGCCAGGGCGTGGATTTGGGCGTGGAGTGGCTCCAGCGCACGGAATGCCGCCAGGCCACCAAAAGTCTGTCTGCCTGTCGAGTCATACCATTGACCCAGACGGCACTGATGGTGATCCGGCACTTGTCCCGGGGGCATGCCGCTGGGGCCTTTGCCCGATTCTTCCAGAATCTTGGCGACGAACAGACGGTGATCGTCCTGGGCGCCTTCGAGCAAAACCCGGGTCGAGGTTTTTTGCATCGCGTGGATTTGTTCCTGCAGGGTTTGTGTCTGTGTTTTGACCAGATCCACCTCTTTGGCCGCGTTTTCGCTGGTTTTGGCAATGGTCGAGGCCTGATTGCTGATGGACTGCGTATTCGATTCGACATCGCTGGTGGCGGTCTGCACGCGCCGTGCCAGGTTGCGCACTTCATCGGCGACGACGGCAAAACCACGCCCGGCCTCGCCGGCGCGCGCCGCCTCGATGGCGGCATTCAGCGCCAGCAAATTGGTCTGGTACGAGATTTCCCGGATCGTGGCAACCAGGCTGTTGATCGCTTTGACCTGGCCTTGTAGATCGACCACGGCCAGGGCTTTGCCCTGAACAGCTTGGCCGACATGCGTAACGGCTTCCTGTGCAGCACGCATCGACTGCTCGATGGTCATTGCCGCTTCTTCGATTTCGGCCACGGCGCTGCGTGTGCGGATCGAAATTTGTTCGGCTTCGTGCATGGCCGTTACATCCCGCCACGATGCGTGGAACGCCAGAACCTTGCCGGTTTCATCTTTCAATGGCATGAAACGCAGCGAGAACGTGACGGTTCCCACCGTCATGACCACGGCGTGCAGTTTGGTTTTGCCAGCGAGCATGTCGCGAAAGATCGCTTTCACCCGTTCAGGGTCTTTGTGAAACTGGTGGATCGATTTGCCAAATGCCGAGCGCACGTCCGCTCCGTGCAGGGCGGAGTTCAAACCACGGTGAAAGCGGGCCATGGTGTCTCGCGCCGTGGTGTTCATGTAGAGAATTTTGTTGTCGAATGCATCGTCGGCTTCCGCCAGCATTTCCAGGGTGTCGAGCGAGCCGAGAAATTGGTCGGCCCAAAAAAGAAGCTGTTCGGTGGTCATGGTCTATGCCCTGTCAGAATCGTGGTTGCCAAAAGATTGCAGAATTGGAAAAGTCAGGCCGCAGCGCTGCCGACTTCCAGCCGGTCGAACCAGTCGATGAAGCGTTTGACGTTTTCGCCGGTGTAAATCGCCCCGTGCTGCGGGCAGAGAAAATCGATATCGAGCGCAGATACCCGCTCACACCATTTGCGTTTTGCCACAGGACTGGGCATCCAACGGCGGTGAAAATACTCCGCGTGTTTGATGTGGGCGTCGAATGCCGCGGCTGTATCGACGGTGCCACCGCCGACATAGGCACCATGACCCGGAGGCAGCAGGGCGGCGCCCACGTCGCCGGAAAACAGCACCTTGGCCTTTGGGTCGTAAAGGTGGAAGTTGGCCGAGGCGTGCAGATAATGCGCCGGAATGATTTGCAGCCGTGCCGAGCCCAGAGTGAGTTCTCCGCCTTCATCGGCAATGCCGTTCAGATTGGCGTCAAGCGCACCGTAGTGTCGGATGAATCCAACCCAGAGCTGCGACACATGCCAGGTGATGTTCGGGTTGCAGGCATTCCACAAAGGCAGGCTCGAAGCGATGTCCGGATCCTGATGGCTGACGAAGGCATGGCGGATGGTGGCTGGCGATAATTCGCCGACCAGTGCAGAAAAAACCTGCGGAAAAATCTCGAATCCGCCAGGGTCGCACAACAGCGTTTGCCCATCGACCTGCAGCGCGAAGACGTTGGAATCAATGACCCGTCGTTCTTCCTGGTCGTAAATCGACCACCATTGGTGTGCCCCATCGGAAAAAAATTTTTCTGCTTTCATCTTCCATCCTCACTGAGAGTGGTAAAGCCTGCTGGTCGTGCACCCGATTCAGAACATGCGATCGACGTGTTCGCGGTAAGCGCGCAGCAAATCACGCACCTGCACCACGGCTTTGTCCATTTCGGCTGACACCTGCGCGAGCATGGCCTGGGCGCTGCCCTTGAGCGCGGCTTCGATGCGGCCATTGACCACGACATATTCGATTTCGGCCACGATGGATTCGAAGCGCAGCAGGGCCTGCTGCAGCTGCCGAATGTCGCGTTGGGTTTGCACCGCACCTTCTTCAAGCGCGCGCTGGTGTTTCTGCAGCGCTTCGCACAGCCGCGGGGCGAGTTTTCTCACGGCGGGGGGCAAACCTTCAAGTTTGTCGACCTGCTGGGTATCGCGCAGCGTGCGCATGAATCCCATCATCAGCGGTTCGATGGCTTGTTGCACCAGGGCGCTGGCCGCCTGCAGTTGCTGCGCACCTTCGCGGAACGACTGCGCCACCACCCCGTAACCCATGAGTTCTTTGCCACGGCGTTTGACCAGCACCTGGGCATTGAGCGCTTTGCGGTCGATTTCGCGCAGCCGCCGGTGCAAGTCGGCACGGAAGGTAAAGGTGGCGTCGGCGATGCCGAGGAACTGTTGCCGAAAATGATCGAAGCCGTTGGGCGTGGTCATGGCATTGCTCCGGGGGAATTCTTTCAGTCGGGCAGGGTGAATCCGCCAGTCGCCACGGCGGGCAGGGCGGTATCCGTCTGCCGTCGCAGCGCGCGGGTAAAGGACTGCGTGTCGAGAATGAGTACTACGGCTCCATTTCCGGAAATCGTCGCCCCCTGGTACCAGCTTGCCTGCGCGGAGATGTCCAGCGGTTTGACCACCGAATCTTCGGTGCCGATTGCTTCGGAAACGATGAGCAGCCCCTGTTCGGTCAGGATGCCTTCGATGCTTTCCTTGCCGAACTGCATCGGCTGCCCCTGCAGGTGCAGGCCCAGGTCGACATACGGCACGATGCGGTCGGGGGCGACGTGGGCCATCAGACGGCCGGAAATGTTGTGGATCTGCGCCGGATCGATTTCCATCAGGCTGTCGACGACCGTCACCGGCAGGGCGTACACGTCGCGCCGCAGGCGGAAATACAGCACGGGAAGCACGGCCAGGGTCAGCGGCAACTCCAGGGTGAGTGTGGTGCCCTGGTTGGGACGGGTGACGATATCCACCCTGCCGCGCAGTGACTGCACCGCCGAGCGCACCACATCCATGCCCACGCCGCGGCCGGAGAGTTCGCTGACCTGGTCTTTGGTCGAAAAGCCCGGAACGAAAATCAGATCGAGCATTTCCCGCTCGGAGAGCCGGGCGGCATCCGCTTCGCTGATCACCCCTTTGGCCAGCGCGGTCTGCAGAATCTTTTGCGGATTCATGCCGCGTCCGTCATCCCGGACGCGGATTTGCACCTTGTCGCCCAGATGGATGGCAGCGACCTCCAGCAAACCTTCCGGCGGCTTGGCCGTGCTCTGCCGTTCCTGCGGTGTTTCCAGCCCGTGATCGAGGGCATTGCGGACGAGGTGAATCAGCGGTGCGGACAAGGCATCGATCACCGTTTTGTCGATTTCCACGTCTTCCCCACTGAGTTCCAGACGAACCTGCTTGCCCAGGCTGCGGCTGGCGTCACGGACGACCCGCGGCAGGCTTTGGAACAGCCGCTTGCACGGCTGCATGCGCAGGCGCATCACAGTGTTCTGCAGGTCGTTGACCGCCAGATCGGTTTCGCGCACCAGCCGGGACAGCGCGTCGTCCTGCGGGCTGAGCCGGCCGACTGCAGCGGCAAGACGGTTGCGCAGCAGGACGAGTTCACCGACCTGATTCATCGTTTGATCCAGTCGCCCGGAGTCGACGCGGATGGTGGTTTCCGCCACAGGTTCTGCAGGCGGCGAGACGGCGTTGCCCACTGAATTGTTTCCCGCCAGCGCAGCAGGCGCAGGGGGGGAGGTGGGCGGCCGTCCGGGGCTGGTTCCCGGGGCCTTGCCGCGGCCGAAAGTGGCATCCAGGGTTTGGTCGAACAGCGCTTGCAACGCCGGATCGTCCCCACTGGGCGCGCTCTGGGCGGCGCGTTCCTGCGGCCTGGCAGCAGCGGCTTCTCGCTGCTGGCCGGATGTTGTGACTGCAATCCCGGCAGGCGCGGCGGGGGTAGGGGGATCGACCGTCACACTGGACGGTGTGGCGGTTTGTGCAGCCCCCGCCAACGGTGCCGATGGCGCTTCACCGCGGGCGTAGGCCTGAATCCGCGCTCCCAGTTCCTGCGGCCCCGCTGCGGGGTTTTCGCCCTTGGCCATGTCGTCGAGCATCGCGGAAATCACGTCGGTGCCTTGCAGGATGGCGTCGATCATTCCGGGATCGGCGCGCAGGCGACCGCTGCGCAGTTTGTCGAGCAAATCTTCCAGGTGATGGCACCAGTCGACCATGTTCTGCGCTTCGAGAAACCCGGCGCCGCCCTTGAGGGTGTGAAACGCACGGAAGATGGCGCCGAGGGTGTTCGCGTCGGTCGGTGCAGCTTCGAGTTTGAGCAGCTGTTCCTGCGCGCTGCTCAACAGCTCGCGGGATTCAGCGAGAAATTCCTGCAGAATGTCGTTGTCCATGACATGCCTGTAACAGAGGTCGGTTGGCCTGCGCTCAGATGCCGAGCTCGGCCAGCAGATCGTCTACGCTGCCCTGGTCCAGTCGCTGGCCGGAAAAGGTGTCTTGCACTTCGCCGTCTTGCGTGCAGGCTAGTGCCCCGAACTGGGATAAAGCCTCCTGCACGCGCGTTTCCACGGCGTGCAGCAGCGTGATGGTTTTTTTCAACCGCTGCCCGGCCAGATCCTGGCCTTGCTGGCTGGTGAGAATGGTTTGCAGGCTGTTTCTGATTGCCTCAAGCGGCGCGTCGATGAAGCCGCCGGCGATGGCGGTTTGCTCGATCAGCAGCAGTTGTTTTTGCGCCGATTCGGCAGCATCCATGGTGGCCATGGCCTGCTCCTCGCTGAGCCGCAGGGCTTCTTCCAGGGGGTGGCTGGCCCCGGGCAGGTCCGTGGCCACACCCATGATGCGTTGCACGCCTTCGGCCAGCAGGGCGTCGGCCTCGCGCAGCTTGCGCAGCGCATCGGCAGGCGGCTCGGGCAGCGGGGCTACGGGGACTGGTGTGTCGTTCATCATGCGGGTTTTTTGCCTAAACGATCCAGGATCGCGTCGATCTTGGTTTTGAGAGTGTCTGCAGTGAAGGGCTTGACGATGTAGCCGTTGACCCCTGCCTGCGCGGCTTCGATGATGTTTTCCTTTTTTGCCTCGGCCGTCACCATGAGCACCGGCAGGGCCCTGATTGCCGGGTCGCTGCTGGCACGAATGGCGCGCAGCAGATCGATACCCTGCATATTCGGCATGTTCCAGTCGGTGACGACGAAGTCGATTCCTCCTGCTTCCAGACGCTTGAGTGCGTGCACGCCGTCTTCGGCTTCGTCGATCGTGCCGGTCACGTAACCGGTTTGCTGCAGAAGGCCACGGACGATGCGGCGCATGGTGGGAAAGTCATCGACGACGAGAAACTTCATGATGTGAATAGATATTGATGTTTATAGATAAGATGATTTGCCAGTTTCGTCTTTGACCGTCAATTTGTATGCTTTGACGTCACGGGCAGTGAGAGACTTGACAGTAACCAACTGCAACGGGTTGGCTTTTGGCAAGTCGTTTGACCTGGATCACCGCGAGCTGGGGGATTACCCTGCCCGAGTCCATGAATCGGCTGCCAGCGGGGTGGATAACCCGCATACAGCGCAAAGAATGTGGGTGATGCTGAATCAGCGCCTGACGCGCGCAAGGTCAGCCGCTTCCTCCCGCACCAGATCCACCAGCAGCGCGGTGAACTCCCTGACCGCCGCGGCATCGGCCGTGCCAGCATGAAGCCTTGCATGCGAGGACGCCAGCCGGGCGGCGGGGATGCCGGGGCGCTGAAAAAAACCAGTCAAACGACATTGCTCCAGCGGCGCCGCACATCCTGCCGGATGCATGCGGGCCTGCATCCACTGATAGGCCAGAGCGCCCAACGCCGTGGTCAGTGGCGCATCGCTGCCTGCCAGCGGTTTGGCTTGCCATTGCGCCCACCACCCCGGCAACGCCTGCGGCAGCATCGGCCTGGCGATGCCGAAGCCCTGCGCATGGCTGGCGCCGAGCAACTGTACGGCCTCCAGAATGCCCGCGTCTTCCACGCCCTCGACGATCACCTCCCGCCCGAGGTCTTTTCCCAGTTGTGACAAGGCACCGATGAGCGCCAGCGCCTGCAATGGCGCCTGGCGCATGTGGCGCACCAGGGACTGGTCGACTTTGATGGCACTGAACTGCACCGATGACACCCGTTCCAGGCTGCCGTAACCGGTTCCCAGATCGTCGATGGCGAATTGCACCCCCAGCCGTCGCAGCCGGTCGATCGCTGCCAGCGGTGCGCCTTGGTCGAATTCCTGTGTTTCCAGAATTTCCAGGGTCAGGCGGCCGGCTGGCAAACCGTGACGATCCAGGGCCTGCACGACGATCTGTTCCACGCCGGGGTCGATCAGCGTGTGCACGGGGAGATTGACCGAAATATCGATGGTCAGTCCCTGCGCGTCCCACTGCTGCAGCCAGTGCAGCGCCTGATCGAGACCGAGGCGGAACAGCCGGGTGAGGTCATGCGCCCCCAGACTGGGCAAAAACGAGGCCGGAGCAAGCAACTGACCGGTGCCGTCGTCGAGCCGGGCCAGCGCCTCGGCTTTGCACAGCCGGCCGCTGCCGAGGTCGATGATCGGCTGCATCGCCATCACCAGCCCACCGGAAAACAACCGTTGCCGGTAGGCCTGCGCCTGATTTTCGGCAATCGCCCCGGAGGATGGCGGCGTCTGGCTGCGCCGCCAGACAGATTCCCAGCGTTGCTGCAGTCCCAAGGCAAACTGCTGCATCCAGCGCGATTCGAATTGATGCGGATACGCCCCGAACAGGCGCAGAACGAGGGCCGGATGATCGTCCTGGCCGCGGATCGGAATGGCCATGACGCTGCGCACGCCCAGAGGCAGCAGTTTGTCGCGCCAGTGCGCAAGTTGTCCGTCCTGCGCGTACGACGGCACGGTGAGAATCTGGTTCTGGCGCCAGGCCCGCGCGGCCAGTGCGCCGCCTTGTGGGCCGGTGCCGGCCAGTGTGGGTTGGTAGGCGGCGGACAGGGTGATGTCGCGGATGGCCGCGGAGGCCTGGCCTGCCATGACCTCGATCTGCAGGACATCGCCGGGGTCGGGGCGCAAGATGGCGGCGTCGAGCACCCCGGGCAAAGCGCCGATGGCAGTGATTTCGGTTTGTGCCACGTCAACCCACAGTGCGCCATTGAGGGGCACGGGACGTCCCAGAATGTCAAGGTATGCAGCCGTGGTTTCGGCATGGGCATCGAGTTCGGCCTGAATGTCGTCCTGCAGCCGCGTCTCGCAGACCGAAAGCATCTGATAACGCGACCGTGTGTTCAGGGTGAGGTGATCGAGTGCGTCGTTCAGCTGCCGGCGGTAGATCGAGGCCGAACGCACGAGCAGGGCGGCGTCCACGCCAACCAAGGCATGCACACGCCCCAAACGCTGCGCCTGTTGCTGGATGTCTTGTGCCGTGCTTGACGGGTCGAACAAAAAACGCAGGTGTTCGGCCTGGCGTGTCTTGAGGGTTTGCAGTTCGCCGGCAGCAAGCGTCTGCAAAATCGCCCGCGGCGCGTCCTCCTGCGCCAGCCGTTGATAAAACGTGCCGATGAATTCGTCCGCGAGGCTGGCAAACCAGTCTCGATGCTGGGCGAGCAACTGCCTTGCCCGCGGGCCATAGGCGTCGAGCGGAGGTTCGCTTGCCGACTGCTCCACCGGCAGAACACCCTCCTGCCACCAGTGCTGCCGGCGGTTTTTTCGGCTTTTGATCTGATACAGGGCGGCATCGGCCTGACGCAGCAAGGCATCGGCATCGGCACCGTCACGCGGGTAGATCGCCAGCCCCATGCTCATGCCGATCCGCGCCCGCTGACCCTGGTCGAGGAGGAAGTCTTCTTCGACGGCGTGATGCAGCTGGGCGATCCACTGTTGCAGCTGCGGTTGCGGTTGCGACGGATCCAGACCGAGCAACACCGCGACCAGCTCGTCTCCGCCAATCCGTGCCAGCACCGTCTGTCCAGGGCGGATCGAGCGCAGCCGCGCGGCGAGCTCCCGCAGTACGGCATCCCCCGCGGCATGGCCATAGGTGTCGTTGACCGGTTTGAAATCATCCAGATCGATATAACCGACGGCCACGGCCTGGTGTTGTTTGCCTGCCTGTTCGAGCGCCTGTTGCAGCGCCGCTGCCAGGCCTTTGCGGTTGAGCAGGCCGGTGAGCACATCGGTCTGGGCCAGACGGTCGAGCTCTTCCTCGCGGCGTTTGCGGGCGGTGATCTCGACCAGGCTGCACAGCAGGAAATCGGATTGGCTGTCCAGGCGGACGGCAGAAAACGCCACATCGATCATCTGCCCGCCGCTGCCGCGCAGTCGCAGGTCTAAAGGCCCGGCAAAGCCGTCGCGATCGATGGCGTCGAGCACAACCTGCCTGTCGGCAGGGCGCGCGTAGAGCGGTGCAAAAAATCCCGGCACGGTCTGTTCGGCCGGATCGCCTTGCTGCTGCGCCAGAAGCTGCACGAATGCCGCATTGTGGTCCAGGATGCGCGAATCGCTTCTGCGGGTGAGAACCAGCGGCACGGGACAGACTTCGAACACCTTGCGCAGGCGTTCGCGCGCTTCGGCCACACGGCGCTGGTCGACCCATGCGCGGCGTTGGCGCCTGGCCGTCAGTACCGCGATTTGCGCGCCGGTGACGACGGTAAAGCCGAGCAGAATGAACAACTCGACGACCATCGCTTTCGGTGTGGGCAGGACGGTGGCGGCTTCGATCCAGAACACTGCGGCAAACAGCGGCCCCAGCCACAGCGACGCCACATGCAGCATGGGGGCGTAGAGATACAGCGCCAGGAGCATGACGAACACCGAAATGCTCTGAAATTCCGCGCTGACGCGCCCGCCGTAAAGCGGCACGAGGAGGACGAACACGGCGGCCAGCGCGTATTCGTACAACACCAGCACGTCTGCGGCGCGTTTGAGGTTCGTGCCACTGCCGTGGTCAGGCTGCTTGCGCGCGAGCATGAACAGCCTCAAACCGAGCAGAAACACGGCGAAACGCAGCGCCAGAAGAACGGAAAACCCCAGCCCGCCGTGCAACACCGCCCAATCGGTGGCCGAACTGACGAGATAGGCGATGCCGCCCCCCAGACCGAGCCAGCGCAACCGTCTGGACAGACTGTTCCAGCGCGCAGCGCGATAACTCTGTTCGTCCTCTGGTTCGACGAACAGACCCCAGGTGTCGAGCCGCGGTGGGGTGTCCGCGAGTAGATCGCGGTCGGCAGATGGCGGCGCAGTCGGCGCCTTCACGGGGCTGTTCGCGGCATGCAGCATGGCGCCTGGGCTGTGCGGGCAGCGGACTGCGGTTTATCCGGCAGGATGTTCACGGCCCGCCAACGTCTGGCGCAATTGTTGCATCCAGGGCAGCACCTCGGCGGCTGGCATGGGGCGGGCAATTGCGTAACCCTGGCCGCCATCGGCGCCGAGTTCTGTTGCCAGCCGGATCAATTCCTCGGTTTCGAGTCCTTCGACGACCACGCTGATGCCCACGCGGTGCATCAGATCGGACAGGCCACCGACGATGGCCCTGACCATTTCCGGCTGATGTTGCACGTCGCGCACCAGACCCTGGTCGATCTTGACCAGGTCGAAATTGAGCTGGCGCAGCCGCAACAGGCTGGAGTAGCCGGAGCCCAGGTCGTCCATCGCGATCTGAACCCCGATTTGTTTGACACTGGCCAGATTGCGCTCGACGCGCTCATCGCCTGCCCACTGTTCGGTTTCCAGCAGTTCGAGGGTCAACCGGGACGCGGCGACCTGCGATTCGGCCAGCGCGTCGGCCAGCATCGCCGGGAGCCTGGCTTCGCGCAGGACCGATGGCGGCAGGTTGAGCGATGCGTTCAGCACCAGTCCCTGCCGTTCCCACAGCCGCAGTTGCGACAGCGTTTGCTGCAAACCCTGGATGAACAACTGGGTCAGTTCGATGACGCCGCAAGCGGGCAGGAATTCCGCAGGGAAGACCAGCTGATCGCCGTCGCGCAGTCTGGCGAGCGCCTCGAATTTGGAACAGTCGCCACTGCGCAAATCGATGATCGGCTGAAAGTACATGGCAATCTGCCCGGCGGCGATCAGCTCGCGCATGCGCTCCATGCGTTCGCCCGACAGCGGTGCGGCAACCCGTCCGGCCTCGAAACGTACCCAGGCCTGGTGGAAAATCTGCACGACGGCGTCGAGCCAGGGGCCGAAGGCTTGCGCTTCGAACTGACCGGGATATTCGCCGAATACCGACACCACGGCCACGGGACGGCGGTTTTCGTCGAGCACCGGCAGCGCGGCGTTGCTGCGCACACCGGTCTTGCGCGCCACCTCGTGCCAGCGGGCGACGCGCGGGTCTTCGGTGTAATTCACCGTGGTGTGCACGCGCCCGTCGAGCCAGGTTCGGGAAAACGTGCCGCGGTCGGAGAGGCTGACGCTGATGTCGAGGAACGGGCGCAGCGAGGCGCTGATGTATTCGAAAATGAAACGGCCGTCTTCACCGGGGCGGGCTACGCTGACTCCTTTGATCGCCGGTAGTTGTTCCAGGCACTGGCCGATATGCTCGACAAAATCGGGCCAGAGGACGTAACGGTCCAGATCGGCCAGCGCTTTGGCCGGCCATTGCCGGTAAATCTGCACCACTTCGTCGCCGGCGTCGATTTGCTGCTGCAGGTCTTCGCTGATGCGCTGCGCCAGGATGTCGTGCAAGTGCACGCGATGCAGGGCGTTGAGCGGCAGGTCGTTGACCGTCTCTGTGACGAGATGGCCATAACTGAAAAACGCCTTGGTCAAGGCAGCGGCGCTGACGCCGACGCAGGCATGCACGCGACCGATGCGCTGCGCTTGCCGGCGTTGATCGACCGCATCGAGATCCGGGCTGAGCAACTGGCGGAAATGCGCGACTTGATGGCTTTTGAGCCGCGTGAACTCCTCTGCGGTGAGGCGACTGAGCACCGCGGCGTTGCGCGCATCGCCGGCCAGTCCCGCATAAAAGCTGGTGACGAAGACCTCGGCCATGGGCAACAACCGGTCGTGGATCGTCTGCAGCAATTCGCGTGCGCGCGGCCCATACGCCTCAGGGACGCGAAGCGTCGTCATGTCGCGCGTTTCGGCGGCCACGTCATCCCCCCAGCGCAGCCACCACTGGTCGCGCTGTGCCCGGTGCATCTTGCAACTGTGCAGCGCCGACTCGGCGCAGCGCAGGACTTCGCCGACAGAGCCGGCGTCGTCAGGAAAAATCGCCACACCCATGCAGGCGCTGACGGCGGTCTGATCGGGCAGTGCGCGAAGCGGCTGACCGAGGCCGTCGCGCAGCGCGCTCAGGCGGGACTCCAGCTCGGCTGCGGCGGCGTTGCCGTCGAGCGGAAGGAGCAAAACGAACTCGTCGCCGCCGGGACGCGCCAAAAAATCGGCCGCAGTCAGCGCATGGCGCAGCCGGTCGGCGATTTCACGCAAGGCGTCGTCCCCGGCCTCGCGGCCGTAGCGCTGCACCACCGCACCGAACGCGTTGAGGTCGATCCACACCACGGCCAGCGGCTTCAGGCGCGACGGCGTGACGTCCATGAGGTCGTGCAGCCGCTCGTCCAGGGCGTACCGATTGGGCAGACCCGTCAGATCGTCGTGCGTGGCCTGCCAGCGCAAACGCTCACGGATTCTGCGTTCCTGCGTCACGTCGATGGCAGACCAGACCCACTCCGCTTCGGCCCCGGGCGATTGCACGCGGCGGGCACTCAGACGGATCCACACAGCCGCGGCATCCGTGCCGCGTCGCGCCTCGAACTCGACCAGATCGTGGTTCTGCAGCTGTCGCAGGATGTCGTCCTTGCTGGCGTCGATCACGTCGAGCTGCGATAGCATGGCCTCGGTCGTCTGGCCCATCGCGTCCCGTTTGTCGCCGTGCCCCAACAACTGGGAAAACCGCAGATTGAGGGCGCGAAGCACACCCTGCTCCACGACCGCCATGCCAGCCAGATTGTTGTCCACCATCGCATCGCGCAGCGCGCGTTCAGACTGTCGCTGACGCGCGGCGGACAGACGCTCCAGACCCCGCCGAAGCTCTTGTCCGATCTGGTTGAGCAAAGAGCGGAGCTCTTCGTCGAAAATGCCGCTTTCGGCGTGCAGCACAGAGAGGACGATGAACTGGCCGTCCACGCCGTCGATGGGGATTGCCGCAGCGGCGCCAGTCAGGCCGCTGGGTGCCGGTTCCATGTCCGCAGGGTTTTGCCTCGGGGTCTGCAGGGACTGGACGAACACTGCATGGCGCGTCTGCATCGCCAGGGCCACAGGGCAGGCCTGACCAAAATGTCCTGCGTTGATCGCCTCGACGAAAGCCGGCAACTGATCGCACCGTCCCTTGCAGGTCAGCACCGACAGTTTGCCCTGCCGGTCCACGGCACCGACCCATGCGGTGGTCACCCCGGCGTCTTCGACCAGGGCCTTGCAGATGCATTCGATGAGCAGACCCTGTTCGCGGGTTTCGCCCACCTCGTGCGACACCTTTGCCAGAACATTGGCGAAACGCCGCGCGCGGTCCAATGCCCGGGCATGCCGGTCGCGCTCGGCGGCGAGCCGGTCGAAGGTCAGAAGCGTCGAGGCAATGGTTGCTGCATAGTCGAGCAGTTGCCGTTCGTTTTCCGTGGCCGAACGGCTTGTCGTTCCGGTCAACGCGAATGTGCCAACCAGCTTGCCGTCGAGCGAAACGGGGTAGGACCAGCAGGACTGCAAATCCCACTGGTTGGCGATCGCACGCAAATCGTCCCAGCGCGCGTCGCCGCGGATGTCATCGACAAAAACCGGTTGACGCTGCTGGACGACGTTGCCACACGATCCGGCATGGGGGCCGGGCTTGAGGCCGTCGATCGCGGCGAGCAGTTCGGCAGGAGCCGACGGCGCAGCAAAAACATGCAGCAGGCCGTCTTCGCCGAGACGGAGCATGCTGGCGATGTGCCCGGGGCTGATCTGCTGCGCAAAACGGCACAGGTGGTCGGCCAGTTCACGGGGGCTGCGCCCCGCGGCGAGCTCGCGCAGCAGGGTGTCGGAAAACGTCAGCAAATGCTGGGCAGAGGCGGGGGGCGGAAGATGAACGGTCATTTCATCGGGGTGCAGGCTGAACGGAACATCGGCCTCGCGGGCAGGCAGAAACGGGCCAGCGCGACGGACGCTTGCTCTGGTTGTGTCACTCGCTGGGATGAACGGTGGTCGGTGGGTGAGCCGTGCGCAATGTGCTGCTGCACGCCGCAGCCCAACTCAAGACGTACTGCAGGGTGTCGAGCAGATCGCGCATGAACAGCCCTTCGAACTGGGCAGGATAACGGCCGTACAGACTGACCACACCGATGGGCTGGTCCCGCAGCGTCACCGGCACGGCAGCCGACGAACGGATACCGACGGCCCAAGCCGTTTCGCGCCAGCGCGCATGGTGGTGATCGCGGATATAACTGGGGTTGACGACGACGGCACGGCTTGCCCACGCCCGGGCGACGGTGGATGGACTGCGGGAGTTTTCGCTGAGCGCCAGTTCGGTGTCCAGCCGGGCATTGCGCAGGGCTTCGATATAGTCATTGAAGCGTCCACTGGCGTGGCGCACGACGGCCTGCCCGCTGCCGCCGGGCTGGCCCCAGGCGGCGGCTGCCATCCCCGGCAACTCGACCAGGCGGTCGATGCAGGCAGCGATATACGCATCGATCGACCCGGCGGCCGACGCCGCTCTGGCGCAATCGGCCAACCAGTGACGGTAGGCTGCCTGCAATTGCTCGACGGCGTCGATTTCGGCGCGCAGTTCTTGCTCCAGGCGGATGTTGATGACCTGCACCAGGCTGGCGCGGTCGACGACCCGGGCCGGCATGGCGATGATGCGGTCGACCAGATTTTGCTGATAAATGCCCATCGCCTGCACCAGCGTCGACGGCCTCACGCCGACCAGGGCGTGGATTTGGCCGATCTGCAGCGCGCGTTCGCGGTGCTGCTCTGCAGTCAACTCCGGGTTGAGCAACCAATGCAGATGTTCGGCCTGGCGGTCTTTGAGATGCTGCATTTCCTGCCCGCTGAGCGTGGCCAGAATGGAGGCCGATTCCGCCGACTTCGCCAGCGACGCATAGAACGCTTCGACGAACTGGCGTGCCGCATCGGCAATCGTCGGCGCGCCGATACGCAGCAACCGCTCGCACAGGTCCCCATACCCTTCGATGCGGTCACTGTGCGCTGCCAGAATCTGTGTCTGTGCCGTCTGTCCCCAGCGGTGGCGCCACGAGGCTCTGTCGCCTTTTTCGGCTTTGGCGACATACAACGCCATGTCGGCATTGCGCAGCAGACGGTCGGCCGAGTTGGTGTTTTCGGCGTCGTCATCGGGGTAAAGGATCCATCCCAGGCTGAGGCCGATTTTTGCCTCGATGCCTTCGGGCAGGATGAACGGCGTCCGGCAGATTTCGCCGATTCGATCCAGGCAGCTTTCCACTTCACTTTCGCGCACCAATCCCTCGAGCACGATGACAAACTCGTCGCCACCGAACCGCGCAACCATGTCGGTGCTGCGAACGCTTTGCTGCAGACGTTGCGCAAAGGCGCGCAATAAATCATCGCCTGCCTTGTGGCCGAAGGTGTCGTTGATGGGTTTGAAATCATCGAGATCGATCATTCCGAGCACCAGCAAGGTCCCCTGCCGCCTTGCGCGCGCCAGAGCCTGCGGCAAAAAAAGTTCGAGGGCCAGGCGATTGGGCAGCCCGGTGAGCGCGTCGTGATGCGCCAGATGCCTGAAGCGGTCGGTCTGTTCTTTGAGAAAACTGATGTCGTAAAAAATCGCGATGTAGTACTGAATCTTGTCGCCCGAGCGGATGCTCGAAACGGTGAGAAATTCGGGATAGACGTCACCATTTTTTCGCCGGTTCCAGATTTCTCCCTGCCATTTTCCTTCTGCTGCCAGTGATTGCCAGAACTTGCGATAGAAATCTTTGTCCTGATACCCGGATTTCAGCAGTTTCGTGGTTTGGCCGACAGCTTCTTCACGCGAATATCCTGTAATTCGTGTGAAGGCCGGATTGACCTCGACGATGACACCTTCCGGGTTGGAAATCAAAATCGCCTCCTGAGTATTTTGAAATACCGTCTGCCAGAGGTGGGATGGGATTTCCGGTATCGAGAGCATGGATGTGGAAGGCACATGATCCAAAAAAATGGGGGACGGGTCGTTGCAGAACGTTGGTGGGACGGATCGACACGGCAGCGCAGGTGTCTTGCGAATGCATTGCCGGGAGGAGGGAGGGATCCATTCCAGAATGCGGCATTATCCGGGTTTCTGCACGGTCGACAGGGGATTTGAATGTGAAATAAGTCACGCTTTGGCCTGTTGCTGCACATGTCGCCGGGTTTGTTTGATGCCGATCACCGGACGGCTTGCGGGTCGGGCTGGACGGTCCGGGCATGACTTTGCGGTTGATCGCATTCCGTTGCAACGCGCCGCTGCAGTCCCAGCAGAATGTGGTTTTTTCTGGGGAATCGGCATGACAGCCACGGAATTGAAAGCGCAGTTGCGTCAGCAGGCGCAGGGGGCGCTGAGTCTGAACGTCGCCTACATTGGCGTGGTCAATGGCCTGTTCAGCCATCTGCACCGGCTGGGCAGGGCGTCGGCGCAGCGTCTGGCGGAGGAAGCGGCGATGGATGGCGGCTATGTGCTGCGTTGGTGTGACGCCGCGTTTGCCTTTGGTTACCTCGATGCCTGGGACGACGGGTTCACCCTGACTGCACTCGGCGCGGCGATGCGCCCGGAGGCGCCCGACAGCCTGATGCCGCTGGCGGTGCAGTCGGTGCTGTCGGCACACATGGCCGAACGTGCCGCTGGGCTGATGCGCACGGGTGAACGGCCGGGGGAGAGCGTGCTCGCCGAACGGCAGACGGTGCTGCCGTGGTTCGGGCCGATGCTCGAAGCGAATTTTTCGGTGCTGTTCGAGCACACCATCTGCCCGCAAGTGCCGGCGTTTGCCGCAGTGAACGCACGCGGCGGTCTGGCAGTCGATCTGGGTTGCGGCAACGGCTGGTATCTGCGTGCGCTGCTGCGGCGTTGCGATCGCCTGCGCGGCCTGGGCATCGACGGTTTCGAGGAAAACGTCCGGCAGGCCCGCGAACTGGCGCAGTGCGAGGGTCTGCAGGAACGGCTGCAATTCGTCACCGGTGACATTCATGACCTGCAACTGGCCGAAGCCGCCGATCTGATCGCGATGAACCGCGCGCTGCACCATGTGTGGGAAAAAGGGGCGCAAACGCTGCTGTCGTGGCTGCGGGATCAGCTCAAGCCTGGCGGCTTCGTCGTCATCTGGGAGCCGGCATGGCCATCGCAGCGGCAGGCTCTGCGCCAGCCCGCGCTGCGCGGTATGGCGTTTCAAAACCTCAGCGAGCATGTGCAGGGCAATCATTTTTTGCAGCCGGAAGAAATCGAGACGGCCCTGGTGCAGGCCGGTCTGCCGGCGCAGACCTACCGCTTCGGCACCGACGGCAGCGAGGCCGTGATCGTCGGACAGCGCCCGGCCTGAGGGCGGGGCAGTCCCGGCGTGCAGCGGTATGGAATGAGCTGGGCCTTTTGCCGGTGGCGCTGCCACGGCTGAATGCCCAGAGCCTCCCGCACCCCGGCCGGATGTTTGCTGCGGGGGATTGCGCGCCAGCGGGAATAAAGCGGCGGGTTTCGCCGTCTATGGGGGCATGCGTGCTGCCGACCAGAGCGGCTGTAGCCCGCGCTTCGTTCCTGACTGCCTTTGTGGAGACTGCCATGCCGCTGAATTTCCCCCGCCCGTCGTGCCGTTTGTTTGCTGCAGCCGTTGCGACGGCCACCCTGCTGGCCGCGCCGCTGGCGCATGCACAAAGTACTGCAGACGCTGTCAGGGCACGGATCGACGCCATTGCCAGCGGAAACGAAACCGCCATCAATGCGGCCTATGCGCCAGGTGCCGTGCTCCAATGGGTGGGCGGGCCGCTCGATGGCCGCTACGCCACGCCGCAGTCCATCGCCGCGGTATGGGCCAAGTTTGCCAAGGCCAATCCGCACCTGCAGGCCCGGGTGTCCGACTTGAAGGAAGCGGTCAACCCCAAGGGCGCCACCGTCACCGCCGACGTGGTGTTTTCCGGCAAGAGCAACATTCCCGTGCGTTATGTCCTGACTTACCGTGAAGGCAAGCTGGTGGCGGAAATCTGGCAGGTCGATCCGGCGCTGGCGGCGTCTGCCGGGTATTGAGCGGCAGGCTGTGCACGGCCGCCTGCGCGTTGCCGATCGCTGACCGTCGCCATGGCAGACCGCCAGCAGCTGCTGATCGAGCAGATTCCGCATCTGCGCCGTTATGCGCGGGTGCTGACGTGTGGCCGCGCAGCGGACGCCGACGATCTGGTGCAGGACACCCTGGAGCGGGCGCTGGCGAAATGGGGACTGTGGCGGGGTGCGGGCAGCGTGCGGCCCTGGTTGTTTTCCATCATGCATAACTTGTTCGCCGATCAATGCGCCGGGGCGGCGCGCGGTGCCGGCATGGCGCTGGATGAGTTGCCCGAGCCGTTGCATCCGCAGCAACCCGCAGCGCAGGAGCTGAGGCTGCAGGCGCTGCAGCTCATCGACGCACTGCAGCGCCTGCCGCTGCCGCAGCGGGAGGTGTTGTTGCTGGTTGCGGTCGAAGGCATGAGCTACGCCGAAGTGGCACGCACCTTGGGTGTGCCGCAGGGCACGGTGATGTCGCGGCTGTCGCGGGCGCGCACGCAACTCTGGCAGCTCAGCGCCGCCGATGCCGCGCAGCCGCGCCCGGCGCTGCGCGTGATCGAGGGGGAAAGGACGGTCGGATGAGCGCGTTCCGGCTCGATCGCCAGACCCTGATGGCCTACGTCGATGGCCAGCTCGATGCGCAACGCCATGCGCTAGTGGAGCAGGCCATCGCCGCCAATGCGCGACTGGCTGCCGAAGTCCAGGCGCTGCAGCAACAGACCGCAGCGCTGCGTGCCGCGCTGGACCCGCTGCTGGACGAACCCATCCCACCGCGCCTGCTGCAGCATGCCGTGGCGCCACGGCGGCAGTGGGCACAGGCGGCGGCAGTGGCCTTGCTCGTCGGCGCTGGTGCCGTGGTCGGCGGCATCGTCGCCTCGCAATGGCGCACGCCCGGTGGCCCGGTGCTCGCACAGGGCGAAGAAGGTGCGCTGCATTTCGTGCAGCAGGCGGTGCTGGCCTACGCCGTGTACACGCCGGACCCGCGCCGGCCGGTCGAAGTGCGCAACGGCAGCGATCTGACCACCTGGCTGTCTCGCCGGCTGGACCGCCGCATCGTCGCGCCCGACAGTCTGCCCGGCGGGCTGGAACTCATGGGCGGGCGGCTGCTGCCGGGCATGCCGGGCAAGCCTGCGGCGCAGCTCATGTACCAGGATGCGCGGGGCAGGCGGCTGACCGTCTACCTGCGCGGCATGGCCAAACCGACGGCGCAGACGGCGTTTCGCATCGTCACTTCGGGGCGGACCACCACGCTGTACTGGGTGGACCGCAATTGGGGCTACGCCGTCACCGGCGACCTGTCCCGCGATGCCTTGCTCCAGGCTGCCAGGGCGCTGTATGCGCGTTACAGCGATGCGGCGTCGCCGCCGGAAGTACCGGCCGCAGCCACGCCGCGAACGTGAAGACTGGCCATGTCCCCGCATCAACCCCTGCAGCGGCGTTGCTGCTGCCCTGTTCCGTCTGCCTGCAGACGGGTGTTCACGGCCGCTGGCCGATGGAGGTGATGACCATGAAACAACGACTTGCTGACATGTTGCGTGGAGTGTCCATGCCTGGTGACGTCTTGCCCGAGCGGGCGCGCCGGGGTGATAGGTGGAGCATGAGGCCTTTCATCATGGCGGCAGTGCTGCTCAGCGCCTCGCCCTGGTCGAGCGCAGCGCAGGCGCCCACTCCGGCTGGACTGTGGCAGCAGATCCAGACGCTGCAGGCCAGCCATGCGCTGATGCGCGGCAGCCGCGCCGGGCAGCCCGGCTCGCGCGAAGTCGATTTCTACACCACGGATCTGGCCAACGCCGCGGCCAACGACGCGATTGCCGCCGCTGGCGGCATTGTGAACGTCAAACGCTATCCGGATGGTGCCTTGGTCGTCAAGGAAAACGAAAATGCAGACAGAAAGCTCACGGGCATCACGGCGATGCTCAAGCTGTCGGGCTATGACAAGGCGGACCGCGACTGGGTGATGGCCGCCTACAAACCCGATGGCCAGGTCGTCTCCTACGGCAAAGTACAGTCCTGCATCGCCTGCCACCTCATGGTGACGCAGCAGGACCTGGTGTTTGCCCCGCCGCCTGAGCAGCTGTTGCCGGTGTCGGTGTGGAAAGCGTTTTTTCCCAAACAGGCGATGTCAGCGCAATACGTCAAGCTGCTCGAACAGCACCCCGATGCGGTCGTGAAATGACCCATGCGAGCGCTGCCCGGCACGCCATCGCCGGGTTCGTCCCGGGGGGCTGCATCGCCTGCGGCGGGGCATGCGCGACCGCTGCGGAAAAGCGGCAGCGTGCCGCCTCACCCCGCCACCCCGCAGAACGGCTTGACGTCGAGCAGCACGAAGCTGGATTTGACGTCCTCGACCGCCTCGTGCTTGAGCAGGGTGTCGAGCACGAAATGGGCGTAGTGCTGCATGTCCTGCACATGCACCCGCAGCAGGTAGTCCATCTCTCCGGTCAGCGCCAGGCACTCGACCACCTCGGGCCAGGTCTGCACCGCGGCGGCAAAGCTGTCCTGCGGCGCGTGCTGGCGGTCGGGGCGGTGTTTTTCCAGCCGCACCGACAGCACTGCGGTCAGCGCCAGCCCGAGCGCGCGCGGGTCGACACGGGCGCTGTAACCGCAGATCACCCCGGCGGCTTCCAGCCGCTTGATGCGCCGCTGCACCGCCGACGGCGACAGGCCGACGGCCTCGGCGAGTTGATCCTGGGTCAGCCGCGCGTCTTTCTGCAGCAGCGTGAGCAGCTTGCGGTCGATGCGGTCGAGGCTGGCGGATTCGGCGGGCGGGCGCGGCATGGCAGGCTCAGAGGGGTCACAGATGGATCACAGATGGGTGCGCAGCGACCACAGCTCGGGAAACAGCACCACGTCCAGCCGCCGGCGCAGGTAGCCGACGCCGCTGGTGCCGCCGGTGCCGGTCTTGTGGCCGATCACCCGCTCGACCGTGGTGACGTGGCGGAAGCGCCAGAGGCGAAACGCGTCCTCCAGGTCGATCAGCTCCTCGCCGAGCTGATACAGCTCCCAGTGCGCGCGCGGGTCGCGGTAGACCGCCAGCCACGCCGCCTCGACCGCCTCGCTGGCGGCGTGCGGCTGGCTGAAGTCGCGCTCGGTGGCCTGCGGCGGCAGCGCAAAACCGCGCCGCGCGAGCAGCCGCAGCGCGCGGTCGTACAGGCTGGGCGCGGCCAGGTCGGCCTGCAGTTGCGCAAGCTGCTGCGCGCGCTGGGCATGCGGCTGCAGCATCGCCGCGTTCTTGTTGCCGAGCAAGAACTCGATGCTGCGGTACTGCCAGCTCTGAAAGCCGCTGGAGCGCGCCAGATACGGGCGGATCGCGCTGTATTCGCTCGGGGTCATCGTTGCCAGCACGTCCCAGGCGTGGACGAGCTGCTCGAAAATGCGCGACACCCGCGAGAGCATTTTGAACGCCGGCGGCAGGTCGTCGGCGTCGATACGTTGCATCGCCTGCCGCAGTTCGTGCAGCAGCAGCTTCATCCACAGCTCGCTGGTCTGGTGCTGGACGATGAACAGCAGCTCGTTCGGGTCGGGCGACAGCGGGTGCTGCGCCGACAGCACCGCGTCGAGGTGCAGGTAGTCGCCGTATTGCAGGTCGGACGCGGCGGGGGTTTCAGTTGCGGTGTTCATTTCGGTGTCTCAGGTCACGCCCAAGCGCGCCACGGTCTGCTTATGCGCACCGCCGAGCATCGCCGCGTGGATCGCCTCGACCGCGTCCCACACATCGACGAAGCGGACATACAGCGGGGTGAAGCCAAAGCGCAGCAGATCGGGCTGGCCGTCGACCCCGGCGCGGAAGTCGCCGACCACGCCGCGGTCGATCAGCTCGCGCATCAGCGCAAAGCCGTCGCCCGGCACCGCGAACGACACCTGGCTGCCGCGCCGCGCGTGTTCTTCCGGGGTCAGGATGCGGATGGAAAAGCAGTCCAGCCGCTCGCGCAGCCGGGCAAGGAACAGGTCGCCCAGCGCCAGCGACTTGGCGCGCAGCGCGGCGATGCCGCCCAGCGGCTCGGCGGCGAGCACCGTGTCCACCCCGCAGTCCAGCGCATGCAGCGCCAGCACCGGCGGGGTGCCGCAGAGAAAGCGCGCGCTGCCCGCGGCGGGCTGGTAGTCGGGGGCGAAGGCGAACGGCGCGGCATGGCCGATCCAGCCCGACAGGGGTTGCTGCATGCGGTCGGCATGGCGCGGATGCGCCCAGACGAAGGCCGGCGCGCCGGGGCCGCCGTTCAAGTATTTGTAGCCGCAGCCGATGGCAAAGTCGGCATCGGCGGCGTGCAGATCGACCGGCACCGCGCCGGCCGAGTGCGCCAGATCCCACACCGCCAGCGCCCCGGCGGCGTGCGCCTGCGCGGTGAGTGCGGCCATATCGTGCATCGCCCCGCTGCGGTAGTTGACGTGGGTGAGCAGCAGCACCGCGACCTGCTCGTTCAGATGCGGCGCCATCTCGCCGTCGACCAGGCGCAGGGCCATGCCGTTGTGCGCAGCCAGCGACTGGGCGATGTAAAGGTCGGTCGGAAAGTTTTCGCGTTCGGAGACGATCAGGGTGCGGCGCGGGTCGCGCTGCCGCGCGAGGTCGATTGCCGCGGCCAGCACCTTGTAGAGGTTGATCGAAGTCGAGTCGGCGGCAACCACCTCGCCGGGGCGCGCGCCGATCAGCCGGGCGATTTTGTCGCCGACCCGCCGCGGCAGCTCCATCCACCCGGCGTGGTTCCAGCTGCCGATCAGCCCGCGGCCCCATTCCTTGGCGATCACTCGTTGCAATCTCGGCAAGGTCGCGCGCGGCAGCACGCCGAGGGAATTGCCGTCGAGGTAGATCCCATCGGGCGGCAGGTCGAATTGCTCGCGCAAGGTGCGCAGCGGGTCGGCGGCGTCGAGCGCGAGGCAGTCGTCGCGGCGAGTGGGTAAGGGGTTCATCGTCGGTTCAGGTGACAGAGGAGTCAGGTGCGGCGCAGCACCGCGCGCACCGGCGAGGCGCAGGCGCCGGCGAGTTTGAGCGGTAGCGCGATCAGTTCGTAATCGCCTTCGTCCACCGCGTCGAGCACCAGGTTTTCCAGCACCTGCAGGTCGTGGGCAAGCAGACGGGCGTGCGCGTCCAGGGTTTTGCTCGCCGCCGGGTCGACCGACGGGGTGTCGATGCCGACCAGCTGCACGCCCTGCGCGGCCAGCCAGTCCAGGGTCTGCGGGGCAAGAGCGGCGAAGTCGTCCTGCCAGCGGGTCAGCGCCTGCTGCCGGGTGCGCACCAGCACCCGCGGCGGCAGCGCCTCTGCGGCATGCGCCAGATGCGCGGGCAGCACCAGCGGGCCGCGGTCGATCGCGTGGATCACCCGGCAGGGGCCGAGGTAGGGGTCGAGACCCACCGCGTCGATCGCTGCGGCGCCGTCGGCGTAATGCAGCGGCGCGTCGGCGTGCGCGCCGACGTGCGGCGACAGCCGGATGACGCTGAGGTTGACCGGGCAGCCGGGACCCATGCGCGCGGTCCACTCCAGGGTGTAGGGCGCGTCGCCGGGGAAAATCGGCGCGTCCGGGGTAATCGGCGGGGAAATGTCCCACAGCGGCGGCATCGCGGTCTCCGTCTGCCCGCGCGGATTCGCGGGGCTTTCGCCAT
>Ga0067045_1027895_pt1 | contig 52453 bp, 50 predicted proteins | sample TerdegcTABiofilm_FD_59184 | JGI IMG/M metagenome (GOLD analysis project Ga0067045, IMG submission 59184) | Combined Assembly of (Gp0054472, Gp0054536) Wastewater bioreactor microbial communities from Singapore -Terephthalate degrading...
CGTTGTTCCACGGGCAGACTGTGTCGCACTTACCACACTGGTAGCAGTACTTGACCGCGTCTCCACCTTTCTCTTTTACCTCGTCGATTACCTCTTTGAAGGGGGCTAGGGTTTCCACGTTTAATCCTCGTATAGTGATTGCTTGGAGATACATATGGCTGTCTGGAGACATTTTTCAAAAGTGTCCCCTTACGCGTATATCCCCGGTCTTACATCAGCCTTTCTTGCCCATCCGGGCTACAGTATCGGCCACATTCTTGAAACCGTATTTCTTAATCAACATTTCCAGGCCAATCTTCATCTCGCCGCGTTTCTCCTGGCTTTCCTCAGGTTTCGCTACCGGTATCACCTCTTCTCGTTCCTCATAGGTCAGTGCGCCAAACGTACAGGCATCTACGCACATCGGTTTTTCCAATGGAGGATCGCTTTCGCACATATCACACTTGAGGGGAAGACCGGAATCGGGTTCTTTGAAAGCATCCCTGGAAGGGCAGGAAGCTGGACAGAACGTACATTCTTCATACTCCTTGCCGTCAAGGACGTATTTATTTCTCCCGTTACACTCAGCCTGTGCATAGTCACCGGCCCGTATTGGTACAAATACATCCTTCACTTCGTCCATAACCACCATGATCCGGGAGCGCGCAGTATTCACCGAACTGTATTTCGGTATGGCGTGGAAAGCAGAGCAGGCTATTTCACAGGCCCTACAACCGGCGCACTTTTTTGTATCGACTTTTATTTCTTTTACTATTCTTGTCTTTTTTTCATTTGTTTCCACGATGACGCTCCCTTCTTTATTCCTTATCTTTCTTGGCCCTCGCATCGTTGAGGGCGGTAACTTCGTTTCCCGTTAAAACACCCCTTTTGATAAGATCCTCCGCCACGTAGCCCAGATTCAATTTTTCCAATGTTTCTTTGGTTGGGATCCCATCAAAGGTCCAGCCTTTAAAATCATAATATTTTGTAAGAAGCTGTTGTTCGTATTCTTCATTCCTCACGGCCCAGTGATCCTCCGGGGGTCTTTCCATGTATCGTCTCAAACCAAGTCTCGCATTGAGTGCTCTCACCAGATTCCGGTTTCTCATAAAGCACTCCCATAGCCTGTCTTTGTCAAATTCCATCCCTGATGCGTAGGTGATTACCTGCGGCATATTCCACACGTGATATCCCGTAGTACCTCCAAACTGGCCACGGAATGAAGAGACGAACCCACAAAATCCAAGGGAATCGTCAAGGTAATGCATACACTCATTCCAATCCGTAATGGCCACCATAGCATCGTCAGGCAACTGATCACGTTTTTCCCATTGCCTAAACCACACTTTAAACTTTTCATCCGGACATGCAACCCATTTTCTGATGAACTCTTCCCTCAACTCGGGATCGGTAATCGGATCTTGCGGGAAAGAGCCTTCAATCTGGGTAATCGCCATGTCTTCACCGGTGGCTATCATAAGGAAATATGCAGGATTGAGCTTGCCGAGCTTAATGGGTAACTGCTCGAATTTCTTGATTGTGTTGTGATCGAATGCCTCAGCGCCATTTCCGATAATTGCAGCAGCCCCGGAGGTACCATGGGCGAGAATATCGCCGATACCCTCTCTGTACGCTATCTTCTTGATAAGATAGTAGAACCTCCCTCTCACATCAGATGGCATTCCCGGAAAATCGCTTGGCTTCAAAATGCCGGCTTCTAAAAGTTCAAGGGCGAACGCGATGACCTGCGGTGTTGAGTAAGAATCCAGCCCCAAGTCCTGGGCAATACCAAGTATCTCATAGGTAAAATCCAACTCCTGGAAGGATGCCATATGGTAGGTATCTTTTCCATAACACTTATAAGAGAATCTTCTTCTATTCGGCCACTGAATAACGTTATGACACGCCTTTGGGCAATTCCAGCATCCTGTTTGGCGGCTCATATGATCATACTTCAGGTTCCGCCACCTCTCTTCAAGAGTTGCACTCCAAAAATTCTTGCGTCGGACACGGGCATTTCCCCAGGAGAAATTGTTGTGATGGAAGCTATCATCCTCATCAACTGCCATCCAGTCTCCGACATTTGGATTCGCATCTAATTCTTTCCGCAGTCGTGAACATATCTCCCACAATTCAGCGGGATGGGCAAGATTGACATCTTTTGTCCCCCGTATGGCAATCGCCTTGAGATTTTTGCTTCCCATAACAGGGCCGACCGTTCGAGAGGCGCTCGAATTTCCACAATCAATCGATGCGGTGATAACCCTATTTTCACCGGCCGGACCAATAGTTGCCACCCAAGCTCTCTGATCTTTTAGTTCTTCTTTGATTAATCGTGCCGTATCGTACATGCCTTTTCCACGGAGATGCTTGGCATCGCGAATCTCGACCTTGTCGTTGTGAATCGCTAAATAGACCAGGTCTGGTGCCTTGCCGCGAATGACTATTCTGTCATAGCCTGCCATTTTCATTTCAGCACCGAAAAATCCACCCATCAGCGAGTGTCCCATCAATCCGTTTACAGGGGCAATTGTATCAACGGAAACGCGGTTTGCGCCTGGAACGGGTGTACCGTTCAGAAGGCCGTTACCAAAAATGAGCAGGTTGTCAGGCGACCAGGGATCAGTTCCCGGAGGAACCCTGTCAAATAACAGTTTTGCATTAAGACCGTTGCCACCTAAGTGTAATGCCGTTTCCTTTGGATCGGTCTCTACCTTGTCAATGCTTCCTTTCGACAAATCGATTTCAAGGTTAAATCCTGTTTCAGCGTACCTCATGTTTTACCTCTCTATGTCTCCACGCAGTCCGAATTTTGCCTTGCGTAGGTTTTCACGATTCTTTATTGTGTGATCTTTCATGATAGCTGCCCTATTATTGTCGCATGGTCATTGAACCATGACCGCCCTTCTTTTCTTTAACTTCAATTTTCTTCGCTTCTCTCGCCGGAGGGGCTTCAGGAGTATCTGTGACGGGAAGGAGCCAGATAACTTCATTAAGCGAATTCCGTAAAATCTGCTCAGCATTTTCCTGGTCTGGGGCTTCAATCTCTTTTATGTTGCAATAAACCCTAAAATACATGTGGTATAACCTCCTCTAATCTGAATGCAAATGAGAGACTATTATCTTCATGCCGCAGTCATTTCCATATCTTTACCGTATTCGATAATTGATTTCTTCACGAATATCTTTTAACAGCTCTGTTATCTCTGAGATAGAAGACCCGTTCGATACCTGACGTGAAAGGCCAACTGCCCATATAGCGGCTTGAACATTCTTACTGTATGCCTTGACCGGTATTCCAAAGGCTACCATCCCTTCGATATACTCTTCCCTGTCATATGCAATGCCTTGCTTTCGAACTTCACGAATCTCATTTTTATAGAGCTCTTTATCGACAATTGAGTAAGGAGTGTATCTCTTTAGCTCTGTTCGGGCAAGGATTTCATCTATTTCTTCGTCAGATAGCTGGGACAACATAGCTTTTATACCGGCACCTGCCAAAACTGGCATCTGTGTGCCGATTTCTGACGAAACCTTGACCCCATAAGCCGAATCCACTTTATCAATCAAAATAGCTCTTCGATCTGAACGGATCCCTAAAAAAGCAGATAGCTTTGTCTTTTCATTTATGGTCTCCAGATAGGGATGAACTGTCTTTATGAGAGGTGATTTCCCCCCAGCCATATTTGACAACACATAAAACCGACTACCGAAGACAAACTTACCATCTCCCTGATTTTCGAGCACATTGAGATCATTAAGGGTATGTCCAATATTGAATACCGTGCTTTTGTTTAAACCAAGCTTTCCTGATATATCACTTATGCCCATTGGCTCTTTCGATTGTGCTAATAGGTCAAGAATTGCAAAACATTTATCAATAGCAGGAACTCTTCGAAAACGTACGTTCATAATACTATCCGAACATGTTTGATGTGAATGGTTCATAATCCATTATTGTTCTTTATAGAGAACATATATTTTATATATCAAACGGAAACTATGTTGTCAAGAGAAAAATTGCACAAATGAATATTATTTTGGAAAAGAAAAGGAGGTGGACATAGATCTATAGTATAAGTAGCTTTTTCTGTTTCCGTGAGCATTGTCTAACTTGTTGTCATTCACGTGCTTACTGTCTATGGCTACTTATATTGTCTTGTATTAGGTATGGGAAATTACTATAATCTGTCTTGAAAATTTTAGATAGGGGGTTTCGATGGAAATGATGGAGGGTCACATTTATAAGGCATTTGATATGGAGCTGAAAGAGCTGAAAGAGAAGCTTCTTCTCGAGGCAGGACTCGTTGAACGAGCCATTCAGGATGCTATTAAAGCCCTCCTCGAACGAACCTCGGATATCGCACGAAAGGTGATTGAAGACGATGATTCAGTGAATGCTTTGGAGGTAGAAGTTGATGAGTTCTGTCTAAGGCTGCTCGCACTCCGTCAGCCGGCAGCACGAGATTTGCGGTTCATTACAACTGCCATCAAAATAAACTATGACCTTGAGCGCATTGGTGATATGGCGGTAAACATCTGTGAAAGGGTTTTGGAATTGAACCAAGAACCGCAACTCAAGCCCTATATAGATTTACCCACCATGGCTTCCATAGTACAATCGATGGTAAAGGAATGCCTTGACGCCTTTGTGAAAGAAGATGTACAGCTGGCCTTGAAAGTGACTCAGGATGATGAGAAGGTTGATAGCCTCCTCGATCAGATTTTTAGAGAACTTCTCACGTATATGATGCAGGATGCACGGACAATAAGCAGGGCAACTCGCTTGCTTTTCATTTCAAAGAATTTGGAAAGAATGGCTGACCATGCAGTTAATATTGCTGAATTAGTGATATTTATGGTTGAAGGGAAAATCATAAGACACCTTAAACTTTCATCTGAGGAATAAATTACTTTTATGCCGAAACTAATGGGGACTGTTTTACTCGTGCTTATGGTATTGCCTTTAACGTTTGGCGCATGCTCAACCAAGAGCACTCAAACAAAGAAGCGTGCAGTTACCGTTGCTGGTTCAACATCGGTCATGCCGTTTACGGAAAAACTGGCAGAACATTTTATGGTTGATCACCCGAATTTCATTGTAGATGTTCAGGGTGGTGGATCCACGGCAGGGATTCAAGCATGTCTGAATAATACCGTTGATATTGGCATGTCTTCGCGACAATTGAAGAATGAAGAAAAGCGGCTTAATCAGATTATAGTATGTTATGATGGGATTTCTCTGGTATTAAACCCAAGAAACCCTATCAGCGATTTAAGTCTAAAAGATGTACGGGATATCTATAGCGGGAAGATTAAGAATTGGAAAGAACTGGGATGGATTGACAGAAGAATTGATGCGGTAACAAGAGAGGAAGGATCCGGGACACGGGGCTCCTTTGAAGAGCTTGTTATGAAAAACGAAGAGATCGATGATGGGATAATGGTTCAGGACTCAAATGGTTCTGTCAAAGAGGTTGTTGCAACTGACCCGTATGCCATTGGCTATATATCTCTGGGCCTGGTCGATAACAGGGTAAAGGCAGTAATTATAGACGGTGTTGGACCAAGTATTGATGCTATAAAGCTTGGACAGTATAAAATTGTACGGCCTTTCTTGTATGTAACTCATGGGGAGTTGGACGACAGTGGAAAAGAGTTCATCAATTTTGTGCTTTCCCCAATAGGACAGAATGTTCTGAAAAAGGAGGGCCTCATCGGCGCCTATGATTAAAAAAGCCTTTACGAAAGAACATGTTGTAAAATACATACTCGTTGCATTTGCACTTTCATCGCTCCTGTTTCTTTTTCTTATTTTTATTTTTATCCTTGCCGAAGGTATTCCCCTTTTTCATAAGGTGGGATTGAAAAACATTATTTTCGGTTTTAAGTGGGCGCCTACAAAAGGTTCTTTCGGAATTTTTCCCATGATTGTTTCTTCATTTCTCGTGACTTTCGGGGCTCTTATTGTTGGTGCCCCTCTGGGCCTTTCGTGCGCCATCTATCTATCAGAATATTCTGGGAAAAGACTCAAACTTTTCTTGAAGCCAGCCCTGGAACTCCTCGCAGGTATCCCTTCAGTCGTTTACGGATTCCTCGGCGTCATCTATATCGTTCCTTTGGTAAGAAACCATATCGGTGGACCGGGCTTTTCACTCCTCGCAACATCAATTATCCTCGGTGTAATGATATTTCCAACCGTGATCAGTATATCATTTGATGCTCTGATGAGCGTACCGAAAACATACAGGGAAGGATCTTTTGCCATGGGCGCTACAAAATGGCAAACAATCTATAAGGTTATTGTTCCTTCTGCAAAGTCAGGGATTTTGGCCAGCTTTATCCTTGGCATGGGAAGGGCAATCGGCGAAACCATGGCGGTTATTATGGTTGCAGGAAATGCCCTGAAAATCCCTACGAGTATTCTTGATCCTTTGCGGACGCTAACCAGCAATATTGCCCTCGAGCTCGCCTATGCAACAGGCGATCACCGTTTAGGGCTTTTCTCAACTGGCGTTGTTCTCCTTATTATTATCATGACGCTAAATTATATCGCCAGTTTTGCAATACGGAGAAAGGTATTGAAATGAGAATCAACCCCAGACTTGTCGACAAAATCGTTAAGATAGGATTAAACTCCCAGGCTTTTTTTACCGTAGGGATTCTGGTCGCCATCGTTGCAATCATTTTCTTCAAAGGTTCGCCGTATCTCAATATGGAGTTTATCTTTTCATCACCTGAAGATATGGGGAGACATGGGGGGATTTTCTCAACGATTGTGGGTACCATTTTTCTTGTTCTCTTGTCAATCTTTGTAGCCACACCCCTTGGAGTGGGAACAGCAATCTTCCTTACCGAATATACAAAAGAATCCTGGTTCACAAAAACCATTCGTTTTGGCGTCGAATCACTGGCGGGAATACCTTCCATACTCTATGGCCTTTTTGGCTTCATTTTTTTTGTTATCAAGCTGGGAATGGGGTGGTCACTCATGGCTGGTGTCCTTACCATTACCATCATGATACTTCCGACAATAATACGAACGAGCGAAGAGGCCATAAAATCAGTCCCGAGGAATCTCAGAATCGTGAGCTATTCCCTGAGCGCAACCAAATGGGAAACAGTAACAAAGGTTGTGCTCCCCTCTGCGGGACCCGGAATTTTGACAGGTATCATGCTCAGCGTAGGGAGGGCTGTCGGTGAAACAGCTGCTGTTATCTTTACAATGGGAAGTTCATTGAGGCTTCCTACGTCACTCATGGATTCAGGAAGGACGATGGCTGTTCATTTTTATATTCTCGCCCGTGAAGGAATATCAATGGAAAAAGCGTATGCAACCGCCCTGGTTCTTGTTCTCAGTATTCTCTTCATCAACATAATCGCTTACTATATAATGAACAAGGTTACATCAAAGTATTCGTAAAATATGGACATTAAAATTAGAACAGAAAATTTACGATTGTCATTCGGTAAGGAAGAAATTCTTAAAGGAATCAATATTGACGTCTTCAAAAACAGAATAACGGGATTCATGGGACCTGCCGGAAGTGGCAAATCAACCCTTATTTCCATTCTGAATAGAATGATTGATTTTGAGGAAAATGTCGGTATCTCAGGCAAGGTCTTTATCGATGGTGAAAATATCCTTGGCGGAGAGATAGATGAAGTGCAGCTCAGAAGACGGGTTGGGACAGTCTTTGCAGTACCAATTCCCCTGCCCCGCTCCATATTTGATAACATTGCCTATGGTCCGAAATTAAAGAACAGAAATAATAAACGTGAACTCACGAATCTTGTCACAGAGAGTCTGAAAAAAGCATTCCTCTGGGATGAAGTCAAAGACAGACTAAGTTCGTCAGCATTAAAGCTCTCTGGAGGACAACAGCAACGGCTTTGTCTTGCCAGGACCCTTGCTTTGGAGCCCGAGATCATCCTGCTTGACGAACCATGTTCAGGCCTTGACCCTATTTCTACCGCAAAGATCGAAGAAGCCCTCAATGAACTCAAAAAAGACTATACAATAATACTCGTTTCTAACAACACAAAACAGATTGCCCGTATCACCGATTATGCAGCTTTTTTTTACATGGGGACTCTCATAGAATACGGTCCGACTGAAAAGGTATTTACGAACCCCTCTGAAAGGAAGACCGAAGATTATATTCAGGGTAAATTCGGATAATGAATGACCACGTTCTCAGGACAGACAAACTTAATCTTTTCTATGGAAACTTTCATGCATTGATCGATGTGGATTTCCATGCCTTTGGGAAATCTATTACAGCCCTCATAGGCCCATCAGGCTGCGGCAAATCGACATTGCTTCGATGTTTCAACAGAATGAATGACCTTATTGATGAGGTAAAAACAACGGGTGGAATATTCGTAAATGAACGGCGGATTGATGAGGTTGACATCATAAAGCTGAGGAAGAAGGTAGGCATGGTCTTCCAGAGACCAAACCCTTTCCCGTTCTCGGTATATGAAAATATGGTTTATGGGTTGAAGATTCATGGGATCAGCAATAGAAAACGGAACGAAGAGATTATGGAAAGGTGTCTGAAAGCAGTCGGGTTATGGGAAGACCTTAAAGATAAGCTGCAGACCCCGGCTTTAGACTTGTCAGAGGAGATGAAGCAAAGACTCTGCATCGCCCGTCTTCTTACTGTAGAGCCGGAAATAATTCTCCTCGATGAGCCGTGCTCTGCCCTTGACCCCATAGCAACCATGCGGGTCGAGGAACTCATGATTGAGCTGAAAAAGAACTATACGATCCTCATCGTTACCCATAACATGCAGCAAGCCGCCCGCGTCTCTGATTATACCGGTTTCATGCTCCTTGGCGAACTCGTCGAGTTCGGAGAAACATCTCAGATTTTTACGTCGCCGAAGGATGAAAGGACAGAAGGATACATAACGGGAAGGTTTGGTTGAAACGACCAGAGCAATCTATAAAGACCGTGACGCGTAATTGGTAATGCGCAATGGATCATAAAAGAGTAGATTCCCACGGGCAAGCCCGTGGCACTAAACATACACACGCTGCGCGAATGATAAACGCATTCACCCACGCTTAAAAGCGTGGTCCTCTGTGGGACTTGTGTTTTTCGTGGGAAGCTCTCCGCGAGCACAGCGAGTGTGAAGGGGAGTCTCTGGCGGCTTAGCCGGTAGAGGGGGCGACGCAAGCCCCAGCAATAGACCACTGATACAGGTAACGGCGTTTAACCGAAGTGGATACGGAGTATATGATGGAATTCCTGAAAGCAGTAACAGCATACGAAGCACTTGAGATAATCAATAATTTTCCTGTCTCCCTTCATACAGAAGTTGTCTCAATAGATGAATCATTAGGAAGAATTATTGCTGAGGACGTTATTGCCCATGAAAACATCCCTCCCTTCTCTCGTTCTCTTGTCGATGGATTTGCCATCAAGGTAAAGGATGTCCAGGGCGCAAAGGAAACAAATCCGGCTCTCTTGTTTTATAAGGGCGAGATTAACATTGGGGAGGAAACAAAAGCATTCGTTGAGGATGGTTCCTGTATCTATATCAGTACCGGAGCAATGATGCCAGAAGGCGCTGACGGCGTAGTTATGCAGGAATACTCACGAAGAATGGGGGATGCCGTTGAAATTACAAAAACTATCCACAGAGGAGAAAATATCATTTTTACCGGCGAGGATATCAAGCAAGGCAGTACCGTTCTCAAACAGGGCAAAAGGCTTACCCCTTTTGATCTCGGTGTATTATCCGCCCTCGGTATGGCTGATATTTGGGTGTACAAGAGATTAAGGATTGCCATCATGTCATCCGGCGATGAGATAATTCCAATTGATCAACAGCCAACACCTGGGCAAATTCGAGATATTAATAGATATACTGTGTCCAATATGTCGAAGAAGGCTTTAGCGGATTCTACATTCATCGGTATTGCCCGGGATAATCCGGAGGATATACAAGAACATCTCGTTGCGGCCCGTGAATACGATATGATTCTCGTGTCGGGAGGCAGCTCTAAAGGAGAGAGGGATTATATTACCACATCAATAGAGCAGCTTGGAGGCAAGATTCTCTTTCATGGCATCAACATAAAACCAGGGAAACCGACCATATTTGCAACGCTGTGGGGAAAACCAGTCTTTGGGCTTCCAGGACACCCTGTTTCCTGTATTATGGTTCTCACCAGATTTGTTCTGCCTCTCATCAGAAGACTCCAAGGCGAGGCAAAGGGGGAAGCAAGGCGAACAGCCGGAACACTTACAACAAATATTCCTTCATCGTACGGTATTGAAGAATATGTGAGGGTTACCATCGTTTACGATAAAGAAGGTTGTAAGATTACCCCTCTTTTTGCAAAGTCTTCTGTAATTTCATCGCTCTCACAGGCTTCTGGATATATAATTGTCCCTGAAGCTAAAGAAGGATTTGAGCAGGGAGAAGAGGTGGAAGTGTATTACTTTGAGTAAAAAGTGAGAAGCGAAAAGTTAGAAGTTAAAGGCAAAAATATACTTTTAATATACAGAAGGAGGCAATTTTTAATTGTGAATTTTAGTATTTAGTTGTAGTTTTTTATAATTCATAATTCAAAATTTGAAACTCATCATTGCTTTATCTGTATCAATCTGCGTTGAAAATCGCTTTTTTCAGGCAAAATGTTTATAATCAATATACATGGAAGAACATATAGCAAATAATTCAATGATGATTCCTAAACTCGAAACTCGCAACCTGACACTCGTAACTTCAATCGGAGATTGACATGAAGCGTTATCTCGAAACAATAAAGAGCGAAGAGGCAATCAGACGGGTTCTTGATCAAATCAAACCTATTGAGCAAGAAGAATACATTCCAGCTCATGCATGTAACGGCCGCATTACCACACGGCCAGTCTTGGCCCAACGCTCAAATCCCTCCTTTCTTTGCTCTGCTATGGATGGTTATGCCACGTCCTTTGAGAAGACTCTCGAGGCGGATTTATCAAACCCTGTTTCCCTTTCCCTTGGGACTCATGCGTTCCCCCTGAATACCGGTGACCCTCTGCCAAAGAATACTGATGCAGTTATCATGGTGGAAGAGGTTGAGAAAACAGGGAGTGAAATTATTATCCGTAAGCCAGCCTATCTCTGGCAAAATGTCAGGATGATTGGCGAAGATATCATTGAAGGGGACATGCTCTTTCCTTCAAACCACAGAATAAGAACCCTTGACACAGGGATGTTTCTCTCGGCAGGCATTACACATGTTCACGTTAGAAGGAAACCTTCCGTACTTGTAATTCCCACAGGAAAAGAGCTAATCGATATATACGAAAATCCTTCCCGGGATCTTGAGCCTCACAGACTCGTTGATTTCAATTCTTACCTCTTGGTAAACATGGCTGAAGAGATTGGGTTTCGTGCTGAAAAATCTAAAATACTCATTACTAAGGAGGAGTTATCATCAACTGTTCATCAAGCTTCTCAAGAATTTGACGTAATCATTATTAATGCAGGGTCAAGTGCTGGAAGTGAAGACTTTACCGAAAGTGTGATTCGCGAGCTGGGGACACTCATCTTTCATGGTGTATCGATGATGCCAGGCAAACCAACCATGTTTGGGGTGATCAACGGCAAGCCGGTTTTTGGACTCCCAGGGTATCCGGTATCCGCTACCACAAGTTTCAAGATCTTTTTCGAGCCATTATGGGAAAAACTGATGGCCTCTTCCATAACAAAAGAATGCGTTTCGTGTATAACGCCATACAAGATACCATCGAGAATAGGTATCGAGGAAGTTCTGAGGGTAAATCTCATTGATAAAGGTGATCAATTTTATGCTTTTCCCTTGCCTCGTGGCGCAAGCATTTATTCTTCACTGGCACATGCAGATGGTCTTGTACGAGTCCCTGAAAATATAGAGGGATTTAATGAGGGTGAATTCATTGTATGCGAACTCCTGAGAAGCAAAAGCGAACTGAATAAAAGAACCCATATTATAGGTAGCCACGATTTATCGCTCGGAATTCTGAGGGATATGCTAAAAAACAGATTTCCAGATCACGATCTCATCTCAACTCATGTGGGAAGCATGAGCGGTATCATGGCGTTCAAAAAGGGAATTACTGACCTTTGTACAACCCACGTACTTGATGAAAACGATAAAGTGTATAATATTAGTGTAGTTAAGAAATATGTTCCTGACAGAAATTGGCTTCTTGTCACTATCGCCAAGAGGACCCAAGGCCTGATCGTCCAAAAGGGAAATCCCAAATCACTATCAGGAATAGGTGATATAACAAAAGATGGCGTGACCTTTGTGAACAGACAAGTTGGGTCAGGAACGAGAATTCTTCTCGATGCAATGCTGAAGGAGAAGGGTATCGCCAATAATTTAATAAAAGGCTACGAGAGGGAAGAATCTTCGCATAATGCTATTGCAATTCTCGTGAGGGAGGGGGTAGCTGACACAGGTATTGCCATCCATGCTGTAGCGCGGGCTTTCTCTCTTGGTTTTATTCCCCTTGCACAAGAGGATTATGATCTGCTCGTATCAAAAGAGTTTTCAGAAACTGAGAGGTTTAAATCCCTCCTTGACCTTATCAGATCAGATGAGTTTAAGAAACGTTTGCATGACATTGGTGGATATAATACGGATGATACCGGAAAAATTAAATATATACATGGAATACAGTAAACACGGTTCACGGTTACTGCTTGCAATTCACGTAAGAACGATTCTTTTCCCGCGAACTGTGAACTGAGGACAAGGAACGATAGCTATGTTAATGGATAAATACAACAGGATTATTAACTATATTCGAGTATCTGTCACAGACAAGTGTAACCTCCGGTGCAAATACTGCGTTAATGAAAACTTTCCCCACATCCCTCATCCTGAGGTACTGCGCTATGAAGAGATCATCCGGTTTGTTCAGTTGTGCGCTGAGCTCGGTGTGACAAAAGTCAGATTGACAGGTGGGGAGCCGCTTATAAAGCAGGATATTGAATTCCTTCTCAGGGAGATTAACAACATAGAAGGGATAACAGACATAAGCCTCACAACCAATGGTGTGTACCTTGGTGAAAAAATTCATCGCCTGAAAGAAGCCGGTCTGACAAGGGTAAATATCAGTCTTGACAGTTTGAAGCCAGAGCGCTTTGCGTATATTACCGGAGTTGATGCATACGACCGGGTCCTCGAAAGCATTTCACTGGCTAAGGATTTGGGACTAAACCCGGTCAAAATAAATACTGTTATGATCAAGGGATTCAATGATGATGAAATTCTCGATTTTGCCCGCTTTGCCAAGGTTTGGGATGTCCAGGTGAGATTCATTGAGTTTATGCCTTTCGGCGAGTCAACATTATGGGACAGTTCACGGATTATCCCTTCCAGCGTAGTGGAACAGTTGATCAAGAAAACATATCAAATTAAGCCTTCGAGAAACGCTCATAAGGGACCAGCTAAGATGTTTAAGTTTGAAGGAAGCCTAGGGCAAGTAGGTTTCATAAGCCCTGTGTCTACTCACATATGCAGTGAATGCAATAGGATAAGGCTTACTTCAAGAGGTATGATAAAACCATGCCTTTTTTCCGATACGGAGTATGATGTAAAAAAACTTTTACGAGAGAACGCATCCGACGAAGTTTTAAAAAAGTTTATACGCGATTGCGTTATTGCAAAGCCCGAACGAAAACACGAGATAGGGCTCATTAAGAAGTGTCAGACAAGCCTGAGACATATAGGTGGTTAGAACCAGTTCTAAGTTATTAGTTCGGAGTTCGGTGAAATATGCAGAAAGATCAAAACCACCATGGGAGGTATAGTGGATGAAATTGACTCATATTGATAGTGACGGTAAGGCCAGGATGGTTGATGTAAGCATGAAAAAAGAGACCCATCGGGAAGCAAAAGCATATGGACAGGTGAAAATGTCAGCACCCACCTATTCTGTTGTGAAAAGCGGCCATGGGCCGAAGGGTGATATCTTCACCGTTGCCAAGATAGCAGGCATCATGGGCGCGAAGAGAACTCACGAAATCATCCCTCTTTGCCATCCTCTGTCATTGACACACATTGATGTTGATTACTCATTTGACGATACGAAGCATACGATCGGCATTACCTCAACAGTAAGAACAAAAGGACAGACTGGCGTTGAAATGGAGGCCATCAATTGCGTGATGGTTGTGGCGCTTACTATCTATGATATGTGCAAGGCCATCGACAAAGGCATAGAGCTTGGTCCATTCTACCTTCTGGAAAAAAGCGGAGGGAAGAGCGGAAAATTTATTAGAAAATCTCGTGACGCATGACGCGTCACGGATTTAGGAGCGAGGATATATGACAGCAAAGGTGATTTCAGTAAATGTGAGTAAAGATAAAGGCGAAAAAAAGCATAACATTGGTAAATGCATGCTCATAAAGGATATGGGACTCAAAGATGATGCCCATGCCGGATTTATGCACAGGCAGGTAAGCCTTTTGGCCAGAGAAAGCATCGAGAAAATCAGAAAGATGGGACTCGACGTTGTTCCAGGAGATTTTGCAGAAAATCTTACCACCGAGGGCATCGATCTTCCCTCGCTTCCGATTGGAACAAAGCTGGTAGTAGGAGATGGCATTGTGTTGCGCGTAACCCAGATCGGCAAAGAATGTCATGCTCGGTGCGCCATCTTTCAGCAGGTCGGGGATTGCGTGATGCCAAGAGAAGGGATTTTTGCTGAGGTTCTCACTGAAGGCGAGGTCAAGATAGGAGACACAATCAGGGTGGAACCATGACATACACAGCGGCGATAATAACGGTCAGCGATAAAGGCTCAGTTGGAGAACGTGAGGATAAAAGCGGGCCTGCACTAAAATCATTTCTCGAAGATTCATATGAGATAAAAGAAATGGTCATCGTTCCTGATGAAGTTGATATAATTGCAGAGACTATTAAAAACCTCATCGACATCAAGTGCATAGATCTCATTGTAACAACAGGAGGAACAGGCGTAACAAAACGAGATGTTACCCCCGAGGCAACCAGACTCATACTGGAAAGGGAATTACCGGGATTTGCCGAAATCATGAGGATGGAAAGCTATAAAATAACTCCAACGGCAGTGGTATCCCGAGCTCTCTGTGGAACGCGGAAAGGAAGCCTCATCATTAATCTTCCCGGGAGCCCAAAAGCGGCTGTTGAATGTCTTGGATTTATCCTTAAGGCCATACCCCATACCCTTGACAAACTCCAAGGGGACACCTCTGATTGCGCCATCCTGCGAGAAAATATGGAATCGGCAATGCAATCACCTGATGGGTGATTGTCGAAAACAGGGTACGGGGTTTCTGGTTTCTCATTGCACGGTACCGGACGACGATTGCCAGTAGTTTGTTTTTACTTTTTCCTTTTCATTTCTCACATTTTACTGGCGTAAAGTAATGCGGAATTTTTTCACCAAGTGGTCCGGATAGTAGGAAAGTTTAGCCTCCCGCAATCCTGGGATGCCAAGGTCCTGTTCTCTGTTGATATACGGTGCATTCTTCAAGCTCTTCTCACAAAACTGCTGATTAATGGCAGGATATAACCCTGGGATTTCAGGATCTGCTTTTTCAATATGAACAACAGCGGTATTCTCATTAAGCATCTGTCCTATGGTAAACGCTACTACTTTATTGTCTATTGTAATTACTGCACCGTGCACTTCAAGGCTTGTGTATGACTGCAAAATCTCTTTTATAGCATCCCATTCCCCAAGAAGATCTAAGTCATCTTCACACCGACGCAATTCACACCACCTCTCCTGGAGTTCGATACAATCCTTAATATGATCTGGAGCAAGCTCTTCATAACGATATGAATACGACCGGAGAAGTTGGTTAATGTGGTTTCTCTTCGAGCGGTATTTGTTTCCAGCGAGCTTTACCAGGTCATCCCTGAGATAGACATAATCGAAATGATCACGTGTTGGTTCTACAAGAATACTCTTTATACCTTCAAGTTCCCTGATAATCCTCTCGTCGGCCCGCTCTATCCTTGGATTCTCTTCTCTCTTTTCCTCTTTCATCCATTCCAAAACCACACGGGTTATCTCATCACGGGGCGAAGGTCCGATTGGTTCCAGAGCATAGCTGCCATATTCTCCATCAAGGCTCACAATCAAAAGCCAGTCCTTAAAAAGTGACCACTGGAACTTATAATGTGAACGCCATATAAAAAGGTTTGTGAAGGTCAATTCAGATATCTCTGGTTTATATTCTGAAAAAAAAGATTGAAAAACCCCACGATGTTTCAGTTCTAAAGGTACAAAAACAGGGAATTCCGGTTTACGTTCGGTCAGCATAGGTAAGTATATCAACTCTACCGAAGTCAAATCAACTATCGCAGCGCTCTTGAGCAGCAATGTCTATTTTAACCAGGCCCGCCCATTAACTACATGGTGATCATTGCTTTTCTTCGATAAAGTCTTTTTTCTCAAGAACACCACCTGATTGAAGACTTTCCTGGGCTCACCAAAAAATGTCCGCTCCAGGAATTGCTAATGCATTGTATTTGGGCTTTGCAATAATACAATGCACCAACGATCTTCTCCCAAATGACATAAAAGGGACTGTCACCATACAATAAAACGGCAGGAGAATTCGAATTTCATCAGGGAACCATCTCTAATAATATTGTCCTGTGCGATGACAACGCCCAAAATACATTAATATATTTCCAAGACAATCAATGTACAAAAGAATTATGAGCCCTCTCCGAGGCATCTTACGGTCTCTCTGAAAAAAACTTTTTTGTCTACACAAGAATACCACTATTTTTCTATTGACATTCTTTTTCTTCAAAGGTCTAATAAAAAAGATCAAACTATAAGGGGGGTTAAGGTATGAAAAGGTTACTGATCGTACTATTGGTTTTTTGCATCTTCTCATTCTTTGTTTCAGTCGGACATACACAGGAAAAGAAGGGTTGGCCTACCAGGGGCGTTACCATAGGCGCTGCTCCCATTGGAGGCGTCTATTATGTCTGGGCAGGAGGACCTGCAAAAGTGCTGGGTGAGAAACTCGGAATTCCGGCATCAGTTGAATCGACCGGCGGCCCAGTGCACAACGTACAGCTTGTCAATGCAAAGGAACTGCATTTTGGCATGGTTACTGCCGCGCCGGCATATGAAGGGTGGACAGGCACAGGCTGGGCAAAAGGGAAAAAATACCAGAATATACGAGCCATATTCCCTATGTATACGACCTATTTCCAAATGTACGCTATGAAAAAGAGCGGAATCAAAAGCATTAAGGACTTCAATGGCAAAAGCATTGGCACCGGTCCTGTGGGCGGCACACCGGCCACATACTGGCCAATGATAATAGCGGAGGCAGGAGTAAAGCCAAAAAGGATAGTAAACGCTTCATCATCAGACCTTGATAATCAGATGAAGGATGGCCTCCTCGATGCAAATGGACAATCTGTCGGCTTGCCATGGGGTCTTGTATCCGCTACAGAAACGACCCATGAAATAGTGGTTATAGGTGTTGAAGACGATATAGCGACCAGCTTTATAAAAAAACATCCTGATTTTGCAAAAGGTATCATCCCGAAAGGAACATATAAGAGTTTGCAGAAGGATCTCCCTACCCTCACCGTCTGGAATTTCATGGTCACGTATAAGGAAATGCCTGACGATTTCGTCTATGCCTTTACCAAAGAAATTTTCAAAAATAAACCCCTTCTCGTGAGCGTTCACAAATCAGCTCAGGAGGTCGAACCAAAGAATATTCTCTACTCGCCTATACCATTGCATCCAGGGGCCATCAAGTACTACGAGGAGGTCGGCATCAAGATTCCAAAGGAACTCAGACCTTAAGAACTCACGACCCTTAACAAATGAAAAAAAGGGGGGAGCATGGAAGAAAAAAGTGTTGACCTCGGAAAAATCAAAGACGCAGAGCTCATACGAACCAGGGAGTTTGGCAAAGTCGGGTCATGGATAATTTACGGGGTTGGCGCAATCTGCTCTCTCTTCCATCTCTACTGTCTTCTCCTGAGACCCATCGATCCATGGTTTTTCAGGGGGATGCATATCGTTTTCCTGGGTTTCCTATGCTTTCTTCTCTACCCTGGCTGGAATGGGGCGAGAAAAAAGGTACACCCCATTGACTACGTTCTGATCCTCATGATCATTATCCCATACGTGTATATGGTGATGGATTTTGATGAATGGATCTTTAGGGTCGGCGTTGTCCCAACAACCTGGGACACAATAATCTCTCTCATGTTCATAATAGCAATCCTGGAGATGACACGGAGAACCACAGGTCTTGCACTGATGATTATTGCTACTGCCTTCATTCTCTATGGATATTTTGGCAAGTTTATGCCCGGTCTTTTCTATCATAAAGGGTATAGCTGGCCGAGGATATTTACCTACCTTTTCAGCCTGGACGGAATACTCGGCCTTCCCATCTTCGTATCCGCTGCGTATGTCTATATTTTTGTAATCTTTGGCGCCTTCCTCAAAAGTTCCGGAGTTGGATCATATTTCATTCAATTTGCCAACGCAATAGTCGGGTGGGCCCGGGGAGGACCGGCTAAAGTCGCTATTATCTCGAGTTCTCTCTTCGGCACTGTTTCCGGAAGTTCTGCGGCAAATGTTGTCGGAACCGGAAGTTTCACCATCCCCATGATGAAGAGTATGGGATATAAAGCACACTTTGCAGGGGCTGTAGAGGCTGTGGCGTCAACCGGCGGCCAGATCATGCCACCAGTCATGGGCGCAGGAGCCTTTCTTATGGCGGAGATATTGGGAATGCCTTACGTGAAGGTTTTGGTGGCTGCCATTCTGCCGGCAGCCATGTATTATCTGGCTGTTTATTTCATGGTCGACTTTGAGGCAGCAAAAACAGGACTCGTAGGCCTACCGAAGGAAAAGCTTCCCGGAAAAAAGGAGACTTTCAAGCGCATTTATATGTTTGCCCCACTTGCTGTGCTCGTCTACTACATTGCCATTGCCATGGCGTCTATCATAAAAGCAGGAACACTTGCCGTGGCAGCATGTGTTGTCGTCAGCTGGACAAGCAAGGAAACCCGCATGGGGCTGAAAAAAATTATCGATTCTCTTGCGAACGGGGCAAAAGGCGCGATTGAGATGGCAGGAACCTGCGCTGCAGCCGGAATTGTTATTGGAATTATTTCACAAACCGGCATAGGGTTAAAATTTGCAACAATCCTCCTTGAGTTTTCGAAGGGAATTCTTCCCCTGGCCCTGTTTCTTTCCATGGTGGTTGCAATCATCCTCGGGATGGGCATGCCAACAACGGCTGCCTACGCAATATGCGCTGCTGTCATAACAACGGGACTCACAAACCTCGGCGCCATCCCCATTGCTGCGCACCTCTTTGTCTTCTATTTCGCCTGCATTTCCGCAATAACCCCACCAGTTGCCCTTGCCGCCTATGCAGGAGCAGCTATTGCCAAAGCCCACCCCAACAAGGTCGGTTTCACCGCTATGAAACTGGGCGTTGCAGCATTCATCGCCCCATATATGTTTATTTTCAGCCCTGCTCTTCTCTTCATTGGCAATATGTTTGATATTCTGGAGGTTTCAGTAACAGCACTCATAGGTACGTTTGCCCTGGCGTGCGGCATGCAGGGGTGGCTCATCGGCAGGGCTATTCCTTTCTTCCTCAGGATTCCCCTTATTGCCGGTGCTCTCTTGCTCATCAAACCCGGACTTTATACCGACATTGCGGGCATCGGACTCCTTGTGGCAACCTATTTTGTATCGAGGGTCTGGAAAAAGAAATAAAAACAACGATACAATACATAAAAAAATCTTTGAAAAAAATCGAGGGGTTTTTAATGACCCCATAGGGGTAGTAGACTCCTTTTTCCCTCTATTCTGGCTTAAAAGCCTCGGGTAACCCAGGTATGTTCGCAAATGTTGAAATTCATGGCATATTCAGGGTAACATAAGGGGCGCTAACATGGAGAACGATATCTCATCGCCACCTGGTCGCTGGCATCATATTGCGAGCGACCTTCAGGCAGTTATAAAGTCACTGGGTCTCGTTTTTGGAGATATCGGGACCAGCCCCATTTATACCCTTACCGTGATATTTCTCCTCCTCAAACCTACTTTCGACAACGTTATAGGAGTCCTCTCGCTCATAACATGGACCCTCATAATCCTCGTGAGTGTTGAATATGCATGGCTTGCCATGAGCCTCGGCGAAAAAGGCGAAGGGGGAACAATAGTATTAAGAGGCATACTGATCAGGCTTCTCAAGACAGGGAGAGGAGCGGTGTTTGTCACTATTCTGACATTTATTGGAATATCTCTTCTCGTGGGTGATGGCGTTATCACACCTGCGATAAGCATTCTGAGCGCTGTTGAAGGTATATTACTCATACCAGGGCTTCAAGAAACCAAACAGACGGTTCTTATTTATATTGCAGGCGGCATTGCTATCCTCCTTTTTGCATTTCAGAAAAAAGGCACCGATAAAGTATCACGGGCATTTGGTCCCCTCATGGTTCTTTGGTTCCTCGCCCTCTCTGTTTCTGGGATTATATCACTCATTAATGTGCCTTCAGTCTGGAAGGCAATTAACCCTTTTTACGCCGCTAAATTTCTGTACCAGAATGGTCTTGCAGGCTTCTTTGTTCTATCCGAAGTAATCTTGTGCGCTACAGGCGGTGAGGCCCTCTATGCAGATATGGGTCACTTAGGACGTAAGCCAATTATCAGGGCGTGGTACTTCGTTTTTTGCGCTCTTCTCCTTAATTACCTTGGACAGGGAGCATTTATCTTACAGACTGCAGGGAAATCAACAAACTTTCTCTTTGGCATGATATTTCATCAGTCTTTTTTTCTCTACATGCCATTCCTCGTTCTCAGCATAATCGCAACGATTATCGCTTCCCAAGCAATGATCAGTGGCATGTTTTCCGTTGTCTACCAGGGTATCAACACACGTCTCATGCCCATGTTCAAAATAGAATATACTTCTCCCGAATTGAGGTCGCAGATTTATATTGGTTTTGTAAACTGGTTCTTACTCATTTCTGTTCTCTTTATAATGTTTGAGTTTAGAGAATCAAACCGTCTTGCAGCAGCATACGGACTGGCAGTTACAGGAACAATGACACTCACCGGAATCATGATGACCTCAATATTTTTTCTCAGAAGGGAGTATGGTAAGACAATAATCGCATTTTTCGTAACACTTATCGATATTGCCTTCCTGACGTCGAACACGTACAAAATACCCCACGGCGGGTATTGGTCATTAATAATTGCTGCAATCCCATTTTTCATTATTCTGATTTATACCGGAGGCCAGAGAAAGCTGTACCGTACAATGCGCCCATTGAAGCTTGATATTTTCCTCCATAGCTATAAGGAGGTATATGAGGCTCTCAACAAAATAAAAGGTACTGGACTTTTCTTTGCGCGGGACATGAAGAAAGTGCCTTCCTACATCGTTCATACCATGTTTATGAATAACATCATTTACGAAGACAATATTATTGTTTCCATTACTACCCTTGACGAACCATTTGGGGTGAAGAGCTTTTTTAAAGCAGATCTTGCCCCTGGGCTTCGTATGTTTGAAATTCAGATGGGTTATATGGAGGTAGTTCATATCGAACAGCTGCTGAAAGAGGCTGGAATCAATGAAAAAGGAATCTTTTATGGTCTGGAAGAAATCTCTACACGAAATATCTTCTGGAAAATGTTTTCGATGATTAAAAGACTCGCACCTCCGTTTATTCAGTTTCAGGACCTCCCACCGAATAAATTGCACGGTGTCGTTACCAGGATAGAGATTTAAAGCATATCCAGAGCCCACGACTCTCTTAAAAAAACTCTGAATTTATCTTTCCTACCACCGAAACATGTCGCTCAGAGAAGTAAGGGAATTCCTGAATTTAATCTTCGAAAAACCTTATGAATATAAAAATATTATTATGGTATGCTATTCATTACCCACCGTGTCATGAATTCCGCGGCAACGGCAGGGGAGACAGAATATAGGGGAATGAATTTTTTGGAAACAATGGAACAGAATATCGAAAAAAGCTCTATTCAGAATCCTGAGATGCATGGTGCGAAAATTAGCGGAGAACAATGAAAAAGACCTGTGGAGGGTAGCTTTAATCAGAAATGTTACTGGCTCCACACATGAAGGAGGTTGACGGATGATTTCGACCATAGATTTTTCTCGACTTAAATGGAGACAAACCGACTTTCATGCCCGCAGGGCAGCAGTGGAAAAGCTAAGCGACCAGGAATTGTTGGCTGAGATTGCCCGGAACGATGCGGACTACCATGTACGCGAGGCAGCGGTAAAAAGGCTTAGCGACCAAAAATTACTCATGGAAATTGCCCACAATGATACAGACTATCATGTACGGAGGGCTGCAGTGGAAGAGATCAGCAATCAGGCATTGCTGGCAGAGTTGGCCAAGAATGACAGAGACTCGGAGATACGAGAGGCTGCGGTAAAAAGGCTTAGAAACAAGACGTTACTGGGAGAAATTGCCCGCAATGATACAGACTATCATGTACGGAGGGCTGCAGTGGAAGAGATCAGCAATCAGGCATTGCTGGCAGAGTTGGCCAAGAATGACAGAGATTTCCATGTACGAAGGACTGCCGTAAGAAAGCTTGCAGATCATGCATTATTAGAGCACATTGCCAAGAACGATGGGGACTCTTGGGTTCGGCGGGCTGCTGTTGAAAAGATCACCAATCAAGCAGTATTGGCAGATATTGCCTTGAATGACAAAGACTCCTGGGTTCGCGAGATGGCAGTAAAGAAATTAAATGACCAATTGTTGCTTGGTGAATTGGCTCGGAAAAGCAATGACATCCATATTCGAAGAACTGCCGACAAAAAAATAGGAAGAGCGCTTGCCGATAGTTACACCGTTTCATAAATGAACACTGAATCTATCTCTCCACATTGAACAAAAAAACAGAGTATTCTCCGTTCTCATGCTGAGAAAGACCTATTTCATGATAAACGTCATGACAAGGGCAAATACCGCGTACGTTTCAGGCATAGCCCCTGAAACCATGGCATTGGCAAGGGTATTTCTCCCTTCAAGGATACTCCGAATACCTGCCGCACAGACAACGCCCTGGTACCACGCGCTAAAAAACATTGTAAAGCCGAAAGCTGCTGCTTTCCCTGCAGTTGCATATGGATCAACCTCAAAACCACCCATATTTGCAAACAACACGACTATGGAATAGATACCCTGGGTCGAAGGCATAAGTGCCACGGCAATATTTTTAAAGAAATTTTCCTGACCACCACCCAGAAGTGCTGAGAAGCCAATGGCAAGCCCGATAGCAGACCCTGCCAGTCCGAGAGACAGACTGATACCCATGATAATTTTTGCAACGAGAACACCAACATCTTTTCCACCTTCCGATGCATGGGCGAAGACAGGAAGAAAGATATATCCCATAATCACAAGCGCAAACAACATTTGTTCAAAAGAAATCCTTCTTATCATCATATAGCTAACCCCTTTCCACTTTAAATGGTTTATATTCAGTGCCTCCACCCTGGAAAAAGCTCTTAAAAGCCTCAACGAAATGGAGTCGGGCAGAATGAACTGTGCTTCCGAGGATTGAGAGGAGAAGATTGAAGGTATGCCCGAAGATGAGTATGAGAATAGCGAATACACCTCCTACAATGGGACCAACGGCTCGGTGAACCATTCCTGCAAGATCGTTCATGACGGCAGCTATTGCTGTTGTAGCGATGCCAAGTCCAAACAGACGTGCGTATGAAAGCAGATCGCCTACAAGACCCGTCAGTCCGTAAACACCCCATAGTCCAAGACCAAGCCGTACAATTAATTTCTTAGAATCTGAGGTGAAAAGAAATGTGAGGAGCACACCAAGGGCAAGCAAGGCCACTCCACCATAAGAGAGCCATTGGTTCAACACCGAAGCCGGATCCGGAAACCAGATGCGCTGGCTTATCAGACTTGCACCTCCCCATAAAACCAATAATAATCCAAGCTTTTGAAATCGGTCAAATCGTGAAAGGGACTGAATAATTCCCATAAGATATGATAGGGAGAGGTGAATTACACCCAGACCAAGGCTTGCATAAAAAAGGATCATGGGATCACCATAATCTTTATCGATATCCATCGCAATCCACTCTCGCGGAAATACCCAGTGTCCGAAGATTGATCCAGTCAGAATTCCGATGATTATTGCGGAAATTGAGAAGGCTTCACACAGCTTCATAACCTGGGGGAGAGATGGGAAGAGATGACCATATCTTTTCCGAATCCACAGAGACGAAACCAGGAATATTACCCCATAGCCTGCATCTCCCAGACAAATTCCGAAAAATAGGATCATAAAAGGCGCAAAAAAGTAGGAAGGATCCAGATCACGATAGCCGGGGAAGCCATAGAGTTTAAGCAATGGCTCAATTCGCTTAAAAAACCAGTTGTTCTTCAAGAGGGTTGGAGGGTTTTCATCCTCCAGGGGCTCTCTCGTCTGAGCAATAACAGCCATCTGAGTTTCAGCAAGTTTATCAAGAAGACTTTTCTCGATATCTGCAGGCACCCAGCCCTGCACTCCAAAAAAAAATCCATCACCGTAAAGACTGCCGAGACACTCTACAAACTTTGCTTCGCTTAAGGCAGAAAAGTACTCTTTTTTCAGCACATCAATTCGTGCAGCCAACAGAGAAAGCTCTTTGTAAATCTCAGATTCTCTCTTAATAAGGCGTTCAACTTCATCTTTGGCTTTTTGTAAGCCCTGATCAGGAAGGCGCAACGGGGTAGCCCATGGAAGCTCCACGGGATGACCCAGACGAACGGTAAAGAACTGGAGCACTGGTTTTTCAGACACAATGTGTACAAACACATCCTCCGGAATCTCCATTTCCGAAGGCAACACCCTCTCAGCCCTGAATCGTTGCACAAAGACTTTTTCTTTTTCCAGGGTTCTCAGGTAATCTGTATCAAAGTCTCCCCAAACAGTTAGGTCAGAGATGATTTTCTCAAGCGCCTGTTTCCTGTTTCTCACTTCTTCGAGACTTTCGAGAGCCCCCTCAGAACGGAGAAGAATTTCTTCATGCGAAAAAAACCCTTCACTCGTGTCTTTGTTTTTTCGGTAAGGCTTCAACGATTCATAGATCTCGCCAATTCTTCTTACGTTCTGAATAATATGGGTATTCTGTTCCTCAGCCTCGCCGCTCGGTTTTGTAAATGGCTCTACGTGCAACACTCCCATATTCTGCAGAAACCGCAGGACCTTTTCCTTGTCATCATCAAGCCCTACGATAAATACCCTTTTCATCCTGGCAAGAGCCAATCCAACCCTCTCTTCTTACGGTGATATCTTTTTTTTGAAAATTTTAGTCAACATAGTACGATGCTTCCTCGCTCAGTCTTTTTGCCACTTTGGCAACACCCACTGCTGCTGCCTGTTGATCCTGAAGGTAAACCGAAATCCTCCTGATTGATTCCTTGCACTGAGGAATAAGCCTTTTTTCATAAAGGTTTATTCGCTGACTTGTCTTTCTGAAGCCATCAAGAAGAACCGCTTCTTGCTCTTCGAGGATTTTGATCCGTTCACGAAGCGAGATTACTTCCCTCGTTCTTTTTAAAACTTCGTCAAAACTATATGGTGTTCGAAAAAGGCTGTAACCAGGATCTTCAAATATGACCTCCGTAAATTCTCGTATCTTCAATCCCGCTATGTTTCTCGAAACCCACCGAATCTCCCGGATGGCAATGTAAAATCTCAATACGTGCTGTATATCCCAATACAGAGAAGCCCAGGATCGTATCTCATCTAACATGATTTCCATACGCTCTCGTTGGGTACGAATATTTGTGCGAATCATAGCCAATTGCATAATAAGTTGTTGTTTTCTGGCCTCGAGGGCAGGTAAAAAACGCTCGTACATAGCCATCTTCTGTTTCTGTTCCCTAAGTGAGACCTTGTTGAGCCGAATCCGTTCCGCCATTTGATATTACCTTACCGGGATGCCTTTGCCCAGTATTTATCAATGAACTCCTGTTTAATCCCAACTTCATCAGGAGCAAAACACTCTCCAAGGGTTTTCCATCCAAGATCAAGCGCTTCGTTAATCCCTATGTCTACCTCCAGATCCATAAATCGTTCATAAAAAAGCTGACCATATTTCAGATACCGTTCATCTTCTCGTGTCTTCTCAAAGCCCATGGCAAGCTTTTGTTCGACTTCTCGGCTTTTTGCAAAAAGCCGGATCATACTGTTCATGATATAGCCGTGATCTTCTCGTGTTACCTTTCCAATTACCAGCTGTTTCAATCGTGATAGTGAACCAAAGGGTTCTATGACACCGTTCTTGAGATAAAATTGACCTTCGGTTATATACCCTGTGTTGTCAGGAACCGGATGGGTTACATCATCGCCGGGCATGGTCGTAACAGCAAGAATGGTTATACTTCCAGCGCCTTCAAAGTCAACAGCCTTCTCATACCGTGCTGCAAGGTCACTGTAAAGTGATCCGGGGTAACCGAGGTTCGAGGGAACCTGGTCCATGGAGATAGCAATTTCCTTCATCGCGTCGGCAAAAGCTGTCATGTCCGTGAGGAGAACCAGAACGCGCTTGCCTTTTACCCCAAACTGTTCTGCTACGGCAAGGGCCATGTCTGGTACGAGCAATCGTTCCACCACCGGGTCGGATGCCGTATGAATGAACATTATAGTCCGAGGGAGAACACCTGCCTGTTCAAAAGCAATCCGAAATTTCAGGTATTCATCAAATTTCATTCCAATACCACCAAGGATGACAACATCTGCATCAGCACGCATTCCAATACGCGCAAGAAGCTGATTATATGGTTCTCCTGCCGCTGCAAAAATCGGAAGCTTCTGACTTTCAACCAGGGGGTTGAATACGTCGATCATCGGCACTCGAGTTTCAATAAAACCGCGAGGAATTACGCGTCTTACCGGATTGACCGATGGGCCACCAATATCGAGACGGGGGAGTGCCTTTAAATCAGGACCACCATCGATAGGATCACCTGAACCATTGAAAACCCTGCCAAGCATATCATCCCCGAAGGCAACCTGCATAGGGTGGCCTAAAAAGCGAACCTGGTCACCCGTTGCAACACCTCTCGAACCCGCAAAAACCTGGAGAAAAACCTCATCCCCTCTCAGACGAATTACCTGAGCAAGAGAAGTCTTGCTTTTGCTTCTTACAATTGCTAACTCTCCATACTGGATACCCGTTGCAGGAACGGCTATAATATCTCCCTGGATTAATGTAATCCGGGAATGCTCAATGATCATTCAGGGTTCACTCCTTTCTTCAGAATAGACTCGATTTCCTTTCTATACGTCCAGTAAGCCTCTTGCTGAAAAGGGGCATATTTCATCTGAAAGAAGATATTCTGAATATTGGTCATTTCCTTCTTAGCTTGCTCTTTGCTGTCAAATGAAAAAGGATGATGTACCATATCCATAAGAAGCAGAAAGTCGGAAACCTGCCGCTCTTTAGAAGTAGCCCTTTCCACCTTATCAAAGGCATCCTGTTGCAGACACACCGCATCCACAGCCTCTGCCTTCAAATAAATAACCAAATCGTCGATACTAATACCTTCTTCACCAACAACCAACATCATCTGATGCACTTCACTCCCCCGATGAAGAAGTGACTGAGCTTCTTCTACCAGCTCAACCCAATCAGGATGACGTTCTCTCAATGATTCCTCCAGCTGCCTGAGGTAAAGACTCCATGAGATAAGGGGATCAATCGCTGGATAACGCCGCTGGTCAGAGCGCGACCTTGACAACCCATAAAACGCACCAACTACCTTGAGGGTGTTTTGCGTTACTGGTTCCTCGAAGTTGCCGCCTGCTGGAGAAACATTGCCTACAATAGTAAGAGATCCTGTTTCATCATTATACAGCCTTACTAATCCGGCTCGTTCATAAAGCGCTGCGATACGGCTCTCAAGATACGCAGGAAATGCCTCTTCACCGGGGATTTCCTCCATCCGCGCCGATGATTCTCTCAAGGCCTGGGCCCACCGTGATGTGCTATCGGCCAAAAGCAACACTTTCAATCCTATTTGACGAAAATATTCTCCAATAGTTATTCCTGTATAAATGGATGCTTCCCGAGCCGCCACCGGCATTGAGGACGTGTTGCAAATGATTACGGTACGGTCCATGAGGGATTTACCAGTCTTCGGATCCTCCAGCTCAGGAAATTCTCGAATGGTTTCAACTACTTCACCAGCCCGTTCACCACAGGCAACGATAATGACAATATCAGCCTCAGCGTATCGAGAAATTATTTGCTGAAGGACGGTCTTGCCTGCTCCAAAAGGCCCAGGGATACATGCTGTGCCTCCTTCTGCGAGAGGAAAGAAAATATCTATAAGGCGACACTGGGTCAGAAGGGGGCGGTTGGGCAGAAGTCTCTCTTTGTATGTTCGAATTGGCATCTTAACAGGCCATTTCTGTTCCATGGTGACAGGAAAATGCTCCCCATCTTCGCTCCTCAGTACTGCAATCGGCTCACTGACCGTGTACGAACCTTGCTTGGCAATCTCTACAATTTCCCCAACACCGGCGTAAGAAAGAGGCACGGTAATATGATGATGAAAAATGCCCTCCGGAACATATCCGAGATAATGCCCGGCCTTCACATGGTCGCCTTGCGCAGACAACGGGGTAAAATCCCACTTTTTTGTTTGATCAAGAGAATTGACGTACTGTCCCCTTTTTAGAAAAAATCCTTGACTGTTTTCAAGCATATTCAAGGGATTTTGCAATCCATCATATATGTGTCCAAGGATTCCCGGGCCCAAGCTTGCTGAAAGAAGTTCTCGTGAAAAGTTTACCTGATCACCCACCTTTAAACCTGTTGTGTTCTCGAAAACCTGGATATCTACAAGTCGTCCTCGAATTCGTATGACTTCAGATTTGAGAGGCGTGCCGTTCCACATTACATATGCCACCTCATTCATTGTAACTTCCTGGTCTCTGATCACCTCAGCAGTTACGAGAGGACCATTTACTGCAATCACTCTGCTATCTATGGGATGTACCAATCATAACCTCCGTCAGATTATGTCGCGAACCGGGTAGATGGTATGTAATTTCTCCCATCGACTATAAATTCGCGCATTTTCAAGTCTTGCCAAGACTACGTCTCTTGAAAAAGGGTCTGCCCCTTCACAGTGATAAATTCTCCTGAGACGCTCCTCATCTAAAAACTGTTCGGCCTTCAAAGGATTCTGTTGCATTTTTAATTGGGAAATGATTCCTGAAAAATCATGCCCTCCGGCTCGAACCTGAATCTGATAATCCTCTGCCTCCTTGCCACTGGCCCGTGCTCTTATTTCGGCTAAAGCATTCCTGAGACCGACTTCCCATGATAAATAATCGATAAGGAACCGGCAGTTCAACTCTTCTGCAAGGGAATATGCATACGCGTAATATTTCTCCCACAGAGAATCATAGCTATAGCCACGACGAACCCCTTTCTCCTTTTCTTCAATGAAAATCTTCATGAACGATGGGAGATGCTTCTTTGTTTCTATCTCTTCCCGTGTCAGACTCCCTCCTGGCAAAAAAACATCCTGTCCCTGCAAATAGTATTCTACGTTAGCTGTGTCAATCGCCTGAAGACAACACCGTACCAAAGGCTCATCCACAGGTTCAATATTGCGGAATATTAAATTGCTGATATCCTCAAATGACATGGGAACTTTTTCACCCAATGCGAGGGGCATAGGTGGAAGACAGCTTACCAAAAAATAGTATCTCGCCATGTGTTACAAACCTTTGTGTGATGCAAAAAAATGCTTTCTGAACCGAGGAGAACAAAATTCAGAAAAGACCTCAACAAGACCTTCTCCAAAATTAAAGTACGTACCCGTTTCACCAAGGCCCATTTTAAATCCAAAAGCAACCTTATCGCTAAAATGGACTACAACACCTTCAACTGCACGTTCGAGAAACTTGTTAACGAACCATTCTTCAAGCGCTTCTTTATGTCTTGTCGGGAGGAGAATTTCAATTTTGTTTTCCTTTCCATGGATGCGTGAAAACTCCGTGATTAATATCTCTATGATTGAACTGAGAAAATCCTTTTGATCAAGGGCTGACTCGACTTCGGCCGCAACCACAGGCCGGACAATTGCTTTTTCAAGACGTTCCTGAACTAAAATGATGAAATTCCTGGCCGCCGTATCCATATCAGTTTCCATTTGCTTTTTGGTAAGTTCTGCGTGCCGTTTAGCATCCTCCTTTATTCGGGAAGCTTCTTTTTTTGCATCAAGAATTATAGTATCAGCTTGCGAACGAGCCTCAGCCAGAATCCTTTCGGCCTCCTCTTGTGCAGGCGAAAGTACTCTTTCTTTGAGTTCCTTAGTAATATCACCTAAAGTCCGTGTCATGGCCATCTCCCTCGTCCTTGTCCGTGTCTAGCCGGTGGTCATGATCCGCGGCAAAGACTTAAAATTACGACTTGTTTTCTTGTGATCGTATTCTCATTTGATTTAGTACGGCATTTATCCGTTCATCCTGAATAGCCGTGATAAAATTATATTAACTGTATTTGGATATTTTTTGCAAGCACATTTCGGCGTTTCATTGCGTGCGGATATTTTTATGCTCGCCGAAATGGTTCTTCTGATTTATTAATCCGAAAGGTTTGTGGTTTTGAGGATGGAATCCATTGATAGTCGGGTAACTTTTTTCGTTACCGATAATGAAGAGAAAATTCTACAAACACTCTCCCTGCGAGTTCCTTAACAGCCTTTTCAACCTTTTTGCGCTCCTCCGGGTTATGGACGATACCGGTAACGAGAAGTTGATTTTCACCAGGTAATACATCAAATACCGGGATATAGAGACTCGGATGTGTCACAATACCGGCCCGCACCTTTTTTGCAAGGGCCTTCATCTGGAGAGCCTTCACTGCCAATTCCGTCTTCAACGTATCTTTTTCCAAAAGGGCGGCCCTGATCGCAGCCATCACTTCGTGGACAGGAAGAACGCCCACGTCGAAGAAAAGATCGTAGCCAGAAGGATCGTCTATGTTCTTCCCATAAATAAGCTGCACTGACCGCGACATCTCTTTATCCACCTTTTTTAAAAAAAGCTCCGCGGCGCTTCTGCTCAAGTTTTCCTTCTTCATAACCTCTTCAAGTCGCTGCTCCAGCGGTGCCACAATTCTCACGTTGAGGGCATATGGTACGTCCCTCAAGAGGAAATTTCCCCCTCTGCCAACAATTATGACATTATCTTTAAGGGCATAGTTCAGAATGATGCTCTGGCTGAGAACTACAAAACCCGTGAAAGAACGATCGAACCGCTCCCAGAGATTCGGGTAGTGTTCGTCGAACTCCTTGCCAAACTCAGCCCACCGGCTTCCCCGAGAACCAATATCGTCCAGGATCTTTCGCCGATCTACATACTCATAATTCCACAGACGTGCCATTGTCTGCAGAATTTCCTTGTCAATACTTCCGAGTTGCCTCGATATGGTTAAGACTGCCATACGCAGATACCTCCTTCTCTTTTTCGGAACTGGCAAAAGCCTGTTCCTCCAGTTCTCTCCTTATCTTCATTCTCATCCACAGCTTTCCCACAACAACGACTGAAAGAGCGCCCACAGCCTCGACAATATACTGGGTAATCTTGCCTGTATGGAGGAACGACTGTACATAGGGGTCGGTGATGATCATTTCGCCCGAAACCTTTCCCAGTACCATAGCTCCAAGATACACAATGATTGGGTATTTGTCCATAAGCATTGACAGAAGGTTGCTGGTAAACACAATGAAGGGAATGCTCAGGACAAGTCCAAAGATGATCAGAAGATTATTTCCGTGTGATGCTCCCGCCACAGCCAGCATATTATCGAGACTCATGACAATATCTGCAATTACAATTGTAACCATGGCCTGCCAGATGGTCTTTGGCTCCTTCTTGGCCCCCTCTTCTGGCGCCCCTTCTATGAACAGCTTTAAGGCTATCCACATAATAAGCGCACCGCCACAGAACTTCAATCCCTTGATGCCGAGAAGCTGGGCAACAAGAATAGTAAGCCCTACCCTTAAAATAATTGCACCGCCGGCACCGAACGCAATACCCAATTTCCTTTGCTTCCTCGGAAGGTTTCGGACTGCCATTGCGATAACGACGGCATTATCACCTGCAAGCACGAGATCGATAAGGATAACCATTAAGAAACCGCTTATAAACTCCCACGTAAAATTAAAATAACCGAAACTTCCAAGATCCATTGGCACACCTCACGGATAAATTTGTTGAGTATTTGGAGATCACTCTATTGTGAGCCTAAATCACGGTATCGTCAATCAGAGTTATCCTGATTCATCAACACGAAAAAGCTGAAATTTGAGGGAGAAAAATGGAAGAATTCTTGAAATCGTCCTGAAATGAAGAAAATAATACAGGCGGGCGAGCTACATTCTTCCTTGTGTGAATTCTGTCAAAAAGAAGTCTTTCTAAAACAACGATCGGAGCGTTCGGGTCACTCTTCCATATGGTAATTAACAGGTTACTTCAGGCGAAGCCTGCCAAAACGAGGGAATGTTCTCGATGTCACGCGAAACTCAACAGGCAGATTCCCGGCCATGCTCCTGACTATTTTTTCAATTATTTCGATATCTTCTTTTCTGTGAACAAGTCCCTGAACAATGAATCCGTATTTCTCCAAACCTTCCTCTTTCGGATCAACATCGAGAGACGAAATGGAGAAGCGTGGGTCGGACAGGACTGTTGCCTTAATCTTTTCGGCGAGTGCACGGAGGTGGAGCGCTTTTAAGGCTTCAGGCGTTTTGTACTTTTCTTTTTCTATGAGCGCCTCTTTTATCAGTGAGACAATTTCTTCCTGACTCTTTTGGGAGGTATCAAAAACCATGTCATACTCTTTTGGATCATCAAGATTTCTTCCATATATGAGATAGACTGCTTTTGACATCTCGCTGTCTGCCTTCTCGATAAGGTACTGAGCGTTCTCAGCGTTTATCCCCTCTCGCTCCATGATGCGCTCGATACGTCTTTCCATGGGGGCCATCGTCCTGACCTTTAATACAAAGGGAAATTGTTTGAGGAGGAAATTTCCCCCTCGACCCATTATGACCGCATTCCCCTTGACGGCATGTTGAAGAAAGTGGCTCTGGTTCAATGCAACAAATCCCCGGTATGCCCAATCACTTCTCTCCCATATATCAGGATAGTTCTCATCGAAGTATTCCGCCTTGCCCTTCCACAATTCGCCTTCTTTGCGCATGTCATCGATGATCGTTTGCCGGTCCACATATTCATAATTCATGATTTCAGAGACAGCCCGCCCAATCTCTCTTCCACCACTTCCATACTGTCTTGAAAGCGTAAGTATGGCCATAACCTACTCCCCCTTTTTTATTTTGCGAATGGCAACACCCAAATGAGCATGGCCGGCAGATAACAGAAAATCAGCGATACTATTACGTAAGGAACTGTCATACCGAGAAATTCTTTCAGTTTTACCGAACGCTGATCCTCTTTCTCTCCAAGACTTTTCGCGACAAAAAGCGCCGGTGCGCCTGCAATGGTAAGGTTGCTCCCAAGCGTGCCTGCCCAGAGGAGCATCCAGTAAAGCGGCCACGGATTAATGCCTGTGGTCGTTCCAAGATCACGGATAACATAGAGCATGGTAAGGATATACGCATCGTGTTCCACAATACCTACGATAGGCGCAGTTACCCAGTAGAGCACAGTGCTGCCAACCACGAGGCTTTGCTTGATCAGTGGTATCATCGCATCAGACACAACCTTAATTACTCCTGAATGTTCAAGGCCACCTACCAGCGCAAAAAGTGAAACGTAGAAGAAAACTGCTCTCCAATCGAGTTCAGCAAGAACCTGCTCAACATTGGGGATCTCAAGGGTAAACTTTTCTTTAAAAATCTCAAAAAAAAGAATGATACATATGGCGCCCCACATGGCGATAAACCCGAGGGTGTACCCGAAAATCGGTCTCAAAGCCATGGCAATAATGGTAAGAACAAAGATGCTGCAGGAGATTATGGCAAAGGGCTTATCCTTGATATGGTCAAGCGGCTTTTCGGCCATAGATGCCACATCCATGGAAATACCTTTATATTGTTTAGCAAATCTCCAATAGAAGAACGCGCAAGTGAATAAATATGAAATACACAGAATGAAAAATGATGACGGACGGCCCATAAACCAGATAAACCCGCTGAACTCAATACCGCTGACACTGTGGAGCATCTGGGGAGGCAAGTCTCCGAGAAGCATGGCTGTGCCCATGAAATTGGAGCATAGTCCAACAAACAACACCGGTCCAAAGGAGGCAAAATTGAATCTCCGGCATGCATGAAAAACAACAGGAGCAAACATCAAAACGACAACGACATTGTCTATGAGCATGGATACCAGTCCTGCAAGGGCGCCAATAAAGGTTACAAAAAGAGCAACATTCCCTTTTGACAATTTGAGCATAATAGCAGATAAGAAATCGGGTACCCCTGATTTTCCAAAATATCCTGATATGATCCAGATGCTCAGCAAGATGGCGATAACATTCCAGTCAACAATTTTGAAGGCATCAATGTCAGTCATGATGCCAAAATAGATCATGAATAAAATGCCAAGGAGCGCTGCAAGAACGCTGTCGATCCATCCGGTAATTACGAGAATGATGCTTGCAAGAAAAATGATGCTGGCTGCTATTTGCGTGAACTCCATATACCCCCTACCCCCTTTGTGCTTTAGTTCTGTTTTAACTGAAAAATAAGGGCGGGGTTATAATCCCGCCCTTTACAATTGCTATCGTATGGCTTCACTCACAAAGCCCGTTGGCTTGTTTTCCAGCACTCGGCTTTGAACTGTCCTAAACACCATAATTCTATATAACCCCCATGCCTTTCAGCACAGATAACATAACGGCTGCAGCCATAACCGAACCAACCTGACCGCCTGCATTGGCACCCATAGCATGCATGAGCAGATAACTCCTTTTGTTATACTTCTGCCCCTCTTTCTGCACAACGCGTGCTGACATCGGGAAAGCAGAAATACCTGCTGCGCCGATAAGGGGATTGACCTTTCCACCCGTAACCAAATAAAGTATCTTCCCAAACAAAACCCCGAAAACCGTATCGAGACAAATGGCCAGGAGACCAAGAGCAAGTATAAGAATGGTCTGTGGTTTAACAAACACAGGTCCGACCATGGTGGCACCGATTGACAGCCCAAGAAACAGGGTAACGATATTTGCTATTTCGTTTTCAGATGCCTTTGTAAGCCTTGCAACTGCACCGGATTCTTTCATGAAATTGCCGAGCATGATCGTTGCAAGAAGCGGCAAGCCCATGGGTGCAATAAGCCCACCGATAATGGTAATAACAATGGGAAAAAGCAATGCGGTGGTATCTGAAACCGTCTTCTGATGGGTCTTCATAATGGTTTCACGTTCTTTCTTTGTTGTAAGCATCCTCATAATTGGTGGCTGGAGCAACGGCACCAGAGACATGTATGAGTATGCTGCAACCGAACACGGACCGAGCAATTCCTTTGCATACTTGGATGCCACATAGATAACTGTGGGACCGTCACAGGCGCCTATAATCCCGATGGTAACCGCTTCGTTATAGGGGAAACCAAGAGCGAGGGCCAGGAGAAGCGTCAGGAATATGCCGAATTGACCTGCCGCTCCGAGAAGAAACGTGTAGGGATTTTCCAGCACAGGTCTAAAGTCAGTCATGGCCCCGATACCGACAAAGATGAGCAGGGGATACAATTCATTGAGGACACCCATATCATACAGTGTCCTGAGAAAACCATGCTCTTCCATGAGACCTGACAACGGAATATTTACCAAAATGCATCCGAAACCAATAGGGACAAGGAGCAAAGGCTCAAAGTCTTTCTTAACCCCGAGATAAATCAGGATTGCCCCTATGACAATCATCACCATGCTTGACCAGTGAAAATTCAGAACTCCTGCAATTAATCCTGATAATCCGCTTATAATTGCTTCAGCCATCTTCTATTCCTCCTTATCCTATGCTCCTTCTTTTTTATAGGGAAAAATTTTCTTCAAAATATACATAACAACACTAAAGAGCATGAGTGTACAAATTGTTCCTCCCATCCCTACGACGAGCATGGTAAGACCGAACGTCCATTTATCCATCATATTGGCCACCTCCCGAAATGAATGTAAAACACAAGTAAATCAAAAGCGTGTACTCAATTTTTGCTGCTTGAAACAATTATTTATTACATCCAGCAAATCAGGTGTCAAGTGAAATAATTAACAAAGCTACAAATTCTCGATATATTAAATAGATAGGGATTATACTACCCATAGGTATACCTTCTTATACCGTATGTTGAATTCAATGGACAATCAGGAAATCCCTGATTTTATTCTTCGAAAAACCTTATGGAGAATTTAAAACGATGCAATTTAAAAAATATCCGTTACATGTTCAGTTTTCTTTTTCGCGCCCGGTCAATCCGTATAATACCCATATAAATCAGGATCACCGTTGGTACCAAAAAATATCGAAAAGGTATTTTTCGCGGTAAAACCATTGACCACGTAACTTTGACCTGTGTCTTAGCCCCTTCACTTTTGGCAGGAACTTGACTTGGCGAATTGTCTTCAGCTGCTGTACCTATTTTAATTCCTGCGTTATAAAAATTATCAGAGAAGCTTTTCTCCCTGGAAAAGCCTGTTACGAAAGGGAACACAATCAAAGGAATGATTAACCCAATAATAATGAGTATGATGCCAAGTTTTTTTTCGGGGTCCATAATGACATACACTATATCATGATTGAGAAAAAAAATAATAGTCCTATAAAGTTGTTTCATAATTTCTGTCATTGACAACAACGAACGTCGGGTATAGAATGGAAAAAACCGGGGATATTGCATGATACAAAAATGGATTGAAGAAATAAAGTCAAAAAGCCCTCAGGATCAGCTCGGCATGATCCTTGTCCATAACGGGATTGTGAGAGCAACTTCAAAAGAGGGAAAACCTGTCGAAGGAATGGTGCTCTCCTATGATGAAAAACGGTTGCATGAACTGATAGCTCAGTACAAGAGAAACGATGGGATTGTTGATATCAAGGTGTGGATAAATCACGGTACATTGTCTATAGGTGACGATATAATGCTCGTTCTTGTCGCCGGGAGATTCAGAACAGATGTTCTCCCTGTCTTCCAGGAACTTATCCGTGAGATCAAGAATAATGTGGTTCATGAGAAAGAAACATAAAATACCATGAGCGGTGAATGGTGAACAGTGAACGGAAAAAGTGAAAAATCACAACATAATAAACCAATACACGACATAGAACGAAAGAAAACAAAGAAGATAAAAATCGGCAAAATAGCAATAGGCGGTAATGCACCCATCGTTGTTCAGTCTATGCTAAAAACGAATCCTGAGAACTTCCAGGAAACCCTGACACAGGCACGGGAACTTAAAAATGCAGGATGCGAATTGATCCGGATAGCCCTCCCCCATGAAGACACATGCCAGATATTACCTTTTCTTCGGAGGGAGATCGATGTTCCGATTATTGGGGACGTCCATTTTAACCACAAAATTGCTCTTAAAGCCATGGAAACAGGGATAGACGCGGTCCGAATAAATCCTGGAACGATTAACAACGTGAGGAAAGTGCGAGAAATTGCTAAGGCAGCAAAAGAGACAAAAACGCCTATTCGCATAGGCATAAACATCGGATCAATTGAAAAAAGAATCCTTAAGACAAACGGGAAGCCTGATGCAAGCGCTATGGTTGAAAGTGCCCTTTACAGTATCAAATTGTTTGAGGATGAAGGATGGACACAGCTGAAAGTTTCTCTGAAAGCCTCTGATATTTTTCAAACAATAGGGGCGTATAAGGCATTTGCCCGTGTGTCTGATTATCCTCTCCATATAGGAATAACCGAGGCTGGCCCCATTTTCTCCGGAGCCATTAAGTCAGCGGTAGGCATAGGAATTCTTCTTTACGAAGGGATTGGAGACACCATCAGGGTTTCACTTACCGGGAATCCTGTTTATGAAGTTATAGCAGCCTATCATATCCTGAGAGATCTCGGATTAAGAAAACGAGGGATCAACATCATCTCATGTCCGACATGCGGGCGATGTAGTACGAATTTACGAGAGATAGTCGAAGACTTCGAAAAGGATGTGTCCAATATTGACAAGCACCTCAATGTAGCGATTATGGGATGCGAGGTAAATGGCCCGGGCGAAGCAAAGGAGGCCGATATCGGGATTGCCTTCGGAGCAAACAAGGCCATACTCTTTTCAAAAGGAAACATTATTAAAACAGGTATCCCGAGAGAGATGGCGAAGGATCTCCTGAAAGAAGAAATCTTCAACAGAATCAATTAACTGTTTTTCCGCACAATAAGAATCCTCTGAATCACTGTGACATGGGTTAGAACGGCAAGCACGATCACGGTATAGAGGAGCAGATCAAAAAAAATACCTATGAGAAGGAGTATTATCCGTTCAGGCCTCTCCAGCATGCCAGCATTACACTCAATGGATGCTGCTTCTGCCCGTGCCCTTGCATATGGAATGATTGCCACCCCAATCGCTGCAACAAACGTGAAAGCAAGGGCGTATGTATGGCCTTGCTTCAGAAAAAGAATGAAAATTCCAAACATCAAAAAAAGGTCCGTGTATCTGTCAAGGACCGAATCGAGGAAACCTCCAAAGCGGGAAACTGTTTTGGTACTTCGCGCAATCGCACCATCAAGGAGATCAAAAAAACCAGAAAACAGGAGGATTATTCCTCCTGTTTTAACACATCCAAATGCAATACACAGAGCAGAGGTGTAGCCGAAAAGCGCTCCAACAAGAGTTAAGTAATTGGGGTTTACGGTTGTGCGGCGAAAGAAAAATCGATAGATTTTCAGGATGGCAGGATCAAGGGTATGACCTACTTTCTTACTGATCAACGGTTACCCTATCGTTCCCTTTCTCCCCGAATAAACTCTTCTACCATCTGTCGGGCAATCTCATCAGGAAACTGATGAATCGGATGTTTCATGGTATATGCCGATACTGATTCGAGAACACCGCTGACGTTCCTATCTCGTGCAACCTTGCAACACCGTATCGCATCGATCATGCATCCAGCACTGTTCGGTGAATCTTCAACCGATAATCGTAACTCCATATCAATAGGAACATCACCAAAGATTCTGCCTTCTATCCTCATAAAACAGATCTTATTATCGTTCTGCCAGGGAACATAGTCAGAAGGTCCTATATGAATATTTTCGGGTGGAATGGGAATATCGAGCTGCGATTGGACAGCCTCTGTTTTTGAGATCTTTTTTGAAATAAGTCGGCTTCTGTTTAACATGTTGAGGAAATCTGTATTACCTCCGGTATTCAACTGGTAGGTCCTGTCGATCTGCACCCCCCGATCATGAAAGAGCTTTGCCAGAGTCCTGTGAATAATGGTTGCTCCTATCTGGGACTTGACATCATCACCTACAAGTGGGATACCTTTTTTCCTGAATCTCGATGCCCACTGTTCATCTGAAGCTATGAATACAGGGATACAATTAATGAGACTCACTCCACTTTCCAAACAACATTCGGCGTAATACCTTGTTGCCGCCTCAGATCCAACAGGAAGATAATTCAGGAGTATCTCGGCCCCAGTCTCCCTTACTATACGCACAATATCATCCGGCTCATGATCGGCAACGAGAAAGGTTCTATTTTCAGGATAATCCTTCATGTGGGGAGAGACACCATCAAGAGGATTTCCCATGTGAACCTTCACCCCTGATGGTTTTATGGTGCCCTCAAAAACCTTTGTACAGTTTGGAGGTGCGAATATAGCTTCTTCTATAGGTTTTCCTACTTTTCGTTTGTCTATATCAAAAGCAGCAACTACCTTTATATCTTTTGGTTCGTAACCACAGATATTTTGGTGCATGAGGCCGATTGGTGTATCGGCATGTTTTTCATAATATGCCAATCCCTGAATAAGTGAACTTGCACAGTTTCCTACACCAACAATAGCAAGACGAATCTCTCCCATGTTTCCTCGTAAATTTTTCTAAACTATTTGCATTAAAAAGTCAAAAAATGAGCCTGTCTATTTTTTGTATTGTTCAATACCAGACTCGTATAAGTCATTGCCATAGATGTCATTAATCACAAAAAGGGGCATATCAACAACACCGAGCTTTGTAACAGCTTCGGGACCTAGATCTTCATACGCTATTATTTCCGCTGACGTGACACTCTTTGATAGTAATGCCCCTGCTCCACCAGTTGCGCCAAAATAAATTGCTTTGTATTGTTGTATTGCTTCTTTGACTGCCTGGGACCGTTTCCCCTTCCCTATCATCCCTTTGAGACCAAGGGAAATGAGTCTTGGAGCATACGCATCCATCCGCGAGCTTGTCGTTGGTCCACATGCGCCAATAACTCTGCCAGGAGGTGCAGGAGATGGTCCACAATAATAGACAACCTGATTTTGAATATCAAAAGGGAGCTTTTTGCCTTCAGAAAGAGCTTCAATAAATCTCTTGTGCGCCGCATCTCTCGCAGTATAAATATACCCAGTCAAAAAAATCTTTTCCCCTGCCCTCAATTGTTCAATGACATTCTCCTCTAACGGTGTTTTTATTCTTTTCATTTCCATATAATCCACCTCTCATTAACCGACTTGACGAAGGATGATCACTCTTTGGTTTTCAACCAAATTCGTTAGGACGACCGCTACGCTAAGACGACTGTTTGTCTTTTTCGTCCCTCGTCTCTCGTCCATCGGATTGTATCATCTTCATATGATCGCCTCTTTGATACGGTGCGCATGACACTGAATATTTACCGCCACAGGCAGTGAGGCGATATGACAAGGCATCATCTTTACATGGACATCAAGGGCGGTAATGGTTCCACCATAACCCTGTGGGCCAATACCAGTCCTGTTAATCTCGGTGAGCAATTCCTCTTCAAGGGCTGCAATTTCAGGATTTTCGTTTCTTTTTCCCAGGGGCTCCATCAAGGCCTCTTTTGAAAGAAGCGCTGATGTCTCAAAGTTCCCTCCTATTCCAACACCCACAATTATTGGTGGGCATGGATTTGGTCCTCCTTTTGTTACCATTTCAAGAACTAATGCCTTCATACCCTCTTTTCCTTCTGAAGGAACGAGCATTTTTACAGATCCATAATTTTCGCTTCCTCCACCCTTCGGGAGCACCGTAATCTTAATCTTATCTCCAGGCACAATCTTTGTGTGGAGAATAGCCGGGGTATTGTCTCCGGTGTTTTTTCGCGTAAAGGGGTGGCAGGCTGATTTCCGCAAATAACCTTTTGCATAACCTCTTCTGACCCCTTCATTCACTGCGTCAACAAGAGATCCGCCGGTTATATGGACATCCTGGCCCACCTCGATAAATGTTACGGCAAGCCCTGTATCCTGGCAGATTGGAATATGTTCTTCTTTCGCCACGTTTGCATTTTTGATAAGCTCCCGTAATACCTCTTTCCCTACAGGCGACTCTTCCTTGCCGATTGACATTTCAAGGGTATCCATGACGTTTTGTGAAAGATCATAATTTGCATCAATGAACATTTTCTCCAAAACCGATATGATTTCATCCACATGTACCTCTTTCATGCTTCACTCCTTGTATGGTTCAATAATCCCCTTTTCCATGAGCAATGCAACCTCATCCCGGGCCCGTTTTATTTTCAATTCAGCCATTCTAAAAAGCTCCTTTTCTGAGAATTTGCGCCGTGCTACACCCTGTTCCATGGCCTTTTTTGCCACTGCCACGGCTTCCCGTGGAAATACCTCCCATTCATCCATCGTAGGGAGGAGATAATCTTCACGAAGACCTTTGTCTTCAGCACATTTTGCTAACTCAACGGCGGCAGCTATGCACATTTCATCGGTAATGGTTCTTGCCATGACATCAAGGGTACCCCGGAAGATTGCAGGAAAACCGACTGAATTGTTTACCTGGTTCGGGAAATCACTCCTTCCTGTTGCAACAACCCGCGCTCCAGCCTCCTTGGCCTCCCATGGCCAGATCTCCGGAATAGGATTGGCACAGACAAAAACAATGGCATTATCAGCCATACCGGAAATCCATTCTTTTTGGATTGTATCTGGTCCTGATTTGGAAAGGGCTATCACAACATCCTGCCCCTTCATGGCCTCAGCCATTCCACCATCTCTGTTCTCAGCATTTGTGGTATGGCAAAACTCAAGCTTTTCCTTGTGTGTTGCCGTAATATCATCCCTTTTCCTGTTCAGGATTCCTTTGCTGTCTACCACAATCATCTTCTTTGGGTCAGCGCCAGCCTTGATGAGCATACGGACGATGCATACATTCGCAGCGCCAATGCCTATCATGGTGATTTTTACTTCGTTCATTTTTTTATTCACTACCTTCAGGGCGTTTATAAGGCCCGCCACTGTTACAGCCGCTGTCCCCTGTTGATCGTCGTGCCACACCGGGATTGTCATTTCTGCACGCAGTTTTTCCAGAATGTAAAAACATTTCGGGTTCTCAATATCTTCAAGGTTTATACCGCCAAAAGAAGGTGTCAGGAGCTTGACGGTTTTTATGAACTCATCCGGATCCTTTGTATCAAGACAAATGGGGAACGCATCCACGCCGCCAAGGTATTTGAAAAGCAGTGCTTTTCCTTCCATAACCGGAAGCCCTGCAAGAGGCCCTATATCACCAAGCCCAAGAACCCTTGTGCCGTCTGTCACAACTCCAACCATGTTTGCCCTGTTTGTATATTCATAGCCCAAATCAGGGTTCTTGTTGATCTCTTTGCAGGGCTCTGCAACACCGGGAGTGTACCAGATAGCGAAATCGTTGATATCACGAATCACACATTTGGGAACGACCTCAATTTTACCCTTATAATACGGGTGCATTTTGAGTGCATCCCGAGCTGGTTTTTTCGCCTTTTCGAGAAGTTCTTCCTTGGTCATCTTTGATTGTTCCATAATCCCCCCTTATAGATTGTTTATTGGAAAACAATTTCTTTTCTAAAGTTTACTTTAAATTGTATAGCTATTTAACAAAAATTCAAAGAAAAAACTTGAATTAATTATGATGAAAGATCTTGTCTTTTTTGTCTTTCCTCTGTTCTCTGGCTTCTGTTTACTGGAATCTTATTTTAGTTTATGCTTTTTCGCCCACCCGGTCACATGAATGGGGCTTTCGAGAATCTCAACCCCCGCAGCCCGCAGTTCCTGCTGTTTGCCAGCAACGGTCCCTGCCGTTCCCCGGACAATTGCACCAGCATGACCCATTCTCTTGCCTTGCGGAGAATGACGACCCGCTATATAGGCAGCGACAGGCTTTGTCATCCTCCGTGAAATGAATCCGGCAGCCTTCTCTTCCTGTTCCCCGCCTACCTCTCCGACAATGATCACTGCATCGGTATCGTTATCGCGTTCAAATAACTCGAGAATATCGGCAAGATTTCGCAAAACTACAGGGTCGGCGCCCATTCCAACCACCGTACTCTGGCCAACGTTTACTTCAGAGAGAATTCCCGCAAATTCATAGGAAAGAGTTCCGCTTCTCGAGATGATTCCCACGCGACCAGGCGCAAACAGCGATGCAGGCATAATGCCCATCTTTCCCTTTCCTGGTGACAGAATCCCTGGCGTTGTGGGCCCAAGGGCAAAAACCCCCTTTTCGATGGCATAGCTCCGCATCTTCATCACATCTCTCACCGGAATGTGTTCAGGAACAACAACGATGAGTTTTATCCCTGCGTCTATTGTCTCTAAAAAGGCATCAAGAACAAATGCGGCAGGGACAAAAAAAACAGATGCATTTGCTCCTGTTTCTTTCACGGCTTCGAGCACACTGTCAAAGACCGGCACACCTTCTACGGAGGTTCCACCTTTTCCAGGGGTAACACCTCCTACAACCCTCGTCCCATATTCGAGCATCCAATGGGTCTGAGCACTTCCAATACGACCAGTTATACCCTGAACAATAACCCGTGTAGAATCGTCAATTAATATACTCATTGTTTATCCTCGCCCTACAAGTTCATAGAGTTTGTCTATCGCTTTCTCAGTTGCTGTTTCCGTAACCACGTGAACACCGGCAGAACGGAAAATTTCCCATGTTTCCTCCTGGCGATTACCTAACGCCTTTGCAACTATGGGGATTTTCACGTTATGTTCTTGAATGTAACGCACCACACCCTTTGCACCTTCGTGGATGGGGTTAATTCCACCGTAAACATTGATGAATATTGCTCTAAGATCAGGTTTCATCATGATAAGCTCCATGCATTTGTAGAGCAGATCTGCAGTGATACCTCCTCCTGTTTCAAGAAAATTGGCAGGTTTCATTTTCTCCCCGATAATATCCATAGAAGCCATACCGAGCCCAGCACCGGATGAGATAAGTCCAATGTCTCCGTCGAGATCAACATAGGTAACGCCAATTTCTCTTCCCCGTCGCTCCAGAGGGTTCTCAATCCTATCAATACGATCCGGCAAAGAGAAGCGTACTCGTGATAATGCTGAATCATCTACTTCTATCACGGCATCAACGGCGAGAAGCCCTCCATTGGGGAGGACGACAAGAGGATTGATCTCAGCAATCAAAGCCTCATAGCGTTTGGCAATGGTGTATAACTGCCCAATAACATCGCTCCATGGAGTAATAAGTTTTTCCTTGAGACCCAGTCTCCTGAGGAGCGACCGTGCCATATACGGGTAATACCCAAAAGAAGGGTCAATATGGATCGAGGCAATCTTTTCCGGAGAGGTCTTCGCTGTTTCCTCAATACCCATGCCACCTTCAGTACTGACTACAATAACTGGCTTGCCGGAGTACCCATCCACGGTGATGCCAAGATACAACTCCTTTTCAATGGGTGCTTTCTCGCACACGAGAATTTTCCTTACTGGTAAGCCCTTGATGTCAGAACCGAGGAGTTCCTCTGCCATATCTTTTAATTCATCCGGTGTCGAAGCCATCTTGATTCCGCCTGCAAGACCACGACCACCCACAAGCACCTGTGCCTTAAGCATAACAGGAAATCCAATCTCTCCCGCTATCTGAAGGGCATCATGCATAGTTCCTGCAACACCCCTCCGGGGAACAGGGATTCTGTTTTGTTCAAAAATATCTAACGCCTCGTATTCATGAAGTCTCATAGCATTTCCTCAAATGGCAGTTGGTTTCACGAGTTTTCTCGAAACTGTGTGATGGGCAAGTATAAACAGTCAATAACTGGATGTCAACGAAAATAAATTGAATATTCAATTTCATTACGAATCAAGCTGAATAAATTAGTCCGAATATAATTAGGTCATAGTTAGAGGCAAATACCGGTTTAAACCCTACAGAGGAATCCGCATGTAATTCGCCACAAATCCTCTCTTTGCTAAAAAACTGTGGCTTGCATGAGCGAAGATGCCGACTGAGAGAAATAAAATAATTTCGGTTTATAGTGAAAATTTAATTGTATTTTTAATTTAATTAGTATACAATGATCCCATTATGAAAACGAAAACAAAGAAAACAACTAAGTCACAGGAAGACAGCAGCCAGATTGCATATCACGGTATTCGACGCATGTTGTACACAAAAGAGCTTACGCCAGGCCAGAAGATTGCCTATCGGGACCTCGCTGAGAAATTAAAACTGAGCCCTACGCCGATCATTCAAGCTTTAAAATGGCTTGAACTGCAGGGCTTTGTATTTCATGAGCCTAAGCGTGGTTATTCGATGGCTCCCTTCAGCCTCAACGAGATTGAGGAACTCTACGAGCTTCGTGAACTCATCGAGCCTTCGTTAGTTCCTGCTACAATACACAATATTAACAAGGATGGCCTGAAGGCGCTCAAAACGGCTTTGGAGGCCCATTTAACAGCAGAAAGGGAGTTTTACTTAAAAGAAAGGCTTTTTAAGAATAAGGAATTTCACATGACCCTTGCTTCCCTTTCTGGAAAAGAAACACAGATACGTATTCTCCAGAATGTATTTGATATGTTGTTCCTTAAATACGGTGGCAACTACCTTCCTATGTCATCCCTTACAGCAACAGATCAGGAACACCAGGAGATATACGATGCCGTTGCCCTTCGAAATCTTGAGAGAGCGCAAACCGTGCTCAAAAACCATCTTACGAATGTAAAGATACAGGTTCTATCGAGTGTCAAGAAGATACTCGCTGAGCAGGAACGGTCTCCATTCTGAAACGTAAACCGCAAACACGATTCAAGTCAATATAAGGAGGAAATAGAGTATGGGTATTAAGACAAAAGAAGAATACATTGAATCGATTCGGGCGCTCAAGCCCACAGCCTACATGTTTGGCAAGAAGATCACCAATATTGTGGACAATCCACGCCTTCGTGCCGGTATCGAGGCAACTGGAGCCACTTATGAGCTCGCCAATATGCCAGAGAATAAGGACCTCATGATAACCACGAGTCCTCTCATTCATGAACCAGTAAGTCGCTTTACGCTTCCACCTGCAAGCATCGAAGATTTGGTAGCACGGGTAAAGGTTAATCGCATGGTAGCCAATTATGTGGGAACGTGCCATCAGCGATGCACAGGCCTCGACTGCCTATCAACCCTTGCCATAGTAACGTACGATATCGACAAGAAATATGGCACACATTACAATAAAAACTTTACTGAATTCCTGAAGCATATGCAGAAGAATGACCTCACGGGTAACGCTGGAGTAACGGATGTCAAAGGTGACCGTTCTCTTAACCCAAGCGAACAGGTAGACAAGGATATGTTTCTCCGTGTTGTAGAAAAGCGTGATGACGGCATTGTTGTCCGAGGCGCAAAAGCACATCAGACCGGGTCTCTCTCATCCCACGAGATTATCGTAATACCTACCCGGGCAATGAGTAAGGCAGATGTTGACTATTCCGTTTCCTTCGCAATTCCTTCAGACACGAAGGGGTTAATCCACGTCGTAGGCAGGTCCAGCCTCGACATGCGCGAAATAGATGGATGTGACATAGGGAACGCGTACTATTCGAAATATTGTCCAACCTTAATTTTTGACAACGTATTTGTCCCGTGGGAACGGGTTTTTATGTGTGGTGAAACCGAGTTTGCATCCGAGATGGTTATTAAGTTCTCCTCCTTTCATCGTCAAAGCCATGGAGGGTGTAAATCCGGCAAAATCGACTGTATGGTAGGGACTGCCCTCACCTTAATGGACTATAATGGAACTTCAAAGGTTAGCCATCTCAAGCAAAAAGTCATCGATATGATACATAGAGCCGAAACTTTGTATGGATGTTGCCTGGCCTCTTCATATGAAGGGAAACAGCAACCTTCTGGCGCTTATTTCATTGATACGGTACTCGCTAATGCATCCAAGATACATGAGGGCAAGGAAATGGCTGAGGCCACCAGACTCATGATTGACGCATGTGGTGGTTTTGTAGCAGATCTTCCATCAGATAGAGATTTTGAAAATCCTGAAATCGGAGGTCTTCTCAAAAAATACCTGAAAGCCGTTGACAGCGTCCCGGTAGAAAACAGGATTAAAATGTATCGATTGGCAGAAAAGCTTGCTTTAGAGAGCGCAGATACCATCTCTGATATTCATGGTGGTGGTTCACCAGAAGCTCATCGTGTTACTATTTTCCGCGAAACTAACATAGAGAGCAAGAAGAAAGCCGCTAAACGGCTGGCTGGAATTAAAGATTAGATTCTGTATATTCGGTTGACCAAAGGGTCAAAGTTCTGATACGTGCTATCGTTCTTTGACCCTTTTTTCTATCTTTAAAATCTGTTTTACACTCTGGACCCGCGATGCATTATTCTATTCTGTATATATTTAATTACATTTCTTCCTCGGCCTGGCGCTTCATGGAGAGATAAACGTCTCTTTCGATTTACATAGAATTATTGGTTAATAAAGAATACGAAAGATTTGATCGCTATGTTGAGCCCCACAAATTTTGTAGTCAGATTTGCGCTATCGTAGCCTTATTCTTGTGAAAGGATGGAATGTTTTCGAAAAAAGGGTGAAGTATAGGTAAAATACAATCACTACTGTGTTGCCATAGAAGTTGTTTCTATGGGATTAAGAGCAGGATACCCTTGGCACAATAATTGCTGAATTACTATTATGAATTGAGAGAGAAAATATAATCCTTGCCAAAAAGTTGGTCTATCATGAGAAAGAAAAAACGCATTTTATACTTGGGAGTTCTTTCCCTGCTCATAACATTGTTAACAGGATTTACGGAAGCATCGGCTGACGCGTCCCTGAGTTCAACCCTCACAGTTGCGAAAACAACGGTGAAGGAAACTGCTACCCTCAAGGTAACCATGTCGGTGACCAACACGGGTACGGTCATGGTCCCCGGAGTAAAGCCTTCTGTTTTTCAGGCTACCGGATTGGGCAGGGTTGCTCTCAAGACCTGGCCGAAACCGGCAATAGCAGCTATCCCGCCCGGTGCTACCGTGAAATTTTCTCTTTCTTACAAGGCGATGTTGGCAGGAGAGATCATATTGAGTGGCAATGCAATCAGCCCTCTGGCAAACTCAAGCGTTACTTCTACTCCACCCATAACTATCATTTCCAGGAAGAAAACGAAAAAAGCCGGCTTGACTGACTATGAGGGAAATGTCCCGGTTAAACTGGGAAACGTGACCCTGCAGCTACATTTCACTGACCAGACGACAGGTTCTTCCATTTCCGGACTGTCTGTCGCAGCGGCAGTAGACAAGAAAAACAAATCACGGGCCGTGGTTGCCGTGGTGGACGCCTATGGACGATATCCGATCCAGATCCTGGTCTTACGAGGGCCTTCAACTTCTTCCCTGAGCTCACAGGCTGCAGGTTCTGGTATGTCAGGGGCTGGACAAACGGCAAGACTGGAAACGCATATTTACAGTGGATGCGATGCAGATGCAGAGGCTAAGAGTTGGAATGTAATCCGCTCTATAGAAACACCGGCCCTTCCACCCACTCCTCTTCCGTCAACGCCTGTCATCCCGGACGACCTTTCAACACCACTCACTTCTGCCGTGAGCGCGGCCTTGAGTTCAGCGTGGCAGGTGGCAGTGAAGTCAGTGACTTCGAAGGTGGTCATGGTCTGTCCCGAAGTTGATGGAACCGATGCTGATGCTATCGGGAGGTCACAACAGGGGAAAATTATGCTGTCTTACCCCGCGAGGGAGGCTTTCTATAAACTAGATCCTCGGGGTGGTGACATGGTTAATATTTTGGGATACGCGCAAGATTTATCACAATTCGTGAATGATGCAGACCATGTACTCCACTGCGGACTGTACCCAGATCATGAGATGTCCATCAAGACGGTTACATTCCAATCCATTCTCCCGGATATATTTAAGCTCATATGGCACCAGCCCCTGTCCTCCGAGCCTGACCCATCTCCCTTATATTCGATCGCTGCCTCTGCAAGCGACCCGTTTGGTCAGCCGCTTACTACCGGCTCCCTTGAACTCCTCAGAAAAGCCAACCTTGGTAGCGGCCTTGTAGGAACTTTTGATTCCCCAGGAACGGGGGAAATTCCGGTACCGCTTGGTGATTACAGATGGATACTCAGAAGCCCTGGGTTTAGACCGAGCTGCGGTGAGACCACGGTAACGGAATCCGGAGCCACGGTCAACGTGACCCTGCAGACAAACTCCATTGCCTCGGGCAGCCTTAAAGCAAATCAGTTGACGGGCTTTCTCCCTGCCGGGACAACCTTCAATGTGACACCGACCTTCCTCGATGGTAACAACAACCCGGTGACATGCGATGGCCAGGTGTTTTACCAGGTCAACAATCCTGTAGGTTCAGTGGTTGCCACGGTGGATCAAAACGGAAACGTGACCATGGGCGGGGACTGCGGTGCCGCACGAGTTACTGCTTGGTGCAGCGGTGTTCAGACAAGCGGGGTTCTGGTTTCAACGGATTGTGACGGTACGTTACCGGCGATTCCTCCTGCCACATTTGCCGTAAGTCCTGCTTCACTGGTTTTTTCTGCTATCCAAGGAGGAACAAATCCTCTTAGCCAGATACTGGCAGTTGTCCAGCTAACCACCGACCCGCCGCACTCGTATAGTATCACCCCTGATGCTACGTGGGTTTCTGTCCTCTCTCCTGATCCGGCAGGTGCCTATCCCGTCTCAGTAGACATCAGCGGAATGAAGGCTGGCACCTACACGGCAACCATTTTTATAACCGATCTGAATGCCCCTGCTAACCAGCGATCGGTGCCGGTGACACTCAAGATCCAGCCGGCCAATAATAATGGAGGTGGAGACATATCCGGTACATGGGTTGGCACATGGACCTTGCCGACAAATTTTGCCTTTGGTCCTTACGTCTGCAATAACCTGACAAACAAGACTGAATCAGGCACCATGAGTATGACCCTGTCAACCACAGCTGGAAGTATGCCTTACATCGCCAATGTGACAGGTGCTGTAAGCATGTCTGGTCTTGAAGCCGCCTCCGTTCCCTGCGGTGGAGGAGAGATATGCAATAGTTGTTCGTGGGTCCCCTTTAATGTAACATCAGCCCCGATCGATTCTTCTTTATCTATCTGGGGTTCAATTACAGGCCAGGTAATAATTTTCGCAGATGTGGACCTGCCGCCTTCAGGGGCGCCACTATACCTCACTTATCCAATTAGCGGACTCACTTTCGACGGGACATATGCTAACGGCAGAATTACAGGTACCTTCAATAATACAGGCACATTTTCGGTCACGAAACAGTAATCTTGGTTCTCCTCTGTGACCATTCGCCTAAAAAACTTGTGGGTTGATTAACATACCTCGTAAATAGCCTGAAGGCAGGGCAAAAATGGCCCTGCTTTATTTATTTCGTTTGTTTAATCATCAGCCACTTTTGCAAATAGGCAGGTGGCAGTTGCAATTTTTACCATCAGGAGATTTTTAAAATTATCTGATGAAATCTTTAATGATGTACTTCCCGAAGCCAATGATCAGCCATCTCTTGTATCAGAATAAGATTTCAATTGGTAAGTCATCTGAAAAAGTTTTTTAATCCGCACCGACATAACGACACGACAAAATAAGCTTCCTTTTTTACGGTATTATCTTCGCAGTACCATCCCATTATCGTTTAGGTTGAATTGACTGACTTTTGTTGTTGTCGTTTTGGTAACATCAATACAACATGTTGAAAAAGCAGCCTTCGTATGCTGAATGTTCGATTTTTTTATGACGCACTTCTTTACTTTTTGCATGCTTTTGTGTACAATGTAATACAATCGCATCAGGAGGTGCCTAATGAATACAGCAATATCAGTGAGACTCCCAAAAACTCTTGCCGATCACCTGGACACCATAGCCAAAGAAACCGAAAGATCACGCTCTTTCATCATTCAAAAAGCTTTAGAGTCCTACATAGAAGACTATGCTGATCTCCAAGTGGCTTTGGACCGCCTTCATGATAAAGGAGACCCTGTTATTTCAGGAAAAGAGTTGAGGAAGTCCCTTGGTTTATAATATCGTTTACAAGAAGTCGGTCCAACGAGATCTAAAAAAACTGTCCAAGGACGAAGCGCGTCAAGTTCTCAAGCAAATCGAGGAAGAACTTTCAAACAATGCTGAAACCTATACAGTCCTGAAAGGCCAATTTGCAGGTCTTCGAAAATATCGTGTCGGTGCCTACAGGGTAATCTATGCCATCCTAAAGGACAATGTCCTCGTACTTAGAATCGGTCACAGGAAAGATGTCTATACGAGAGAAATCTAACAAGTCGCTTCACCGGATGCGTCAGATATAGGCACAAGGTGAGCTTTCGTGTTCTACCGATTTTTGATTCTCTGTAGTTGCTGCATGCGCAAAAGTAGTCGGTGACAATCGCAATTTTTATCATCAGGAGATTTTTAAAATTGTCTGATGAAACCTTAATGATGTACTTCCTGCTATACGTAACAAAATTCATTGACCATTAAACTTCTACGGGTCATGATGTAACCTGCTTTTTCTTGGAAAAGAAGAGGAGGAAAAAATGACCCAGATGAACGTAGTTGAAAATGAAAGAAACACCGGTAAGCAAGAGAGAATACAACACAACCACCCGGCGCACGCCCATCTCGTGCGCCTCCTCGAACGGCTCTCGTGTTTGGATCTGCCCGCAAAAGATCATTTTGAGAACTATCTGCGTTACAAGGTTCGGTCCCACCACAAGACCAAAACGATGAACAGCTCCTTTGGCTCCATCATCCACTTCCTCTCCTTTTATGGGAACTTGGGTAAGAGGGAGATCAAAGAGGTAGAACGATCCGACCTCGAAGCATTCATTGTGTCAAGTTTTTTTAAAATTGGACAAATCTGCATTTTTTTGTGCGAGCAATTTAGTCCCCCATAAGCAGGGTTTGATTTTCTTTTACACTGTGGAAATAGGAAAAGAGATGCTTCTTTTCTCCATTCCCA